>OLPW01000015.1_pt1 | contig 159163 bp, 161 predicted proteins | sample 1672161 | NCBI WGS metagenome assembly OLPW01 (sample SAMEA3136654, study PRJEB25190) | human gut metagenome
GAACACGACTATCAGCGGCATAAAGCTGCCCGAGAACGAGAACAGACCGCCGCCGGAGACAAAGCCGCCTATGTAGCTGCCGATGTATGCCGACACAAGACCGATAAACATCGCAGTCATTGCGGTATCGCCGAAGCCCGCGCCGCCTGAGCTTTTCTTTCCGCTGCCGAGCCTGCCGAGATAGCGCTTGTTGAAGAAAATCGAAAGCACCATGCCCCACATGATGCAGATGCTCATCAGCAGTGCGATAGTCGCAAAGCCGGATGGGGTCATTTCGGCAGCTGAGAGGGAGGACATGCCGACCTGCTCGGCCGCAGCCTGCGCCACCTGCGTTTCATAGTGCAGCGCTCCGATGACCGAAAGCCTCAGCCACGGCCACGGCGTGCCGAGGCTGCCCGAGAGGGCGATAACGCCCAAAAGAATGCCCACGCTGGGCAGAAGCGAAAACGTTGCGCTCGAGGTGATGGCGCGCTTTAGCTTAACGCGGTCGATGCCCATGGCAAGTCCGGCGCGGTAGGCGCGGACCATAAACACGGCGCACACAACGGCTACGAATGCGATAATGCCGCCGCATATGGCGTACATCGGCGCACTGTTGAGCAGCGATAGAATGTTCATAGTGTTTTCTCCTTTTTGCTGTTTAATTAACATTATATTTCCTGCCGGCAAATAAGTCAATCGGAGGAGAAAAAAAGAACAACCCTCGATTGAGACATCAGCCTCTTCGAGGATTGTTTAAAGCCGGATATAAATGCGCGGAGAGCTTAGTAATAAAATGTCAGCCGCATTTTATTCCTGCCTGCAATTTCTACGCATTCTCGCCCTTGTATTTTCTGCGTGTAGCCATGCCGCCGCGGATATGCCGCTCGGCCTTATTGATATCAAGCAGCTCGCGCACCTGATGATACAGTGCCGGGCTAACCGTTTTCAGCCTCTCGGTGAGATCCTTGTGTACGGTGCTTTTTGAGATGTTAAATTGCTTTGCGGCGGCTCTGACCGTTGTCTTGTTTTCGATTATGTACTCGGCAAGATCGCAGGCGCGCTCTTCAATATTAGTATACACATGCACCACTCCCCAAACTCACATAGTCAATATATATGACGGGGACGCGGAGCTTATGCAGAGGTCAAACTATACCAAATCGGCCGTGCATTACTGTTTAAAATAACGGAAATGAATTACTTGCCATTAAACTGACGAAATAGTATAATTACTGTGTGTACAGCCGCGCAAGCGGCACGGTGGAGAAATCAAAACTTAGGAGGAACATAATGAAAAAACGTATTATCAGTTTGCTGATGGTGGCGCTGATGCTCGTTTCGCTCGTGCCTATGAGCGCACTGGCGGCAGGCAATACCACTATTACAAAGCAGCCGTCTGATAAAAGTGCAGCAGTCGGCGAGACGGTCACGTTTGAGATAGCTGCCACAAATCCGAACAGCACAAAGCTTGAGTATCTGTGGTTTGATGCAGATAAAGTCAATGCGGATGACATAGACCTTTCAAATATTAAGAACACTATCGATGAAATCAAGGCCGCAAAGCTCGGCGAAGGCCAAACGCTGACTCTTACAGCCGAGCAGGATATGAAAATCCGCTGTGCTGTGTACTATACAAAAGTGGTACTCCCAAGAGATCTGACTTTCAGCAATACCGTGACTCTCACAGTCACCGGCGGCACGGTAGACCCCGATCCCACGCCAAGCCCCAGCCCGAGCGTTGAGCCGACGCCGACACCTACACCTACACCCACGCCGACTCCGACTCCGACGCCGAGCACCGAACCCACGGTGTGCGATCACGAAATCAAGCCAGTTGATGCAGCAGAGGCAAACTGCACGGCGAAAGCACATTCGCAGTATTGGCAGTGCAGCAAATGTGGACAGATTTTTGCTGATGCCGAAGGCACGAAAACGGCAAAATTCAAGGATTTTGAAACCGGCAAAAAGGATGAGACCAAGCACACCGACCTCAAGCACTTCCCCTCAAAGGCGGCGACCTGCACCGAAAAGGGCAACATAGAGTATTGGTACTGCTCCGGCTGCGAAAAGTATTACTCCGACGCTGCCGGAACGGTCAAAACAACATTGGCCAAGGTCTCCACGTCGAAAAACGACCATGATTATTACTGGGTGGCCGACGAGGTCGCAGGCGTGCACTATCAGAAGTGCAGAGTTTGCGGCACTACCACGGGCACAAGCTCCCACAGCGGCGGCACGGCCAGCTGCAAGGCTCAGGCCAAGTGCGCTAAGTGCGGCGCAAGCTACGGCGAGCTTGACCCCAACACCCATGTGAATTTCGAGCTCAGGAATGAAGTAAAGGCAACCGAAACAACTCAGGGCTACACCGGAGATAAATACTGCAAAGACTGCGGCGCGTTTATTGAAAAAGGCAGCTATTACTCTGCCCAGTGCGCAGGCGGCTGCAAGGATATCGAGCTTGTCAAGGGCACGCCCAAGACCTGCACCGAGGACGGCACGATAGATTACTATCGCTGCAAAAAGTGTGGCAATATGTACAAGGATGAGCGCGCAAGCATACTCATCACAAAGGATGACCTCGTCGATAAATGCACCGGCCACGATCTGCACCCCGGCACCAATCTGGTCGGAAGCATAAGCCAGGATAATCTGAAGCTGCTTGCCAAGACCATCGGCCTGAGCACGCCGCAGATCGTCCAGATGATCCGCGACGGCACGTTTGACCTCGATCATATCATCGGAATGATAAAGATCAAGGATATTGACCATTGCAGCGACGATACATATCATTGGCTCGGCTGCCAGCGCTGCGGAAAGACGCTGGAGGATCTCAGAGACGAGCTGAATTCGGCAGGCTTTAAGATAAACGAAAAGTGGTATGAGCTCAGCCGCAAGACCGCCCACACCGGCGGAACTGCCACCTGCACCGAAAAGGCCGTCTGCGACGAATGCGGCGATGCCTACGGTGAGCTTGGCGCTCACAGATATGACGCGGTCGTGACCGCGCCGACCTGCACCCAGAACGGCTACACGAAGCACACCTGCTCGAGCTGCAAGGACAGCTATACTGATAACGAGACCGTGAAAACCGGACATATTATCAAGTACGGCGTGTGCGAAAAGTGCAATATGCGCTTTTCAAATCCGTTTTATGATGTAAACGGCACCGACTGGTTCTACAGCGCCGTTATGTGGGCATACTACAACACGCCGCAGGTAACTAACGGTAAGGATGAAAGCCACTTTGCGCCCAAAGCATCCTGCACACGCGCACAGGTCGTGACATTCCTCTGGCGCTATGCCGGCGAGCCTGCGCCCAAGAATATGAGCTGCGGCTTCAACGATGTGGATGCCAACGCTTTTTACTACAAAGCGGTGCTCTGGGCCGTTGAAAACGGCGTTACCACCGGCAAAACGGCAACGCAGTTTGCGCCCGGTGCGACCTGCACCCGCTGTGAAGTCGCGGCATTCATGTTCCGCGCGTTCAGCAAGGGGATCACTACAGTAAAATAAAGCACGGTCTAAGGCGCGGCTTGCCGCGCCTTTTTAATACATTTGTGTTGAAATATGATGCTTGGGATGTTATTATATTAATGACATTTTGCAGCTAAGGAGTGGGCCGATGAGAAACGAATCGATGAATCTTTCAAAGAACGAAATGATGATGGTCATGCACGATCAGGAGCAGGAGATAGAAAAACTCAAGTCTCAGGTCGCGGAGCTTCAGGCAAAGCTCGACGGATATGAGATCAAGGTAAGCGAGAGCGGCAATCTTGCCGAGGCTGCCGCGAAGGTCAGCGGCCTTTTTGAAGCGGCGCAGTGCACGGTCGATACATATCTTGAAAACATGAAAAGACGCGATGAACGGGCCGAGGCTGCTTTTTCCGACGTTCAGAAGCAGGCCGAGCAGATAATTTCCGAGGCAGAGGACGTTGCGAGCAAGCGACTTGCTGCCGCCGACGCCGAGATCGAGGAAAAGTGGGCGGTGATCGAGAGTCGGCTTCTTGTCATGTACGAGTCGCATAAGGGCCTCAAGGAGCTTGTCGAGTCCGGCATCTTCACCATCCCGGGGAAGGAATAAATCTCCGCAAACCATTGATAAACAAAGAAAATCCCGAAGTTTCAACGACTTCGGGATTTTGCTATGTTTGGAGCGGATGACGGGAATCGAACCCGCTTGTTACGGCATAAAAATATTGAAAAATCAATGACTTTTCAATTAGTGTCGTAAAATTTGACGTAAATTATTGATTATAAAACGCTTTCATCTTTTCTATATCTGCGTTTTTATCTTTTTCGGCCAGCTTAATGTATATTCGATGAACCGTGCCGAGATCCGCCCATCCTCCCATGGCCATTGTTTGTCTCTCAGACCAGCCGAGGTGGTAGGCGAGGGAGGCAAAACTGCGGCGCAGCCCATGCATGCCGACTTCCGGAAGACCGGCAGAAACGCATGCACGGTTCACGTGCTTCCGGAGAGTATCCGGTGCGCATTTGATGAACGGCTCGATATTTCCTTTGTTATTGCAATCAGTGAGCAACTCGAAAAGCCGAGGTATCACGATGTTAACGTCGCGCTTTGATGAGGTGTTTTTGTTTTCCTTTTTCGTGACAAGCTTATAATCTTTGTCATATACGACACTGCCGGAAACGTGGATAATATCATTCTCAATGTGTCTTGGCGTGAGTGCGAGCACCTCGGAACGCCGCAATGAGTGCAGCGCGAAAAGTGCAGCGAGCTCGAACTCATCTCCGCGCACGGCATCAAGGAATATCTTTATCTGTTCATAGTCGAGCCATGGCAAATCCGCTTGAACCACTTGCGGCAAAGACGAAACCGCAGAAGTATCGATCTTATTTTTGTCTAAAACACTTTTGACGAGTCCCCATTCGTTTTGCAGTGTTTTAGCGGATATCCCTCGCCCGGCCTCCACGTTCACTACAGACTGCCAGTTGCGGACAGAAAAAATATCGGTGTCCATCACAGGCGCAAAAGCATTGTTTTTTATGGTAATATACCCTCGAACAGTGGCCGGAGACAAAGCGTTATCTCGATCTCCAATGTAATTATCTATTGCAGCTCGCAATGTTAATGCCGGCTGCTTTTTCTTCGCATCGATAAACCCTGCTCTTATGGCAATCGCCTTGGCCTTGGCTTCGGCTTCGGTGTCCTCAATGACGGTTACACCCTCGCGCCGGAGGTCAACATACCACCTCTGCCCACGCTTTCGCGGCGTGGGTATTTTTATTTCGTTTTTCTTCTTGCGCTCGCGGATAAGGCGCTCTCCGCAGTAGCCGCAGAAAGTGAAATGCAGCTCATCGGGCAAGTCGGCATTACAATTACGGCACTTCATCGTTGTTTAACAGTTCCTATGCCAGTGACCTTTACTTGCTTGTATAAACTTTTCAGCTCAGTGATAGGAAAATCTACGCCAAAACGGAATTTCAGCTGCCTCCGAGCTACGCCCCAGCCCCACTTATATTCATCGACATAGCGGTGCAAGGCACGGCAAATATCCTCACGGTTATGCATGGACTTCTGAGGCCTCGCGCAACAAGAGAGACTCACGGTACTGCTCGGCAGGGGGTATTTCGACAAATTCGACAGACTTGTCAAAATTATCCCTTACAACTTGTTTGATTTCTTCCAACGAAACGTTAAAAAACTCTCTTCGCTGATTTACAAAGTTTAGTTTTTTGTCCGCAAAGGCATTATGTAGCGCAGCTTCCAGCTTAGGCGCATCATCAGAGAAAATCATTGCGTGAACGTCAAATTTGAATGGGACAGATGCATCACCGAGTTCGTCGATTCTGTCCATCGGGTCAAGCCGCCGCGTCATGCCGATCTTGTAAACATTTTCGCCGAACGCGCCTATGTTTGATATGACATAGACATAGCCGGCACGCTGGTTTGCTTCACGGTACTCAACATCACCAAAGGCAGCGTCGATTTTCTCAAGCTGCTTTTCAATTTGAGCCTTGCGTTCACGAACGGCGTCAGCCTCGTCGTCGCTTGCTGCCGCAAGCTGCTCGTTGATTTTAGAGAGCGCGTTTTCATAGTGGCTTTGCTCTTTCTCGAGTTTTCGCCGCTCGTTTTCAAGCTCTTTGGCCAGCTTTGCCGCCTCACGCATTTCTGCTCGCGCCTCGCGCTGTTCTTCTTTTTCCTGCTGCTTTTTCTGCTGCCACTCAAACGCGAGATGAAGCTCATCAATCTTCATGCGATAATATCCGGCAGTTATTCCTATTCCCATGATCTGGCCGAGCTTAGATATTGCATCGCGCGATGCGGTTATGCGCTTTTCGCTTGACTCAATATTGTTATAACGGACATGCTCTACAATGTCATCGCACTCGGCATTGAAAGCGCGCAAGAGCAGCTTTTGAATATCTGCGACCATCTTACGCCCTTTTGTCTGGCTGCCGTCGATAGACCATGTAGTGTTGCCCGTGACTGCCATACCATCCTTGACAGCATCTTTTTGCCTCGCACGGATCTCCAAAAGCCGCGCTTTATAATCATCGGCTCGCGCAAATTCAAAGTGCGGTGTGTATAAGCCGAAGCTTTGAAGCAAAGCGGCCTCTTCGGTTTCAATCAGCTCATTCTTCACTTCCTCCAACCGCTTTTCCGTGCTAAGAAGCTCACTCTTTGCCTCTTCATTCTTAGCACGAATTTTAAGTGCTTCGGATTTTGCGTCAACAAGATCGCCCTGATCTGTTGACAATTGAGCTCGCAGCAGAGAATTTTCGTGCCTCAGATACACAACATCGTCATTTCGCGAGTAGTGCTCAACAATAGGTTTCACAGGAGGCTCGGGCTCATAGTAATAGCCTTCGTTTTGAGTTGTTATTTGAGTGGGTTCAACGGTTTCTATTGCGGTGTCGGTTGTATTTGCTGTTGGCATAGATTTAGATTCGTTGCCTGACTGCTTCGCTTTCTTTGCTGCTTTTTCCGACTCGGTCGGCTTAAGTAACAATATAGCGGCGATAATGCACATCACGGCGACAACCACATCAAAAAATCCCACAGGCGAAGAAAACAACGCACTCAAAGCAATGCACGCCAGCACTATTCCCAAAAAGTTTTTAAATCCTCTCGACATTATGTCTATCCTCCCTACAAATTTTAACTTACCACATCATTTTATCACCCTGCAATTCCCAACGCAATTATGACAATTTATAATAATTCAGGTCAAAAATGCACATAATACACAAAAATTAGTATGCATATTCTGATTTCAGAATTTTTTCGCACAAGAATGTGATTGGGTGGTAATATGGGCGACACAGGAAAGTGCAGCGTAAAGCACTACAGGACATACGCAGGAATCAGCCAGCGCGCGCTTGCGCAGATGGCCGGGACATCGGCGAGCACCATATGCGAAATTGAATCGGGTAAACGGTTGCCGAATGTCGCGCTTGCCATCAGGATAAGCCGTGCGCTGGGAAGAACGGTAGAAGAATTATGGGAAGCTGATTAAAAAGGGAGAATGATATGGAAACAAAAGAGGTAATGGAGAAAAAAGTGTTACTTACGGAAATAATCTGCCTGCTCGAAGAAAAGACGGTAAAAGATCTGCGCTTTGTGTATCATCTGCTGCTGCGCATGGCATAGCTGAGCGACGCCTATGGGGTGAGTCCCTCGCCGCTTTTCGCCATATGCGCATAAAATACGCAAAAATTTTGCTGAAACCTATTGACAAATACGCATTGAATGCGTATAATAATAACTGTAAGGAGGGCAGCCGATGAAAACAAAAGACCTTATCGAGCTTTTAGAGCGAAACGGCTGGAAGTTCAAACGGCACGGCGCAAACCACGACATATACGTAAAAGACGGACAAAGGGAAAGCGTCGTAAGGCACAGAGAAACCGACGAAGAGTTAGCAAAAGCCATCATCAAGCGGCGTGGGCTGAAATAAGCCCACCGCCCTTGGTGACAATCGAATATATCAGCGCATTTCAAGGAGGTAATCAAAATGAAAAACGCATATCCTATCATTATGACGCAAGGAAAAGAGTTCATCGTGGTATTTGTCCCCGATTTCAATATCAATACTCAGGGTAAGGACATTCCGGAAGCAATCGAGATGGCGCGCGACGCGATCGGGCTTATGGGAATTGATATGCAGGACGACGGCGAAGCGCTGCCTGAAGCGTCGAGCATTGCAAATGCACAAGCCGAAGCGCCGGACGGCGCGATCGTTTCGTTGGTTGACGTTGATTTCGCGGAGTACCGCAGAAAGAACGATATGCGAGTTGTGAAGAAGAACTGTACAATTCCGTCGTGGCTTAACTTTGAAGCGGAGCGGGCCGGCGTGAATTTCTCTGCCGTCCTGCAAGCGGCACTCAAAAACGAATTGCATATCACAAGCAGATAACCAGAGAAAGACGAAGGGCGGCATTTCTGCCGCCCTTTTTCAGTGCCGAAAAAAACGACCCCACCATGGTACGCATCGAAGAGAGGCGCGGTGGAGCCTTTATCATAGGATCATAATACAACAATACTCGAAATAACGCAACCGCAAATATGCGCTATTCCGCATACGGAGTTGATAAAGAGTTAAATTCAATTCTTTCGTTCACCAGGCCGTACAAGATACTGTGCGACTTCGCGCTTGATTCTTTCTAATTCTTCGCGTGAAATAGAAGGCTTATCCTGCATGGCTTTTTCATCCGTGATTTCTACACGATAAACATAGTTCTGAGCCGTTGCCGACATAGTATCATCTCCTTGTATTACGGGATATCTCTAAGAAACATCAAACCAAAGCAGGATCTTTAAGCTTGTAAGCTTCATTATTCTCGTGCTTACCCTGCTTGTACGGATCTCCGCAGCTACGTTTACCGTCTATATGCTCAAACAACTGATCCTTTATAGGCGCACCCAAGGAATCAAGCACAAAATCGATTCCCTCTCGCCTTGCCAGCTTCGCCGCAGGGACAAAATCACTATCACCCGCGATAAGTACTATCTGATTGACCTGTTTTTTATAAGCAAGCGACGCTATATCGACTCCAATTTTCATATCAACGCCCTTTTGCTTTATATCAGGTTCAAAATCGTTTTCGGTGAGATCGTTAATCGTAATAGTTCCGGCACAAAGCTTCTTCAATGGCTGATACTTAATAGTAAACGAAGAATTATTCTCATCGATACTCCCCAGTCTCAGGGCAACTTTTCTCATTTGTTTGAGCTCATCGAGAAATTCCGACATCCACTTATATTGCTCCGTTTTGCTGAAATCTACTGTGCTCTGTGTTAATGGGTGATATATCTGCTTCTTTATCGGTGGACAATCATAATAGAAAATGCGATAAAGATCATGCAGCCTCTCTCTTTCTTTAAGATGGCGGATACAGTATTTAAACAGCGCTTGAGCAGCTTCTTTAGGGGGATGCTGTCCCCATTTGTGATTGGCAATTTTCCTATAGAAACCGCCGTCAACTAATATTGCCGTCTGAGACATGGCTTACAGCTCTCTTTCTCTCTAATATATATGGGAAAAGCCCTTGGATCGAACCTCTCCTCATCGTGGAGGGCTACCTTCCAAGGGCTTGTTTAAGTCACAGCGTGACAATAATAATTGTTGCTGTTAACTTATATTATGCCCTTGCTCCGTAAATGTCAACAGATTTTTATTCATATTTAAAATTTTCTGTACTTAAAATCAAAAAAACGACTATATTTGATATCAATTGCAATTTACCACAAACGCGAGGCGCTGTAAAGCCCTGACGGGGCGCCAAACAGCAAAAAATTACGAAATTTAATTCAAAACAACAAAATGTAACCAAAAAGAGACTGACCATTCACTGGTCGGTCTCTTTTTCATCGGCTTCGGCGGCGACGCTGTTATAGATATTCTCAAGCACCTGCCATTCGCTGCCGTCGGGGTCGAAGCGCAGCAGGGCGGTTATAAGCCTTGAGCGGAAGCTTTCGGGGCTGTCCTTCATAAGCGAGCCGAGCAGATCGCCCATTTCCTCCTCGCGCGTCCTGACCTCATACGGCTCGCCGACGCCCGTGCGCAGCCATGTTTCACTGACGCCAAACTCCCGGCAGATGTCGGCAATCGTGCGGTCACTGGGCAGCTTTGCTCCTGAGCAGAGTTGACTAAGGTACGGCTGAGATATGTTTATCTTTTCAGCAAACTTAGTTTTTGTATTGCCAGACATTGCGACAACGTTTGAAATGCGTTCATTGAGTTCACTCATCAAATCACCTCCTTGAGACCATTATAACCACGCGTTAGAAAAAGTCAAGAAAATTTATTGCCCAGCAATAAAAATGTGTTGACAAAGTAGCTAAGCAATGATAGTATATAGCCAAGCAATAAGCCAACACAACGAGGCAATGAAAGGAGGTGAGCGGGATGAGCGAGAAGAAATTATGCCGGAGCGTGTTCGCTGTCCGGCGTGAGTGGGACAAGGACGCCACACGAGATGAAACCTTTAAGCACTTCGGCTACGAGAATGTGCATGCGCCAAAACACGGCACAGGCTGTTGGGCGAACGACGGCGAGACTATCCCACGCAATATACAGGAGCTGCCCGAGGCGCTGGAGCTGATCGTTGAGCCAAATGAAAAGGTCCGGCTCATATTCGACTACGACCCGAACTTTCCGAGAGCACTGTTTCAATGCGTGCGCTGGCCGGCGGATGAGAAGCAGATCACAGAATCGGAGTATACGAGCACCCCGGAGGGATGAGCTTGGATAGGGATGGCTCATCATCGGCTTTCAAAAACACGTCCATCGCCTCAAGCCCCGTTGAACCCAAGACCCTATCGGTCATGAACGCAAGGCTGTCAATTTGTTTGTATACAGCTTCTCTCTCGGCAGGCGTAAGACCGCGCAAGTCAACTCTGTATTTTTTCATGCCGTTACCTCCGTTCCGGCTCATCGGAGCGGCCGACGAGGTAATCGAGAGAAACGTCGAAGAAATCGGCCAGGGCGATAAGGACAGTCACAGCAGGGATTACTTTTCCGTATTCGTATGACTGGTATACACGCTCGGCAACCCCGGCAATTTCGGCCGCGCGTTTCTGTGTTACCTTATACTGCTTGCGGAAGCGCTTTAAAGCGTCAGACAGGTTCATGGTAATACCTCCAAAAACATAATGACAAAAAGGTATTGACACGATAAATATAGCGTGATATATTACAAATACACGATAAATATATCGTGAAAATACAGAAAGAGAGGAGAACTTGAATATGGAACTGAGAGCGGCCCGCGAGAAGTCCGGCAAGACACAGGCGCAGGTCGCAAAGGAAGTGGGAATTGCTGAACGGCTTTACCAGTCATACGAATATGACCGGAACGAGCCGGGAGTGCGGACGGCGATCCGCATAGCAAGAGCTGTTGACAGCAGCGTTGAAGAGCTGTTCGGGGCGGCAACCCCGGACGGCTCAGGCAAAGAATAACACAAACACCAAACCGACGCAAGAGAAAAGGAGGTGAGCGGGATGAGCGAGAAGAAGCTATACCGCAGCATTCGTTCACGTAGTGAGACCTACGATATCCGCGTGGAGATCGAAAGCGACAGCGCCGAACAGGGCATGGAGATGTTTCGCACCATACGCGAGGAATGCCACAAAATAAGCCGCCGCTTCAGAAAAGACGACGGCTCGCGGATAACATATGAGGTCAAGTTTTATCTGACCAAGGATCAATGACATCAAGATCGTCGTAATTTTCCCAGCCGTCGAGATCATTCTTTCGACCGGCGGAGAAGCCGACACAGGCAGGGAACTCACTGCCGGCCTCGTTAAGAGATATTTCGACATAATCCATACCATCGTTGATTATCTCTTTGGCGAGCTGATAGAGTTCGGAAGCCTTGACGATGTATTCCACAAAATCACCTCCTTTCAGGAGGATTATACCAAGAACAATATAACATTACAAGGAGGTGAGCGGGATGAACCGAAAGCTTGAATGGATCATCAACCAAAATCGGGACGAGCAGACAGAACCATGGATAAGGCTGAGATACGCCGATGCTGCTCCGGTCAAGCGAACGCCGATGAACCGGCTTGACTTAATAACCTTTCTTGATGAGCTTATCAGGATCGACACCCTGAGACCTAAGGTGCTGCGAGATCTTCTTAAGCGCGTTGCAAAAAATATTGTTTTCAATTCAGGGAGAGTGTAACACAAAAGCCAAGACATGACAATAAAAGGAGGTGAGCGGGATGAACAGCTACGGAATTCGCATCGTTGTCCCCGAAGGGAAGGTAAAAGAAATCCTCGACCGTCTGACAGCGGCACAGAAAACAATAAACGATTGCTATCAAGAGCTGAGAGACCTCGGCGTCTTGAAGATAGAAAAAGAGACCACCGGCGGCAACCAGTGACCTCTTGCCGGGCTAATCGGCGGATTCGAGCTCATCAATGAACTCATTCAGGAGTGCAGCAACGTCATCAACAACGTCTTTTACATCCTTGACCGTTGCAGGGGCACTGCCGGATGAATTGGTTGGTCCGCCGTGAAATTTGAAGTCTTTTACGGCCTCACGCAGACGTCCAGTGTCGATATTCAAAAGAGTCCCTCCTTTCCTGTGATTTTTCGGTGGTGGCCGAATAATTCCATCATATCACAGGAAATGAGGGGAGAGAAAGGAGAAAACCAATGAGTGAAAAAGAAAAAAGCATGATAGAGAAAATAGCCAAGCTCCCCCCGGAGCTTCAGGACAAATTTGCAGACAAGCTCGACGGCGCCGCAATGGCGCTGGACGTGCTGGAAAAGAGGACAGCCAATGCCGAAAACAAGGTTTGATAAGATCGCTCGCGATCCGCTGAAGGAGCTTGTACTCGGACGCAAGGCGGCGGTCAGAATAAGCGAGGTCAATCTCGCAAAGAAGATGGGCATAAGCACCGGGCGGCTGAGAACGATGTTCTCCGGCCCGTCGGATTCATGGAAAATCGGAGAAGTCAAAGCCCTGTCACGGGCGCTTGATATGCCGATAGACGAATTCCGGACTCTGATAGCGAGGTGACGGCATGGGGAGATGGCCGAGGCAGCTTGTGGGCCGGTGGCACGGCACGCGATGTGTTATATGCAGGATCGGCATTGAAGGCAATCTTGCCGAGATTAAATACAAGGGAATTACTAAGCTTGTTCCGATGGAGGATATTGAAATTGAGGAGGAAGAGAAATGAACATAGGCATTTTTGTTTGGATATGCGCGGCGATACTGGCGATAATCTACGGCATTTATCGCGGACTTGAGATATTCGCCGACGCAGCGGAGCGGGAATGCGCGAAAAGGAGACGGCAGTGAGGGACAGATACACGGTGATGATCACGCTGCTGTGCACAGCCTGCCTTGCGCTGCTGATACTTATAGCCTTTGCGCTGAGCAAGCCGGAGGAAGAGCAGCACATTCCTGCGCCGGAGATGAACGCCGAAGGGCTGTGCACGGTTACGGTGAAGCACATGCCGCAGCCGACGGAGGCAGAGATATTGGCTATGGCACAGGCAATGAGCGGCGAATGCTATGAAAATGAATACGGCGATATGCTTAAAGTGGGTATGGCTATATGCAACCGCGTAGATTATTCAGGCGGTATGTACAGCTTTCCGGACACGATACAGGGCGTTTGTGCTCAGCCGGGGCAGATATACGGGTATGATCCGAGCAGACGGCCGAAGGACATATACACGCAGGCCGCGAGAGAGGTTTTATCCAACTGGTACGGCATCAAAAACGGCGAGGCCAGACCGTGGGAGCCGGGGATCAAGTTCTGGTCCGGCTTCGGCGGAACGAAAAATACATTCAGGGAGGACTACCAATGAAGATAATCATATGCATAGCGGTCGTTGCGATAGCCTTTGCCCTCGGCTGGAACGCCAAGACGCTGCATGTTCTGCATGCCATAGACCGGGTGCTGGATATGCTGGACAAGTCCATAACGGAAAAAGAAGAGCTGAGCGAGACCGAATTTTTCTATGTACACGGCATGCTGCGCACTATAGATCTGCTGCAGGAGAGAAAATGACATGGAAAGAACACTGTATTTATGCTTTGCATGCGCCGCGGATATGACCCAGGGCTATGACCTCGAAGAGCTGCCGGGGCAGCTGAAGAACGCAAGGTGTGAAAAATGCGCCCGGAAAGCATGGGGCGCAACATACAAAATAACAAAAAAGAACCGCAGCACACCCGACTAAAGCCGTGCCGCGATTCGTTAACTCACAGATTCAAAAACAAATCCGTGGTTACATGATACCACGGATCAGCACAAAAAGCAAGGAGGAAGACATGAACAAATACATCGAGGAGGCGCTTGCCGGCTACGACAGCGCAAAACGCGAGCTTGAGAAGTTTACGAGAGAAAACACGGATTTTGACCTGAGCATTGACGACGGGGGATACCCGATAACCTTCACCTTCACGCCGAGCGTGGACTCGGCGCAGGCGAGTATGTTCGAGCCGGACGAGAACGGCGTTTTAGGCGACATGAAGGTCATATGCTCATCCGGCGGCTCGGGCGTTGACCTTAGGCTTAAATGCCACATCCAGACCGAGATACTGAAAAAGCTCCTGTCGCGCTGCACGGTGTGCGCCGAAGCAGGACTGCATGCCTACAAGGCAGGGAGGTGCGCGGGGGATGAGTGAATGCTTTGCAAAGATCGAGGCTCAGCAGGCGAAGCTTACTGAAAACTCCGCGCCCTGGGTCGTCGGCGAGCAGCTGAAGGAAATATGCCAAGACCCGTATTGCGCGGAGCTAGTCAGCGCAGATTTGGATAACGCCGACATGAGCCTTGCAAACTGCGAGAAAAAGATCAAGGCCTATGCGGATAAGCACAAGTCAGGCAGCTTTGCGTATGTGTCCCCTAAGGTCGCCGAGGGCATTATCCGCGAGTTTTACGGCCTCCCCGCCGCTGGAGAAAAGCATAGCGGCGAGGTCATAGACCTCTCGGACTTTCTATGAGGCGGCACCATGACGGACAAAGAGATAATTCGGCTTTTGCCAACGCAGCCGCTGTGCGAAGTGCTGAAGGCCACGATGGAATGCCCGGAGCTGCACCCGAGCTTCATAACTTTCAAGCGCGTAAGCGTGGAAACCGGGCGTATCGAATGGCAGGAGCTCATGACACCGGAGGATATTGACAGAATAGCAAAGGCCTCAAAACGACGTTGGGGCGCACTGTGCCACTGCACATTCTGCGGAGAAAACTTCTATACAGGATGGCACAGTCACCGAGACATGAGCGGGCCGCTTATGTTCATCGGCGACGATGAGAGTCTTTATCCCGGCTGGACGGAGGATATCGATGATGGAAACCAGCGCATCGAGATCACAGAGGGAGATCAGGGAAACTGCCCGATGTGCGGCGAGGGTGCAACGTTTGTAAAGTACGGTGCACTCAAAACCGGCCGAACGTATCAGAGGCTATTCGCCAGCATTGAATTTGTCGGAGACCTCGCCGCAATCGTCACATGGCTCGCCGGGTGCAGCATCGATGCCGACGGCGTTTCGGATGAGTATATTCTCCCACGCGATGCCGCGGTGCTTACCGAAAGAGGCTTTCTGCGCTGCTATACACAATCGCGTAAGGGGCAGTTCATAACCTGCGAGAGAAATACGGGCACATGGCAGCGAGTAAAGCAGAAATCGGATCCGATGCAGAAAATGTTCTACACCTACGATGCCTGCTGTGGCAGGTGCTTCGGTGTTGAACGGCTCCTGCTTACTTACGGCAGCTTCGATGGCACAAGCGCCGAGAAGACCGGCCTAGACGAATATCTTTCTGCCGGCGGCAAATGGCCGTATGTATATCTTGATTTTTGGCGAACACACAAGCCGGTTGAAAACCTGATGAAGACGGGAATGCACCGTTTTGTTGTTTCCTCCATCGATGGCGAGATATCTAATGCAGCAAATCAGCACAGTTCGATGTATCAAACGCTCCCGGCCACGGCAAAAGGCGCGCTGACCTGCGTCGATTGGCAAAAGTCTAAGCCGCACGAGATGCTCGGCATGAGCAAAAACGAATATCGCGAGGCAAGGGAATTAAACTGGACGGCGGACGATCTAAGCGTTTGGCAGAACTACTCGAGCTTTTGTGAAACAATATCCCCGGCACAGTTTTGGGATGCCGTTGAGTTTTTCGGAGGCAACAACATCTATGAAATCGCCGACAATTACATCTGCGGAGAAGATACCCTGCTGATAAGCGATCTGTATAAATACGGCGCGAAACAGCCTGAGCGGGCTCCCCACTACACGGTACGACTGCTTATAGACTACCGAAAAATGCTGTACGATCAGCCGGGGCAGCTCGGGGCCTTCACATACGAGGAGCTGTGGCCGAGGGATATACTTGCGGCGCATGACCGGCTGGCCGCACAGATACAGAACAGCGAAGACCCGAAGCTGGAGGCAAATTTTCTGCGGCTTAAACAGGAATACGCGCCGCTTGAGTGGACAGACGGTGAGCTTTGCATAGTTTGCCCCGCATCAAACCTTGATCTCATTGCCGAGGGCAAGACCCTCCGGCATTGCGTCGGAGGCTTCGGCCGAAGTCACCTCAGCGGAACTCCGATATTCTTCGTTCGGCATTACCGCCGCCCTGAGCGGAGCTATTACACCCTGAATGAAAACTTGAGAGGCGACAAGCCGCGCCGCATCCAGCTGCACGGCTACGGCAACGAGCATCACGGCGAGCACAAGCAGCACAGCCACAAGATACCGCAAAAGGTTTTGGACTTCTGCGATCGTTGGGAGAAAGAGATCCTCGCGCCGTGGTTTGCCGAGCAGCGGCGAGAGGCCGCCAAAAAGAAACACACCAAGAAGGAGAATGCAGCATGAACGATATACAGACCCAACGGACGCCGGATGTTATCGGGGCGGAGATCCGCGGACTTACACAGCAGGCCAAGAGCATGACGCTGTGGTTCGGCATAGAGATCGGCCGGAGGCTGACGGAGGCAAAGGCGCTTTTGGAGCACGGGCAGTGGCTTCCGTATCTGAAGGAGCAGACGGAGTTTTCACAGCCCTCGGCCTCACGCCTTATGCGGCTTTACGATGAGTACGGAGCTAAGCAGACAAGCCTTTTCGGGGCAGAATTAAATTATTCAACGTTGAATAATTTGAGTATTTCCAATGCCTTGCGGCTGCTTGCAGTGCCTGAGGACGAGCGCGAGGAGTTTGCTTTGGAGCACGATGTTGAGCACATGTCGGCCCGCGAGCTCGACGAGCTTATCAAGCAGCGCGACGAGGCCGAGCAGCGAGCAGCAAGGGCCGAGGAGCAGGTGCAGCAGGCCGCCGACGGGGCGGCAAGGGCCGACGAGCAGTATCAGAAGGCAAAGCAGGAGCTGCATCTTTTGCGGGAGAAGCTCGGCAACGCCGAGGCGCAGAAGGCCGCGGCAGAGAAGGAGCTCTCCGAGCTGAGAGAGCGTCCGGTGGAGGTGGCCGTCGAGGTCGACGAAACGGCAGTCGAGGAGGCCGTCACTGCCGCACGAGCCAAGAACGACGCCGAGTGGGCCGAGAAGATGGCGAAGGTCAAAAACGAGCTTTTCGAGGCAGGGCTCAAGGCCGAGAAGCTCAAGGCAAAAATAAAGAAGGCGGAGGAAAGAGCCGAGGAAAAGGCCACCGAGCTTGAGAGGTTAAAGAAGTCTCAGACGCTTAATGACCCGAACACGGCGGTTTTCAAGCAGATATTCGAGCAGGTGCAGGAGGATTTCAACAAGCTGCACGGCAGTCTTTTGAAGGTCAGGGCATCAGATCCCGACACGGCGCAGAAGCTCACCGCGGCGGTACGCGCCTTGGTTGACAAGATGCAGGGGGCGCTTAATGAATAGCTGCGAAGGGTGCGAATACCTTGGCTTTGAGCGCTTTCGGAGCGGGTACACGGCGGCACGGTGCTTTGCGCCGCTGGCGCCGCCCTGGGGCAACGGCCGCGTGATCGGAAACCCCACGCCGAGACTGCTGCCCGAAAAGATAGAGCGCCCGGCATGGTGCAGAAAGGATGAGTTATGATCAATCCACAAAGGAGCATCTCAGAAGAGATAATAGACTTAATTGAGTGGCTCGGAGCCGATAAGGCCTCCGAATATGAAAGAGGTATCTTGACCGGTTTGCGCATGGCCGAGCAGCTTGCGGAAGCGGTTGAAAGAAACAGCGAGGTATCCGTTCATGACTGAAAAGGATCTTGAAATACAGGAACTGCGTAGGGAGAACGCCCGATTGAGGGAGAATGCCGCCGTGGCGGCAAGGCTCATCCGGCGGCTCAAGGTGGAGACAGGAAGCCTTGTGTGTCTCGGCTGCGGAGAAGAACACAACTGCGGCATACACGGCTGCGCGAGAATAACAAAGGCATTAGAGGTGCTCGATGAAAAAGATCATATATAAGCTCAGGATATGGCTTATTAAAAAGCTGAATGCCGTTCCGGCAGAGGACTTCAAGGCGATAGACGCGGCGAACAATATACTTGCGGCAAAGGTCGTTGATGGCAACAAGTCAACATTACAGCTTGTACGGCGATACAGCTACACTATACGTGAAATCTGTCGACGCAGCGAAACAAGCTGGTACGACTGGTGCTGCGAATACTGCTGTATGACGCACAATTGCCGAAAGGGCGGCTGGTGTAACAGCTTCCGGCCGAGGAAAGTGCCTGATGAGAAATGAATGCTACGGCTGCGAGAAGCGGCACATAGGCTGCCACGCCAATTGCGAGAGCTACAAGGCATTCTGCCGCGAAAGACAGAGAGCCAACGAAGCTCGCCGCGCTGACCACGAGGCAAGAGACGTTCTTTCGGACGGCTATGCGAGTCGGACGAGGAAGGCAAGGCGGCTTGACTACAAGGACATGAGAAGGTGGAGAGGGACATGATGTTTGCATGCGAAAAATGCGGCAGAGAAACCAAACGAAAGAACTCGACGCAGAAATACTGCCCGGAATGCGGCCGGGCGATAGGCAAGGAACAGCGGCGAAAGACGGCGCTTGCGGCATACTACCGCCGCGAGGAGGCGAAAAAGCTGAGCCTTGAAGGGCCGATGATACGCTGCGAAAAATGCGGCGGACTGACGCCGGGCGGCCACGGCCGCAGATTTTGCCCCTCATGCGCAAGGCAGAGAAAGATAGAACGCTCGGCCGAGGAAAACAAAAAGCTTTTAAAGCCCGATGAGAGCCGGGCGGAAAAGCCGAAATACACACGGCCGCGCCGCACGGGGCAACTGTTTGACCTCGGCGGCAAGGATCTGGCCGAAGTGGCTCTTGAAGCGAGGACGCTTGGCATGACCTACGGCGAATACACAAGCGCCTGCTTCGGAGGCACGATCGAGCAGAAGCTCTCCATGCAGGGGCTTGACCGCGAGACGGCCTCAAAAATGATAGCGGCCGCAAAACGCAAGAGAACGGCTGCAAAAAAGAAGAAAAAAGCGAGCTGAGAAATCAGCTCGCCGGTTGAGATATGGCCGATTACGCATCGGCCGTATCTGAGCCGTCGGCTCATGGTGCATTCCGTTCCGCCGGGGATGCGCAGGACAAAGGCGGACGCTGCCGGGGAAGAACAAAACCTCTCTTACCTCTCTTCTCCCTTCCTTATATATTTTCTCTTAAACCAATCGCCCCGGCAGCGATAAGAAGGGAGACTATATACTATTTAAATAAAACGCGCGTGCGCGCGTTTCTGATTGGACTTTTTAACGCCTAAGTTTACGACAAAGGACGAAAGACATGGTGAGACTTGTGGAATACAGAATAATATCCGGTCCGGTGATAGAGATCAGACGGTGCCGTATGGCAGTCGGAGCGCAGCCCGGCCGCAGACGTGCACCGAGAAAAGCAGGCGCAAGCAGCCTCAAGAAAATAATGCAGAACGAAAAGGCGGCAGTGCAGCGCCTTGCAAGGATCATAAACGCAAACTTCGGAGCGGGAGATCTCTGGCTTACGCTGAAATACTCGGATGCTCGCCTTCCCGTCACAAAGGAAGAGGCAAAAAAGGAAGTTTCGAAATTCATACGCAATCTGGGGAGGACATACAAGAAAGCAACCGGCAGGAAGCTCAGGTACATTTGCTGCACATCCGACACCTCGTCAAAGACGGGAGACAGAGTCAGGCTGCACCATCACCTTGTCATGGACAGAGCCGCATACGAGCTGCTGTGCCGCTACTGGCCGCAGGAGGAGATAAGCTACACGATACTCGACGGGAGAAAAGATCACACGGATCTTGCCCGTTACATCGTGAAAAACGCATCCAAAACGGCAGACGAGAAGAAATGGAGCTGCTCGCGCGGACTGGACAAGCCGATATACACAGAGCCTATCCCCGTGTCTGACTGCGAGATAAAGACCCCGAAGGGCGCAGAGGTCAGGGAAAAGAACGTTTACATTGACGAGGACTACGGCGCAAGCAGCGCGTATCTGAGAGCGGTTATGCCCGAAAGGCCGAAAGTCAGAGGCGGCAGAGTGGTACTGAATCCGAAAAAGAAAAGCGTAGAAAAGGAGGGAGTGCAAAACGAACGCAAACACACGCGGCAAAAAGAATGACCGAGCCGCCCTCAAAATGTTTTTACAGCAATATCACATAGCCCTGACGCAAAATGGAATCATCGACAGCCGCCGCGAAAAGCTTAGCACCCAAATTCCCTTGGCTGTCGATATTGCCGCGCGTATTGAGCAGCAGCAAGAGCAGTTAACTCGTATACTAAACGACATCATGGACGTAATTGACACCCTGCCGCAAAACTCGCTTGGTCGGACCGTGATCGAAATGCGGCACATTGATTGTGCGTCGTGGGCAAAGATTGCAGACAGCCTGTACATGTCCAGATCGAATGCGTTTAATCTATACGAGTCAGCTCTTGATTACCTGCTGTCTCACAAGTCTGTTCGAGAAAAAATCAAAAAAAGATCGATCAAAAGCCCCTGAAAGCCTTGATATACAAAGGAAAACTAAAGCTTTAAAAGTCTGGACTCCACTGGACTTTTTATTTGCTACACTGGTATTAGGAAAGCAAACAGGGGTTTGACCTCCGAAACACAAACGAGGACCCCCGTCCGCAAGGCCGGCGGTCCTTTGCTTTCCCCTCCCCATGCTTAGGTACTCCCGGAGGGCGCCCCAGGTGCGGCTCCGAAAGAAGGCGCGGGATTTTTTCGCAAAAACGAGACAAAAAAGCCCCGTGTTACGTTACGCGCTCGAGAAAATTCAAGAAAATTATACCCCCGAAGGGGTATAACACACTCCGGCAGCCTGCTGAAAAGGCGAAATGCCCAGCAAAAAACGAAGCGAAACCGGGCAAGCGCAAGAAAGGAGGCTCTGCCGGTGAAGGAAAAAGAGAAAGCGAACAAAGCGGCCGTGCTCTCGGGAACGGTTCCTGAATGGTCGAGCACCTCGGTAATTGCGCAGTTACTCGGAAAGACGGTGCGCCGAGTGCAACAGCTGACGCAGGAGGGCGTTTTAGAAACAGAGATCCCCCCGAGCGGCGGCACGAGGAAATACCGCACATGCGAAACAATACAGCGCTATATTTCCTACGTTGAGGATAAAGCACATGAGACCGGCGAAAACAGTCGTGCGGCAGAGCTGAATTTAAAAAAGCTCGAAGCCGAGGTCGAGCTGAAGGAAAGCCAGGGGCAGCTGCACCGGTTAAAAACAGCTATCGCGGAAGGCAGATACATTCCGGCCGAACAGGCGACCGATGAACTGACGGAGTTTTTGACGACTTTCAAAAAGTTTGCATTAAACATTCCGCCGCGCTTGATCGGCAACATTTCCGGCAGCGCCGATGCGGTTGCGGTCAGAGCAATGGAAAAGACGTTGCGGAGAGAAATCGAAAAACTGCTTACCGAGTTTACAGATGGCGCGATTACTGAGCAGGAAGGTGAGCGGCAGTGAAAAAGTACAAGCAGAAGCCTTATGCTGTACCGCCGTGGATATACAAAGCTGTTCAGGTGCTGCGCCCGAGCGAACGACTGCCTGTATCCGAGTGGGCGGCAAAGTACCGCACGTTGGCCGGAGGAGCTATACCGGGTCCGTGGAATAATGATATTACGCCATATTTAGCCGAGATCATGGATGCGTTCACCGACGACATAATCGAAGAGATCGTATTCGTTAAGCCTACGCAGGTCGGCGGAACTACAGCGATGGAAAACATGATAGGCTGCCTGATAGATCAAGATCCAGCTCCGACTATGGTGGTTTATCCCTCGGACGATCTGGCGGAAGCAACAAGCGAAACACGCTTGATACCCATGATAAAAAGCAATCCGTCAACGGCGGAAAAATTCCGAGAAAGCGAAAGCAAAAAACTATCTCTGAAATTCAGGGATATGTGGCTGTATCTGACAGGCGCAAACAGCCCAGCGGATCTCTCAAGCAAGCCGATCAAAAACCTTTTTCTTGACGAGGTGGACAAGTTTCCCGGTGCATCCAAAAAAGAGGCCGATCCAGTGTCGCTCGCGAGAGAGCGAACGAAGACTTTTTTCAATCGCAAGATATTCATGGCCTCCACCCCAACGCTGAAAACGGGGCACATTTGGAAGGCTAAAGAGGCAGCCGACGTCGAAAAGCATTACTTCGTTCCTTGCCCGCACTGCGGTGCATTCATAGAATTGAGATTTGACTGCCTGAAATGGCCGAGCAAATTCGACGTGCCGGAAGAAACAGACCGAGCCGAGAGAACCGTGTACGTGTGCCAGGAGTGCGGCGCCATCATCACAGATCACGAGAAAGGCAAGATGCTGCGCGCCGGACGATGGAAGGCGGTAAGGCAGAAAAGCAGCACTCCGCGAAGCGTAGCATTTTGGCTCAATACGCTGTATTCCCCCTTTACGAGGTTTTCTGACATAACCCGTGAATTCATGCGGAGCAAGGGTGATCCCGACCTGATGCACAACTTCAAAAACTCATGGCTCGCTGAGCCGTGGGAAGAGCTGAAGGTCAGGACGAGCCCGAGTCTGGTTATGGACAGACGGACCGATGTGCCCGAATGGGAGTTGCCGTCGTGGACAAAGCTGATAACCGGCGGCATCGACGTGCAGAAAGATTGCCTCTACTGGGTCATTCGCGCATGGGGCGACTATATGACAAGCCAGCTTATCGCGTGCGGCAAGGTCCAGACGATGGAAGAGATAGAGCCCATCATGAATACGGAATTCAAGCTGCCCGGCGGCGACACCGCAATGGTCAATCTGACCCTGATGGACAGCGGCGACCGCACAGATGAGGTTTACGAATTCTACTACCACAACTCCGACTGGATGCTGCCATGCAAAGGCACCACCACAATGACGTCGCATTACCGTCTTTCGATAATCAACAAAGCCGGCAGCAAGGCGACCGGCATGACGCTGGTGCTTGTTGACGGCGGCAAATACAAGGATCTGATAGCTGCCCGAATGCGCAAATCCAACGGTCAGGGTTCATGGATGGTGTTTGACGGCATCGACGATGAGTATGCCGAGCAGGTCACAGCCGAGCACAAGCTTACCGTGCGCTCCAACGGCCGAGACGTTGAGCGATGGGTCAAGAAAACGACCCATGCGGACAACCACTATCTCGACTGCGAGGTATATGCCGCGGCGGCTGCCGACGTAATGGGCGTGCGCTCGCTCTACCCGGACGAGAGCGGCACCGCCCAACCGAAACAGATCACGCCGCCGTCAACCTCCAGTGAAGAAAACTGGATAAGCGAAAACGAGGAATGGATATAACGGAGGATCACATGAACGAAAACACTCAGAAAACGGCCGAAATGCTTGAACAGGTCAACAGCGCTATTGCCGCTGTTTTGTCCGGCGGTCAGTCGTATAAAATCGGCAGCCGATCATTGACACGCGCCGACCTTTCACAGCTGAAAGCGATCAGGGATGACCTTGAAGCCCAGCTTTCGAGCGGGCAGGACAACTGCCTGCTGGACAGGACCTGCGTTGCATTTTTCGATGGGCGGTGATCGCATGAATATCTTTGATAACATCGTTGCCGCGATATCTCCGCGCCTCGCGTGCGCACGTGAGGCATGGCGGCAGCAGCTTGAGAACATGCGCAGCTATGACGCTGCGAGCTTTGGCCGGTTAAACGCCGGTTGGCGCACATTCAACGAAAGCGCCGAGATCACCGACCGCACGAGCCGCGACGTGATTCGCGCCCGAGCGCGCGACCTCGAGCGCAACAGCGATATAGCACAGTCGATACTTCATGCTTACAAGCGCAACGTCGTCGGCCGCGGCTATACTCTTCAGGCCAAAACCGGCAATGACGAGCTTGATGAAAAGATTGAAAAAGCATGGCGGCAGTGGTGCAAGGCGCGAAACTGCGACGTGACCGGCGAGCAGAGCTTTAATCAGCTCCTGCGCATGGCCATTGACCGCAAAAAAGTCGATGGCGGCCTACTGTTCCTGTTCCGATACACGAAACAGGGCATGGTTCCGTTTCAAATACAGGCAATCGAGGTAGACGAGCTGGATATAAACGTGACCACGCCGAAAAGCCGCGGAAACCGTGTCGTCGGCGGCATCGAATACAACAAGTGGAGACGGCCGGTCGGCTACTGGATCCGTCAGTATGACATTGAGGGCTGGCAGCTCAACGACCCTGTGTACGTTGATGCAAAGGACGTGTATTTCTTCAAATCCAAAACTCGGCCGAGCCAGCTGCGCGAAATGTCCGACATGGCCCCCACCATTACACGCGTGCGCGACACGAACGAATTCATAACCGCAGTGTCGGTAAAGGAGCGCATCGCCGCATGCCTTGCAGTTTTCATAAAGCGTGCAGTCCCGTCCGGAGGCTTCGGTCGCGGAGGAACAAGGACACCCGACGGCGGCACCGACTACGAGGGCAAGAAGCTCACGCCGGGCATGATATCGACGCTCGGCGCAGGAGACGGTATTGAAACCGTCAATCCCGGAAACTCCGGCAGCGACGCCGCCGGTTTTCTGAAAACCCAGCAGGCGCTCATCGCCGCCGGGCAGGGTCTGAGCTATGAGGCCGTCAGCCGTGATATGTCCGGCGCGACATATTCCTCGGCGCGCCAGAATGCCATCGAGGACGAGAGCACATATGCCGAGGACGTTGAAATGCTTACGGAGTTCATGTCTGAAGTTTATGAGACGTTCGTAATTTCCTGTTATCTCTCCGGGCTTATCGAAATGCCCGGCTTTTGGGATAAAAAAGCCGAATACCTTTCCCACACCTGGACAAAAGCGCCGAAAAAATGGATCGACCCCGCAAAGGAAAGCAATGCCGGAAAAACCGCATTGCAGTCCGGGCAGAAAACGTTCCAGGATATCTGCGCCGAACAGGGCAAGGACTGGAAAGAAGCAATCAATGAAATGGCCGAGGTGCTGGACTACGGCAGAACGGTCGGAATCGAATTAGGAGGTGTTATTTATGGAAGCGGAACTGCAGCGCAGCAGAACGCCCCCGGCACAGGCAAACAAAGCGCCGACGGAAAAGAATAACGGTCAGCGCAGCATGGGACATATCGAGTCCATGCGCGACGGAGGTCAGGAAGACAGCCGCCGTCGCATAATCAGTTTTTCGAGTGAGGAGCCTTACCAGCGCTGGTTTGGTCAGGAGATCCTTGACCATTCGCCTGCCGCGGTAGATCTTACACGGTTGAACGAAGTCGGTGTTCTGCTGTTTAACCACAACACGAACATAGTAATCGGCAAGGTAAATCGCGCATGGATCGAGGATAGCCGCGGCATGGCGGAGGTCGAATTCGACACGGATGAGGACGCGGAAAAGATCTTCGGAAAAGTCAAATCCGGCACGCTTAAAACAACGTCTGTGCGCTACAGCGTGGACAGCTGGGAAGAGGTCGCCGCCGGCAAAAAATCCGCTGACGGGCGTTTCACCGGCCCTTGCAGCGTTGCCCGAAAGTGGATGCCGATGGAGGTATCCATTGTCTCTGTTCCTGCGGACGCTACAGTAGGTGTAGGCCGAGCGGATGCTCCTGAGCAGGGTGTAGACCTTTCGATCTACGAAAAGCAGATACTTGTCAACAAAAATCTTTTACATAAGGAGTTTTTAACATGAACATTCAGGAAATGATCGCCCGTCAGCAGGCTATCGTCGACGGCGCTCGCGCCGCCGGCCGTGCGCTGTCGGCGGAGGAAAGCGCAGAGTTCGATAATCTGCAGCGTCAGATCGAAGATGCGCAGGGCAATCCCCCCGAAACGCCCGAAAATCCCGATATCAACGAAGCGGCGCGTCAGGCAGTTATCGCCGAGCGCCAGCGCGTCAGCGATATCACTGCTCTGTGCCGTCAGGCCGGTATGGATCCGGCCGAGTACATCAGCAACGGCTCCGACATAAATGCGGTCCGTCAGGCCGCAGTCGATCATCTCATCGCGCACGGCGCACCCGTCGGCAGCAGAATGACGGGATCAGAGGGCGACGACTTCCGCCAGGCTGCGGCAGACGCAATGCTTATGCGTACCGGGGTCGAAGTTCAGAATCCGGCACGCGGCGCTGAAGAAATGCGCGGCTTCTCATTGCGCGACATGGCTATCGAGTGCCTTGCGCGTGACGGCGTAGGCACTGCCGCTTCCTTGCTGCGCATGAGCAAGGACGATCTTTTCAACACCGTTTGCCGCCAGTTCTTTAACCCCACTGCGGCATTCCCTGCGATTCTTGATAACGCTATCAGGAAAAACATCGTCCAGCTGTATCAGACCGTTCCTACCACGTTCCAGCTTTGGACCACTAAGGGCAGCGTTTCCGACTTCAAGCCTACCAAGGATCACAGCTACCTTGCCGGCGGAGCAGGCGAATTTCTCCGCGTTGGCGAAAACGGCGAGTTGAAAGCAGACAAGCCGAAGACCGAGCTTTTGCCTCAGCGCCAGATCGACACTTACGGCAGACAGTTCTCTATGTCGCGTCAGGCATTTATCAACGATGATATCGGCTTTATAACCGAGATCCCCGGCCTGTACGCAACGAGTGCAAAGCGCACTATCAATAAGCAGGTCTACAAGATTCTTATTGATAACCCCGCAGTGTTCGACGGCGTGGCGCTGTTTGACAACGCGCATAACAACCTGATCGCCACCGGCGCAGCACCCTCCGTTGATACCCTGCAGGCGATCATGCTCAAGCTTCTTTCTCAGAAAGACCCCTTCGGCGACAGCATCATGGTAGAACCCGAGTATCTAATCGTTCCCGTAGGCTACGGCTTCAAGATGTCTCAGCTGCTTGAAACCGCGCTGATCGACGTCACCGGCATTGGCAGCCACACCGCAAACGCACTGTACAACTACCGCAACAAGCTCAAGGTTGTCGAGGAAGGCGCCCTGAACGTTCTCGCGGCCGGCGGCGCGATCCCCTGGTTTGCTGTCGGTAATAAGAATTACGCAAAGTCCCTGCAGGTCGATTACCTCAACGGTCAGGAGACCCCGACCATCCGCCGCAGCGAGGTTCCCGGCCAGCTGGGCTTTGTATGGGACATTTGGCTTGACTGGGGCATTACCGCAGTTGACTTCCGCGGCATTGCAAAGAACCCCGGCGTAGCCCTGACCTGAAATAATAGGAGGTAACGAATATGACCGCGAAATACTGGCAGGCAGGTGAAGTGCTGGACTACACCCCCAGCGACAACGCCGTAGCAAACGGCGAGGTAGTAAGCCTCGGAACTCGTATCGGAGTTGCCGGCGCCGATATTGCAAAGGGCGCGACCGGCCCCTTGTACGTCGAAGGCGTGTTTTACATGGACAAGGCATCCGGTGCCGTAACTATGGGCGCAGCGCTGTATTACGACGTTGCAAACAAGAAAATAACCACTGTTGCTTCGACCGGCGAGAGCAGCGCCAAAGTCGATAATATCCCGGCCGGCTACGCGGCCGCGGCAGCCGCAGCAGGCGATGCGACCGCCCTTGTAAAGCTCCTCGGCTAATGGGAGGAGCAGAATGAAAAAACTTATTGCAAAGCGCCCTATTTTGTACGGCAGCCGCATGTATGAAGCAGGCGACACTCTTCCCGCAAACGATGATCGCATGGTCAATGCGTGGCTCGCAGCGGAAAGCGCAGAGCTCATTGACACCGAAAAGGCCATTGAATGCGCAGATCAGGAGATAGCCGATATTCCTGCGGATGAAACTGCGGCTGACGCACACATTGACCCTGCGCAGCTGGAAGGCATGTCGAAGGATGAGCTCAAAAAGCTGGCTGAGGGCATGGGCGTAGAGCTTCCCCGCGGAGCGGCTAAGGCGCTCATAATCGACCGTCTGACGGCAGTTGCCGTACAGATCCCGGCTGAAAATGAAGAAGGTGCCCAATAATGGGCACTTCCTTCAAGGACCAAATCAGGGCGGATATATCCTCGGTGTTTTTAAACGGTCTGGAATTTGCCGACGACCACGAGCTTAACGGCAAGACCATGAAGGCCGTCATTGACGACAACGAGCTGCTCGAGCGCGATAAGGCTAAGGTTATGAGCACGGAGATAGACGGCATCCATAAGATGCGCCGGTTTATCTACGTTGCGAAAGCAGACTTTGGGCCGCGTCCGGCGCCAGGCATGATAGTCACCCTTGACCGAAAGCCGTTCCGCGTAAAAAGCTGCACATCCGAGGCCGGTATTTTAGGCATCGAAGTGGAGGCAATTAAATCATGAAAGAGCAGCCGATGCTGTACATAGATACGGCTACAGAGCTTGATTATATCGAAGCCCGGCTCAAAGATGTGCCGGAAAAGATCGCTTCAAAAAGGATCTTGAAAACAGCGCTTACCGCTGCGGCACGGCAGGCGCGCAAGCAGCTGATAAAAGACAATAAGCAGCGCTATGCCCTGAAAAAGAGCGGCACGTTCAGCCGGGAAAGCAAGGTCATTGCCGCCAAGACCTCAAAGCTCGAGGCAACGGTTTTGGCCAGCGGCCCTAAGCACAAGCTTTATGAATTCACATCAAGGCAAAACACAGCCCGGCTCGCTGCACGTGCCAAGGTTCTCAAGGAATCGCCTTTAAAGGCTCTCGAAGTTGATAACCGCAAAGCGTTCGTTGCAACAATGGAGAGCGGTCACCAAGGCATATTTCAAAGAAAGACCAAAGGCCGAAATCCGATTGTGGAGCTCGTCTCACCTACAGCTGCGGACATGTTCGGCCGCGTTGCTCGAAAGCCCGAGGTTGCCGAGCTGGTCTACGATATGCTTGCGAAGGAAGTCGAAAAGCGCATAGAGAAGGCGCTTGAATAGCCAAAAGGAGAAAAAACATGGACATGAACACACTGCAGGATGCCCTTATCAGGGATCTCGCCGCGCTTTTCAAGGACTTCAAGCTGCACAGTTCGATAAACGAGGAAAGCTCTCTGCGCATCTACCGGCAGTTTATCCCTATTCGCGTCGGCGAGGATGAAGACCCGGAAGCCTACGTTCCGCCCGAGCCATATATTAAGGTCAAGCTGGCCGACGGCGAGCTTAACGACCGCGATGAGCGGCAGACGGCGAATGTCGTTCTGATGATCGGCGTGTGCGATCATGACCCAAACCGACAGGGGTATTCCGATGCGCTGAACATCGTCGAGATGATAAAGCTGCACTATGGTGCAAACGGCGTTTTCGGCAAAAGCTTTGAGGTCGAAACGCCGATCAGATGGGCGATATCCGACGAGGACACACACCCGTATTATTACGCGGCTGTCGGCTTCAGTGTATCAGCCTCGGCCATTTACCGCGAAGGAGTTGAAACCTAATGGCAAAACAGAAAAACGCCGTGCCGTGCCCGGTCGTGATCTACTGCGGACCGACGATAGCAGGCGTAGCAAAACAGTACACAGTCTACAAGGGCGAGCTGCCGCCGGCGCTTAAAGAGGCGATATCCGCGCTGCCCGCCATGAAAGAACTGATATTCCCGCTTGAGAGGCTGCCCGAAGTAAGGCAGCAGCTAAACAGCAAGAGCGGGCACATTTACCGTCTGTACAAGGTCGTACAGGCAAAATTTTAAGGAGGAAGAAATATGGCATACAGACACGGCGTGTACAACGTAGAGCAGCCGACAAGCATGCCCACGCCCCAGGAAGGCCGCGCGGCAATACAAGTCATAATCGGCACAGCGCCGATACACCTTGCAAAAGACCCGGCCGCCGCAGTGAACAAGCCCATTCTTTGCAGCAGCTATAAGGAAGCTGTTGAAGCCTTCGGCTATTCCGACGACTTCGATAACTTCACGCTTTGCCAGTCGATACAGGCATCATTCGGCATCTTCAACGTTGCGCCAATCATCCTGATAAACGTTCTTGACCCGGCGAACACGGCGCACGTCACCGAAAACAGCGCCGAAAGCTGCGCCGTCAGCGACAAGACGGCCATTTATAAAAAGCAGTATGTTCTGCTTGATACCCTCAGCGTCAAAAGCGGTCAGACGGATCTCGTGCGCGGCACAGACTACTCAGCCGAGCACGATGATGACGGCAACGTCGTTATCACACTTATATCCGAAACCGCATCCGCCGCGTCGAGCCTGAGCATCAGCGGCAAAAGCCTTAAGCCTTCCGGCGTGACGGCATCCGACATCGTCGGCGCAGTGAACACATCGACCGGCAAGGAAACTGGCCTTGAAACTATCCGTCAGGTATTTCCCAGGCTCGGCAAGATCCCCGGAACGCTGCTTGCGCCGGGCTGGTCGCACAATGCAGTTGTCGCCGCCGCGCTTCAAGCAAAGACCGAAGCCATAAACGGCGTATTCAACTGTGTCTGCCTTATAGACATTCCTTCCGGCAGCTCCGGCGCTACCGTGTGCACCGGCGTAAAGACCGCAAAGGAAAGCCTCGGTGTTACATCGCCCCATGCGGCGGCGCTGTGGCCGATGGCGCAGGTCGGCAAGAAGAAATACTACATGTCCGCGATCTTCGGCGCGATGATGGCGTACAACGACGTACTTAACGGCGATGTGCCCTGCAATCCGTCGAACAAGGCTCTGCCCATCGATGCGACAGTCCTTGCCGATGGTACGGAAGTGCTGCTGGATCAGCAGCAGGCGGACGACTACATAAACGCTGTGGGTGTTATAACAGCCATCAATGCCGCCGGATTCCGCAGCTGGGGCAACAATACCGCTGCATATCCCGATACCACAGACCCCAAAGACAGATGGTTCGCCGTGCGCCGCTTCTTCGACTGGGACGGCAACGAATTTGTGTATAAATACACATCGTATGTCGATAAGCCCGCGTCAAAGCGCCTTATCCAGTCGATAGTTGACAGTCAGAACATCATCGGCAACGGCTATGTCGCAAGAGACTACTGTGCAGCGTATCACATGGAATTCAGGTCCGACGAAAATTCCATTGAGCAGCTGCTCGCCGGTCAGCTTACGGTGCACACCCTGTTTGCCCCGTACATTCCGGCCGAAACCATCGAAAACATCCGCGAATACGACGTGAGCGCCCTTGAAAGCGTAATTGGAGGTTAAGCGATGAAAGACATTCCCACCAAGATAAACAAATACAACGTCTACAATGACGGTGACCGTCTGCTGGGCATGGGCGATGAAATGTCGCTGCCTGACTTCGAGGCATCCAGCGAAACCATTACCGGAGCGGGCATCCTCGGAGAAATCGACGACCCCACCGTCGGCTACTTCGGCAATCAGGAGATCGAGATACCCTTCCGGCTGCTGGATAAAGAGGCCATGTCCATGATGGACATGACAAAGGCCGTGCATCTCACGATCCGCGGCGCTTGTCAGTCTACCGACAGTGAGGGCAACATCGCATTCAAGCCCATCCGCTGTGTCGTGCGCGGCCGAAGCAAGAAGCTTGCCGCCGGCAAATTCAAAAACGGTAACCCTATGGACACATCGGTCTCGCTTACCGTTCTGTACATCCTCATCGAGGTTGAAGGGGAGCCCGTTATCGAGCTGGACAAGCTCAACGAAGTTTTCAAGGTCAACGGCATTGATATGCTGGCCGAAATTAAGGAGATGTGCTAACTATGGATGAAATCATAAACATGCCGCAGGCCGAGGAAGGAGACCTCGTCGTAAAATTCAGCAAGCCTTTCGTTTTTGAAAACAAGACCTACACCGAGGTCGATCTGCGCAACCTCGAGAATCTCAACGGTGAGGATCTGTGCCGCGCTGATCGCGCAGTGCGCGCACAGGGAAATGCGGCACAGATGACCGAAATGACCCCCGATATAGCCTGCTTTTTGGGCAGCGTTGCCGCACACCTGCCGGTCGAGTTCTTCAAGACCCTGCCCATAAGAGAAATGTTCAAGGTCAGGAACGCTGTTTCGGGTTTTCTGTTCGGTGGGGACGAATAACCCCACCGGAAATAAGAAAAACGTGTGTCTGTCTGTCTGCGCTGCTGCACACGGGCGTTGATTATTTTATGCATTTACCGATAGACGAATTGGTTTACTACGCGGAGGAGGCGACGGAGCTTTATGGCAAGCAAAAGTAAAACCTACGAACTGGCTCTGAAGATCGCCGGCAAGGTAGACGGCTCGCTGAAAAAGAGCTGCTTCTCCGCCGCGAAAGATGTCAACACCCTGAGCGCAAGCGTGCAAAAGACCGGAAGAATAGCGGCTAAAGCCATGGCAGCTGTCGGCACGGCCGTAGCTACCGTTGCAGTTGCATCCGCGAAAAAAGCCATCGAGTTTGAAAGCACGATGGCCGACGTTGCGAAAGTCGTTGACGGACTGCGCGATCAAAACGGCGCATTCACCAAAAGCTACTATGAAATGTCCGACGCGCTGCTGAACATGTCCAAAAGCATCCCCATGACCGCGGATGCGCTGGGGCAGATAATGGTCTCGGCAGGACAGGCAGGCATTGCGTCGGAGGATCTTACGAAGTTCACAGAAACCGCTGCAAAAATGGGCGTTGCGTTCGATACCACGGCCGAGCAGGCCGGTGAATGGATGGCGACATGGCGCACGGCCCTTAATCTTTCGCAAACGCAGGTCACGGCGCTGGGTGACCAGCTCAACTATTTGGGCAATACCACATCCGAAAATGCGCTGAAGCTCTCAGAGGTCGTCACGCGCGTCGGCGCATTGGGTCAGACTGCAGGTCTGTCGGCCGGTGAAGTCGCGGCGCTGGCCGCGTCCATGCCCGGCGTTACTGCTGAGATATCCGCTACCGGTATAAAAAGCATGATGATCGCAATGACCGCCGGCGCATCAGCCACATCCAAGCAGGCCGCCGTTTTGCAGCAGTTGGGCTTCACAGCATCCGACATGGCAAACCGCATGCAGACGGATGCCAAGGGCGCGATAATCGACCTTTTGGGCGCAATAAAGCAGCTGCCGGCAGCCGAGCAGACTGCGGCGCTTAGCCAATACTTCGGCAAGGAAAGCGTTTCGTCCATAGCTCCACTTCTGAAGAACCTCGGCTATCTTCAGCAGCAGTTTGCCAAAGTCGGAGATGCTTCGGCATACAGCGGTTCCATGGAAGCGGAATACGCCGTGCGCGCCGATACGACGGCAAACAAGCTGCAATTGATGCAGAACAAGCTGGCTGTGCTGCAGGTGCGAATAGGCAACAAAATTCTCCCCTATGTCAATGACGCGCTGGATGATCTGTCGGCAAATGCGCTGCCGAAAGCGGAAAAGACCTTGGGGTTTATTATCCCCAAGGTTGCAAAGCTGTTGGGCTTTATGCTTGAGCACAGCAGTGCACTGATCAATATCGGATTAGGGATCACTGCTGTAGTAGGGATAAGCAAGACCTTTAAAGCCGTATCGACCGCCTACAAGGGAGCAACGGCCGCGGTCAAGCTTTTGAGAGCAGCGCAGCTTAAAACCAAAACAGCAACAATTGCCCTGACGGCACAAACCAGGGCACATACGTTTGCCATGAGAGCCAGTGCCGCCGCGAGCAAGGCCGCTGCCGTTGCTTCAAAAGCATTCCGCGCCGGTCTTGCATTTGTAACAAGTCCGATAGGCATTGCAATCTTAGCTATAACAGCACTTATCGCCGCAGGCGTATGGCTGTATAAAAACTGGGACACCGTCAAGGCAAAGGCCGCACAGCTCGGCGCGAAGATCAGCGGAATTTGGACGAAGATCAACACTGCTGTAACAACGGCAATAGCAGCGATATCCTCGCGTTTTCCGGCCCTCGGCGCGGTCCTGTCCGGCCTGTGGAAAAGCGTACAGGACGTTTGGGGCAACATAAAAGCCATTTTCTCTAACATAATCGGATTTATCGATAACGTTTTCAGCGGAAATTGGTCAGCTGCATGGGGAAATGTCGTCTCGATATTCGGCAACGTATTTGGTGAACTGGCCAACATAGCAAAAGCACCGATCAACGCTGTTATATCCGTCATAAATATGGTCTTGTCGAAGATCAACGAAATGAAGATATCTATTCCGGACTGGGTGCCCGGCGTGGGCGGCAAGACATTAGGCTTTAACATTCCGCAGATACCGATGCTTGCCACAGGCGGCATTGCAACAGCTCCGACACTGGCTATGGTCGGCGAGGGCGGAGAGCCAGAGGCCGTGCTGCCGCTGTCAAAGCTTGCTCAGCTGCTGGATGATTGGGATAAGAAGCCGAAGCCCAGCTCTGCCGGAGGCGGCGAGAGCATCGTCTTCTCTCCTGTGTTCAATTTCTACGGCGGTACACCGTCGCGCGAGGAAGCCATGGAAGCCAGCCGCGTGAGCTTTGCGGAATTCAAGCGTCTGTACCGGCGCATGAAGGACGAAGAGCGCCGCAAGCAGTTTTCCCCGGCGTAAGGAGGGCAGGCATGAGCACAACCTACACTACAAAGCAGGGCGACACCTGGGATCAGATATCCTATGCCATCTACGGAAGTGAAAAGCACATTGATTGGCTGATATCCAACAATCCTGCGCTTCTGGACAACTTCGTATTCTCGGCCGGGGTCACCCTGCAAACTCCGGCTCTCCCGGAGGATTACACGGCGATATCCGTTCCGGCGTGGAGGGTAAGCCCATGAAGCCACGCCAGACAGAAGTAGACCTTTACTACAACGGAGCGGCCGTTAAAACGGTGATGGACGAATACATCACCGGTATAACATACACAGACCCTGCCAGCGGCGCGGCCGACAGCCTGGATATATCTATCCACGACCGCGCCCGGCAGTGGATCACTGCATGGATGCCTATAAGCGGTGATACGCTGTCGGCAAAAATATCGCTCAGCGGCGATGATGCCGGCGGCATACCGCTTGACTGCGGCTTTTTCGTGCTTGATAAATTCGAGTTCGGCGGCTGGCCAGTTACAGGCACGATATCCGCGGTGTCCACACCTGCCGACGGCGGCTTTATGGCCACGGTGCGCACCCAGAATTGGGAGGGCGTCACCATAAAGGAAATAGGCACAGAGATTGCTGCGAGAGCGGGTCTGAAGCTGGCCTGGGACGTGTCCGGGGCGGATTTCATTATCAAGTCCGTCGAGCAATCGGAGCAGACCGACAGTGACTTTTTCTCAAGCCTATGCGAGACGTACGGCCTCGAGGTCAAGGTCTATAGGCAAAAGATCGTCGTATATGACCGCGAGGCATACAAAGCGAAAGCACCCGTCCGCACGATAGGTACCGAGTCGCTAATCTCGTGGTCATGGTCCAAGGACATGGCCGGAACATATACCGGCGGCGAGTATACCTACACCGATATATCCACAGAGGCGGACATCGCCGTTTCGGTCGGTAACGGCAAGCGCATTTTGAAGCAGTCCGGCAAAGCCGACAGCCGAGCCGACGCGGAGCGGAAGATCCGCGCAGCAGTAAACAAGGCTAACCACGGCAGCACGAAGCTGAGCGCAAGCATCATCGGCGACGCGCAGCTTGTGTCGGCGCAGTGCGTTACCGTCATCGGTATCGGCAGGCTCTCCGGTAAATACTATATCGACAGCATTACGCACAACATATCCGGCAGCGGCTACACAATGGATTTGGAGATGTCTCTAGTCGAATCAATGTCAGACGAAGTCATGAAGGATTCGATAGGCCGCCTGTACGCTGTCGGTGTTATCACGGACATGTCTTACTGGATTGCCCGGTACACGCAGGTCAAGTACCTTGACGGTCTCATAGTCAATATAGCAACGGTCATTAAGGTCAACCGCGGCGGCAGCAGCATAAGCACCGTATCTGCGGCGCTGGATGTGCTTACACAGTACGGCGTTATAAACTCGCCAACATATTGGGCAGCAAAATACACACTGGTCCCGGCGCTTGACCGGCTGATCATCAACGCAGCGAACGCGCTGACGGAGGAATAACATGAATAACAACATCCGCATCGGGAAAATATCCGCCATTGATTACGCATCCGGGCTCGTCCGCGTCGTGTACCACGACAAGGACGATGCCGTAACCGGCCTTATTCCCCTGCTGTCAAGTGAATATTTCATGCCCCAGGTCGGCGATCAGGTGATAGTGCTGCATCTTTCAAACGGCACGGAAGCCGGTGTTGTCCTCGGCCGCCCGTGGAGCGAAAAAAACAAACCGCCCGAGAGCGGAGAAGGCATTTACCGAAAGGAGCTTTCGCACGAAAACGGCAAAGCCTATATCCGCTATGAAGACGGCGTTTTAAAAATTCACGCAGACAGCATCGTCCTTAACGGCAATGTCACCGTGACTGGCAGTCTGACATCAAACGAATAAGGAGCGGCTATGATTGGAACATTGGGAACAAAAATAGTGTTTGAAGTCTCGGCCGAGCAGGTGCTCACATTTGAAAGTCTCAGCCGCGAGGTAGCCGGTCGCTGGGCGGCGCACGAGATACTCGGGGCAAAGCCCAGGACAGAATACCTCGGTCCGGCTGCCCAAACTGCAAGTCTGACCATCCGGCTTTCCGCAGCACTCGGAGTCAAGCCCCGCGCGATGCTCGAAACTGTTGAAGAAATGGTCGAGAGCGGCGACGCGGAGTATCTGATAATCGGCGGCAAAATGATCGGCAGAAACCGCTTTTACATCGAAAGCGCGTCCGAGAGCTGGGATCGCATCTACAGCCGCGGCGAGCTGGCCGCAGCGTCGGTCACTTTGAATTTAGGTGAATATTCATGAACGACCTTTACGATTTTCAAATCGAATACACTTTTTCGGACAATAAGCTTGCCGATTTAGACCGCAGCATTTGTCTGTTGCTATCCACGCGCGCAGGGACTATACCGCTTGACCGCGAGCTCGGCCTGAGCATGGACTTCATCGACATGCCGCCGGAGACTGCAAAAAGCCTTTACACGGCGGAAGTGTCCGAAAAAATAGCAAAATTTATCCCCGGAGTACGGGTGAAAAGCGTTTCCTGGGATAAAGGAAACAACGGAAAAATGAAAAGCAAGGTGGTGATAACAGGTGTCTGAAATATCTGCGATCAAAAATACCCCCGATATATCTTTCATTGACGGGAAGACGGTCGACGATGTCCAGCGCGAGATGATAGCCGACTTTGAGGACTATATGACCCGCATCGACGGCAGGCCGGTCACCCTCGGCCGCGCATCGGTGCACAGGGCAATCATTAACGCGGCCGCCGTTCAGATCTATTTGGCCATGCAGTACGTTGACCGCGCCGGTAAGCAAAATCTTTTGAAGTATGCCTACGGCGATTTTCTCGACAACCTTGCACTGCTGCGCGGCGTAGAACGCACTCCGGCGACAGCTGCGACTACAACACTGAAATTCACTGCATCCGCCGCCCGTGCGTCCGCAATAAGCATACCGCAGGGTACTCGCGTCGCATCAGCCGGCGGCACGCTGTACTTCAAAACCGTCGAATATGCGGAGATCCCGGCCGGATCCACGACCGTTACCGTTGCGGCGGTGTGCACCGAAGCCGGAGCGGCCGCCAATGCGATAGCCGCCGGAGAACTGACGACCATCGTTGACCCCGTACCGTATGTCGCATCGGTCACGAACACGACCGATGCGGCAGGAGGAGCGGAGGTTGAAACCGACGACGCGCTGAAGGAGCGCATCTATCTCGCACCCGGTGCGTACTCCACAGCCGGAGCGGCAGATGCGTATATCTATCACGCGAAGCGGTACAGCGCGGCCGTGGGCGACGTTGTCGTGTCCGCAAATCACGATGCCGGTACTGTAAACATCGTATTCCTTAACAGCGACGGCACCGCGCCGGGCACGGAGATGATACAGGGGCTTACGGCGTACCTTTCCGCAAAAACCATCCGGCCGCTGACCGACAAGGTCGTTGTCGCCGCGCCGGCAAACGTAAGCTACAGCATAAGCCTGACGTACTACATAAGCCGCGAAGACAGCGCACAGGCCGAGAATATCCAAGCAGCCGTAAACACGTCCATATCGCAATACACGGCGTGGCAGCGCACCATAGGCCGCGATATAAACCCGTCGAAGCTGACGGCGATGGTCATTGCAGCCGGTGCAAAGCGCGTTGTCGTGTCCGCACCCGCCTACACCAAGGTGGCAGCAACATCCGTCGCAAATCTTTCGGCCGCGGCATCGGTCACATACGGAGGTCTTGAAGATGATTGATCTAAAGGACAGCCTTATGACCGACATACTGCCCGGACATTTGGAAACAGCCGAGGTCAAGGCGCTGGCCTACGCCGTAGGCCAGCAGATCAGGCAGCTATGCGCCTACGCCGATAAGTCGCGCACATACGCGGCGCTTACGTCCGCGCCGGACACGGTGCTGGATGCCCTCGCCGCCGAGCTGCGCACCCCGGCCTATGACGAAACCTTGCCGGTCGAGACAAAGCGTGAGCTTGTTGCCAGCACCCTGACATTCTACACCCACCTCGGCACACCGGCCGCGCTCGAGCAGCTGATAAGCATCCTGTTCGCAAAAGGCCGTGTCGCCGAATGGTACAACTACAACGGCAGCGAATATCACTTCAAGGTTCAGATAGATATTGCCGCCGATGCCGTTGACGATGCAAAGCAGGCGCAGGTGCAGGCATGGGTAAACCAGTACAAAAATCAGCGTTCGATACTGGATACCATCGAATACTACGAAACCGGCGCCGAGGCCGTCGCATTCACCGCCGCTGCATTCATCGGCTGTGAGCTGGTCGATAGCTGCACCGCCGAAAACTACAATTAATCCGGAGGTACACACATGGCAAAATGGACAGGTGTTGTCACCAACAAGGGCGCGGAGCTTCTCGCCGCATGGGCGGAGGGTACGACCCTGAATATATACTCTGCGGCCGCCGGCACGGGCACCGTCGCCGAGGCCGCAATGATAGCTCAAACCGCGCTTGCCGGGCAGAAGCAGGCCGCAAGCATCGTAAGCCACAGCAAGGCTGACGGCGCCACCGGCCTTAAAATCCAGCTTCAGATCACCGCACCGTCAACCGGCTACACCCTTAATCAGTTCGGCATATGGGCAAAGGTCGGCAGCGGCGAAGGCAAGCTGCTCGCACTATTTCAGAATTCCGAAGACATCGACGTTCCGTCGGCATCCGATTCACCGGACTTCGTTTATACGTTCTATGGCCTGATCATGATATCCAACACCGGCAGTATCTCGGTCACGGTCGATGCAAGCGCCGTCGTTACCACAGCGACTATGCAGGCCGCTATCGCCGCTGCTATCGCGGACATTCCTCAGCCCATCATCGGCACCGCGCCGCCAACGACATCGACCGTCGGTGTAGTCGGGCAAACCTACATCGACACGGCGGCAAAGCTTGTTTATCACTGCACAGGGGCGGCGGCTACGGGGTATACGTGGGAGGTGTATTCCGCGGGGCGGTCGTCGAAAGTGAATTTAACGCTGTATGCGTCAAGCTGGACAACCGCAAAAAAATACACCCTCAGCAACTCCAACATCACCGCAACCTCAGCGGTCGAGCTTCTGCCGCGAGAAAACAACGGCATAACGCAGGCGCAGCTGGAGGCGCTGTCGGGCGCTATGATCGTCGGCGGTACACAGGCGGCAGGCAGCATCCAGCTCGTGGCGCTGGGTGATGTCCCGACTATTGATATCCCGGTAACCATCATCGTAAGGAGGGATTTGTAATGCCTCTTATCAATCACGCAGGCGGCGGAGGCGGCACACCGCAGCTGTGCGGACAGGTGGAAAATTTCAAGGTAATACCCGGAACTACGGCGCTGACAGCTGTTTTATCATGGACAGCGCCCAGCCCCGACGAGGACAACAGCTTTGTAGGCGCTCGCATCGTGCGCAAGACCGGCTCTGCGCCTACGGGCATCAACGACGGCACGGTCGTCTACGAGGGCACTGCGCTCAGCTACACCGATACCGGTCTGACCGCCGGAACAACGTATTACTATCGCGCCTTTGCCTATAACGCGAAAAAGAAGTATCAGACAGCGCGGCGCGTGGTGAGCCTGACAGCGACATCGAGCACGTTTAGCCCAGTTTTAAACGACAATACATGGGCTCAAATTCGCGCAGCAAGCGATGCTGGGCTTGCGCCAAGTATCTGGAGTGTTGGGGACACAAAGTCAATCGTCGTGACATCGCTCCAAACATATGGCTCATCTATGACACAATATTTAGACGTGACTTTGGACGCATTCATTTTGGGGTTTAACCATAACGCCGCGCGCGAGGGCTCCAACCGAATACATTTTCATATCGGCAAGCAGAACGGAAAACAAGTGGGTTTGTCAGATTATTACCAAGACTCAATAATTCCGCTTGCAACGATTAAAACGAAACTGCCAGCCGATTTAACGGCCGTTTGGAAAACGACGACGAAGTATTATCAACAAGCTACTGTCTCGTCAACTGGTTATCAGACTCCGACATTTTCAGTTCAGCAGGACTCCGATACGCTGCATTTAATGGGTACAGTAGAGTGCTTCGGCGAGCAGTCGGTTCTGTTTTCTTCGATGGGCAGTTATCAGCGGCAATACGATTATTATCGCGCCGGCAATTCGCTTGTTCACTGGGCAACTGACAATCAGCCGACAGCCGACGACAGCTTTAAAGATGGAACCGGCCAGAGACGCACTTATCTCCGAGATGCGTACGGCCAATCGAATAGGAAGCAAACCTGTTATGGCATTGGGTACTCAGGCGAAGAGATTAAAGCCTATGCGACATCAACAAGGATACTCTCCGCCCCTATATTCTATGTCTGAAAAAAAGGAGGCGCAAATGTACAAGATCATATCAACCGAAAACAGCGCAGTCGGCTTGACGGAAAAGCCGACATATATAAAAATCGCCGCAAACGGCAGCTATGTGCTGTGCAGCGAGGCGGAAGCAACAGGCATCGCCCACAACGGAAAGCCCTATCATCTGCTTGACCGAGACGCGATGGATGGGCTTGAAACGGTGTTCTTGCTTGAAGTGGACATGGGCAATGAGCTTGCGGCAACAAATAAAGCCGTTGTTGACAGCACTAAGATGGCAGGGCAGATGGAGGTTGCGGCAAAGGTTTTCATACAGACAACAGCAGACCTTGACGATGCCGTTGCATTGCAGATTCCGGGACTGTTCAAAACGTGGAAAGAAGTGTTGAAAGCCGGAGCGACGCTTGCTGCAAATACAGTCATCAACGATGGCGGCACACTGTATCGCGTTGTGCCTGCCGATGGCGTGACGCCGCAGGAGCACCAGCCGCCCCATGGCGAGGGCATGCTTGCCGTGTATCGCCCTATAGACCAGACGCATGCAGGCACATTGGAAGACCCGATACCGTATATCTCGGGCATGGACACTGTTGCCGAAAAATACTACAGCTACAACGGCAAAACCTATCTGTGCAAGCTGACGATGACACCGTGCGTCTGGGCACCCGATACCGAAGGGCTGTGGCAGTGGGAGGAAGTCAATGGCTGACTACATTTGCTGGAAAAGGGCGAAGTTCAACGCGCTGTGCGGTACGGTTAACATCCCCTACGGCACGGAGATAAGCGAGAGCGACGGCTTTTTGTTTCTCGACGGCAGCCCAATATGCACGACCGCGAGCGATACGGCGCATAAGTTCTTCTGCTACGCCGCCGACGGCAACGGAGAAGAGCGTGGCAAGCTGATAGAGAGCATTACTAAGACGCTTGAGAAGCAGGACGAAGACCATCAGGCACGGTGGGATAAAGTCTGGGCGGATGAGATAAGCCGCAAGTATAAGCGCCGCGACCATGTTGACTACTGGCTGTGGGGCAACGAGCTTTACAGCGCCCCGATTGATGACTTGCGGCATATCGCGGCGATGGTTAGGGAGGAAGTATAATGGACATAACCGCAAAACAGGTGCTTGAGCTGGCCGCAAAATACATAGGCTACAAGGAAAAGGCATCGAATAAAGACCTATACAGCTTCACGGATAACGCCGGGTGCGGCAACTTCACGATGTTTCAGGCCGAGCTTGATAAGGCGAAGTTCTGGAACACGCCGAAGAACGGCTATGAATGGTGCACAAGCTTTGTAGCGTGGTGCTTCTGGCGCATTGCAGGCAGCGAGGCGAAGGATATTCTGTGTCTTACCGGGCCATACGGCGCAAGCTGCGTGAGCTGGGCGAAGTATTACGCCGCACAGGCGAGGCTTTTCACCAAGCCGCAGGTCGGCGATCAGTATTTCCAGAAAGACACGCGCGATGGCCTTCCGTGCCACACAGGCATTGTCGAAAGCGTTAACGGCAGCACGTTTGTGACCATCGAGGGCAACTATCAGAACAGCGTCCAGCGCGTAAAACACAGCCTTAACAGCGGCACGGTCTACGGCTTCGGCAGACCGAAATACACACAGAAAACGGAGGAAGAGGACATGGTGAGATGGGCAAAGCTTGATGATATCCCCGAGGGCTACCGCGCAATGGCGCAGCGTTATGTTGACGCCGGAGCACTGCGCGGCAAGGGCAACGGCGAGATCGACCTGAGCGAGGACATGCTTCGTGTTATGGAGATCATGCGCCGCTACTTTGAGAACATGATGGAGGGCAAATAAATGAACGCACCGGATAAAATCACCGAGATAAAAGGCGCTGCAACTGCGGTTGCGGCAATCATCACCGGCTTGATCGGCTGGGCAGGCTGGGCGGTAATGCTGTTTCTCGCGCTCGTCGTCATTGATTGGACAACCGGCAGCTGCGCCGCGAAGAAGGCCGGCGACTGGAACAGCGCCCGTTCGAGAGAAGGCCGCTGGCACAAGGTCGGCGAGATAGTCGCAGTAGTAGCCGCTTTTATGTGCGATTTAGCATTGAAGATAGGCATGCAGGGGCTCGGCATAACGCTGCCGATAGACTATGAAACGCTGTTCGGGCCCTTAGTCACAATGTGGTACATATTCACGGAAATAGGCTCAATCGCCGAGAATGCGCAGGCATTGGGCGCACCTGTGCCCGACTGGCTGACGAGCGGAATCAAAAAGCTCAAGGATAAGACCGATGATATGGGGAACAAGTGAATAGAAAAACAGCCCTCGGCATATCTGCCGAGGGCTGCTCAACACAGAGAATCTCTTATATTTTGTATAACAATCTCAAAAACTATGTTGACATATTTGATAAATTTGATAATATAAAGGTATAAATAACATTAAATGTCGAGAGCGATCAGCAACTTGATTGTAGGTGAGCTATATTACTACACGTAAGAGACAATTAGACAGAGCTTTTAAAGATTATAAAAACAATCAACGAGGAAAAGCAAAAGCAAAGAAAAGGCTTGATATTTGTCAAACCAAATACTCAGAGATTACAAATAGAACTACTGTCTCCGCCCGCAATATTGTTGTCGCAGGAATGCTTTATTTTGATGAAAGAAAACGTGAAGAATTATTAGCTGAAGCTGAGCAGCTTAACTATTCTAGAGAGACACTTAATAGACTGCGGATATTTAATAGCGGTAACTGGAACGAAGATACTGTGGACTGTGACACCATCATAGCCTTTAGCGCGATCGAGGACTATGTAAACAATAATAGTCCCAGTTGGAAAAAGAGTCCCCTATATTCTATTGGAATGGCTCTCTCGGAGGAGTGGGATGAGCTATGAATTTGAGAATAATTTATCCGCGAAGAATGCCTTTTTTTGTTGTGAAACATCGCACAAATACTTATTTTAGACAGACAGAATATGCTGAAAGAAATAATGTTTACACACACAAGTATGCGACAAATACCTATATTCTTCAAAAAAACGCCATTGATATAATAGCCGAGGCAAATGATACAAAAAGCCTTCGAGCTATTTTAGATTATTTAACACATGTTTTTGGTATGAACGAAATTGGGCTCAGTATATCAAGCCCTAAGTATTATAGCTATTTTAATGAATTAAATTATATAAAAATATAATGGAGTATTTGAGCATGGTTAAACTTGAGAGAAATACTCGAACAGTCGCCATTATCACCGTTCTAATCGTGCTAATTATCGTTAGGCTGTTAACTACCGATACTGGCGGCACAAAATGGATTGAATTAATTAACATAGCGGGCCTATTAATAGCTATCTTTGCTTTACTTAATGATGTATACTTAGAGTGTAAAGAATATGAAAAAACACCTCTCGTTATTGGTACAATATTCTTTATGTTGATCATTGTTTGTATAATAGGCACGTTAATTTTCACTAGAACTATTACCCCGTCACAGAGGGCAAATGATATCATCATGTTAATCACACTTTTAGTATCATTGCCGTCACACTTTTATGTAAGGCTAATTAAACATTACGTTTCAAAGTGAGGAATTAATTATGGATTACAAACAGCAAATATACGGCTACATATCGACTTGCTCAGGGAAAGTAAGAGATGTTTTTTATGAATTGTGTCAAATCATTAACTCAGTTAATGAGGAGTTACAGCCTCACGCTTTAATGTTTTTACTCGAAAACATCTTTGATATCGACAGCGACAACACTCGCGAAACAGCAAAAAATTACTACACTGATGAAGAGGCTAATCAAATTAATGAAGAATTTTCGAAAACTAACTTTCGTGAATTTCTTCACGAGTATATCTCTAACGCATCTAAGGAAAACATTGAGCCTATAGACTTCTACACACATGTGTGGAGTATGCTGAGAGCAGCTTGTCACTATGTCGATAAGAAGACCGCTTTGGCGCTATTCTTGCTTGCAGATGATTGTCTTATCCCTTACCGCAAAATTGGAACTGGAATTGAAATGTCTGACGAAACCTTCTCCGAGATCATAGATATGATGAATTCCAATCAATTGGCAGATATGAAATACATTTTGGCCTTACATTATCCGCAAAAAACTCAGTCGACTTCTCTTTTAGTAGACACTCTACTTTCGCTACCGAGCAGAGAGTCGCAAGCCGTTTTTTTGGCAACACTTATTGATACTGTCACAAAAAGCACAAAAGAAAATATTAAAGAATCTATAGATTCATTGTAATGCCTAGAGCCCGAAATGGAACCCCAAAGCAGCTTAGAGCCCCGGTTTTTGCCCTATTTATCGGGCTCCAAAGCGTATTTTTGAGTAAAACTGCATTGATATGAAAAAACCTTGTAGTCATTGAAACTACAAGGTTTTTTCACATTTTGTGTTGGTGCTCCAGCGGGGATTCGAACTCTCGGCACCTGGAATCACAATCCGGTGCTCTAACCAACCGAGCTATTCCACCTTGTTTTTTGTCTTACTTGGTTATAATCAAGGTAGCCGGAGTAAGGCTTCCGGCTCACCTTATTGGGTGGTTTAGTGAGCGGCATCTTTGTTAGGGGCGTCGCTCACTTTTTATTTACTCATTATCCATTATGCGCTTAACGCTTTCGCGGAGTTCTTCAAGCGTTTCACAACAAGTGAATAGAACAACAGCCCTCGGCGCACCTGCCGAGGGCTGAAAAAGCATCATAAGAAAAATAAAGCTACTTGATTACGCCAAGTTGTTTCAAACTAAATACAAGTGCACCCATTTTCCCGACTAAAAGAAAGCAGTAGACCTGAGTTGTCGTAAAATTGTCGTAAAATTGCGCGTTAAACAATGTGTTTTTGCGCGAAAATCCAAACGATAAAGTTAGAAAATATACGGCACAAAAACGCCGCAAACCATTGATAGATAAAGAAAATCCCGAAGTTTCAACGGCTTCGGGATTTTGCTGTGTTTGGAGCGGATGACGGGAATCGAACCCGCGTCGCCAGCTTGGGAAGCTGGGGCCCTGCCATTAGACGACATCCGCAATTGTTTTTATGTAAAAATTATTTTACACCAACAGGAGAGAATATGCAAGCGAAAATACTGCGTCGCCAATAATGCAGGCAAACAGTTGACCGGCAACTCATAATATGATAATATAAGAATAGACTTTTTGTATACTTAACGGGAAAATAATTTACAAGGGGGAGAAAAATGAAAAAGTCAAAAAAGCTTCTGAGTCTGCTGCTTGCGGTGCTGCTGCTTTGCAGCCTGTTGCCGGCAGCGGCATCGGCCGAGGGGAACCCGGAGGACGACTATCCGTTCGTTTTTGTCCACGGCCTTATGGGCTGGGGCGAAAGATCGATGCTCGATCCGATCATGCCGTATTGGGGCATGACAACGGGCAATCTCATGAAGTACCTGAACTCAAAGGGCTACGAGAGCTATGCTGCTCAGGTCGGACCGCTCTCCGGAGCATGGGACAGAGCGTGCGAGCTTTATGCGCAGCTTGTCGGCGGAACGGTTGACTACGGCGCTGCGCACTCGGCGGCCAAGGGTCACGATCGCTACGGCATAACCTATGAAAAACCGCTTTTTGAAGGCTGGAGCGCGCAGAAGAAGATCAATCTTATCGGACACAGCTTCGGCGGCGCGACGACGCGCCTGTTCCTCGAACTGCTTGCAAACGGCAGCGCGGAAGAGGTCGCGGCCGCAAAGGCGGCAGGCACAAAGGTATCTCCGCTGTTTGAGGGCGGCAAGGGCAACTGGGTGTATTCGCTCACGGCGGTTGCTGCGCCGCACAACGGAACCACGTTTATCGAAACCTGCGATGTTTCGACCAAGGTGGTAACCGATGCAATCTATAATTTCGGCGCAGCTCTCGGCCTTACCAAGCTTAAGGGTGTGTACGATCTCCAGCTTGAGCATTTCGGGATCTACCGCAAGGACGGCGAGACCGATATGCAGTATCTCATCCGAGTCCTCAACAGCAGCAACTTCATGAGTCATAATGACAATGCAATATACGACCTCACCATAGACAATGCGCTGAAGATAAACGACGGGATAGAGATGCAGAACAATGTTTATTACTTCTCCGTCTGCGGCGACGCAACGCACCCGAGCAGCGTGAGCGGAAACGAAGTGCCCGACTCATCCGTGTTTGCGCTGCTTAAGCCCTTTGCTGCGATGATTGGTAAGTATTATGACAAATATACTGCCGGCGGCGTTTATATCGACAGAACGTGGCTGCCGAACGACGGCATGGTAAACGTAGTGTCCGGCCTGTATCCTGTAAACAGCAGGCTCAAGTGCGAAAAGTCCGACGGAAGCCGGGGCTTTGTTGTCTGCGACGGATACAACAAGGAAAGCTATGCGAAGGGTATATGGAATGTCTTCCCGACTCAGCCGTATGATCATCTTAGCATCATCGGCGGCATTCTTTCAAACACCGTTTCAAATACCCGGCATCTGTACATGGAGCTTATAAGCAGGGTCACGAGTACCTATGGCAGCAGCACTCCGGCCGAAGAACCTATCGGCAAGACGATGTCATTCACTGATGTTGCGAAGGATCGCTGGTCGTATGATTACATCCTCAAGATGTATCAGCTCGGCGTTGTAAACGGCCGCTCGGACAGCATATTTGATCCGACCGGCAACGTAACGCGCGCGGAGTTCGTGAAAATGCTCGCCTGCCTTGACGGCGTGGATACGAGCGCTTACGCAAAGTGCCGCTTCACCGACGTCAGCGATAAGAGCGTTTTCGCGCCGTATGTCGAGTGGGCTGCAAATAACGGCATCGTACTCGGCATTGATTCGGCAACCTTCAAGCCGAATGACAACATAACTCGCGAGCAGATGGCGGCCATAATCTGCCGCTATGCCGACTATGCCGGCATAAAGCTGTCCGACGATGCACCGGCCGCTGCCTTTGCCGACAGTGCGCAGATATCAAAGTACGCAGTCGATTATGTCACGGCGCTCCAGCGCGCAGGCATAATATGCGGAAAGCAGAACGCCGACGGAAGCTTCAGCTATTATCCGAAATCGTTTGCAACGCGCGAGCAGGCATGCAAGGTGCTCAGTCTTATATAAAATCGTTGAATAATATGTTAAAAAACCGTGGGAGACCACGGTTTTTTATTGCAAAGAGTATAGACGTTTAGTATAATATATCTAATAAATATATTTAAGGCAGGTAGGCTATGGCGTACGTTGAATTTGAAAAAGTTAAAAAGACATATCACATGGGCGAGGTGAGCATCGAAGCACTCAAGGATGCGACTTTTGAGATCGAAAAGGGCGAAATATGCGTTATTGTCGGCGCATCCGGTGCAGGAAAAACCACGCTTCTGAATATTCTCGGCGGTATGGACAGCCTTACATCCGGCCGCGTTGTGCTCGACGGGAAAGAAATATCCTCGTATAACGCAAACGAGCTTACGACCTATCGCCGTTATGATGTGGGCTTTGTGTTCCAGTTTTATAACCTTGTTCAGAACCTCACGGCCATTGAAAACGTTGAGCTTGCCGCACAGATATGCAAAAACCCGATGGACGCTGCGGAGGTCATCGACCTTGTCGGTCTGCACGACAGGGCGCAGAATTTCCCGGCGCAGCTTTCCGGCGGCGAGCAGCAGCGCGTTGCGATAGCGCGTGCGCTGGCAAAAAATCCGAAGCTCATGCTCTGCGACGAGCCGACAGGAGCGCTTGACTATAACACGGGCAAGGCAGTGCTCCAGCTTTTGCAGGATTGCAGCCGGAAAAACGGCATGACAGTGGTTATCATAACCCACAATCAGGCGCTCACTGCAATGGCGGACAGAGTAGTTTCGGTAAAGAGCGGTGTTGTCACCGACGTCAGCCGAAACGAGCACCCGATACCCATCGAAGACATAGAGTGGTAAAGCAATGAACAGATCCATCATCAAACTCACAAAACGAGAGATCCGCAGCAGCCTCGGACGCTATCTTGCGATATTCGCGATAATAGCGTTGGGGGCAGGTCTGTTTGTCGGCCTGCGCCTGTCGCGCCCGGATTTTCTCGAAACGTATAATAATTACACTAATAAGACGAATTTTTATGATTTCCGACTTGTCTCAACGCTCGGACTTACCGACGAAGATCTTGCCGAGGTCAAAAAAATGGACGGGGTGAAGCTTGCCGAGGGCGCAGTCGGCGCGGATTTCTTGTTTAACACCGCCGATGAGGATAACCTCATCATGATGGCGCAGAGCATACCCGAAAATGTGAACCAAATTAAGCTGAAGGCAGGCCGTATGCCGGAAAAGGCAAACGAGTGTCTCGCCGACCCTGATATGTATTCAAAAGACGATATCGGAAGTACGATAAAGCTTTCGAAGGATAACAGCGAGCAGACTTTTGATACCTTTGCGTATGACGAATATACGATCGTCGGACTTGCCTACAGCGTTTTGTATATAAATATGGAGCGCGGCTCCAGCACGCTCGGAAACGGCAGCGTTAAGGGTTACATCTATATTCCGATGGACGGTTTTTCGACGGATTATTATACGGATATCTATGTTTGCGTCGATTCCGAAGGATATGTTTATTCCGATGAGTACGAGCAAAGCACGCAAAAATATGTTGACGGGCTTGAAAAATTCATGTCCGAGCGCGCGGTTATAAGGCATGATGCCATCATTGATGACGCAATGTCTCAGCTTGACGATGCAAAAAAACAGTATGAGGACGGAAAGACGCAGTACGATGCAGCCAAGGCTGAGTATGATGCCGGCTACGCAGAGTATGTGCAGAAAAAGAGCGATACCGAGGCTCAGCTTGAACAGGCACGCAAGGAGATCGAGAACGCAGAAAGGATGATGGGTGATTCATCCGTTATCGATCAAAAGCAGGCAGAGCTTGACGCGGCAAAGGCGGAGCTTGACAAGGGGCAGGCCGAATACGAGAGAGGCCTGAAACAGTTCAATGCCAAGGCAAAGCTCGCCTACGGCGCGGTGGATGAGCAGATAGCTTATTACGAAAACCGCATAAGCGATAAACAGAACGATATTGCTGCGCAGAATGCCGAGATCGAAAGCCTCAATGCGCAGCTTGCCGAAGCTCAGGCAAACGGTGATAGCTTAAAGGCAAGGCTCATAGAGTGGAAGATCAAAACTGCAAACGACCGTATCAGACTTGATAATGCGGATATCGAGCGCTATAACGAGCGCCTTGAGGTCCACCGTCAAAAGCGCGCCGAGGTCGATGCCGAGCTTGAGCCGTATCGCAAGCAGCTTGAGGATGCAAAGGCTCAGCTTGACGCAGGCTATGCCCAGATAGAGTCCGGGCAGGCGGAGCTTGATGCTGCGCGCGAGATGATAAGCAGCGGCGGCGCACAGCTTGAGGCGGCAAAAAAGCAGTATGAGCAGGGCAAGGCGGAGGCCGAACGAGGCTTTGCCGAGGCTGAAAAGGAGCTTGCCTCCGGCAAGGCTCAGCTTGATGCGGCAAAGGCAGAGCTTGATAAGGGCGCAGCAGAGCTTGATTCTGCCGAAAAGCAGATAAAAAATATCAACCACGCCGATACGTATGTGCTCGACCGCGATACAAACGCGGGATATGTCTGCTTTGAAAGCGACACAAACGTTGTCCAGAGCGTGGCGTCCGTGTTCCCTGTGTTTTTCTTTCTTGTCGCGGCGCTTGTGTGCCTTACAACGATGACGAGAATGATCGCCGATCAGCGCACGCAGATAGGCATTATGAAGGCGCTGGGCTATTCTTCGGGCGCAATAATTGGGAAGTATATGTTCTATTCCGGCAGTGCCACCGTGTTCGGATGCATTTTCGGCATTGCGGCCGGAAGCTTTGCCTTTCCGGCTGTTGTGTGGTTTGGCTATGGACTTATATACAATCTCTCCGGACTTACGTTTATAATGGATTGGCCGTTGGCAGCCGGGATAACGGCAGCAAACCTTGCAGTCACGCTGCTTGTTACATGGTATTGCTGCGCCAAGGAACTCAAATGTGCTCCGGCGGAGCTCATCCGCCCGAAAGCGCCCGAGGCCGGAAAACGCATTTTGCTCGAGCGTATCCCGGTAGTGTGGAACGATATGAGCTTCATGCAGAAAGTCTCGGCGCGCAACATCATGCGCTATAAAAAGCGCATATTCATGATGCTTCTGGGCATCGGCGGCTGCACCGCGCTTGTGCTTACGGCGCTCGGACTTAACGATACTATCCAGAATGTCGTGACGCGGCAGTATGATGATATAATCCTCTATGATTATGAGATCACGATGGCGTATGACATGAATGAGGAAGAGCAGGAGATATTCTTCCGTGACGCAGGAGACGATATAAAGGATGCAGTGTTTCTCTATCGTGGCCTTGCGGAGGTGTCCGGCAGCGATGCCATAAAAAGCGCAACGCTCACCGTGACCGACGGCAAGAAGCTTTGCAAGTACATTGACCTTAGCTATGACGGAGAACCCGTCGACTATCCCGGCAGGGGCGAAGCGGCAATTAACTATAACCTTGCCCGGCAACTCGGCGGAATTGAAGTCGGCGATGAGATAAAACTGACGACCTCCGAAAAAAAGGAGCTTACAGTTACGGTCAGCGCCCTGTTTGATAACTATGTCGACAGCTTCGTTTTCATCTCGCCTGAAACCTGTGAGGAGCAGCTCGGCGAAGTGCCGGAGTATAAGTCCGCGCTTGCAAACGCACCCGACGGGGCTGATGTAAACCGCTGCGCCGAAGCGCTCACACATGACGTGGACGGCGTGCGCGGAGTCACGCTCAGCACCGACATAAAAGAGCGCATGAGCAGCATGTTGGACGGCCTGCTTGTCGTTGTTGCTGCGATAATCCTTTGCGCAGGGCTTTTGGCATTCATTGTTCTATATAACCTCACTAATATCAACATATCCGAGCGCATACGCGAGATAGCTACGCTCAAGGTGTTGGGCTTTTACCCAAATGAGGCGGCACACTACGTTTTCCGCGAAAATCTTATTCTTACGGGAGCCGGAGCGGTGTTCGGCCTTGGTCTCGGCGTTGCGCTGCACGCCTTTGTCATGAATGCGATAAAGGTCGATATGATGTATTTCAAGCCGCACATCAGCTTTTTGAGCTTTGCCGTTTCTATCGTCATAACCTTTGTGTTCGCCATGATAGTAAACGCCATCATGCGCCGCAGGATAGACAATATCGATATGGCCGGCGCGCTCAAATCAATAGAGTAATTTGACAACGTGCGGAGAATATATTATATTTAAATGTGATTAATTTATAATATCAGGGATGCATGATATGGAAAATTTGCAAACTTCGCTGCCCGGCTGGGAGATAGTGCGCTGCATCGGCAGCGGCAGCTCCGGCAAGGTATACGAGCTGAAGAAAAAAGATGAATACGGCGGCGACTTTCACTGTGCGCTCAAGGTCATAAGCGTTCCGGGCTCGCAGAAAGAGTATGACGAGATGCTCGAGAGCATGAGCGAGTTTGCCATGCGCGCAAAGCTCCGCGAAAAAGTCGAGGAGATCAGTAACGAGTATCGTCTGCTCGGCGCTCTGCGCGGCCACCCGAACGTTGTCAACTGTGAGGATCAGATGATCATTCCGCACGAAAACGACATGGGCTGGGATATTTATATCCGCATGGAGCTTTTGCAGTCCCTGCCGGATTACGTCCGCGAAAACGGTATGACGGTCGACAGCGTTATTAAGCTCGGCAGCGACATGTGCTCGGCGCTCGAGCTTTGCCGCGAGAATAATATAATCCACCGCGACATTAAGCCGCAGAATATCTTCGTCAGCCGCTACGGCGTGTTTAAGCTCGGCGACTTCGGCGTGGCCAAGGCCTCCACCATACGCACCTCGGCCGATAAGGTCGGAACTTATTCGTATATGGCGCCCGAGGTCTACAAGGGCAAGGGCTATGACGACCGTGTGGATATATACTCGCTTGGCATGGTGCTCTATTGGCTGTTAAACGATCGGCGCGGCCCGTTTCTGCCGATGCCGCCGCAGGTACCGACGCCCGAGCAGATCACCGATGCGCAGATACGCCGCTTCCGCGGCGAGACCCTGCCGCAGCCGAAAAACGGCAGTGCTGCACTAAAAAAGGTCGTTATGACGGCGTGCAGCTATAAAATTGCCGACCGATATGCAGGGCCGACGGAGCTGAAAAAAGCTCTTTCGCTCGCAGCGTCGGGAAGGGTAGAGCCCGAGCCTGTGCCGGCCTCGTTCGGCAGCGACGATATGACCGTGCGTGAGGATTTCAAGGCCGATCCGCGCCCGGAATACATACCCGAAACGCCGGCTGAGCCGCGACCGCAGCCAAAGCCGAAGCAGCAGCCGCGTCCCGAGGCTGCGCAGCCGAAAAAAACCCCGCCCAAGCAGCCTGAGCCTGAGAAAAAGCCGAAAAAGTCCATGTTCGGCTATATACTGGCGCTTGTGCTCATACTTGCGGCCATGGCAACAGCGGTGATCATTTTTGCACTGTCCGGCAACAATGACGGAGGCAAGGATGATACGCCGACGGCAAGCGCCTCTCCCACGCCGACGGCAACTCCGGAGCCGGAGAAGCTTGACGTAAAATCCGTCGTTCTCAGCTCGCCGAGCCTCACGATGACGGTCGATGACGAGGCTCAGCTCAAGGTCAGCTGTATGCCCGAGCCGTCCGCCGGGCAGAAAGAACCGGAGTATATCTGGAAAAGCAGCGATACGAGCATTGTCACCGTTTCGCAGGATGGCGCACTCAAGGCCGTAAGCGAAGGTTCGGCAACAATCATGGTCTATGTCAGCGACAAGATGGAGATCTACGATCAGTGCACCGTCATTGTCGAGCGCCCCAAGGTAACGGAGCTGAGCATCGAAGAGATGCCCGTCAAAACCGTGTACACCGTCGGCGAAGAGCTTGATACGACCGGCCTTGTGCTCAGAGCGTATTACAATAACGGCTCTGCAAAGCGCATAACCGACCCGAGCGAATTCACGGTCGAGTGCGACATGACCGGCCTCGGAAACCGCGAAGCGACCGTCACTTATGACGGAAAGACCGTCACATATACTGTAAGAGTCAGCCTGTTCGGATGATTTTAGCTCATTTAAGCTGACGAGCGTCAGAACAGATATGTGGTCGACTTTTGTCAGCTTAAGTCAATGTGCACTAATAAATGCAGCTAAAATTTGTTTAGTATCACCATTTAACATATGGGAAAAATGTGGTATAATAACATAAAAAGAATAAAAAATGAGCGTTTTGACAAAAATCCGGTTTGTTTTCCCGGCTTGTCGTCGCCCTCAAACGGAAACGATATGCCACAAAATACAAACGCACCGCACGGTTATCCCCCGTGCGGTGCAATTTTTTTAGTCTCTGTTAAATTCCCTAAGCTCAAGTCCGGGGTTTTTGGTGAGCGCCCAGTTGACGCACCATTCGGAGGTGAACAGCAGCAGGTTATTTCCGCGGAAATCCTGAACCCACTTCGTGTCGCTCGTTAGATTGAGATCGTTGGGGTTTATGCCCTCGTTATCTATCCAGCGCACGACCTCATACGGCATGCTGCGGCGGCGAACGTCAACGCCGTACTCGTTTTTCAGTCTGTATTCAAGCACTTCGAGCTGAAGTATGCCGACGACGCCGACTATGATCTCTTCAACGCCGGTGTAAGGCTCGTGGAATATCTGAATTGCGCCCTCCTGCGCTATCTGCATGATGCCCTTTTCAAACTGCTTGCGCTTCATTGTGTCGATACGCTCAACGCCGGCAAAAATCTCAGGCGCAAAGGTCGGTATGCCCTCAAACTCCACCTTCATGGACTTGTCGCATATCGTATCGCCGATCGAGAAAATGCCGGGGTCGAACACGCCGATGATATCTCCGGCGTAGGCCTCGTTTATTATTGCGCGCTCCTGCGCCATGAGCTGCTGCGGCTGCGCAAGACGGATGGCCTTGCCGCCCTGAACGTGGAAATATTCCTTGTCGCGCTCAAACTTGCCCGAGCATATGCGCATGAAGGCGATCCTGTCGCGGTGAGCCTTGTTCATGTTCGCCTGAATTTTGAAAACAAATGCGGAGAACTTGTCGGTGAACGGATCGACGATCTCGTCGCCTGCCTTGCGCGGCAGGGGAGGCATGGTCATGTCAAGAAAGCTCTCCAAAAACGGCTCAATGCCGAAATTGTTGAGCGCCGAACCGAAGAACACAGGGCTGAGCTTTCCGTCGCGAACCTGATCGATGTCAAATTCATAGCCTGCACCGTCGAGCAGCTCAACATCGTCGCACAGGGTCCTGCGCAGCTTTTCACCGATAAGGCTGTCGAGCGTTTCGGTGTCGTCAAGGCTGCATTCGATGGCCTTGATCTTGTCCTGCCCACGGTGGAATTCGCTGAAGGCGAGGATCTCGCGTTTTTCGCGGTCGTAAACACCCTTGAAGTCGATGCCGCAGCCGATGGGCCAGTTCATCGGATATGTGCCGATGCCGAACTCCTGCTCCAGCTCCTCCATAAGATCGTAGGGGCTGCGTGCCTCGCGGTCAAGCTTATTTATAAAGGTGAAGATGGGGATATTGCGCATTGCGCATATCTTAAAAAGCTTCCTTGTCTGCGGCTCGATGCCCTTTGCCGCGTCGATGACCATGACTGCGCTGTCGGCAGCCATCAGGGTGCGGTAAGTGTCCTCGGAAAAATCCTGGTGTCCCGGAGTGTCGAGGATGTTTATGCAGTAGCCGTTATACTCAAACTGCATAACGGATGAGCTTATTGATATTCCGCGCTGCTTTTCAAGCTCCATCCAGTCGGACACCGCGTGACGCGCCGTAGCCTTGCCCTTTACAGAGCCTGCCAGCTGTATAGCCCCACCGTAGAGCAGCAGCTTTTCGGTAAGCGTTGTTTTGCCGGCGTCAGGGTGCGATATGATAGCAAACGTTCTGCGCCGTTCGATTTCCTTTCTTATATCAGCCATATACGCTTCTCTCCAAATATTTTTTCACATAGAATAATATACTATCATATATACGCTGCAAAAGCAAAGCTTTTGTGCATAATAAAACCGGCCAGGCCGGCTGACACAAGAAAACATACGCCAAAAAAGGCGGAGCAAGCACGAATGTCTTCGTTGCGACGGCTTGGTATACACAAAGTATGCCTGCGACGCCGCGCCATGACCTCGCACTTGCTCCGTCATTTTTGGTGCTTTGCAGTTTTGAAGCAGAGATTTTTTGTTCCTGCAAGGACAAAGTTGCAGAGCATACCGTCGTATTCTCAAGACTTTGGACGCAGCAGGGGCGAAAAAGATCGTTTCAAAACCGTATGTTTTCTTGTGCCAGCCGGCCTTAATGACCGGTTTTAATCATTTTCGATCACGCTCACGATTTTCGTCGGGGTCGGGTCTAACTTATGCCGTGCGCGGCTTAGAACGATGGCAATCACTATGCCGAGTATCGCAGCGCCGAAGGCCACGGCAATACATACCGATTCACTCAGCGAGAAAGCGGCGGCTATGACATAGCCCAAAATGAGCATAACAAGCGGCAGAACGTAGATCGCAAGCGCGCCCTTCACGACGCCATTCGTCGGCGTTTCGATCATAACGTGCTGGCCGCGATGCGCTCCAATGGGATTCTGCACGACGGATTTCATGAGGTGCTCGTACTTGCACTCGTTGCAGCCGTTGCAGTCGCCCCCGCATATGCCGAGCCTCTCGACGACGACCTCGGCAAGCCCGTCATCACGATTCTTTGTTATAATTGCTTCCTGAAACATTAATCATCACCTTTACAAATTATACACCCTATTATCACTTGTAGCAAGTGGGGGTTTATGTTATACTTACAGATGAAGATAAACAGGAGGTGGCTGCTGTGCCCGGTGTGCTCAACCTTAAAAAATCAAACTGCAAGAATTGTCACAGATGCATAAGAAAATGCCCGGTCAAGTCTATCCGCTTCACGGGGCATCAGGCACATATAATAAGTGACGAGTGCATCCTGTGCGGTCAGTGCTTTGTTGTCTGTCCGCAGGAGGCAAAGGAGATCATTGATGACCGCGAGAGGGTCGGCGTGATGCTTCAGGGCGAAGCGCCCGTGATAGCGAGCTTTGACCCGTCCTTCTATGCCTGCTGGGAGGGCTGCGGAGCAAACTCCGTGCGCAAGGCGCTCATCGAGCTTGGCTTCACCGACGCCGAGGAGACCGCCATAGGCGCGACGATAGTAAAGCGCGAATACGAGCGGATGCTGCGAGAGGCAAAGCAGGATGTTATCATAACCTCGGCCTGTGCGTCGCTGAACCTTCTTATTGAAAAGCACTTTCCCGAGCTGCGGCGGTATCTGGCTCCCGTCGTGTCGCCGATGATAGCTCACGCGATGGATATAAAGCGCCGCATGCCGGAGGCAAAGGTCGTTTTCATCGGTCCCTGCGTCGCAAAAAAGCAGGAGTACGAGGGAACATGCGTTGACGCAGTCCTCACGTTCGAAGAGTTTGACCAGATGCGCATATCCGCCGGCATTGAGATCGAGCACGAATTCGGCGAAAGCTTCCCCGGCAGGGCGCGCAGCTTCCCGGTCACGGGCGGCATAATAAGAAGCATGGATATACCCGACACGGGCTATCAGTGCATTGCGACAAACGGCCCGAAAAACTGCATGAATGCGCTAAACGATCTCCAAAACGGCAATATCCACAAGTGCTTTATCGAGCTTGCCATGTGTGACGGAAGCTGCATAGAAGGCCCCATTATGGAAAAGTACATAAATTCCCCGATCCGGCATATATACTCTGTCTGGAGCAATGTCGGCAAGGAGGATTTCGACGTTCCGCAGCCGGAGTCTGAGCAGCTGAGAACGCAGTATATCGGAACTCCGGTGCATAAAAAAACTCCGAGCGAGGCCGAGATACGCGAGATATTGTCCAAGCTCGGCAAAAACACAAAGGCCGATGAGCTCAACTGCGGCTCCTGCGGCTATAACACCTGCCGCGACAAGGCTATCGCAATCTACCGCGGCACCGCCGACTACAGCATGTGCCTGCCGTTTATCATGGATAAGGCCGAGCGCTTCAGCACCAAGATACTCAACAATATGCCCAGCGGCGTTGTTGTCGTCAATGAGGATCTTGAGGTGCAGCAGCTAAACCGAACGGCCATGCGCATGCTCAATATAAGCCACGAATCCGACGTTCTGGGCGACAGCGTTGTAAGAGTGCTCGACACGGCACCGTTTTTTACCTGCCTTGAGACGGGCAAAAGCGTCAAAAAGCTGCGCGGATACTTCTCCGATTACGAAAAGTACTTTGAGCAGACCATAGTGTACGACCGCTCGTCAAAGATACTTATCGATATCATCTCCGACGTCACCGAGGAAGAGGAAGAGTCCATGCGCCGCAAGGCTATAAGCCAGAAAACGGCGGAGATCACCAACAACGTCATTGAAAATCAGATGCGCATCGTTCAGGAGATCGCCTCGCTCCTCGGCGAGACTACGGCCGAGACGAAGATCGCCCTGACGAGGCTGAAGGAGTCGCTGAGCCTTGAAGAAGAATAATCTTTGCAGCGAGATAGCGTATATGAGCCTTAACCACGACGGCGAGCAGCTGTGCGGCGACCATGTCGAGATCGTTGAAAACGAAAACTCTACCATCGTCGTCCTTGCCGACGGACTCGGAAGCGGCGTTAAGGCGAGCATACTCTCAACGCTCACATCAACGATAATATCCACGATGCTTGCGGCAGGGCTTGATATTCGTGATGCAGTCGAAACTATTGCCGACACGCTGCCGATATGCTCCGAGCGGAAAACGGCGTTTTCGACCTTTACGATAATAAAGCTTGAAAATGATGCTCACGCGGACATAATCCAGTATGAAAACCCGAATGTAATACTCATTCGTCAGGAGCAGCTCCACGAGTTTCCGCTTTCCGCAATGACAATAGGTGAGAAAACGATATACCGTTCAAGCATTGAGCTTGCAGACGGAGATGTGTTTATTGCATTGAGTGACGGTATGCTCTATGCCAGTAACAACGGTGTCCTGAACACTGCGTGGGACAGAAAGGCAATAGCGGACTTTATGGGACCGCTAAGTGATTCCGGACTTACAGCCAATGTTCTTATGAACATCCTGATGGAAGAGGTCAGCAGGCTCTACGGAGGTAAGCCATTTGACGACGCAACGACTTGTATTGTTAAGATTCGGCAGCGTCAGACGGTCAATGTCGCTGTCGGACCGCCGGAGAATATAAGCGACAATCACCGCATGATGGCTCTGTTTTTTGCCAAGGAGGGCAAGCATATTGTCTGCGGCGGAACGACATCGAAGATCGCAGCCGAGTATCTGCACACGAACGTGCAGACGGAGTATACCTCACCCGACCCCGACATACCGCCCATATCACATATTCAGGGCGTAGACCTTGCCACGGAGGGCATAATAACCCTTGATCGCGTCCTTGCCTATTCCAAGGACTATGTAAAGGATAACCGCAGCTTTGAAAACTGGTATTACAAAAAAGACGGCGCGTCGCTGGCAGCTCGCATACTATTTGAGGATGCAACGGATATAAACATGTTCATCGGCCATGCCGCAAACCCGGCGCACGACGGACTGCCCATTAACTTCAACGTCAAAATGCAGATACTCAAGCAGCTTTCAAATAATCTGCAAAAAATGGGCAAGCGCGTGAAAATACATGATTTTTAATGTAAAAACGGCTCTCACAGAGAGCCGTTTTTTGCTATAGCTATATGAGTATATCGGCTTTGCTGACATTTCCCCAGTCAAACTCGGAAACGAGCTCTGCGGCTGAATGCGGCGAGCCGTCCGAGATTCCTAAAAGCCCGGCGATATAACCGATGATCTCATCGGGAGCGTGCGTTTTCAGAAGTGCCTCGGCGCCAAGCTCGCCGTAGCGCTTTGAAAGCTTCCTGCCGTCGGCACCGACTATAAGAGGAGCGTGATAATATTTCGGCGCATCGCCGCCTAATTCGGAAATGAGCCATATCTGCCGCGCCGTTGACGAAAGCAGATCGCGACCGCGCACGACTCGCGTAACGCCTATATCCATATCGTCAAACGAAACGGCAAGTTGATACGCATAAACACCGTCAGAGCGCTTTATAATAAAATCACCGCTGTCGGCAAGGTTTTCCGAAAATTCACCGTAATGTCCGTCGCAAAAGCTTATCGTTTTGTCCGGAACTTTTATCTTCCATGCGGCCTTTCGCCCGGCTGCTTCAAGCTCACGCCGCTCTGAAAAGCTCAGGTGCCGGCACTTGCAGCCGGGATCGCTGCGGTGCTCGCCGGGGTGCGGAGCGGAGGCGGCGAGCCGCTCGCTGCGGCTGCAATAGCATGGGTAGAGCAAATCCCTATGCAGAAGCAGGTCAAACACCTCATCGTATTTCTCGTTTCTTTGGCTCTGCGAATACTCAATGTCCGGGTATCCTGCGTCCCAGTCAAGGCCGAGAGCTTTGAGGGCAAACGCAATGCTCTGCTCGCTTTCCTTGCTGCTGCGGTCGGGGTCGAGATCTTCCATGCGGAAGATAAGTCTTCCGCCCACGCTGCGTGCATCGAGCCATGCCAAAAGAGAGGACGATAAATTCCCGATATGCAGCTGCCCGCTCGGACTTGGCGCAAACCTGCCGGTTTGAATTGGCTGTTTATACATAATTGAGCCCCTGAGTATAGTTTAGTACAGACTTGGTACTTATATATAAGCACATTTCGACAAAAAAATAAATATTTTTCTATCTTTTTTCCTGAACATGTGATATAGTAAATGCAAATAATATTGCATACAAGATGCTATGAGAAAGAGGTAACATAATGGCGAGTTCAACAAAAGAGGCATTGGGGAATGCCCTGAAGAAAATGCTGTCGGTAAAACCTATCGACAAAATAACCGTCAAGGACCTTGTTGAGGAGTGCGGCGTAAACCGCCAGACCTTCTATTATCATTTTGATGATGTTTATGATCTGCTCGAGTGGGTGTTTGAAGAGGATACTAACAAGGCTCTTCCGCATGAGATATACTACGATAAGTGGCGCGAAAACGTCATCGAATGGTTTCAGTATCTTCAGGATAACCGCAGCTTCGTTCTGAACATCTTCAATTCGCAGAACCGTTCGTACCTGCTCAGATACTTCAAAGGCCGTCTGCATTACTGTGTGCACAGCTTTGCGGCTATCTGCGCCGAGGGCAAAAACATCGAGTGGTCAGATCTTGAGTTTGTGTGCGAGTTCTATGTCAACGCAGCCATCGGCTGGATATCGCAGTGGTTTGACATGGGCATGCCGCCGCTCGATGATCACGACAAAGAGCGTTATATCAAGATCCTTGACGGCAGCACCGAAAATCTGCTGGCAAGATTCCAGAAAGACTGAAAAGATCGTTAAATTTGGCCTTCCGAGTATTCGGAAGGCCATTTTCTGTTGAAAGATTAATTTTTTCGCGGTATAATACTCTATTATGCACAGCGATAGGAGCGCAAATATGAAAGAGCAAAAAACCAATGTAATGCGTCTGCTTGAGCAGAAGAAAATTAAGTATACGCCGCACGAATACCCGCACGGCGACGATGCCGTTGACGGAGCAACGGTCGCCGCGATATGCGGACTTGACCCGTCGCAGGTGTTCAAAACTCTTGTTGCGCGCGGCGCGAGCAAGAGTATATATGTCTTTGACGTTCCGGTTACAGGCGAGCTTGACCTCAAGAAGGCCGCAAAGGCGGCAGGGGAGAAGTCGATAGCAATGATCCACGTCAGCGAGATCAATGCGCTCACGGGGTATATCCGCGGCGGCTGCTCGCCGATAGGCATGAAAAAGCAGTACAAGACCTTTATAGACATAAGCGCGCAGGATAAAAAGACGATAATGGTAAGCGCAGGCAAGATCGGCTATCAGGTCGAGCTTGACCCAAACGCGCTCGCGGATATGGTGCGCGCAAAATTTGCAGATTTGGTAAGCGAAAATGAATGATTATATAAAAATTAAGGGCGCAAGAGCCAATAACCTGAAAAATGTTGATATCGAGATACCGAGAAACAAGCTCGTTGTAATGACCGGCGTTTCCGGCAGCGGTAAATCAAGCCTTGCGTTCGATACCATTTATGCCGAAGGTCAGCGCCGCTATGTCGAGAGCCTGTCGTCCTATGCTCGGCAGTTCCTCGGCCAGATGGATAAGCCCGATCTTGACTACATTCAGGGCCTTTCCCCGGCAATATCCATCGATCAGAAAACCGGCTCGCGCAATCCGCGCTCGACCGTCGGCACGGTAACGGAATTATACGACTATATGCGTCTTCTCTGGGCGCGCATAGGCAAGCCCCATTGCCCCAAGTGCGGCAAGGAGATCCGGCAGCAGACGATAGATCAGATAATCGACCAGCTCATGCTGCTTCCCGAGGGAACAAAGCTCATGATACTTGCACCCGTCGTTCGTGCTCGCAAGGGCGAGTATGTCAAGGTGTTCGAGGATGCGCGCCGCTCGGGCTATGTCCGCGTGCGCGTTGACGGCAGCATGTACGAGCTTTCCGAGGAAATTAAGCTCGATAAGAACAAAAAGCACACAATCGAGGTCGTTGTCGATCGCGTTGTTATAAAAGACGGCATCATGCGCCGCCTTGCCGATTCCGTGGAAACGGCGGCCTCGCTTGCAAACGGCCTTGTCATTGCCGACGTTGTCAGCGAAAACCGGCAGATACTCTTCTCGCAGAACTATGCCTGCCCCGACTGCGGCATATCCATCGAAGAGCTGACTCCGCGCATGTTCTCGTTCAACACGCCTTACGGCGCATGCCCCAAGTGCGACGGGCTGGGAATGCAGCTTCTTGTCGATCCGGATCTCATCATCCCCGATGACAGCCTGAGCATCAACGGCGGAGCCATAAAAGCCACCGGTTGGGGCTCGGGCGCAGACTCCATTGCGGCAATGTATTATAACGCGCTTGCCGAAAAATACGGCTTTACGCTTAATACGCCCATATCCGAACTGCCCGATGGCGTGAAGGACATTCTCCTTTACGGCAGCAAGGGCGAAAAGCTTGACCTCAGCTACGAGCGTGAGCGGAAAAACAGCTCGTTTGCAGGCAAATTCTCGCGCCCGTTCGAGGGTATATGCAAAAACCTTGAGCGCCGGTATTTCGAGACGCAAAGCCCTGCCATGCGCGCCGAGATAGAAGAGTGCATGTCCGAGGTCACCTGCCCGGAATGCCATGGTCAGCGTCTGCGCAAGGAGGCGCTTGCCGTCACGGTCGGAGGCATTAACATCGCGCGCATGGGCGACATGTCCGTGACCGAAGCGATAGAATTTGTCGAGTCGCTCGAGCTGAGCGAAAAGGAGCATATAATTGCCGACAGGATCATTAAAGAGATAAAAGCGCGACTCGGCTTTCTCAAAAATGTCGGACTTCAGTATCTCAGCCTCTCGCGCGGTGCGGCGACGCTCTCGGGCGGCGAGAGCCAGCGCATAAGGCTTGCAACGCAGATCGGCGCTGCGCTCACGGGGGTGCTGTATATCCTCGATGAGCCGAGCATCGGCCTGCACCAGCGCGATAACGAGAAGCTTTTGAAAACGCTTGAGGATCTGCGCGATCTCGGCAATACGCTCATAGTCGTCGAGCACGATGAGGACACCATGCGCGCCGCCGACTACATCGTTGATATAGGCCCCGGAGCGGGCGTTCACGGAGGTAATGTCGTCGCGGCAGGAACGGTCGAGGATATCTGTGCCTGCCCGGACTCGCTCACCGGACAGTACCTGAGCGGAAAACGGAAAATCCCTGTTCCGGCCGAGCGCCGCAAGACCGATAAGGGCTTTATACACATAAGCGGCGCTGCCGAGCACAACCTTAAAAACGTTGATATAGATATCCCCAAGGGCGTTATAACCTGCGTCACCGGTGTTTCCGGCAGCGGCAAATCGAGCCTTGTAAACGAGATACTGTACAAAACGCTTGCACTCAAGAAAAACCGCGCAAAGGTAAAGCCCGGCAAGTGCGCCGGAATAAGCGGAATTGACGATATCGACAAGGTCATTGACATTGACCAAAGCCCTATCGGCAGAACGCCGCGCTCAAACCCGGCGACGTATACAGGGCTGTTTAACGATATCCGCGAGCTTTTTGCCTCCACCGAGGATGCAAGACTGCGCGGCTATAACTCCGGGCGGTTTTCCTTTAACGTCAAGGGCGGCAGATGCGAGGCCTGCAAGGGCGACGGTGTGCAGAAGATAGAAATGCACTTTCTGCCGGATGTGTATGTACCCTGCGACGTGTGCAAGGGCAAGCGCTACAACCGCGAAACGCTGGAGGTCCGCTACAAGGGCAAGAACATTAACGACGTTCTCAACATGACTGTTGAGGAGGCCTGCACTTTTTTTGAAAACCTACCGAAGCTCAAAACAAAGCTCGATACGCTTTATGAGGTCGGCCTCGGCTATGTCACGCTCGGTCAGTCGAGCACGACGCTCTCCGGCGGCGAGGCTCAGCGTGTGAAGCTTGCAGCCGAGCTTTCGCGCCGCAGCACAGGCTCAACGGTGTATATCCTCGACGAGCCGACCACCGGCCTGCATATGGCCGACGTTCACAAGCTCATAGGCATAATCGACAGGCTTGCCGACGCCGGAAACACCGTCGTTATAATCGAGCATAACCTCGATGTTATCAAAACGGCCGACTATATAATCGACCTCGGACCCGAGGGCGGCGACGGCGGCGGAGCGCTCGTGTTTGCAGGCACTCCCGAGGAATGCGCCGCCTGCACGGACAGCTACACGGGGCAGTTTCTCAAGAAAATGCTTTAACACATCCGCGCCTTTCCCGTAAAATGAAACGGGAGGGGATCGCATGACGGTATACATAGCCGTGGGCTTTGCGGCAGCAGCAGTGCTGTGGCTGATAATTTGGTCTGTAAAGGGACTTCTGCTCACGCCGGTGAAGCTCGGCAGGAGCACAAGAGCAAGCGTGCTGCTGACGGTGAGCGGAGCCGAGCCGATGCTGGAGTACACTCTGCGCAGTCTTGTGTGGCTGCGCGAGAACGGAACGCTGAAAGCGGAGATAGACATAAAAGCAATTGACACGGACGACGAAACGCGCAGCATTCTGCGGCGCTTTGAGGCACAGTACAGATTCGTAAACTACACAGAGGAAATAAGTGACGATGCAGGAATTAAGCGAAATTAACGGAACGGTTGCCGCCGTTATATTCAGAAACGACGAAAACGGCTACGGCGTTGTGAAGCTCGAGCTTGATAACGGCGAGACGACCACGGCGGTCGGCTGCCTGCCGTATGTCGCCCCGGGCGAAATGATATCGGCAGAAGGCTCATGGATGACCCATGCGCAGCACGGCAGGCAGTTCAAGATCGAGCAGTGCAGCCGCATGCTGCCGACCTCGGCCGAGGCGATCTACGAGTACCTTGCCGGCGGCACCGTGCGCGGCGTCGGGCCGGCAACGGCGGCAATGATAGTTGACCGCTTCGGCGACAAGGCGCTGGACGTTCTGGAAATGCAGCCGGATAAGCTTGCCGAAATTAAGGGCATAAGTGCAACCAAGGCAAAGGACATAAGCGCAGGCTTCAAAAAGCAGGCCGGCGTACGAAGACTTACCGAGTTTTTGTGCTCCTACGGTATCCAGCCGATATTCGCCCTGCGCATGTTCAAATTTTACGGTAATTCCGCAATAGAGGTCGTTCACGAAAATCCGTATATACTCGCATCGTCACACATCGGTGCGAGCTTTGCCGAGGCAGACTCCCTGGCGCTCGCCCTCGGCCTTGACGGCGACAGCTTAAACCGCGTATGCGCCGCCGTTGTTTTTGAGCTTGTGCATAACTCCGGAAACGGGCATTGCTTTATTCCGAGCGGAAAGCTCACGGCGGCAACCTCGCAGCTGATAGGCGTGGCGCAGGAGCTTGCCGAGGATGCGGTGGATAGGCTCTGCGAGACCGGCGAGATAGTCTGCTGCACCGTCGCAGGGCTTGACGCCTGCTATCTTTCGCACCTTTACGAGGCCGAGACTTATACCGCCGACAGGATCAAAGCCATGTGCCGCGCAAAGGACGGCGGCAGGGTGAACATTGACGCGCTTATCGACCGCCTTGAAACGGCAAACGGCATTAAATATGCCCCCATGCAGCGCGAGGCGATAGCTCTGGCGGCCAAAAACCGCATGCTTGTCATAACCGGCGGACCCGGTACGGGAAAAACGACCATACTCAAAGCCGTGCTTGCCATGTACGACGAGCTTGAGCTTGAAACATACCTTGCAGCCCCCACCGGGCGCGCGGCAAAGCGCATGAGTGAGCTGTGCGGCATGGAGGCATCCACCATCCACCGCATGCTCGGCGCGAAAATGTCCGAGGACGGCGAGACGGTCGTTTTCGGCAAGGACGAGGAGGATAAGCTCGCCTGCGACGCGCTTATCATTGACGAGTGCTCAATGGTTGACATAACGCTCATGCACGCCATACTCAAGGCACTAAAATCAGATTGCCGCATACTTCTTGTGGGCGATGCCGACCAGCTCCCGTCGGTCGGCCCCGGCAACGTTTTTTCGGATATCATCCGCAGCGGCGTTGTTCCGACCGTGCGCCTGACGGAAATTTTCCGCCAGAAGGCCGACAGCCGCATTGTGCGCAACGCGCACATGATAAACAGGGGAGAGCATCCCGACTTCAACGAAAACAGCGGTGATTTCTTCCGGCTCAGACGCATGCAGGGCGGCTCCTGCGTTGAAACGATTGTGGAACTGTGCAAGCGCCGCCTGCCGGAGAATATGAAGATACCCTCCAATCAGATCCAGGTGCTTTCGCCCAGCCGCAAGGGAGAAACGGGAACGGCAAACCTCAATAAATGCCTCCAGGCCGCGCTCAATCCGCCCAATGAGAGCAAAAAGGAAAAGCTCTTCGGCGAGACCGTGTTCCGCACCGGCGACAGGGTCATTCAGATAAAAAACAACTACGATATCGTGTGGAAGGACAAGCTCGGCAAAAGCGGCATGGGCGTGTACAACGGCGATATCGGAACGATCGTTGAGATCGACACGGCCTCGGAATATCTCAAGGTCGATTACGAGGATAAGATCGCCCTTTACGGCTTTGAGATGCTAAACGAGCTTGAGCATGCCTGGGCGCTTACGGTGCACAAGTCGCAGGGCAGCGAATACCGCGCCGTGATACTTTCGCTCAACCCCGTTGCCCAGATGCTGCTTACGCGCGGTGTGCTGTACACGGCGGTCACGCGCGCAAAGGAGCTGCTCATCATGGTCGGCGATGACAACGTTGCCCACAGAATGATAGACAATCACAAGCAGTCGCGCAGATACAGTGCGCTGAGGATCAGACTTGCCGATGAAAATACTTGATCTGATCACCCATCTGCTGTATCCGTGGAAATGTGTTTTCTGCGAAAGCGTCCTGAAGGACACGGACATATGTCACGAATGCGAGAAAAAGCTACCGTATACGGTGGGCGACAGTGTGGCGCAGAAGTTCCCGTTTATAGATAAATGCGTCTCGCCGCTTTATTATAAGGATAAAGTGCGCGCCTCCGTTCACCGCTACAAATTCGGCGGCTGCTCGTCCTACAGCCGGCGTTACGGGATCCTTATGTCCGATTGCGTCGAAAATAATCTTGATTGCCGCAGTATTGATGTGATATCATGGATACCGCTGAGCAAAAAGCGCCTGCGCCAAAGAGGCTACGATCAGGCGCGGCTCATTGCCGAGGAGATATCGTCAAAAACGGGGCTGCCATGCCGTCAGCTGCTGCAAAAGGTGAAAAACAACGGTGCGCAGTCGCTCACGCGCGACGCAAAGCAGCGCCGTGAAAACGTCGCCGGAGTGTATGCTATGTGTGGGCAGACGGATGTTTCCGGCCTGCGCATCCTGCTCGTTGACGATGTTGTGACCACCGGTGCAACAATGAGTGAGGCAGCAAGGATCCTGCGCAAGGCAGGCGCAAAAGCGGTTTATGGCGCTGCTCTTGCGCGGCATGAAGATTAGCATAATTGGATAGAATTATAGAAAAACTCAGCCGCGAGGCATTTTCGCGGCGGATCGGAGCATTTTATGGTCATATACGAAAGAGATATAGCAGTTGATATGGGAACATCGAACACACTTGTTTTCTCGCAGGGCAAGGGACTTGTTCTGCGCGAGCCTACGGTCGTTGCGGTCGATAAGGTAAAGGACAAAATGCTCAAGATAGGCGAGGAGGCGAAAAAAACGCTTGGCCGCACCCCGGCAAACGTTATCGCCATCCACCCGATAAGAGCGGGCGTTATCTCCGATTACGATATGTCCGCGCTCATGCTGCGTGAGCTTGTCAGCCGAATAACCTCGTTCAGCCTGTTCAAACCGAGGATACTCATGTGCGTTCCCAGCAGCATAACCGGCGTTGAAGAGCGCGCGGTGATCGACGCTGCGATCGAGGCCGGTGCGCGCAGAGTGTATCTTGTCGAGACCGCTGTTGCGACGGCTATCGGCGCCGGCGTTGACATCAAAAAGCCCGACGGACACATGGTCGTGGATATCGGCGGCGGCACGACCGAGATCGCGGTCGTCTCCATGGGCGGCGTTGCCGAGTGCGAGTCCATAAAAACCGCGGGCAGCACCTTTGACGAGGCGATAATCCGCTATATCAAGAAAAAGCACAATATGCTCATCGGCGCAATGACCGCCGAAGATGTGAAGATAAACATCGGCGGCGTGTATCCGCGCTCGGATGCGCCCGAGAGCATGGAGGTCAAGGGTCGCGATCTTATCAAGGGCCTGCCCAAAACGGTCAGCGTCACTGCTGAGGAGCTTGTCGATGTTCTGCGCGAGCCTGCGCGACTGATCCTCGAAAATGTCCACGCCGTGCTTGAGCGCACGCCGCCCGAGCTTATCGGCGACCTCGGCGTAAACGGCATGATCCTCTCCGGCGGCGGCAGCCTGCTGTACGGCATCGACCGCATGATAGAGGACAGCACACATATAAGAACCATGATCGTTGACGATCCTCTCGCCTGCGCCGCCCACGGCGCCGGAAAGCTGCTCACAAAGCTCGACTCCATGCAGGACGGTATGATGAACTTCCTGCGCAACCGCGAGATGAGGAATTGAATGTAGATATTTAATGCCCACGATTGTGCTATTAGTACAATCGTGGGCAAATTTTATGTACTTTTACTCTGCATAAATGACAAAGTGCACAAGAGATGGCGTAACTATTTATTAACTATGACTATTTAAGAGTTGCGTGATATGTGATATAATACATATCGAAGAGGGCGATTGATGGTCGCTGTCCCACCTGTCGGCACTAAAGTGCCGCGTTGCGACCTTCAATTCGGGAGAATATGCCCCGCAAAATACACAATGCACCGCACGGTTATCCCCGTGCGGTGCAACTTTTTTGCCCTTTTTAACTCTTAAAACTATCAAAAAGTGTACTTTTTGATAATTGCTGTCATTACATAATATTGATATTTCAGGTGAAAGTCATTTAGGTGAAATTGCTGCAAATGTAAATCACGCATTAGACTCAATAACATTTAGCAATTGCCACACGCTTAGCGGCACAATTAAGGGGAAAAACGGAGCGGACTATCTGGGCGGCTTAATAGGCTGTGGATATACTGATTCGGGAAAAGGGATTGTTATCAATAACTGCACCAATTATGTACAGATAAATGCCGGAAATGACTCAAACTTGTCAGGAGGAATTGTAGGGAAAATTAATAATTCAAAAGTCAGTAACTGCATTAATTACGGCTCAATAGTTGGAAATGTCTATTCAGAAGATAATGGGTCAACACATATGGGAGGAATATGTGCTTCATCAGTGAATACTGAGTTCCAAGGTTGCGCAAATTATGGCGATGTGCATACGTTTTTTGCTTGTGGAATTTCAGGCGGCTATAGAAATCGATTCATTGGGTGTATAAATGCAGGTAAATTTTACCACAGTAGTGACGGCTGGGGGTATGCGATAGGAGATAAAAACAACAACTATTATGAAGACTGTTATTATTTGAATTCTAGCGTAATGTATCATGCTTTAGGCGGAGAACCTATATACAATTACCGATATGGTATATCATGGCAAGACCAGAACCTCACTGCTAGTTCATTTGCCGAGGATGATCTATATTCAGGCAAAATTGCGTATTTGCTCGGTGAATACTATGGACAACGTATAGGTATTGATAAATATCCAGTTATAATAAATGATAATAATAGAGTTCACAAGGTCAAATTTGTTGGAGATATTGAATTAGTATGCTATGTGACACACGGAACACCAGTGTGTATTGCTGATGCAGAATCATCAAATATGTATTACAGAGATGGAGAGCTATTTGATATCAGTCAACCGATAATCGAGGATGTTGACCTTGAGGTTGTAGAAGAAATTCATGAACTTAGAAAATCAAAGTGGTAAATGCAACTTGCACTGAGCCGAGAAATAATGAATACTACATATGTATAAACTGCAATAAGTGTTTCAAAGATGAAGAGAAAGAAATTGAAACTACAGTTGAAGCGGAAACAACTGCGCCCCTCGGCCACAAGACCGAGATACGCGGCGCGGTCGCGCCTACCTGCACCGAGTCTGGCTACACCGGCGACGAGGTCTGCACCGTCTGCGGCGATACGATCTCGCAGGGCGAGGAGATCGAGCCTACCGGCCACCATTACAAGGGCAAGACCTGCGTCGATTGCGGAGCAACTCGCTCATCGGGCGATATCATACGCGGCTGGTTCCAGAATGTGAAAAACTTCTTCGATAAAATTTTTGGCAGAAACTAAGCAACATAACATGAGATAAAACGCACCGCACGGTTATCCCCCGTGCGGTGCAACTTTATATGTTCAGGTTATCGACTCCGTTTCGCATCTCGAACAAAAATGCGATGAAGCTTTTCATGTACGGAATAAATTCGCCCGAATCGATCATCGACATGACCTCGTCGAGCGTCGCCCAGCGCGCGTCCACGACCTCCTCGGCCTGAAAGCGCAGCGAGGAAAGCGCAATGTCTTTCACGATAATGTAGTAGTCATCGAAGCCGTCCTCAAAGTTTGCCGTCAGCCGCGGCCGAATGTCGGAAAAGTCGATGTCTATCCCAAGCTCCTCGCGCAACTCACGGTGCATCGCCTGGCGGCTCGTCTCGCCGGAAAGCGCGCTGCCTCCGACGGTGACGTCCCATTTCTCGGGAAATGTGGCCTTCTGCGTGCAGCGCTGCTGGATGAGCAGCCTGCCGTCAGTGCTGAAAATTGCGATATGCACGACCATGTGGTAAAGCCCCTCCGGGTGCTTTGCGCCGCGGATAACGCTTTTGCCGGTCGGTATTCTGTCAACGTCGTATGCGTCCCATGTTTCCATAATTATCACCCGGAACACAGTAGCATTTTTTCGCCGCCGCGTCAAGAGAATGTCGCGTTCGGTCGAAAATAACTGCTTTACATCGGCTGCGCGATTTGCTATAATATTTGGGCGTTATAAATGCGCCCGTAGCTCAGCTGGATAGAGTGTCAGACTCCGACTCTGAAGGTCGTGGGTTCGAATCCCGTCGGGCGTACCATATTAAAAAGCCAGTGTTATCAATGCTTTGCGGCATTTTAGCATCGGCTTTTTTGTTGCTTTTTACTGTCCGCTTTTTGCTTTGCTAAGGCGCTCTTGCCTTGCCTGATTGTATTTCATGGAGTAGTTTCTCAGACATTCGTGCAGCATGAGCGCGGCAATATCGGCGGACTTTTTTAGCTCGCTGTCCGATAAATTCAGCTTGGACAGGGCACTTTTGATCCTCTCGCCGCTTATGAGGGCTGCGGCCATAATGGCTTTTCCCTCGGCAGCTGCCGCAATTGCGGACATTGCATCGACTATGCTGCCCGGAATTTCCGGAGCGGTGTAGAAGCCGCATTGACTTATAATGTCGCGCTCGACAAGGATTGCAAGTCGGAGAAATACATATCCGCCCTCGTCCTGCATGCTGCTCTCCGCGACCGGAGAAGCGGACATTTCCGTGCCGTCGGCTCGCAGCAAAACGCCGCTGCCGATTTTCGATTTATCTTTTGCCATGTTGATCCTTTCCGCCGCACACAGGGCAGCCGGGGAGCTTTACGATGCCGTGCTCCTGAAACACATTGTCCCACAGGTCAACGTACAGAAGCGTTTTGCGCACGGAGCTGCTTGCAAAGCTGTGCGTTATTATCTTTATCGCTTCGGTCGCCTGAACGGCAGCGATAAACGGTGCGGCGGTGCTGAGTATACCATGCGTGCCGGCTATCGGATATGTGCCGCGCTCCGGTGCTTCGCCGGGCATCAGACAGGCAAAGCACGGTCCGCCCGGCACGATATTCATCGTCATGCCCTGACTCTGCACAACTCCGCCGTATATCCACGGAATACCGCGCGGTACGCAGCAGCCGTTAATTATTTTGCGTGCCTCAAAATTGTCGCTTGCGTCAATGACGATATCGGCGCCGCCGAGCAGAGCAGGGGCATTGTCCTCCGTGAGCCGTTCGCGCGACGATGCGATCGAAATATCGCTGTTTATTTTTCCGAGATGCTCGCAGGCTGCATCGGCCTTGCTGCGCCCGACATCGCTCTCATCAAAAAGCGTTTGACGCTGAAGATTGCTCAGCTCGACGACATCATCGTCGATGATGAGTATATGCCCGACTCCGGCGCGTGCAAGATACGACGAGGCTGACGTGCCGAGCGCACCCTGACCTACTATAGCAACGTGTGCGCGGCCGAGCTTTTCCTGCCCCGCGTGGTCGATATATGGCAGACGGATCTGCCTGTCATATCTATTGTTCTGATCCATTTTTCTTCACCGCTTTTCGTACATCCCGAGCAGGGCCTTATAATCCTCCGGTGTGTCGGCGTCGCGAAGAGAGCCTGGGTCGTTGACGGGGATCTCAATCATCGTTTCTCCGCACGCGGCCATTGCTTTTCCGAGGCCGCCGTCGCCGCTATACGCTAAAATTCCGTCAACGAGCCTTGCTGCGATCAGTATCGGATGTCCTCGCTTGCCGTCGCAAACGGGGCAGGCAAGCTCTGCTCCGGAATCGATGAGGGCGCGCGCGGTCGAAGCTTCAAACAGCGGAACGTCAACGGGTGTGAAAAGTATCCTGCCGCACTTATCCTTCAAATAATCAAGCCCCAATGCAGCCGAGTCGAACATCTGCGTTGTCGCATAGCGCTCGTTTCGGATGAACGTCAGGCCGCAACCCTCAAGATGCCGCTCCAAAGCGTCGGCATTATGCCCGGTTATCATAACGATCTCCTCGGCTCCTGCCTGCCGGAGCGTTGAGACTATGCGCCGGGCTATGGACTGCGAACCGATGCTGAGCATGGGCTTGAAATCCCCCATGCGCGACGACATGCCGGCTGCTACTATTACCGCACCTATACTCATGCTATATCCTCCATTGTAAACCATTATTTGCGCAGCGGCACCGAGCTGCCGAGCACGGATAGAAACTGCTTTAGAACGGGGTTTGAGTTCGAGCTTTGCCACGCGGCGATTATATCCTCCTTCTCGCACTCTCCGACGAGCGGAACAAAAACAAGGTTATCCGCATCGTACAGCTTGTCGGTGAAATAATCCGGCAGTATCGAAATGCCCTCCTGAGCGGCGACCATCATGAGGATGCACTCGGCGTCGCACGAGCGGAAGAGAATATTCGGCTTGTAGCCTGCGTCCTTGTAAAGCTGCATGAAGAATGCGTCGCCGTAGGAATCGTTCGAAGCGTCGGGCGACATGTACAGTATGCTTTCGCCCTTAAGATCGGCGCGGCTTAGTCTCCGCCTGCCGGCAAGGGGGTGCTCGTCATACAGGGCAACAACGAGCCGCGCGCTTTCAACGCCGATGTATTCCACGTCCGCCTGAGCTTTTAGGTTCGTGCTGTCCCAGGTGAAGATAATGTCATACTCCTGCTGCATAAGCCCGGCGGCCAAAACATCGGTCGAGCAGCGGTAAAAGCTTATAAGCGCGTTTTGGTTTTGAAGGTGAAACGAGCGCATGAGCACCGAAAGATCGCTGCGCTCATAGCCGCGTACAAAGCCTACGCGCAGGGCTCCCGTAAGTCCGGTGGACGCATCGTGGACGCGCTCGACGGCGCTGCTCATTCTGTCAAGTATGGCGCGAGCCTCGCCCAGAAAAATTTTGCCTGCCGGAGTGAGCGACACAGGGCGCGTAGAGCGGTCAAACAGCGTGCAGCCGAGCGACTCCTCCAGCAGCTGCATCTGCTGCGTGATTGCCGTTTGGGATATATAAAACTGCTCGGCGGCCTTTGTGAAGCTGCGGCTTTCGGCGGCCGCAACGAAGTATTTAAGCTGATTTCTGTTCATCATATGCCTCAAAATAAGTTTTTCTTATTTTAGCATACGGAAACAGCCCTTGTAAACTGCTGAATTTTTGGCTAAAATAAGCAACAGCTTTTATGAGAGAGGTATTCGTATGAAGAGAGAATCATTCGGCTCCAGACTCGGATTTCTGCTTGTCAGCGCAGGCTGCGCTATCGGCATCGGAAACGTCTGGCGCTTTCCTTACATAACGGGTCAAAACGGCGGCGGCTATTTCGTCCTGTTTTACCTTATCTGCCTTGTTGTCATGGGTATCCCCGTGCTGACGATGGAGCTTGCGGTCGGCCGCGCGAGCCGGCAGAGCGCCGTTCTGGGCTACAAGGCGCTTGAAAAGCCCGGCAGCAAGTGGCATATCCACGGCTGGTTCTGCCTTATCGGCTGCTATCTGCTGATGATGTACTACACGACCGTTGCCGGCTGGATGGCAAGCTATTTCGGAAAATTCCTGACCGGTGTGTTCCACTCCGGCATGTCGGCCGATGCGACCAGCGCCGTGTTCGGCAACCTTCTGGCGTCTCCCGGCGAGATGGCGATATGGACCGAGATAGTTGTCGTTGTAGGCTTTATCGTGTGCAGCTTCGGCCTAAAAAAGGGTCTTGAGCGCATATCGAAATTCATGATGCTCGCGCTGCTTGCGCTGATAATCGTGCTCGCCGTTCACAGTCTGACGCTTTCCGGCGCGGCAGAGGGTATGAAATTCTATCTGCTTCCGTCTATTGATACCATCCGCAAAAACGGTTTCGGAAGCCTCATCACGGACGCTATGAATCAGGCGTTTTTCACCCTCAGCCTAGGTATCGCGGCAATGGAGATATTCGGCAGCTACATGAGCGATAAGCACACGCTCACGGGTGAGGCCGCACGCATCTGCGCGCTGGATACCTTCGTTGCGCTCATGGCAGGAACGATCATCTTCCCGGCCTGCTTCTCGTTCGGCGTGTCGCCCGAGCAGGGACCGTCGCTGATATTTGTTACTCTGCCGCAGGTGTTTGTCAACATGGCCGGCGGCCGCTTCTGGGGCGCGTTGTTCTTCCTGTTCATGATCTTTGCAAGCTTTTCCACGGTGCTTGCGGTTTTCGAGAATATCATTGCCGTATGCATGGATACCTTCGGCCTGAGCCGCAAGAAGGCGGTTGCAATAAACTTCATTCTTCTTGCGCTGCTGAGCCTGCCGTGCGTATTCGGCTATAATATCTGGAGCGATCTGCATCTTATCGGCGGCAGGGATGTGCTCGATACCGAGGACTTCCTCGTGTCGAACCTGCTTCTGCCTATAGGCTCGCTTGTCTATCTGCTGTTTTGCGTCAGCAAGTGGGGCTGGGGCTTTGATAAGTATATTGCCGAGGTCAACAAGGGTACCGGCATCCGTCTTTCGCCCAAGCTCAAGCCGTATTTCCGGTGGATACTGCCGATACTTATACTCATAATCCTCGTCCAGGGACTTATATAAGCTTTCAAAGCCGACCGAAAGGCCGGCTTTTTCATTTACAGAACGGAGCAAATGTGTTATGATATTTTATTATTAAAATATCAGGAGAAAACGATGCTGGATAAACTCAAACAGCTTGATAACAGATATTCCGAGCTCGGCCAGCGAATGGAAAACGGCGAGATATATGCAGACCCGACGGCATACACCAAATGCGCACGTGAGATGAAAGAGCTTGAGCCGATAGTCACGGCATACAGGGAATATGTCAAATGCGAAAAAGCAATGAAGGACGCCGAGGAGCTTATGTCCGACCCCGAGTTCAAGGAGCTTGCGCAGGAGGAGTATAACGATGCAAAGCAACGCCTCGGCGAGCTTGGCGAGCAGCTTAAGATACTGCTCCTGCCAAAAGACCCGAACGATGAGCGCAACGTTATAATGGAGATCCGCTCCGGCGTCGGCGGAGAGGAAAGCTCTCTGTTTGCGCATGATCTTTTCCGCATGTATTCCATGTATGCAGAGAGTAAGGGCTGGAAGATCGATATTGTCAATATTAACGAAACGGAGCTTGGCGGCATAAAGGAAATGAGCTTCGTTGTCGAAGGGCAGGGCGCATATTCGCGCCTGAAGTTTGAAGCCGGCGGCCATCGCGTTCAGCGCGTGCCCGAAACCGAGTCCGGAGGCAGGATACATACCTCGGCGGCAACCGTTGCGGTTCTTTCCGAGGCCGAGGAGGTCGAGTTTGAAATAAACCCTGCCGATCTTCAGATCGACACCTACCGTTCGTCGGGAGCCGGAGGCCAGCACGTCAACAAGACCGAAAGCGCCATACGCATAACGCATTTGCCCACCGGAGTCGTTGTCGAGTGTCAGGACGAGCGCAGCCAGTATAAAAACAAGGACAGAGCGATGAAGATCCTGCGCTCAAAGCTGTATGAGGCCGAGCAGCAGAAGCAGGCAGCGGCGATAGCTGCCGAGCGCAAAAGCCAGGTCGGCTCGGGCGACAGGTCGGACAGGATACGCACCTATAACTTTCCCCAAAACCGAGTCACCGACCACAGACTTGTGGGTGATGTGCGCAATTTCAATATTCAAAGCGTGTTAAACGGCGACCTTGACCCGATAATAGATGCGCTGATAACCGCAGATCAGGCGGAAAAGCTCAAAAGGCAGGCGGAGAGCTGATGGAAACTAAGATAATCGGAAAAGATGATCTGAACACAGCGGCTGCGCTCATAGTCGCAGGGCAGCTCGTTGCCGTTCCTACGGAAACGGTTTACGGCCTTGCATGCAGCGGACTTGACGCCGACGCGGTCGAGCAGGTTTATGAGGTCAAGGGCAGACCCGAGGTAAAGCCGCTGTCGCTGATGCTGCATAAGGGCGCTGCCGTGACGAGGTACTGCGCAAATGTTCCCAAGCAGGCGCGCGTGCTTATGGATAAATTCTGGCCGGGACCCTTGACGATAGTTTTAAAGTCAAAGGACATAGTTCCCGATATCGTCCGCGCAGGCGGCGATACGGTCGCGCTAAGGTGCCCCGACCACCCGATGACGCAGACAATGCTGAAAAAAGCGCGCCTGCCGTTTGCCGCGCCCTCGGCAAATCCCTCGGGCGAGAAAAGTCCCGTTACGGCGCAGGAGGTGCTCGGATACTTCGACGGCAAAATTGCCGCCGTCGTGGACGGAGGAAAATGCGGCCTCGGAAAAGAGTCAACCATAATCGACATGAGTACTGCCCCGTATAAGATACTGCGCCGCGGCGCGCTGCCCGAGGAGGAGATCGCTGACGCTCTTGCCGAAAGCCTCAGGGTCGTCGGCATAACCGGCGGCACGGGCTGCGGAAAAACAACGGCTCTGCGCGAGCTTGAAAAGCTGGGAGCGCTCATAATAGACTGCGACGCGCTGTATCACGACATGCTCAGAACAAATGCGCAGATGCTCGGCGATATCGAGCGCTCGTTCCCCGGCACGGTAACGGATGGTGTGCTTGACCGCAAGGCGCTGGGCGCAACGGTGTTTTCAAATGAAGCGGCGCTTGTTGATCTTAACGCGATAACGCATCACTACATCGGCCTTGAGGTCAGCAGAAAGCTCCGGGAGTGGGCGATGAGCGGAGGAAAGATAGCGGCGATAGATGCAATAGCGCTTCTTGAAAGCGGACTTGGCGAAAAATGCTGCGCCGTGGTCGGAATAGTTGCCGAGAAAACGACGCGCATCGAGCGTATAATGAAGCGTGACGGCATAAGCTATGAGTATGCCATGATGCGCGTGAACGCCCAGTATCCGAACGAGTATTTCGAGCAGAAATGCGAATATGTGCTGCACAATGACGGCAGCGAGGACAAATTCAGAAAAGAATGCAAAAATTTATTTAAGGAAGTATTGAAAAATGGCTGAGATCAGAGACGAACTATTTTACAAGCAGAAAAACGGTTATGATACTATGAGCACGCAGCAGCGCATCGATATGGAGGATTACTGCCGCGGCTACATGGCGTTTTTGAACGAGGCGCGCACCGAGCGCGAGGCGGTGAAGATCGCAATAGAGATGGCCGAGGATAAGGGCTTTGTCGAGTATGTTGACGGTATGAAGCTTTCCCCGGGCGATAAGGTCTACTGCAACAATCGCTCAAAGGCTCTTATGCTCGCCGTCATCGGCAAGAAAAGCCTTGAGGAAGGCTGCGTTATCGCCGGCGCGCATGTCGATTCGCCGCGCATCGACCTCAAGCAGAATCCGCTTTACGAAAGCGACGAGCTTGCGTATTTCAAGACCCATTACTACGGCGGCATAAAGAAATACCAGTGGGTCACTATTCCTCTCGAGCTGCACGGCGTGGTCGCGCTCAAAAACGGCGAGACGATCGACGTGAGCATCGGCCACGATCCTTCCGATCCGCAGTTTGTCATAACCGACCTCCTGCCGCATCTCGGCAAGGAGCAGATGAGAAAGACCATGGAAGAGGGCATCACCGGCGAGGGCCTCAATATCCTTATCGGCAGCATCCCCTACGCCGACGAGGGCAGCGACAGAGTTAAGCTTGCCGTCATGAGCATCCTCAACGACCGCTACGGCATCGTCGAGGAGGACTTCCTCTCGGCGGAGCTGACCGCCGTTCCTGCATTTGAAGTTCGCGAGATCGGCCTTGACCGCTCGCTCATCGGCGGCTACGGCCACGATGACCGCGTGTGCGCATACGCAGAGCTAAAGGCGATACTCGACCTTGACGAGGCGCCCGAAAAGACGGCAGTCTGCATCCTCGCGGATAAGGAAGAGACAGGCTCGGACGGCGTCAGCGGCATGCAGAGCAGCGCATTCGAGTGCTTCATGGAAGAGCTGTGCGCCGGTCAGAACGTTCCTCTGCGCCGCTGCTTTAAAAACAGCTTCTGCCTGTCGGCGGATGTCACAGCGGCGTTTGATCCGAATTTCCCCGAGGTAAGCGAAAAGCGCAACGATGCAAAGCTCAACTACGGCATGGGCATCTGCAAGTTCACCGGCGCTCGAGGCAAGAGCGGAACGAGCGACGCTTCGGCCGAGATCGTCGGCTACCTGCGCAGAATATTCGCCGATGCGGGCGTTGTCTGGCAGATGAGCGAGCTTGGCAAGGTCGATCAGGGCGGCGGCGGCACCATAGCAAAGTACATGGCAAACCGCAATATCGACACGATCGACGCAGGCGTTCCTGTCATGAGCATGCATGCTCCGTTTGAAGTCGTTGCTAAGTTTGACTGCTTCATGACCTACCTTGGCGTGCTTGCTGCATATAAAGCATAATAAAACCGCCTCATATCTGACAAAATAGGTATGAGGTGATTTTTTTGGAGGAGCTTAAAGAGTTGGGCAGCGCTCAGCCGCAGGGCAGGGCAGGAATGATACACTGCCTGACTATCGTCGGTCAGGTCGAGGGGCATCAGATATTGCCCGAGGATAACAAAACCACAAAATATGAGCATGTCATGCCGCTGCTCGCGGCGGTCGAGGAGTCCGAGGAGATAAAGGGACTGCTGATACTTCTAAACACCGTCGGCGGCGACGTTGAAGCAGGGCTCGGCATAGCCGAGATAATTGCCGGGATGAAAAAGCCAACGGTATCGCTCGTGCTCGGCGGAGGACACTCGATAGGCGTGCCGCTTGCCGTTGCCGCGTCGCGCAGCTTCATTGCGCCGTCGGCGGCAATGACTATCCACCCGGTGCGCTTAAACGGCGTTGTCATAGGCGTTCCGCAGACATATAACTATTTTGCGCGCATTCAGGAGCGCATAGTAGGCTTTGTGACAAGCCACTCGAATATAAGCCGCGAGAGGTATAACGAGCTGATGATGGCGACCGACGAGCTTGCAAACGATGTCGGCAGCGTGATATACGGACAGGAGGCGGTCGCCTGCGGCCTTATTGACAGCATCGGCGATCTCTCGGACGCGCTTGACTATCTGCACAATGAGATCGAAAAGCAGGCACACTGATGTGTGCTTGCTTTTTAATACACTATATGATAAAATAACTCAGTTAAGTATACATAACACCTACATAGGAGATAAATACATGAGCATTTTGGATGCCATAATCCTCGGCATTGTTCAGGGCGTTGCGGAGTTTCTGCCCATTTCAAGCTCGGGACACCTTGCGATTTTGCACAATCTTTTTAATATGTCCGACCTCGGCAGCAATCACATGTTCTTTGACGTTCTGCTGCACTTCGGCACGCTTATCGCTATCTGCTTTATGTACTGGAGCGACATTAAAGCGATGTTTACCCAGACTATCGACATGCTTTCCGGCAGAACGGTTGACGAAAACGGCCGGCGCAGGAGATTTCCCGAGGCGCGGCTTTTTATGCTTATCATTGTCGCGACGCTGCCCTTGGTGCTTATTCTCCCGGTGCATAAATACATTGAAGCGCTTTCAAACTCGACGGTGTATGTCGGCATAGCGCTCATCCTCACCGGCTGCATGCTGCTCGTTTCGGACAAAATGGCCAAGGGCAGCAAGACCGAGAAGAACATGCTTTTCACCGATGCACTCATCGTCGGCCTGTGCCAGTGCGTTGCAACGCTGCCCGGCCTGTCGCGCTCGGGAACGACGATAACTGCCGGTATCGCAACGGGTCACGACCGCAGCTATGCCGTGAAATTTTCGCTTCTTATGAGCATTCCGGCGGTGCTCGGCGCAACACTTCTGGAGCTTGTTGACGCATTCAAGGCCGGTATCGACGTATCTCTTATTCCGGCGTATCTTTTCGGAATGATCGCCGCCATGGTCTCCGGCGTTTTGTCCATCGGACTTCTGAAAATGATCGCGCGCAAGACGCGCTTCGGCGGATTTTCATACTACTGCTGGGTAGTCGGCGTTCTGACGATAATACTTTCACTTATATTCTGATAAAGGCAGGTAAGCTGAATAATGGCGCAAACCGCTACAAAGAAAAAATCCAATAGTTCCGGCAAAAACCAGTCCTCGCAGCCGGCAAAAAAGCCGAACAGTACCGAGCCTGCGACTAACCCTGCCCGGAGAATAATAGCCGCTGCGTGCTTTTTGTTTGCCGCCGTTCTCGTCGCTATAGGCATATTTGCGCATGACGGTGTTGTTGTCGGCTGGCTGTGCTCGCTTCTGAAGGGCCTTTTCGGCTATGGCTTCTGGATCTGTGCACCGGTGTTTCTGCTTGCAGCGTATATTCTGGCATTTAACAGGGAAAGACCGTGCACATGGCGCATGACGGCGACTCTGCTTCTGCCTCTTTTGGCAGGCGCGCTTGTAAACCTTCTGCTGTCGCAGGTCGTTGTCGATAACCTCAGCGGCGTCGGCGAGCTGTTCGGAACGCTCTATTCCGGCGGCAAGAAAATGCTGTGTGCCGGCGTCCTCGGAACGCTCATAGCCTTTGCGCTGGAAAAGGCGTTCAGCATATACGGCGCGGCTATCGTGCTCCTGCTGGCGTTTATATTCTTTGCGTTGTCGGCGCTTAGCATAACGCCGAAAAAGCTTTTTGAGTTCTTCCGCGCAGACCCGGCCGAAAAGCCGGAGAAAAAGACAAATTCGGCTGCCGCCATTGCCGAGCCTGCCCCAGCGCAGGATGCGGAGCAGGAGGCCGAGAAGACCAAAAAAGCCCGTCGCCGCGCGATAGATATTCCGCTTGACGATGAGCCTGCGTTCACAAAAAAATCGGCAGCCTCCGAGGAGCCTACGGTTAAGGAAGAGCCTGCACCGAAAAAGGACGGCGGCCTATTCGGCAAAAAAAGCGCGAAGGCAAAGCCGGCAAAGGCTTCTGCCGACGTTGAGCCTATGACCATTGAGGAGGTCGAGGCGCTGACGGGCATTTCGGCCGTGAAAATGACAGATGAGGGCGTAGTAAAAACTGCATCCGTGTCCGATCCGCCGAAAAAGGCGTCGGCAGCCGAGGTCGCGGCCGAGACGGAAGCTATACGCAACGCCATCGAGTCGGCAACGAGCGACGGCGAGTACGAAAAGCCGCCGATATTCCTGCTCAAAAAGGGTCACGCGGTCGCGGCAAACTCCGATGAGGAGCTGCGCACGAACCGCGAGCGCCTTGAAAATACGATAAAGAGCTTCGGCGTGTCGGCAAGAATAGTTGACACGACCCGAGGTCCCACGGTCACACGCTATGATCTTGAGCTTGACCAGGGCGTGAAGCTCAGCAGGCTCACAAACCTTGCCGGCGATATCGCGCTTGCCCTCGGCGTTGTGAGCGTGCGCATTGCGCCGATACCCGATAAGATATCCACCGTCGGCATCGAAGTGCCGAATAAGATCATAAGCACCGTTTACCTGCGCGATATAATCGACTCGCCGCGCTTTGCCTCGTCCAAGTCAAAGCTCAGCTTTGCCATCGGCAAGGACATTGCCGGTCAGGCGGTAGTCGGCAACATCGCAAAGCTTCCGCACCTGCTCATCGCAGGCACTACCGGCTCGGGCAAATCGGTGTGCATGAACTCGCTTATAATAAGCCTTCTGTATAAATCCGATCCCGATGAGGTCAAGCTCATCATGATCGACCCCAAAATGGTCGAGCTTGGCGTTTATAACGGCATTCCGCATCTGTATATACCCGTTGTCACCGACCCGAAGAAGGCAGCCGGTGCGCTCCAGTGGGCGGTTACGGAGATGCTGAAGCGATACAGGCTGTTCTCCGAGCTTGGCGTAAGAAGCCTTGAGGCATATAACGAGCACCTTGCCGAAAACGGGCAGCCGAAGATGCCGAGCATCGTTATTGTCATCGACGAGCTTGCAGACCTCATGCTCGTTGCGTCTAAGGACGTTGAAGAGAGCATCTGCCGCGTCGCCCAGATGGGCCGTGCTGCCGGTATGCACCTTGTTATCGCAACTCAGCGACCTTCGGCCGACGTTATCACCGGCCTTATGAAGGCCAATATCCCGAGCCGCATTGCGTTTGCCGTGTCCTCCGCGCTTGAAAGCCGCATTATCCTCGATAATGCAGGAGCGGAGAAGCTTATCGGCATGGGCGATATGCTGTATGCCCCCATAGGCTGCGGCAAGCCTCTGCGCGTGCAGGGCGCATTCGTCAGCGACGATGAGCGCGACTCGATCGTTCAGTTTATAAAGCGCCAGTCCACCGCGCAGTACAGCGAGGACGTCATGGCGCAGATCGAAAAAGCCGCCGAGGATAAGGGCGCAAACGGCAAGGGCCGCGGTGACGATGACGAGCCGTCGGGCAAGCCCGAATATGACGAGCTGCTGCCGCAGGCGGTCGATGTCATTTTCGACACAAAGCAGGCCTCGGTCTCGATGCTTCAGCGCCGACTGAAGCTCGGCTATTCGCGCGCTGCGCGCATAGTCGATCAGATGGAGGAAATGGGCATCATCGGCCCGTTTGAAGGCTCTAAGCCGCGCCAGATACTCATAACGCGCGACCAGTGGCTCGAAATGCAGACCACTCAGGGCACGGCACCCACCGAAACGCTGCAAATTCAGACAGAGTTTGCCGACGAGATCGACGATATGTAAAACACAAGGGCGGTTAACATAATGTGACCGCCCTTGCTTGATTTGGAGACTGATATGAACGATTATTTCTGCCCACGGATGGAGAAAAGCGATATAAACAACATAAGCATGCTCGGCCTTGCGCATATCGGCGACGGAGTGTATGAGCTTTTGACGCGCACCATGCTGTGCGCCGACGGAAACAAAAAAGTGACCGAGCTGCACAAAAAAACGGTCGCGATAGTCAATGCTCCGGCTCAGGCCGAGGCTGCCGAAAGGCTTCTGCCACTGCTTGACGAAGACGAAATGTATGTCTACAAACGCGGCCGCAACGCAAAGGTGAACTCCGTGCCGCATAAGGCCGACATTGCGCAGTATCACGCCGCCACCGGGCTTGAGGCGCTGTTCGGCTGGCTGTATCTTCAGGGAAAAACGCAGCGGATAAACGAGCTGTACGCGGTTTGCGTGGAGGGGCACCATGGCGCTTGATGCAATACTGTTATCAGGAATAATAGCCGAGCTGCGGCCGAAGATCATAGGCGCGAGGATCGACAAGGTGCAGCAGCCGGAGCGCGATAAGATCGTCCTCTCCGTTCGCGGGGACGAGAATATGCGCCTGCTCATTGACGCAGGGGCCGGCAGCGGCAGATTGCAGCAGACGAAAATGAGCTTTGAAAATCCGGCCGAGCCGCCGATGTTCTGCATGCTGCTGCGCAAGTATCTCACCGGCGGCAGGATAGAGGCGATAGAGCAGCCGAACTGGGAGCGCCTTGCAATGGTTAACATAACATCGCGCAACGAGCTTGGCGACAATGTTGATCTGCGCCTTGCCGTGGAGCTGATGGGAAGAAGCTCGAACCTCGTGCTCATAGGCTCGGACGGGCGAATAATCGACTGTCTGCGCCGCATGGACTACGGCGGCGACGCCGAGCGAAGACTGCTGCCGGGCATGATATATCGCCTGCCGCCGAAGCAGCGCAAGCCGCTCATTTTTGACCTGCCGCAGGAAGAGATAGCGCAGACGCTTGCGCAGTCCGACGCCGGCAAAAGCACGGACAAGCGTATAATGGACAGCTTTTCCGGACTCTCGCCGCTTGTGTGCCGCGAGCTTGCCTGCCGCAGCGGAGATAACGCCGCATTTCTGCCCGAGGCGATCGGCGCGTTTCTCGAAAGCGTCAGGGCAGGGGAGCTTACGCCGACCTTGCTCACCGAGGAAGGAAAGCCGAAGGAGTATTCCTTCATGCAGCTCAAGCAGTATGCCGGAGTCTACGATGCGCGAGAGTTTGAAAGCTTCTCGGAGCTTCTTGACGCATACTACTCAAAGCGCGATATCATGGAGCGCCGCCGCAGACGCTCAAAGGAGCTTAGCCACCACGTCAAAACCGCGCGCGACCGCATTGCCCGAAAGCTGGCAGTGCAGAAAACCGAGCTTCAAAAATGCTCCGAGCGTGATGAGATCCGCCGCAACGCAGAGCTTCTGACGGCAAATCTCTACCGCGTCAAAAAAGGCGACAGCTCGGTGACCGTCGAGGATTATTACGAGCCGGATTGCCCTCAGCGCATGATAAAGCTCGATGTCCTCAAAACGCCGCAGAGTAACGCCGCGGCAATGTTCAAGGAGTATAATAAGCTCAAAACCGCGCAGACGCACCTCACGGCGCTCATAGCCGACGGCGAAAAGCAGCTTGAGTATTTAAACAGCGTCCTTGACGAAACCGAGCGCGCCGAAACCGAGGACGATCTTGCCGAGATCAAAGCCGAGCTTGTCGGCACGGGCTATATCAAAAAGCAGCGCGGCACAAAAGAGCGCAAGCATAAAAAGCAAGGACCCATGCGCTTTGCCTCGTCCGATGGCTTTGAGATCCTTGTCGGCCGCAGCAACGCGCAAAACGATGAGCTGACGACGAAAACCGCGCGGCGCACGGATATCTGGCTGCACACGAAAACCGTCCACGGCAGCCACGTTATCATATCATGCGACGGCCTTACTCCGCCGGAGAAAACGATAGAGGAAGCCGCAAGCCTTGCCGTTTTCTATTCGCAGGCACGCGAGGGCGGCAAAACACAGGTCGATTACACCATGGTACGCAACGTGCGCAAGCCCTCCGGTTCGCTGCCCGGCAAGGTCATATACACAGACTACAGCACCGTCTCCGTCTCGGCGGATGAAGCGCTTGCCGAAAATTTGAGAGTGAAATAAAACCTGCTGCGGAGCCTATGCTCTGCAACAGGTTTATTTATAGCAATCATTGCGGATTAACCCAAACCCATTCATCAGTGCCGCCGATTATTGCGTTTGTAACTGTAGGTTCACCGACGACTTGAGTTTTTATATATAATTCGTATTCATATACAAAAGAATCTAAGTACTGCCCATATTCATCATAGGCATTAGTAGTGCCTTTCACGGTAACCCTGTAGCATGTTGAACCGGATTTCTCAACAGTGTCGTTTGCAATATCAACGCTGCCTATTCTTGGAACGCTTATTTTATTCGTTCTTGGTGCGTCTGATTCTACTTTATCTAAAATTTTGTATGCGCCGTCCCCACTGGTAACGTATTCTTTTGCTAATTGTTCTGCATCCGCTTGAGTTAAATCAGTGGTGCCGGGGACGCTGTCAGACCCCGTTTCGGAACTACCATCATCTTTGCCGCATGCTGCAAGTGCAAATACCATCACCAGTGCCAATAATAAGGCGATAATTCTCTTTGCATTCATTTTCATCTAAGCAACAAAATACGATTGTAGCATAAACTAAAAAGAGGTGTGCTATGATAGTTTTTGACCGTCTGTGGAAAACCATGAAAGAACGCGGATTATCGCAGTATAAGCTGATAAAAGAATACAAGATGAGCACAGAACAGCTTGACAGGCTTAGGAAAAACGAGAATGTAAACACATACACGCTTGATCAGCTATGCAGAATATTGAATTGCGGCCTTGAGGATATTGCTGAATATATTGATAAGTGAAAAACCGGAAGGATTATCACTTCCGATTCTTTGACATGCTTAACCGGTTGCTCCAAAAAGAAGCAACCGGTTAAGATCAGTCGATATAAATTTCCGCTTGGCTGAACAGCGCGGCCTTACCGGCGAGGATGACCTTGTCACCGTCGAGCCGGGTGTACAGAACGCCGCCGCGGCGCGAGGCCTGATAGGCGGTAAGTTCGGCTTTGCCAAGCTCCTTTGCCCAGTAGGGGATGATGTGGCAGTGACCCGAGCCGCACACGGGATCCTCCGGCACGTTGCACTTGGGTGCAAAGCTGCGCGAAACGCAGTCAAAATCCGCGCCCTTAGCAGTGACGTGCAGCAGCAGACCGTCAAGCTGCATGACCTTCGCCATATCCGGTGCGCAGCCGCGCACAACGTCCTCGCTGTCCACGACGCACAGCAGATCGCGCCCCATGAACGCCGCCGTGGGTCTTGCGCCGATGACCTCGGTCATCGCGTCCGTGACCTCGACGGGCTTGAGCTTGTAGGCCGGGAATACCATCTCGAGCAGCTCGCCGTTTTTCGTGACGATAAGCTCGCCGCTGAGCGTGTCAAAGCGCACTTGAGTCAGCTCCGGCTCGACAAAGTGCAGGATCACATACGCCGTAGCGAGCGTCGCGTGGCCGCACAGATCGATCTCGCCGCCGGGGGTGAACCAGCGCAGATGATAATTTTTGCCCTCCTTGACGCAGAACGCGGTCTCGGAGAGGTTGTTTTCGACGGTTATCTTCATCATCAGCTCATCGCTGAGCCACTTATCCCTAACGCACACCGCGGCCGGATTTCCGGCAAAGACCTTGTCGGTGAACGCGTCAACAACATATTGCTTCATTTTAATGCCTCCTTTGCATAGAGGCATTATACACAGCTGCGCGCGCCGGCGCAAGCCTCAGCGCCGGGCGAGAACGTCCATTGCGGCGGCGAGCATGTCGGCGGCCTCGGCGTGGGTGAGGGGAGAGGAATCGACGCTTTCAAGGCTTGCGATGCCGCATGCGTCGAGGTTGGCTGCCGACTGCGCGGCCCAGGTCGGCACGGCGTCGGTATCCGCGCAGCTCACGTCGGCAAGGCTGAGCAGCCTGTCGAGCATAACGGCGGCCTCGGCGCGGCTGATATCGGCTCCGGCGTCGAACACCGCGCCCTCGCGCCCCTTGACAACGCCGTCCTTGACCGCGCTCGCAACATAGGCGCGCTGCCAGTCGGGGATGCTGCCGTCGTCGGTAAACCCGGTGCTGACGACGCCGCGCAGCACGTTTTCACCGGCAACGTTCAGGCACATCGCGGTGAACTCGCCGCGGCTGAGCGTTTTCTGCGGCTCGAAGTAATAGTCGCCGCCGATCTGCTTGCCGATAAACGCGCCGCACTCGGCAAGGCGCACGGCGCTGCAATAGCTTGCGCTGCCGCCCATATCGACATAGCTGACGCTTTTGTTTTTGACGAGCCTGATTATGACCGTCGCTTCCTGCGAGCGGTTGCCGTCGGCGTCGATTGCCTTATAGCCGAAGTAGTCGCGGCCGCGCTTGCCGTCGATGGGGGAATAGACGAAGCTGCCGTCGTCACTGAGCTCTATCGTGCCCTTTTTGGGCTGGGTGGTGATCTCGAAGCTCACCGCGTCGCCCTCGGGATCGACGGCGGCGAGCCGACCGCCGAAGGACACGCCGCGATAGGTCTCGAACTCGAAGTTTTCCGCGACCGGCGCGGAGCTGTCGGCCAGAGCCGGAAGCATAAGCGCGCACAGCGAAAGGCACGCCAGCACGGCTGCAATATATTTGCGCATAAGAAATACCTCCGTAAAATTTTCTACGGAGGTATTTTGTGAGTTTTTTATATTATTATTCATTTTTAGAGGCGCTTTGACGCATCTGCGGATACGCATATTGCGGTATCCCGGTATCGAAACAATGGAAAAAACCGTGGTTGCCTCGCCACCCATTAGTGCGATGCTGAGTATTTTGCACCGCTCCCCATTGCCTTCCCCTTGAGGGGAAGGTGCCGCTTGCGGCGAATGAGGTGTGAATTAATCCGCGCCGTCGGCGCAACAATATTGTGTAGGGAACGGATTTATCCGTTCCGCATGCTACGGTTTTGCCGGCACCCACCGGTCGTGCTGACGTAATAACCGTATCGGCACAATGTAAATACGCCTCTAAAAAACCGTATCGGCAATTATTCACTATTAATTATTCATCATTCATTATTCATTGGGGCGGCTGTTTGCCGCCCCCTCTTTGCCTTCCCCTCAAGCTCCGCAAGGGGAAGACAAAAGGCAAAACCTCTGCTGCATACCGTTGTATTAACGGCGGCAGTAGATGCAACAAGCGGAACGGATAAATCCGTTCCCTACGGGTAGAGCCACAAAACTCAGCAGCGCACTAATTATGGCGCGGCACATACGGTTTCCACCATTGTCTCGAACCGGGCTGCCGCAATCACCGTATCCGTAACAGCGTCCGTGCGCCGACAAAAAACCGGTCGGGGAGACCCCGACCGGCAGTGCGTTGTTTGATTATGCGTTGGGAGTTTAGTCAGCTTTGACCGTGAAGGTAAAGGTCGTGGGCAGAGCGTAGTAGTCGCCGCCGCGGACGGATACGGTCACGATGTACTTACCGGGTGCAGTCGGGAAGTCGTGGCTGGAGTAGATCTTGCTAAGACCGGTGAAGCGGTAGTGGATGCAACTCTGATCAATGTCGCTTGCATCGCCGTCGCAGGTAAGTGTTGCAACAGCCTTTTCACCCTTTTTATACTTCTCAGCCTCGGAGACAGTGATGGTCTGCTTTTTTAATTCAGTATTCGGCTCAAGCTTCATGCCGGCAGCATTCATAGCAACAATGACGGTGCCGGTGCCGACACCGGTGTTGTAGTTCTTATTTACTGCAACAGCAAATGCCTGATAGAGACCTGCATGCTTCGGGCTGCCGATAGCAATTCTGAGATCGCCGGTAACTTTGTTGATGCTCTTAAGAGCGGTGACGATATTCTGAAGCATTTCAGCATCTATACCATTTTTCTCAAGTGCGCTCTTTATGGTATCGTTCTTCATGAGTTCGTCAACATATGTTATAAACTCATCAACGGTCATGCCCTCATTGAGCTTACCTCTGATGGTCTGCTCTTCCTTATAGTAAAGAGGGAAGCCCTTCTGCGTATCGCTTATAAAATCAATGACTTTTTCCTGGTCCTCGGTGAGCTTAACGTAGATGGTCTTTTCCTTGTAGGTGTTGAAGCCAACAAACACGATGTAGAGATCGAGCTCGGGGTCATCGGGATTAAGTGTAACCTTCAGAACGTCCTTGTTGACCTTCTGACCTGCAAGCACGCTCGTAAGGAGCTTCATGCTGACCTTGACATCGGCCTTTGCAACGTTCAGAGTACCCTCGACAGCTGCGCTGGGCTTATAGTCCTTGCTGCCGTTATAGGTTACGAGAATCTTTTGTCCGTCGCCTGCGTTGATGTGGGGATAATCCTTAAGAATACCGGCCTTAATATCCTTTTCAAGTCCGCCGATGGGGAGCCATTTATCTTCGTCAGCATTGTAATACTTAACGGTGAAGTCGCTTGCTTTGTAGTCAGCGGGGAGGGTGGAGTTTGCGCTGTCGATAGCGTTCTTGATGATCTCCTCGATCATCTTAGAAGCGTCCATGTTGTAGGTGATGTTTGCAACATCAACAAGAGCAACTACACTCGGGATGCGGTTATCGACCATCTTGACTGTTACTTCTTCGCTGAACGGCTTGTACTGAGCAGTGCCCTTATCGCCGCCCCAGGTGAGAACGATGGTGAATTCACCTTCGCCGAAAGCTGTGCCAACGGGAGTGGAAGGCTTGTAGTTGAGATCAACTGCCTGACCGGCAGACTTATACTGCACCTTAACATCGCTCAAATCGATAGTGCCAAGCTTAGTTACGAGTGCCTCGCGGATAGCGGCTGCGGTTGCATCATAGTCATACTCTGTTGCGCTCTTAAATACGAGGCCGATCTCCATGCCTTCGACGTTATCTTTGAGTTCAAACGCCGGATCACGTCCCGTGAACTTGACCTCTACGTCCTCAGAGAACCCCTTGTAGTCTGCGTTGCCTGCAAACTCAAAGCGAAGCTTCCAAGTACCCTCGCTGATCGCGGGGTAGGTGAGGCCGCTAACCTTATCACCGTCAAGCTTTACCCAAGCATGACCAAAATGCTCGGTTGAACCTGTAACGGCATTAGCATAGTACTTAATGCTTACGTTTGCGGTGCTGAGGTCTGCGGGGGTGGTGCTGTCAACGATGTTTTCCCAAATTGCAGCCTTGAGCTCGGGGAGCTTGATGCTGAGGTCGTCGTTGTACTGGATTTTAACGGTGGGATTGTCTTTGAAGCTGATGACAGATGCCTCACGGCCGAGGAAGGTGATTTTGCAGGATTTTTCGGTTTTATCCCAAAGAAGACTTCCGTAATGGTAGGTGAACTTTATGGTATATGTTTGATCTTCTTTTATTGGTTCACATGTAAAATCGCCTTCGAGTTTATGGCAAGCCTTCTGTTGCTGCTCAATATCTATTTTGCTCTTATCATATGATTGAAGAGCAGATTTGCTTTTGTCGACGCAAGTTTCAAAAATCAACGGATAGAGAGCGTCAAAGTCTATATCTCCGTTATCTTTGTAGGGGATACGGATTTCTTTGTCACCGTTAAGCTCAAGCCTTTTGTCAGTTGCTTTCGCGGCAGTCAAAGAAACATTACTGCCCCAATCCGCAAACACGGCCGGGGACACACCCGTGACCGATGCGAGCATCAGAACAGCAAGCAGCGAAGCAAGAAAACGCTTCAGATTGTTTTTCTTCATGCTATGCCTCCAAATATAATATAAATTTCCATAGTAGGGTGTTAAGAAAACGCTAAGATTACCCGCCTATTACAATAGCATAATAACAAAATATTAACAAACTTGCAATCAAATATTTAGCATTTTACATGCATTTGTCATGACAAAAAGTACTATTCCGAAAAAGCGTTGAAAATTCAACAAAAATTGAGAATTGCTCAAAAATGCGCGAAAAAAGCACTTGAAATGTGCGAAAAAAATGTATATAATATAACAAATTTCTTGACAGATGCAGACTGCGTGTATAGTATTAGACGCAGGGTTTGGAAAATCAAAAACTGATTGACAAGCCGGTCAGTTTATGCTAACATAATCCCTCGTTAAAAGGGAGTAATTATAAAGCATGGCCAACATACCCCCGGCAGCGCGCCGGTGGTCATGCACCTGCTTGCAGGCGACGAGACTTTTAGCACGGCAAAAGTGTGCCCGTGTAAAAAGTCTTATTTTTTTATGTGCTAAGAAGATAATAAGGGAGTTATCAAAATGGGAATTGACTTTACGGGAAGCACGCTCGCACTTGTTATCGTGCTGTTCGCCGTCGGCCTTATATGCATTATCAAGGGCGGCGACCTTTTCGTCGATGCGGCAACGTGGATCGCCGAGGCCTCCGGCATACCCAAGTTCATCATAGGCGCAACGGTGGTGAGCTTCGCAACGACCATGCCCGAAATGCTCGTTTCCGTGTTCTCTGCATTCGAGGGCAACGCCGATATCGCCGTCGGCAACGCCGTCGGCTCGGTCACGGCGAACACGGGCCTTATCATGTGCCTGTCGCTTGTGTGCATGAGCTGCTATATGACGCGCAAGCAGTTCGGCGTCAAGGCCGGTCTGCTGCTTGCGGCGGTCGTGCTGCTGTTTACCTTCACGCGCGACAGTGCGCTGTCGGTTTCCGAGAGCATTATCATCATGCTCGTTTTCGTCGGCTTTATGGTCGAGAGCATCCTTGCCGCAAAGCGCGAGCAGGGAAGCGAGGCGACCGACGAGCGCCCGAGCACCGACGGCAAGAGCGTTGCGATAAACATCGGCAAGTTCGTCCTCGGCGCTGCCGCCATCGTCCTCGGCGCGCAGCTGCTTATCGATAACGGCTCGGCACTGGCTGTCATGATCGGCGTTCCCGACTCCGTGATCGCAGCGACCATGATAGCTATCGGCACCTCGCTGCCTGAGCTTGTCACGACCATCACGGCGATCCGAAAAAAGCAGTCCTCGCTGTCGGTCGGCAATATCATCGGCGCGAATATCATGGATCTGACGCTGATTATGCCGCTGTGTGCGCTTTTGCAGGGCAAGCCCCTGGCCGTTGAAAATCAGGGCATGCTGCTGGATGTTCCGGCCTGCCTCGTGGTCAGCGCCGCCGCCATGATCCCGGCGCTCGTGTGCGGCAAGTTCAAGCGCTGGATCGGCGTGCTCATCGGCGTGCTGTATATAGCGTATCTCGTCGTAATGTTCACTTACTTCGGCGCGTGAGGTATAAAATCGACTCGACATCGACTCGACCCGTCCAAAAGGACGAGCCGAGTCTTTCTGCTTATGGGGGATGTGGGTATATGGGTTTCTGAAATTAGGTAATAGTGTGATGAAAAATTGACATAAGAGGCAAATTTGCATAGACAGTCAAATTAATAACGATTTTTGCCCAATGTGAGTAATATAGGCGGATAGTTGCCTTAAATAATATATAAATTCAAGTCAAGTATTATTTTCGGCATATATCGTGCGTTCAGCCTTAAACTCCCCGTCCGACAAAATACAGCCCATCCGCCGGATGCGCTGTCAGCCAGCTAAAGAACCACTGTTTTCACTTTTTGAAAACAGTGGTTCTTGTGAATAATGGGGCATCCACGGTATGTTGCAGCAGGCATCCATTGGCCGCGATTGTCACATCATACTTTTACATTACTTCATCATGGAGGTGGTTCTGGACGACGCCTCTATTGACGGCTGACAATATATAACCAAAGTATGCAAGCAATTTTGCGCATAATTATTGACGGAACAGCTTCGTTGAACTACTACGCCAGTCCTCTGAATGTAGGTGATTTTCGCTCATTTTTTACTCAAACTTCAAAATTCTTTGTGTGTTTTTCCGATTTTATTGACAAAAACTATGTACAGAATAATATTAAATTAATTAAAGGGAATTCCAACTTTAATAAAGCTTTTTACTCTATTTAAAGAAAAGAGGGGATCAGCATAAAATGAACAAGATATTGAATGTTCCGGAGAACTTTGTTTCTGAAACGCTGGAAGGAATTCTTCTTGCAAGCAATCAGAAGCTTTTGAGCATGGATAAAGATAACAGAGTTATAGTATCAAACTACCCATGCAAACCGAACAAGGTCGGGATAGTTACTGCCGGCGGAAGCGGACATCTTCCGACGTTCCTGGGGTATGTCGGCAAAGGCATGCTTGACGGCTGCACTGTCGGAAATGTGTTTGCATCACCTTCGGCATCTAAGATGGCGGACACTATAAGAGCCTGTGACAAAGGCAGCGGTGTGCTGTGCCTGTACGGAAATTATGGTGGGGACCATATGAATTTTACAATGGCCAGGGAAGAAGTTGAATTTGACGGCATAAGCAGCATGCCGCTTTTCCGCCGGGACCTTTCCAAGTGCCCTCTGGAATTCAAGTCTCCTTTTTTATAAAAAAACAGCCCATCCTGACGGACGGACTGCTTTTTGGTGCGAGAGAGGAGACTTGAACTCCCACGTCGGTTGACACACGCCCCTCAAACGTGCCTGTCTACCTGTTCCAGCACTCTCGCGAATTGCTTTTTTCAAAGGCAAGAGTTATTATAACAGAGAAAATGAGAATGTCAAGGACTAATTTCAAAATTTCTTGCCTTTCTGACATACACAACTGTATAGGCTATGCACAGCAGCAGCGCGGCAAGCATAAGCTCGCCGCCGATGCGCGGCTGAACAAGGTAATAGCGGTTGAAATACGCATAGTAGCAATGCAATGAAGCAAGCTCCGCGAAAATCGGTACGGGTGCAAAGTGCAGGTCGGACGCCGCGAGCACCAGCGCCAGAACGCCGGGAATGAAGAAATACCGGTCGTGCATATGCGGCAGCAGATAGGGTATGCCCATTGCAAGGATAATGGCAAAGCCGAGTATAACGCGGTCGGACAGCTTTTTGCGCAGAAGTATCGCCGCGGCGTAAACCGCCGCAACGAGCAAAAATGCGGCGATGATAAGCGCCCTTGCGCCCTGCGTCGTGTCTCCCGACCACGAGAACATGCTGGTGAGCGACGGTGCGTTGTAATTCATCGCGTCGCCTACAGTACCGGCCTGCGAAAAATACAGCGTCAGTGTATCCCACAGCGGCGCTCCGGCAATGACGGCGGGCAGCATGAAAACGATATACGCGGCAGGGAAGACGAGAAGCTGTGTCCAGCGTAGCTTTTTGGCAAGCAGCAGAACGAAAAACGCAGGGATAATGAACACGGCCTGCAGCTTGAACGCAAGGCAGGCGGCAAGCGATATCATTGCTCCGACGCCTCTTTCGCTGAGTCCGAGATACAGCGCGAATATGCCGAAAAATGCATATATGCTGTCGCACTGAGCCCAGTATGCGCCGTTTGTGACTACCGTCGGAAGATACAGAACGGCAAGAAAAACGCCGAGCTGCTTTGCCTTCGAGCCGGTGTACAGAGACAGAAGCTTCATGCAGCCGTACGCGAGCAAAACGTCAAACAGAACAGACAGCAGCTTTATAAGATACAGCTCCGAGATACCGAAATACGAAAACGCCGCGAGAAAGTACATATACGGCGGATTATAGTTGCCGGGGAAGAAGGCGAGCGCCTTAAAGCCGCCGTTATCGCGGAAAAACTGCGTCCACGGCGCGAGAAAGGTCGTGTAATCATCGCTTTGCACATCAAAATAAAATCCGCGGATGAGCATGGCTGCCGCCGTGAGCACAAGGGCGCACACGAGCAGAGCCTTATCGCGAAAAATTCCCTGCCGGTAAAGCAGCAGCATGGCCACGCCGAAGATCACGGCAAGCGATATGAGGTTAAAAAGCTCCATTTTCACTCCATTTCGTACAAAAAAAGCGGCTGCCAGTTATAGCAGCCGACGAAAAATTCATTTTTCACAAAATATTTCTTGACATAGCTATATATACAATGATAGAATAACTTGCTATGTTATCATGTGGTGAAACGACTGGCACCCCAGTGTTTACAATCACAATATACCATCAACCAAACGTAAATACAACACCGAAGTGAGCAAAATAAACAACTCACCCGGGCGTTCTCAATTACGATTAAGGAGTGTGTACGAATGCCAAAAGATGTTCTCTACGGCAAAACTCTCAGAAAGAGCTTTGCACGGTACGAAGAAATCCAGGACATGCCCAACCTTTTGGAGATTCAGAAGAAGAGCTACAAGTGGTTTCTCGAGACCGGTCTGCGCGAAGTATTTAGAGATACCGACGCCGTGACCGACTATTCCGGCAATCTTGAGCTGAGCTTTGTGGATTATTCCATGGACGAAAAGCCCAAGTATACGGAAGAAGAGTGCAAGGCACGCGATGCAACGTATGCGGCGCCGCTGAAGGTAAGCGTGCGTCTGCGCAACCTCGAAACCGAAGAGATCAAGGAGCAGGAGATCTTCATGGGCGATTTTCCGCTCATGACCGCCGGCGGCACATTTATAATCAACGGCGCCGAGCGTGTTATCGTCTCCCAGATCGTCCGCAGCCCCGGTGTGTACTACGATAAGACCACCGACCGCAGCATGACGAGCATTTACGCGGCGACCGTCATCCCGTATCACGGCGCATGGCTTGAGTACGAGACCGACGCGAACAACACCTTCTATGTCCGTATAGATAAAAACCGAAAGCTTCCCATTACCTGGTTTCTCAAGGCAATGGGCAAGTATGACGAGACAAAGCCCGAAACATGGCTTTCCTGCACACCCGACCCCATCGTCGGCGCGACCACAAACGAGCGCCTGAAGGAGATCTTCGGCGATGACGAGCGCATAGCTGTCACCGTCGATAAGGACACCACCACCAGCCGTGACGAGTGCCTTATGGAGATCTACCGCAAGCTGCGCCCCGGCGATCCTCCCACTGTCGAAAGCGCCGAGTCCCTGCTCGACGGACTGTTCTTTGACCGCCGCCGCTACGACATTTCCAATGTCGGCCGCTATAAGTTCAACAAGAAGCTGGCTCTGCGCGGCAGAATTAACGGCTTTACGCTGGCAATGCCCGTTGCAGACCCCTCGACCGGCGAGATCATTGCCGACGCAGGCGAGGTCATCTCGCGCGACATGGCCGAGAAGATCGACGCTGCCGGCGTCGTTGAGGTCTGGCTCGATGTTGACGGCAAGACCGTCAAGGTATTCTCCAACGGCATGGTTCCCCTGCAGAGCATGGTCGATATCGACCCCGAGGAGCTCGGCGTAAAGGAAAAGGTCCGCGGCATCGTCCTCAAGAGCCTCATGGAGCAGTACTCCGGCGACGCTCTCAAGGAAGCGATCCTTGAAAATATAGATGTACTTATTCCGAAGCACATCGTTGTTGACGATATGTTCGCATCCGTCAACTATCTCAACTGCCTTGCCTACGGCATCGGAGAGAAGGACGATATCGACCACCTCGGCAACCGCCGCGTCCGCTGCGTCGGCGAGCTGCTGCAGAACCAGTTCCGCATCGGCTTCTCCCGTATGGAGCGTGTTATCCGCGAGCGTATGACCCTGCAGGATCTCGACATCGTAACTCCTCAGAGTCTTATAAATATCCGTCCCGTGACCGCGGCGATCAAAGAGTTCTTCGGCTCCAGCCCCCTGTCGCAGTTCATGGATCAGACAAACCCCCTGTCCGAGCTTACTCACAAGCGCCGTATGTCGGCACTCGGCCCCGGCGGCCTGAGCCGTGAGAGAGCCTCCTTCGACGTCCGCGACGTTCACTACAGCCACTATGGCCGCCTGTGCCCGATCGAGACTCCCGAAGGCCCGAACATCGGACTTATATCTTACCTTGCTTCCTACGCAAGAGCAAACGAGTACGGCTTCCTCGTCGCACCTTTCCAGAAGGTCGAGAAGGGCACCTGCCGTGTCACCGATCAGGTCGATTACCTGACGGCCGACATGGAGGATAACTACATCGTTGCTCCTGCGACCGAGCCTCGCGACGAAAACGGCTGCCTTATCAATAAGCGTATAACCTGCCGCCACCGCGACGAGATCGTCGAGGTCGACCGCGAGAGAGTTGACTACATTGATATAAGCCCCCGTATGATGGTATCCATCGCTACCGCGATGATCCCGTTCCTCGAAAACGACGACGCAAACCGCGCACTGATGGGCGCGAACATGCAGCGCCAGGCAGTGCCTCTTATGACAACTCAGGCGCCTATCGTCGCAACCGGCATCGAGCACAAGTGCGCAGTTGACTCCGGTGTTGTCGTTCTCGCGGAAGGCGACGGCGAGGTCGTCCGCGCCGATGCGCAGAACATCTCCATCAAATACGATTCCGGAGATATAAAGAACTATAAGCTCATAAAGTTTGCACGCTCCAACCAGGGTACCTGCGTAAACCAGAGACCCATTGTTTCTCTCGGCGAGCGCGTTCACGAGGGCGACGTCATTGCAGACGGCCCGAGCACCAAGGACGGCGAGATATCCCTCGGCAAGAACATCCTCGTCGGCTTCATGACTTGGGAAGGCTACAACTACGAGGACGCTATCCTGCTTAACGAGCGCCTTGTCATGGAAGATGTGTTCACCTCTATCCATGTTGAGGAATACGAGTGCGACGCACGCGATACCAAGCTCGGACCCGAGGAGATCACCCGTGATATCCCCGGTGTGGGCGACGATGCACTCAAGTACCTTGATGAGCGCGGCATAATCACTGTCGGCGCAGAGGTCCGTGCCGGTGATATCCTCGTCGGTAAGGTGACCCCGAAGGGCGAGACAGACCTCACCGCAGAGGAGAGACTGCTCCGCGCCATCTTCGGCGAAAAGGCGAGAGAGGTTCGCGATACCTCGCTCAAGGTTCCCCACGGCGAGAGCGGCATAATCGTTGACGTCAAGGTGTTCACCCGTGAAAACGGCGACGAGATGAGCCCCGGCGTAAATCAGGTCGTGCGTGTTTACATCGCTCAGAAGCGTAAGATCTCCGTCGGCGATAAGATGGCCGGCCGCCACGGCAACAAGGGCGTTGTCTCGCGCATACTTCCGCGTGAGGATATGCCTTATCTGCCCGACGGCACTCCGCTTGATATAGTCCTTAACCCTCTGGGCGTTCCTTCCCGTATGAATATCGGTCAGGTCCTCGAGGTTCACCTCGGCTATGCGGCTCAGGCACTCGGCTGGAAGGTCGCAACGCCTATCTTCAACGGCGCAAACGAATCCACCATCCGCGATACCCTGCGTCAGGCCGGCCTGCGCGAGGACGGCAAGAGCGTCCTGTACGACGGCCGCACCGGCGAAAAATTTGATAACGACGTAACTGTCGGCTGGGTCTACTTCCTCAAGCTGCACCACCTGGTCGATGATAAGATCCATGCTCGCAGCACCGGCCCCTACAGCCTCGTTACCCAGCAGCCTCTCGGCGGCAAGGCTCAGTTCGGCGGCCAGCGCTTCGGCGAAATGGAAGTTTGGGCCCTCGAGGCTTACGGTGCGGCGTACACCCTGCAGGAGATACTCACTGTCAAGTCCGACGATGTCACAGGCCGTGTACGCACCTATGAGAGCATCGTAAAGGGCGACAATATTCCGCAGCCCGGCGTACCCGAATCGTTCAAGGTCCTGGTCAAGGAGCTTCAGTCTCTGTGTCTTGATATCCGCGTTCTGGATAAGGACGGCCAGGAGATCGAGCTCAAGGATGATGACGATGACGATTTCGTTCCCAAGATGAAGGACGAGATGTACGATACCATGTCCGATGACGACGATATCGAGGCCGAGGGCTATACGATCGAGGACGTTCCCGAGACCGACGATGATGATTTCGGTTTCATGTCCGATGATGACTACAGTGAGGAGGATGAATAATAATGAGTTTTACACCGTTTGACGCCATAAAAATAGGCATTGCCTCCCCTGAAATGATCCTTTCCTGGTCCTCCGGCGAGGTCACCAAGCCCGAGACCATCAACTACCGCACCCTTAAGCCCGAGCGCGACGGCCTGTTCTGCGAGCGCATTTTCGGACCGACCAAGGACTGGGAGTGCCACTGCGGCAAGTACAAGAAGATCAGCTACAAGGGCAAGATCTGCGACCGCTGCGGCGTTGAAGTCACAAAGAGCAAGGTTCGCCGCGAGCGCATGGGTCACATAGAGCTTGCCGCCCCCGTATCTCATATCTGGTACTTCAAGGGCATACCCAGCCGCATGGGCCTGCTGCTCGACCTCACTCCGAGAGTGCTCGAGAAGGTCCTGTACTTTGCAAACTATATAGTCACAGACCCCGGCTTCACTCCGCTGGAAAAGTGCCAGATACTCACCGAAAAAGAGTATCGCGACATGCGCGAGAAGTACGAGGACGACTTTGATGCCGGCATGGGCGCCGAGGCGATAAAGAAGCTCCTCCAGCAGATCGACTGCGAGCAGCTTTCCGCTCAGCTCAGAGAAGAACTGGCAAACGCCTCCGGCCAGAAGAAGGCAAAGCTCGTCAAGCGCCTTGAGGTCGTCGAGGCATTCCGCCAGAGCGGCAACAAGCCCGAGTGGATGATAATCGACATTTTGCCGGTCATCCCTCCCGAGATCCGCCCCATGGTCCAGCTCGACGGCGGCCGCTTCGCAACAAGCGACCTCAACGATCTGTACCGCCGCGTCATTAACCGCAATAACCGTCTTAAGAGACTTATCCAGCTCAACGCGCCCGACATCATCGTGCGCAACGAGAAGCGCATGCTTCAGGAAGCCGTTGACGCACTTATCGACAACGGCCGCCGCGGCAGAGCCGTGACCGGCGCAAACTCCCGTGCGCTCAAGTCGCTGTCGGATATGCTCAAGGGCAAGCAGGGACGCTTCCGCCAGAACCTGCTGGGCAAGCGCGTTGACTACTCCGGCCGTAGCGTTATCGTTGTCGGCCCTGATCTTAAGATCTATCAGTGCGGCGTTCCCAAGGAAATGGCCATTGAGCTGTTCCGCCCCTTCGTTATGAAGAAGCTCGTTGAGGACGGCGTAGCAAACAACATTAAGTCCGCAAAGAAGATGGTCGATAAGCAGCGCACCGAGGTTTGGGACGCGCTCGAGGTCGTCATCAAGGAGCACCCCGTGCTGCTCAACCGCGCACCTACTCTGCACCGTCTGGGCATTCAGGCGTTTGAGCCGATCCTCGTTGAGGGCCGCGCGCTCAAGCTGCATCCTCTGGTATGTACAGCATACAACGCCGACTTCGACGGCGACCAGATGGCTATCCACGTTCCTCTGTCCGCCGAAGCGCAGGCCGAGGCGAGAATACTCATGCTCTCGGCAAACAACCTCCTGCGTCCGCAGGACGGCCACCCCGTAACCGTTCCTACTCAGGATATGATCCTCGGCTCCTACTACCTGACAATGAAGCGTATAGGCAAGGCCGAAAAGGGCGCAGAGCATGTGTTTGTCACCGACCCCGGCGACACCGATCTGCCGGCAAACGAGATCGTTGACGGCGATGACTTCGTCGCAGCCGAGGAAAAGGCAGCAGCCGAGGGCGGCAAGGCTCCGTCTTACAAGCCCCTGCTTATATACCGTGACCCCAACGAGGCTGTCATGGCGTACAGTCAGGGCGAGGTCGGCCTGCACGCGCCTATCCTTGTTCGTGTTAGCAAGAGCTTTGACGGCGTTGAGAAGTCCAAGGTCATTGAGAGCACCGTCGGCAGAATAATCTTCAACGAGAAGATCCCCCAGGATCTCGGCTATGTTGACAGAAGCGATCCGGAGCATGCCTTTGACCATGAGATCGGCTTCCAGGTCGGCAAGAAGCAGCTCGGCGATATCATCGACCGCTGCATCAAGATCCACGATTTCACCATTTCCGCCGAGGTGCTTGACGGCATCAAGGCAATGGGCTATAAGTATTCGACCGTGGGCGCTATCACGATCTCCATCGCCGATATGACCGTGCCTGAGGCGAAAAAGACCCTCATCAGCGAGACCGAAAATAAGGTCCTCGCAATCGAGCGTCAGTTCAAGCGCGGCTTCATCACCGATGACGAGCGCTATCGTCTGGTCGTTTCCGAGTGGGAGCAGACCACCAAGGACGTCACCAGCGCACTGCAGAACTGCCTGGATACCTACAATCCTATCTACATGATGGCAAACTCCGGTGCTCGTGGCTCCATGAACCAGATCCGTCAGCTTGCCGGTATGCGCGGCCTTATGGCTAACACCTCCGGTAAGACCATCGAGATCCCGATCAAGGCAAACTTCCGTGAAGGCCTCAGCGTTCTGGAGTACTTCATCTCCTCCCGAGGCGCTCGTAAAGGCCTTGCCGATACCGCACTTCGTACAGCCGACTCCGGTTACCTTACCCGTCGAATGGTCGATGTCTGCCAGGATGTTATCATCCGCGAGCCCGACTGCGGCACGCATGACGGCGTATGGGCAGCCGCCATCTACGACAAGGGCCAGCTCGTCCAGTCCTTCGGCACCAGCATCCACGGCAGATTCCCGGCAGTTCCCGTCTGTGATCCGCAGACCGGCGAGGTGCTGTTTGATACCGATCATATGCTTATGCCTGCGGACGCAGAGATCCTTGAGGCGCACGGCATCGAGCGAGTGCTCATCCGCAGCGTTCTGTCCTGCGAGGCTCGCACCGGCGTGTGCGCAAAGTGCTACGGCATCAACCTCGCGATTGGCCAGCCCGTCAGCGCAGGCGAAGCCGTCGGCGTTATCGCGGCTCAGTCCATCGGCGAACCCGGTACTCAGCTTACCATGCGTACCTTCCACACCGGCGGTATCGCAGGCGACGATATCACTCAGGGTCTTCCCCGTGTTGAAGAGCTGTTCGAGGCGCGCAAGCCCAAGAAGATGGCTGTCCTTGCCGAGGTTTCCGGCACGGTTTCCATCGAGGAGACCAAGAAGGGCGCGCTGTTTGCAATAAGCGTCACCAGCGAGGAAGAGGGTGAAACAAAGGTCTACACCGTTCCTCACTCGGCAGGTATTCTCGTCAAGAACGGCGACCATGTCGATAAGGGTCAGGAGCTGACCAGCGGCGCACTCAGCCCGCACGATGTTCTGCGCATCCGCGGTATCGACGATGATGAGTTCGGTCGTCCCGGCGTGCGCACCTATATCATTCAGGAGGTCCAGAAGGTTTACCGTCAGCAGGGCGTTGATATCAACGATAAGCATATCGAGATCATCGTCCGCCAGATGATGCGCAAGGTCAAGATCGAGGATTCCGGAAGCACCGATCTGCTCTCCGGCTCGACTGTCGATATCGGCGAGCTCAAGGCAGCAAACCGCAAGATCGAAGAGCGCATCGAAGCAGGCGAGGAGGGCCTCAGCAAGGCGACCTACACCCAGCTTCTCATGGGTATCACCAAGGCTTCTCTGGCAACGGAAAGCTTCCTGTCGGCAGCATCCTTCCAGGAGACTACCAAGGTTCTTACCGAGGCGGCTATCAAGGGCAAGGTCGATCACCTTGTCGGCCTGAAGGAAAACGTCATCATCGGCAAGCTTATCCCGGCCGGCACAGGACTTTCCATGTACCGCGACTTCAAGGAGCAGACCGATGATACCGTTACCGACGATCCTGCTCAGTACGTTGACCTGTCCGCACTCGTCGGCAAGACCAACGCACTTTGATAACGTAATAATAACAAAACCACCCGGCTGAAAAAGTCGGGTGGTTATTTTCACGAAAAATGCGGCGTTTATGAAGCGTGCAAAAAGTAACAGACTTTTTTGACACACTGAGTGGCGCATTCGCGCCCCTTTACTTTTTGCCCTGTTGGCGTTATCATATTGTCAGCAACAGTTCAGGAGGAGAGCATGAAAAAAACAGCACTTATAATGATCGACATGCAGCGAGGCTTTATCGACCCGTCCTCGCCGATCTGCATAGCCGGGGCTGCCGGAACGGTGCCTGCATGCGCCGAGGCGATACGCTTTTTCCACGAATCCGAGCTCCCGGTGTTTTACGCCGTGCGGCACTATCGCGCCGACGGCAGTGACGTTGAGAAAGCGCGCGCCAAGGTGTGGGCAGACGGGGGAAAGCCGCTGTCGGAGACCTGCGATGAGAGCATGTCCGATGCGTTTCCCGAAGAATTTGAAGTCCTTGACTGCGACCGGATCATGATAAAGCCGCGCTTTTCTGCGTTTTTCGCAACGAGCCTTGACCTTGTCCTGCGCCGGCTCGGCGTGCAGACGGTCGTACTGGCCGGTACGACAACGCCAAACTGCATCCGCACGACCTGCTACGACGCTCTGTCGCTCGACTATGACGTTATCGTGCTCAGCGACTGCACATCGTCCGTAACGCCGCAGGTGCAGCGCGCAAACCTCGAGGATATGCAGCGCATAGGCGCGCAGATAATGACGCTTGATGAAATTAAAAACCACAGCTAAAGCTTTAGCCGTGGTTTTTAATTTTGTATCTTTTATTCGTCCTTTGAGATCATTTGCAGCGCATGCTCGAGAACACCGAGCACCGCGCTCAAATTCTGTTTTGCGCCGCCCTCGTTGCCGGGGAGGTTGAGAATGAGGCTTTTGCCGCGTATTCCGGCGACGCCCCTTGTGAGCATTGCGCGCGGAGTAAGGCCGAGACTGTAATGCAGCATCGCCTGGGGAATGGCCGGTATCTCTCGCGAGATAACGTCGCGCGTAGCCTCGGGGGTGATGTCGCGCTTGCCGAAGCCGGTTCCGCCTGTTGAAACTATGAGATCTGCGCCAAGCTCGTATGCGCATTTTATAAACTCGGCAGATATCTCGTGCCGCTCGTCGGGAACAAGCCCTCTGTAGATAACGGGGAAGCCTGCCTCCTCGAGCATCTGAGCGACGGCAGGGCCGCTTTTATCGACCTTTTCGCCTGTCGAGCATCTGTCGCTAACCGTGATAACCGCAGCTTTGTAGTCCATGTGACCCTCCTTATTTCTTGAAGCTGTCTTTAAGCGCAACCGCGCGATTGAATACGAGGTGTTCCGGGGACGAATCCTTGCTGTCAACGCAGAAGTAGCCCATGCGCAGGAACTGGAACTGAGCCGGAGCGGCAGCGCCCTCAAGCATCTTTTCAAGCTTGCAGCCTGTGAGAACCTCGAGCGAGTCGGGGTTGAGGCAGCTTATATAATCCTTGTCCGCAGCGTCCGGATCGGGATCGGAGAACAGATTGCTGTACAGCCTGACCTCCGCGTCGGCGCAGTTTCTTGCATCGACCCAGTGTATCGTTGCACCCTTGACCTTGCGTCCGTCGGCAGGATCGCCTCCGCGGCTTTCGGGATCGTAGGTCGCGAGGACCTCGGTGACATTGCCGTCGGCATCCTTAACGCAGCCGGTGCAGGTGATGAGATATGCACCCTTCAGGCGGCACTCGGGGCCGTCCGGATAAAGCCTTTTATACTTGGGAACGGGAACTTCAAGAAAATCCTCGGATTCGATCCACAGATCGCGCGAGAAGGTGACCTTTCTCGTTCCGGCCTCCGGATCGTTGGGGTTATTCTCAACATCAAGCTCCTCGCTCTGACCCTCTGGATAGTTCGTTATCGTGAGCTTTATCGGGCGGAGGACCGCCATCGCGCGCTGAGCGTGATCGTTCAGATCCTCGCGCAGGCAGTGCTCAAGGAAGGAGAACTCGACGGTGCTCGGAACCTTTGCAACGCCGATCCTCTCGCAGAAATTGCGGATCGACTGCGGCGTATAGCCGCGGCGGCGCAGACCGCACAGCGTCGGCATACGCGGATCGTCCCAGCCGGAGACGAGGCCTTCTTCTACAAGCCTTCTGAGCTTGCGCTTGCTCAGAACGGTGTAGTTTATGCCAAGGCGCGCAAATTCGATCTGGCGCGGCTTTGACGGTACGGAGACGTTGTTTATCACCCAGTCGTACAGCGGACGGTGGTCTTCATACTCAAGCGAGCACAGCGAGTGGGTTATTCCCTCGAGCGCGTCCTGAATGGGGTGGGCAAAGTCGTACATGGGGAAGATGCACCACTTCGTGCCCTGACGGTGATGCTCGATGTATCTGATGCGGTAGAGCACGGGATCGCGCATGTTGAAGTTGCCGGAGGCAAGGTCGATCTTTGCGCGCAGAGTGTATTTTCCCTCGGGAAATTCGCCGTTTTTCATGCGCTCGAACAGGTCGAGGTTTTCCTCAACGGGTCTGTCTCTGTAAGGGCTTACAGCAGGCTTGCCCGTATCGCCGCGATACTCCTTGAACTGCTCGGGCGTAAGCTCGCAGACGTAAGCAAGACCCTTTTTTATAAGCTCGACGGCGTATTCATAGGTCTTTTCAAAGTAATCCGAGCCGTAGAAAAAGCGGTCGCCCCAGTCAAAGCCGAGCCAGTGGATATCCTCCTGAATGGCATCGACATACTCGGTGTCCTCCTTGGCCGGATTCGTGTCGTCCATGCGCAGGTTGCATATGCCGCCGTATTTCTCGGCTGTGCCGAAATCTATGATAAGCGCCTTGCAGTGGCCTATGTGCAGATAACCGTTCGGTTCGGGAGGAAAACGGGTGTGCACCTGCATTCCGGCGAATCTGCCGCCCTCGGCAAGGTCCTCGTCGATAAAGTTTTCAATAAAATTCTTGCTTATCTCTTCCATGTTTGTACTCCTGTTAAAATAGGTAGTAAAATTATAAACGATATTCGGCGCAATTACAATAATAAAACTTAAATTTAGCACTGCTGTTGCATATACGATTGAGAAAACGCGAAAACTGTGATAATATGATCATAGGTGATAAATATGAGCGAAAAATTTGATATACTCATCATCGGCGCAGGCCCGGCCGGAGTTTCGGCGGCGCTGACGGCCTGCAACCGAGGCAAAAAAACGGGCGTTATCTCAAATCCGCCGGAGAGCAGCAAGCTCTGGCTTGCCGAAAGCGTGAGCAATTATCCCGGCATGTCCGGCACAGGCAGCGACATTGTCAAAGCAATGCGCCGCCAGCTTGAGGAAAGCGACGCCGAGGTGATACAAGGCCGCGCGCTGAGCGTTGTGCCGCTGGGCAAAACGATAGGGGTTGCCGTCGGAAGCGAGTTTTACGAGACAAGAGCCGTTATCGTTGCTGCCGGCATAAGCCGCCGCCCGATATGCCCGGGCGAGACCGAGTTTCTCGGCAGGGGAGTGAGCTACTGCGCGACCTGCGACGGCATGCTCTATAAGGGAAAAACGGTTGCCGTTATCGGCGACAGCGAGGAGGCACGGCACGATGCGCAGTTTCTGAGCGATATCGGCTGCAAGGTGCTGAGCTTTTCCGGCAGGGAGAAGTTTGATATCCGCGGCGGCATGAAGGCCGATACCCTTGTTGCCGACGGAACGGAATACGCCGTCGATTGCGTGTTCATCCTCAAGGACACCCTCACGGCCGAAAGCCTTGTTTCCGGCATTGAATCCGAGCGCGGCATAATCAAAACCGACCGCAGCTGCAAAACCAACATCAAGGGCGTTTTTGCCGCCGGAGACTGCACCGGCGCACCGTATCAGATAGCAAAGGCCGTGGGCGACGGCAACATCGCCGCCCTGTCGGCTTGCGAATATATAAACACAGAAAAGGAGATATGAAAAATGTCTATTATGCATCTTACAAAGGATAACTTCGATTCGATCACCTCCTCCGGCCTCGTGCTGGTCGATTTCTGGGCAACATGGTGCGGCCCCTGCCGCATGCAGGCTCCGATACTCGAGGAGTTTGATAAGCAGATGGAGGGGAGAGTCCGGGTCTGCAAGCTCGATGTTGACGAGGTACCGGCCATAGCTCAGCGCTTCGGCGTTATGAGCATCCCGACGCTTATCGCCTTCAAGGACGGCAAGCAGCTCAGCAAGGAAGTCGGCGTTACAAGCTGCGAAGAGCTTATGACAATGTTCGGCTGATAACTTTAAAAAATTGTTGCAATATTTATTGCATTTCAAATTCCGCCCGTATATAATGGAGTATCCGCTGTATACGGGCGGAATTTTTAATTCGGGAGGAAAAAATGTCTGACTATATAATTAGCTGCTGCTCGACGGCAGACCTTACGAAGGAACACTTTGAAGCACGCGATATAAAATATGTCTGCTTCCACTATATGCTCGACGGCGAAGATTACATGGACGATCTCGGTCAAAGCATGCCGTTTGAAGAGTTTTACAAGAAAATGGCCGAAGGTGCCGATACCAAGACAAGTCAGGTAAACGTTGCCGAGTATATCGACTATTTCACGCCCTTCCTCAAAGAGGGCAAGGACATTCTGCATGTTACGCTCTCCAGCGGCATTTCCGGAACGGTGAACTCCGCGCGCAACGCGGCTGCCATGCTTGCAGAGGAGTATCCCGAACGCAAGATTTACATAGTCGATTCTCTCGGAGCATCCTCGGGCTACGGCCTGCTCATGGACGCTTTGGCAGATAAGCGCGACGAGGGCATGAGCATTGACGAGGCGCATGATTGGATCGAGGCAAACAAGCTTCATCTGCACCACTGGTTCTTCTCAACAGACCTCAGCTTCTATGTCAAGGGCGGCAGAATTTCAAAGGCGGCAGGCTTCTTCGGAACGATGCTCAATATATGTCCTCTGCTTAACATGGATAACCTCGGCAGACTTATTCCCAGGGAAAAGATCCGCACGAAGAAAAAGGTCATAAAGACGATCGTCGAGCGTATGGAGCAGTGCGCGGACGACGGCCTTGATTATTCCGGCAAGTGCTATATCTCACAGTCCGGCTGCGTTGAGGATGCAAAGGAAGTTGCCGCGCTTGTTGAGGAACGCTTCCCCAAGCTCAACGGCAAGGTCGAGATAAACTATGTCGGCACGACCATCGGCAGCCACACCGGCCCCGGCACCGTTGCGCTGTTCTTCTGGGGCGCTGAGCGCGGCGAATGATGGATAATGAACGGTAAGTTTTCTAAGCTGAAAGATATTCACAGCAGGTTTACATGGCTTGAGCTTCTGCTGCTCACGGGCTGGATATTCCTTATGTGCATATACATATCACCGGGCTCCTTCAGGCACACGGTAGGCTTTATGCTCAGAAATCCGCTGCTGATATTGCTCAATGCTCTTCCGACAGCGGTCGTGCTGCTGGTGATATATTTTGCATGCTCAAACAGCTTTGCCGCCGGAGCGGCCGCGAACTTTGTGTTCGGGCTGCTGTCGTATGCAAACCTGCTAAAGATAGACGGACGCGACGATCCGCTTGTACCGGCGGATATACTCCTGCTGCGTGAGGCGCTTCAGGCCTCCGGCGATTACAGGCTTGATCTTCACCCGGCGGTCATAGCGGTGATCGTTTTATCGACAGCCGTTTTTATAGCCCTTGCGATCGTGCTTGGCAGAACGAGGAAGCGCCCTGCCGTGCCGCGTATAGTCGGCATCGTGCTGAGCATAGCTGTTTTCGCAGGCGCATTCTTCGGCCTTTATCGCGACAGGGAGCTTTATGCCTCGTTCCCGGTGAGCTCGGAATATAACGTGACGTCGATATTCAACGAGCTTGGACTTAACTATTGCTTCTTATATAACTTTAACCTTTATACGGTCGATAAGCCCGACGGATATTCCGAAAAAACCGTAGAAAGCTATATTTCAGAGCAGAAAACCGAAGAGCCTGAGGGCGTAAAGCCGCAGATGATCATGATAATGTGCGAGGCGTTTAACGACGTCACCGATGCCGACGCCTTTACATATTCCGAAAAAGACGATCCGATGCGCGGCTTTTATGAGGTCGCTTCAAGCCCCAACAGCATAAACGGTCACATCGTTGTTCCCAATTTCGGAGCGGGAACCGCGAATACGGAGTTCGATGTGCTCACCGGCATGCAGACAAATCTCATAAGCGCAACATCAAATTCGGCTATGAGATCGTTCCACCACTCTGTTCCGTCAATGGCAACGCTTCTTGGCGACCAGGGATATTCGAGCCTCTATTTCCATCCCGGCAACAGCTGGTTTTACAATCGCGATTCGGCGCTGAGCTTTCTGGGCATTGATGAGCGCGTGTTTGTTGAGGATCTTGAGGATAAATCCAAAATGGAAACATCCTTCCTGAAAAACCTCAAGTCGCTTGTCTCCGAGCGCACACAAAACGGCGAAAGACTGTTCACCTACGCAACGACCATTCAGAACCATCAGGCGTATACTTATTCCAAGTACGATTTTGAGGTCCCCAAGGTGCAGACCAGTGTTCAGCTGAGCGACTATGCCGAGGAGCTTTTGTCGGTGTATGCCTATGGCGTGAAGTGCTCTTCGGATATGCTGCTTGAGCTGACGGAGTACTTAAACGGCCTTGATGATCCGTATGTGCTCGTGTTTTTCGGAGATCACAGGCCGAATCTCGGCGCGGACTATCTTGCGTATAACGAGATCGGCATGGATATTGCCGATGACGTTGTTGCAAACTGCTCGGCTCCGTTTGTTATTTGGGCAAACGACGCATATGCAAAAACCTCGGATTTTGCCGAGCGCTTTGCTTCGCTGGATATGCCCGAGGACGGATATATAAGCGCAAGCTTCCTCGGCGAAGTTACCCTTGAGCTTGCAGGCTGCGCAAAGAGCGAGCCGTTTTTCAGCTTCCTTTCCGACCTGCGCCACGAGATCCCCGTTATAAAGACCGGCGTGAACAGCGACGCCGAGCAGCCGATGATAGATAAGCTGCACTGCTGGCAGTACTATCGCATGAGCTGAAAATCCCGGCTTGACTTTTTGGGTAAAAAGTGCATATAATATATTTTACTAAAGGCAATGACGGACAGGAGTAAGCCAAGCATGCTTTTCAGAGAGGGAACGGACGGTGAAAGTTCCTAAGGCATGCCGCCGAAGGTCGGTCCCGAGCAGCCGTGCCGAAATCCAAGTAGGCCGGACGGGAGCTCCCGTTACAGAGCAGTGAGTGCCGCGCATTGCGCGGAATTCAGGTGGTACCGCGTAATACTGCGCCCTGATGAATGTCGGGGCGCAGTTTTTTTATTTGTTAAGGAGGATCAGATATGAAAGAGCTGCCGAAGGTGTATGACCCCGGTACGGTTGAAAAAAGAATATATGAAATGTGGCAGTCGCATGGCTGCTTCAAGGGCGTCATAGACCCCGACAAAAAGCCGTTTTCAATAGTTATGCCGCCCCCCAACGTAACAGGTCAGCTGCACATGGGTCACGCGCTCGACTCGACATTGCAGGATATACTGACGCGCTATAAGCGCATGCAGGGCTATGCCGCACTTTGGCTTCCCGGCACCGATCATGCAGGCATTGCGACCCAGATAAAGGTCGAAGAGGAGCTTCGTGTTAAGGAGGGCCTTACGCGTTATGACCTCGGCCGCGAGAAATTCCTCGACCGCGTTTGGGAATGGAAGAACAAATACGGCGACCGCATCGTTGAGCAGCAGAAGGTGCTCGGCGCATCCTGCGATTGGGACAGAAGCGCGTTCACGATGGACGAGACACGCGCAAAGAGCGTACGCGAAACATTCTGCGAGCTGTACGAAAAGGGACTTATCTATAAGGGCAGCCGCATCATCAACTGGTGCCCTAAGTGCCGCACGGCGCTTTCCGACGCCGAGGTCGAGTACAAGGATATGCCCGGCTCCTTCTGGCACATAAGATACCCCATCGAGGATTCTGACGAGGAGTTCATCATCGCGACCACACGTCCCGAGACCATGCTCGGCGACTCCGGCGTTGCCGTTCACCCCGATGACGAGCGCTATAAGCACCTTGTCGGCAAGAACGCCATCCTGCCGCTGGTGGGAAGAAAGCTCCCCATCGTTGCCGACGAGTATGTTGAGCTTGGCTTCGGCACGGGCGCTGTCAAAATGACGCCCTGCCATGACCCCAATGACTATGAGGTCGGCCTCAGACATGATCTCGAGCAGATACTTTGCATCGACGAGGACGCGAAAATAATAAACGGCGGAAAGTATAACGGCATGGATCGCTACGAGGCGCGCAAGGCCATCGTAGCCGACCTCGAGGAGCAGGGCTATCTCGTTAAGGTCGAGCCGTATAACCACAATGTCGGCTGCTGCTACCGCTGCGGCACCGTTGTCGAGCCGCTCACAAGCCCCCAGTGGTTTGTCAAGATGAAGCCTCTGGCCGAGGCGGCGATCGAGGTCGTTAAGGACGGAAGAATAAAATTCGTTCCCGAGCGCTTCACAAAGACCTATATGAACTGGATGGAAAATGTCCACGACTGGTGCATCTCCCGTCAACTCTGGTGGGGGCACAGAATACCGGCATGGTACTGCGACGATTGCGGCAAGATAACCGTGTCTCGCACCGATCCCTGTGAGTGCGAGCACTGCCACAGCAAGAATATCCATCAGGAAGAGGACGTTCTCGATACATGGTTCAGTTCAGCACTCTGGCCGTTCTCGACCATGGGATGGCCGGACAAGACCCCCGAGCTTGACTACTGGTATCCGACCTCGGTCATGGTAACGGGTTATGATATCATCTTCTTCTGGGTCGCGCGAATGATCTTTTCCGGCATGGAGCAGATGAAAAAGGAGCCGTTCCACACAGTGTTCATCCACGGCCTTGTACGCGACAGTCAGGGCAGAAAAATGTCCAAGAGCCTCGGCAACGGCATTGATCCGCTGGAGATGGCCGAAAAGTACGGCGCGGACGCGCTGCGCTTTAACCTCATAACCGGCAACAGCCCCGGCAACGACATGCGCTTCTACGTTGAAAAGTGCGAGGCGATGCGCAACTTCTGCAATAAGATCTGGAACGCATCGCGCTTTGTCATGATGAACCTCACCGTTGAGGATAATCATCTGCCCGAGACGCTTGAGACCGAGGATAATTGGATCCTCTCCAAGCTCAACCGCGTCGTCAAAGAGGTCTGCGATAATATGGACAGCTTTGAGCTGGGCGTTGCGGCAGGCAAGATATACGATTTCATCTGGGATGATTACTGCGACTGGTACATTGAGCTGACAAAACCGCGCCTGAACGGCGATGACGAGGCGGCAAAGGAGAGCGCCCAGCGCGTGCTTCTGTATGTCCTTGTTGAGATACTCAAGCTCCTGCACCCGTTCATGCCGTTTATCACCGAGGAAATATGGCAGGCGCTGCCTCACGAGGGCGATGCGCTTATGATGCAGTCTTACCCCGAGTACAGCGAAAAGCTCAACTTCCCCGAGGACGAGGCAAACTTCGGAATGGTCATGGATGCCATCAAGGCCGTCCGTGCGCGCAGATCCGAAATGAACGTACCCCCGTCCAGAAAGAGCCACCTTATCATAGTCACCGAAAAGGCAAAGGCATTCACCGACGGCGAGAAGTTTATCTGCAAGCTGGCCTATGCCTCCGGCGTTGAGGTCAGAGCGGAGCTTCCCGAGAGCGCCGACGGTATGGTGTCCGTCATAACCGATAACGCGCGCATGTTCATGCCCATGGCAGAGCTTGTTGATCTTGAAAAAGAGCGCGCACGCATGGAAAAAGAGCTTGCAAACGCCAAAAAGCAGCTCGACGGGCAGAACGCAAAGCTTGCAAACGAAAACTTCGTTTCCCGCGCGCCGGAAAAGGTCGTTAACGCCGAGCGCGAAAAGAAGGCAAAGCTCGAGGCGCTCATCGAAAATCTTGAGGAAAGCCTCAAAAATCTCGGATAAGCCCGACCGTTTTTTGCAAAATCCGCATATATAAACATTTAAACTGATGCTGAGCATAGCTCGGCATCAGTTTTTTTATATTTTTATTGCATTGGAGTGAGGAAAAATGAAGATCGCATCGGAATATTCCGACGGCAGGCTAACGGTGTTTTTAGCAGGCGAGTTAGACCATCACGGCGCAAAAACGGCTGTTGACGGCATTGCCGACAGCATTGACAGATATCTTCCGCGCGACCTCGTGCTCGACCTGACGCAGCTTGGCTTCATGGACTCGTCCGGCATTGCGGTCATAGTACGGAGCTATAAGAAGATGCGCAGCGCTGGGGGTCGGATGTACATTGAAAATCCCCAGAAACAGCCGCTTAAAGTGCTCGATGCCTCGGGCATCGACAGAATGATACCGATCGCCGCAAAAAGGGAGGTAACGACATGACGGTGACTAACTACATAAAGCTTGAATTTCCAAGCTTCAGCTCGAACGAGAGCTTTGCGCGCGCGGCCGCTGCCGGCTTTGCCGCGCAGCTTGACCCGACGCTCGATGAGCTGGGCGATATCAAAACCTCGGTCAGCGAGGCGGTAACAAACTGCATCGTCCACGCGTATCCGGACAGCATAGGGACCATAAGCATGCGCCTTCGCATCCTCGACGGAGAAAAGCTCGAGATAGTTATCCGAGATAAAGGGCGCGGCATAGCCGATCTTCAGCAGGCGATGCTGCCGATGTACACCACCGGCGGCGAGGAGCGCAGCGGTATGGGCTTTACCATTATGGAAAGCTTTATGGACAAGCTGAAGGTCAAAAGTACGCCGGGCAAGGGCACTACGGTAACGATGCTGAGAACGATCCGCCAGCGCAGAGGCTTTAGATGACCGAGTGTATGCTCAACGATCTGTGCCTTGCGAAGAAGGGGGACAAGGCGGCGTCCGAGCGGCTCGTTGAGGATAATTCGGGGCTTATCTGGAGCGTTGCGCGGCGCTTTTTCGGCCGCGGCGTTGAGCCGGACGATTTGTATCAGCTCGGCTGCCTCGGCTTCCTTAAAGCCGTTGCGGGCTTCGATCCCGGGTTCGGAACGCAGTTTTCGACCTATGCCGTGCCGAAGATAGCAGGCGAGATACGCAGGTTTCTGCGTGATGACGGAACAGTGAAGGTCAGCCGGGGGATCAAAGAGCGTGCGCTTCATATAAAAAACGCGCGGTGCGCGCTTGAGCAGCGCCTCGGCCGTGTGCCGCTGATCTCTGAGCTTGCGGCCGAAACCGGGCTGACACCCGAGGACATCGCTTTTGCAGAAACGGCAGCAAATCCGGCCGAAAGCCTGCAGCGCGAGACGGGCGAAGACGGCTTCACGCTTGAGCACGTTCTGTGCGACACCGAGGGCGAGGAGCGCATGATCGAGCATGTAGCGCTGCGCTGCGCCATTGAGGAGCTTCCCGAGAAGGAGCGGAAGACCCTGTATCTGCGCTATTATCACGGCTTTACTCAGGAAAAAACGGCCAAGGTGCTGGGAGTGTCGCAGGTCCAGATATCGCGCCTTGAGCGCAAAGCGATAGCACAGCTTCGCGAAATGCTGTCGTGACTGAATGCTTACACGCAATTTGAGCGTGTGAGCATTTTTCTTTGCTTTGAAATAATGCATTCTGCCAAAAACTTATTAAGAATTTATTAAATAATGTAAGAACACTTGAAAAACGTAAAGACTGCGTTAAAATATCATGGTGTTTTGTTGGAGTTTTATTGGAGCTTTGCAGAATGTGAGGTGTTTGTATGGAAAAAAGAAAGAGAAGCCTTGCGATCGATATTCTTAACGGCCCAATGTGGGATAAAATACTGCGTTATGCGCTGCCTGTTGCCGCCACCGGCATACTCGGGCAGCTGTTTAATGCCTCGGATATAGCTATCGTCGGTAATTTTGCCGAGGGCGATACGGTCGCGGCGGTCGCAGCCGTCGGCGCAAACGGACCGGTCATCGGCCTGCTGCTTAATATCTTCATCGGCATCGCTCTGGGCGCAAACGTCGTCATAGCAAATGCCATCGGCAGAGGAGATAAGGAAACGGTATCGCGCGCCGTACATACATCGATTGTAGCCGCCGTATTGGGCGGCATTATTGTCGGCTTGCTCGGGCAGCTTGTCGCCGAGCCGGTGCTGTCAATGCTTCAGGTGCCGGAGGATGTTTTTCCCCTTGCGCTTAAATATATGCGCATTTATCTTCTCGGCCTGCCGGTAATTTTCCTTTATAACTTTGAAGCGGCCATATTCCGCAGTGCAGGCGATACGAAAACACCGCTTGTGGCGCTTGCCCTGTCCGGCGTTCTAAATGTAATACTCAACCTGTTTTTCGTCGTAGTTCTGAACAAAACGGTTGACGGCGTTGCGATAGCGACGGTGCTTGCAAATGTCGTAAGCTCCGTTGTTCTTCTGCGCAGGCTTTTAAGAAGCGAGCTTTTTATCCATGTTGAGTTTAAGAATCTGCGCATCGACTGGAAAATACTCTGGCGCATACTCAAGATCGGCGTTCCGGCAGGAATACAGGGAGCTGTGTTCTCGCTTTCAAATATCGTAGTCCAGTCTGCGATAAACAGCCTCGGCAAGGTGACGATGGCGGCGTCCTCGGCTGCGTTCAATGTTGAGATCATGGCGTATTATATCCTCAACTCCTTCGGACAGGCCTGCACTACCTTCGTCGGCCAGAACTACGGCGCCGGTCAGATAGACCGCTGCCGCAAGGCGCTCAAGCTCTGCCTTATAGAAAGCGTTATAGCAACCGCCTGTGCAGTCGCAATAGCTCTTGCCTCCGGTAAATACCTTATCGCGCTGTTCAATAACGATCCTGAGGTCATTCGCCTCGGCATGGTAAGATTGAAATTCATTTTTATGTCTTATATTTTTTCAACGATATATGACTGCATGTCCGGCTACATGCGCGGCTTCGGCATTTCGCTGACTCCTGCGCTGCTTACGATATTCGGCGTGTGCGGAACGAGAATAATATGGATTTACATGGTGTTCCCCATGTCGCAGACCTTTGAAACGATCATGCAGGTGTATCCCATTAGCCTTGCGATAAACATGGTTCTCATTTTCTGCGCGCTTATTATAACGCGTCCGTCAAAGCGCTATGACCATGTGGTTCTTGACTCTTGAAAGAGCCGGTCGAACGTGGTAAAATAACACGCTATGAATAATGATTTTAACAAAAGATATCTCGAAGCGAGAAGAAAAGTAATAGAGACCGATTTTGCCGGGCTTAATCCCATGCAGAGAAAGGCTGTCATGGCGACTGAGGGCGCGCTGCTCATCCTTGCGGGCGCAGGCAGCGGCAAAACGACGGTGCTCATAAACAGAATTGCAAATCTCATGCGTTACGGCAAAGCCGGCGACTGCGAGGAGATACCCGAAAATGCAGGCATTGAGGATATCGACGCAATGGCGCGGCTTGACGATGAGGCAAGGCGCACCGCGGCCTTTGAGCCTGTCGAGCCGTGGCGCATCCTCGCAATAACGTTTACGAATAAGGCCGCCGACGAGCTGAAAACAAGGCTTTCAAAAATGCTCGGCGAGGCCGGAGCCGACGTGTGGGCGTCCACCTTCCACTCGGCCTGCGTGCGCATACTGCGCCGCGACGCCGACCGCCTGGGCTTTACGTCGAGCTTCACTATCTATGACAGCTCCGACAGTCAGAGCCTTATAAAGCACATTCTGCGCGATTTTGACCTTGACGATAAAAAATATCCGCCGCGCATGCTCCTTTCGGAGATAAGCCGCGCAAAGGACGATTGCTACTCGCCCGAGCAGTACTATGCCCGAGCCAAGGCGACCGGCGACGCGCGCAGAGTAAAGATAGCGGAGATCTATGCCGAATACTCTCGCCGCGCGTTCGCAGCCGGCGCAATGGATTTCGACGATCTTATTTACTACACCGTGAAGCTTCTCAATGAAAACGAGGACGTGTGCCAATATTGGCAGAAGCGGTTTAAGTACATACTCATCGACGAGTATCAGGATACAAACAAGCTCCAGTACATGCTCGCGTCAAAGCTTGCCGAGGGCTGGGGCAATATATGCGTCGTCGGCGACGATGACCAGAGCATTTACAAATTCCGCGGCGCAACGATCGAGAACATACTTTCGTTCGAGGACGAGTACAAGGGCTGCCGCGTCATCCGCCTTGAGCAGAACTACCGCAGCACGGGACATATCCTCGGCGCGGCAAATGCCGTTATCAAGAATAACCTCGGCCGTAAGGGCAAGGAGCTGTGGACAAAGGGCGATATGGGCGAAAAGCCCGAGCTTTATGTTGCCGATAACGAGCACGATGAGGCGCGCTTTGTTGCGTCCCAGATCCTCGGACTGTACGGCAAAGGCGCATCCTGGGGCGATAACGCGGTGCTTTACCGCATGAACGCGCAGTCGCACCAGATAGAGCAGGCGTTCAAGCGCAACGGCATTCCGTATAAAATTTTCGGCGGCACGGGCTTCTTCGACCGCGCCGAGATAAAGGACATGCTTGCATATCTGTGCGTCATAGCCTCGCCGGACGACGATCTGCGCCTTGGCAGGATAATAAACAATCCGCCGCGCGGCATTGGAGCGAAAAGCATAGAGACCGCCGCAGCAATAGCGCATGAAAATAACTGCTCGCTGTTTTCCGTCATCAGTAAAGCGGATCTATACCCGGATCTGAGCCGCGCTGCACCGCGAATGCTGCTGTTTGCAGGGATGATAAACGAGCTTATAGCGCAAAAGGACGAGCTTGCGCCGGACCTTCTGTACGATCAGCTTGTTGAGCGCACCGGATATCTGCGCATGCTTGAGGAAAAGCACACCGTTGAGGATGATGCGCGCGCTCAGAACATAAAAGAACTTAAATCGAGCATCATTAACTATAAAGGTGAGACGGATAATCCCACTCTCGAAGGCTACCTTGCCGACGTTGCCCTGTATACAGATATGGACAACTATGATGAGAATGCCGACTGTGTCGTTATGATGACCATGCATTCGGCAAAGGGACTGGAATTCCCGAACGTCTTTGTCGTCGGCTGTGAGGAGGGCATTTTCCCCGGCATAAAAGCCATCGGTGAAGCCGATGAGATGGAGGAAGAGCGCAGACTTTGCTATGTTGCGATAACGCGCGCAAAAAAGCGCCTGTTCCTTTCCTGCGCGCGGCAGAGAATGCTCTTTGGCCGCACAACGGCAAACCGCGTTTCTCGCTTTATCGACGAGATCCCCGAGGAGCATCTTGAAAAGCGCAACATCCCCAGAGGCTACGGATATTCGGAAAAATCGCAGGTGCAGAAGGAGTTTGCCTTCCGCGCTCCGTCGCAGCAAGGCTTCAAAAAGCCTGTTGCGCCGCCGTCCGCGCCTAAGCCAAAGGCGGCCGAAAAACCGCAGTTTTCCGTCGGCGACAGGGTGCGCCATAAAGCCTTCGGTGATGGCAAGCTCGTGAAAATGACGCCTATGGGAAATGATTATCTGATAGAGATCGAATTTGACAGCGGCACGGTGAAAAAGCTCATGCTCCGCGCTGCCGCATTGCATATGGTGAAAATATAAATAATGAAAAACCAGAACAAAGCAGCTATCGGGCGCATCTGCCTCATATGCACGACGCTTATATGGGGCAGCTCATTTGTTATTTTAAAGAATGCGCTTGACAGCATCACGCCGATGTGGGTGCTTGCCATCCGCTTCGGCGGCGCGGCGATAATGATGTTTATCGCCTGCCTGCCGCGCATAAAAAAGATCGATAAGCAGTATATCAAGGGCGGAGTTTTAATGGGTATATGCCTTTCGGCGGCATATATCGTGCAGACCTACGGCCTTGTGTACACCACCCCCGGCAAGAACGCCTTTCTCACTGCAACTTACTGCATCCTTGTTCCGTTCCTTTATTGGGCGATAGCGCATAAAAAGCCGGACAGATATAATGTGATCGCAGCCTTTGTGTGCCTTGTCGGCATGGGCTTTGTGTGCCTTAACGATGACCTGAGCGTTAATATCGGCGATATCCTCACGATCTGCTGCGGCCTGTTTTACGGCCTGCATATTATCGTAACGGCGCGCTCTGTCGAAGATCGCGACCCGCTTATATTGACGATGCTCCAGTTTGCAACGGGCGCTGTTATTTGCTTTATCGGAGCTGCGATTTTCGAGCCTGCACCGCATGATCTGTCATCGGGAACATGGCTGAGCATTGCCTATATGACCTTTATCTGCACGGGACTGTGCTTCTTCCTTCAGACCATCGGCCAGAAGTACACGCCGCCGGCGCAGGCCGCCGTTATACTGACGCTTGAGTCCGTGTTCGGAACGGCAATATCCGTCATCCTCGGCGAAGAGGTGCTCACATTCAATATCGCTCTCGGCTTCTGCCTGATATTTATTGCAATAATCACGAGCGAAACAAAGCTCAAATTCCTTCAAAAGCCGCACTCGTGACAAAAATTAATAACATTTTTAAAGCGCAGGCTCAGATGAGCTTGCGCTTTTTGCCGTTTTGATGCAATATTAAATTATCCTGCACACGGTAGGTGATGATCATGATAAAAATTCTCATTGTTGAAGACGAAAAACCGATATCCGACCTTATCAGGCTGAGCCTCGGCAAATCGGGCTATGACTGCGACTGCGCCTTTGACGGCATGAGCGCGGCTGATATGCTCGACGAAAATATTTACGACCTTGTGCTGCTTGATATCATGCTGCCCGAGGTCGACGGCTTTGAGCTTTTGGAATATATAAAGCCGCTGTGCATACCGGTCATATTCATAACGGCCAAGGGCTCGGTGAACGACCGTGTGCGCGGACTGCGCATGGGTGCGGAGGACTATATCGTAAAGCCGTTTGAGGTGCTTGAGCTTCAGGCGCGCGTTGATGTTGTCCTTCGCCGGTATAACAAAACAGAAAGCGTTATCAGCATCGGAGACCTTACGATAGATACCGACGCAATGCAGGTGATCCGCTCGGGCGAAGCAGTGCCGCTCACGCGCAAGGAGTATGATCTTCTGCTGCTTTTTGCGCGCAATCCCGGCACGGCGATGTATCGCGAGACCATATACGAGCGAGTGTGGGGCGGAGACTATATATGCGGCTCTAAAACGGTTGATATCCACGTTCAGCGTATGCGCAAAAAGGTCGGCTGGGAGCACAAGCTTGTGGCCGTGAACAAGGTCGGCTACCGTCTGGAGGTTTAGAATGAAATTTCGGCTCAAAATCATGCTGTGCATGATATGGCTGCTGTCGCTTGCCTTCGGCATCGGCGGAAGCGTTATGATATGGGGCTCGTTCAGCTCGGCTCTTGCGCAGGAAAAGCAGACCGCCGAGGACTCGTATCGCTTCCTTGTGCGTACGATCGAGATGGTAAACAGCATAAACACGCTGCCCAACACCTCGGATATTGCCGGAGTTTTAAAGCAGATGGACAGTATGGGCATAACAAACTTTTCGGCGATAAGACTTCTATCCGGCGGCGTGACTGAATACACGTCGGGAAACACCGAGCTTTCGTCGGACTATACCGAAAGCGGCATCGTGATCGAAACGGCGCCGGACGGAGCACATTATTATAAGCTCAGCGGCACTGTCGGCACCGAGGCCGACACGCTCGCGTTCATCGCCTTTTACGACATTTCATCGGTTTTCGCGATGCGCGACGGGCAGTTTAAAACGTATGCTGTCGTGTTTGCGGCGACCATTGCCGTGTGCGCCGTGCTGTCGTATTTCATCTCGCTGTGGCTGACAAAGCCGCTGGATAAGCTCACAAAGGCAACAAAAAAGCTCGCCGAGGGCGAGCTGTCGTACAGAGCCGATATCCGCACCGGCGATGAGATAGGCCAGCTGTCGGAAAGCTTTGACACTATGGCACAGAAGCTTGAGGAGAATGTCGAGCAGCTTCAGGACGCAATGCGCCGCCAGGAGGAGTTTATGGGCAGCTTCGCACACGAGATGAAAACGCCCATGACCTCGATAATAGGCTATGCAGACCTCATGCGCACGCAGACGCTCAGCCCCGAGGAGCAGACGGCCGCCGTAAACTATATTTTTTCCGAGGGCAAGCGGCTCGAGAGCCTGTCGCTCAAGCTTCTGGATATAATCGTTTTGAAAAACACCGAGATCGAGCTTAAAAGCGCTTCACCCGCTCAGCTCATTTCGCAGACGGCCGATTATCTGCGGCCGGTGTATGCAAAGAACGATATCGGCATCGAGTGCAGCGGCGACGAGGGAGAGTGTCTGCTTGAGCCGGAGCTTGTCAAATCACTGCTGATGAATCTTATTGACAACGCCCGTAAGGCGCTCGGTCACGGCGGACTTATCCGCATATCGTCGCAGCTGACAGGCACGGGCTGCATCATCCGCGTGCGCGATAACGGCCCCGGTATACCGCCAGAAGCCATAGCGCACCTGACAGAGGCCTTTTACAGGGTCGATAAGTCGCGCTCGCGTGCTCAGGGCGGAGCGGGGCTGGGGCTTGCGCTTTGCAGCGATATTGCCCGGCTCCACAACGGAAGCATTGAGTTTGAAAGCAGCAGGGAGACCGGAACATGCGTGACGGTGCACTTAAACGGAGGTGCAAAATGAGGAAAAATGCAGCCGTGGCGGCTCTTTTATTGCTTGCCGTGTGCATAGGACTCGGGATTCCGCTCGGTGCATCGGCCGTTCAGGACAGGGCGATTTTGAATAAAAGCGAGAGTATTCCCGATGCCGATGCAACTTTGGGGCTGAACACTCGCGGCAGCGTGAGCCTTGCGCAGAAGTATTGGCTCATGAGCACTCAGCGGCTCAGCGTTACGGAGCTTTCGGATGGCAGGTACATGACATCTGAGCAGGCCGGCGAAAAGGCGCTCGAATATATTGAAATTTTGAATAAATACGATGTAAACCGCGTCGGAACGATGAATGACGGCGAGTACTATATTGCCTATCAGACGCCGCAGCTTATGATGTCCGAAGCTAACAGCCGCGCTCCGTCGCTGATTGCATGGAGCGTTTGCGTAAGTGACAGGGCAGGGAGCATGAATTTCCTAATAGACGACGAAACGGGGGCGCTGCTGTCGCTTTTGTATATTGACCGCGACCGCACGGGCTGGGAGACAGGTACAAAAACGGAGATCGATGCGAACAAGCTGTCGGACATCGTGAGTCAATTTGCGCAAATGTACGGTGCCGAAGTACTCGAAATTTGGGAGAACACAAATGACAACGAGTCAAACTTCAACGAATTCGGCATAGATCTGATGTTTCCCGGAGGACTGGATACTACGGCGTTTGCAGAAAACTCCGAGGCTGAGCAGAATGCGGTCAACTCGCTTACGCTGCGCGTAAACAGCATGGCGTACACATTCAACGACGGAGGAATATTATGAAGAAAAGAAAGAGCCGCGCGCTGACGGCGATTGCCGTCTTAGTCGTTCTTGCCGTAATTGCTGCGGCGGCAATGAAGCTAGGCCTGTTCGAGCGAAAAAACACCGTGCGCGATGAACCTGTGCCGGATTGGGTGGATGTTCAGCTCATTGATATTGATGGAGCCTCGCGCCGCGGCGTGAAGCTTGAAGAGATAAACGACATCGTTGTCCACTATGTCGGAAATCCCGGCACTACCGCGCAGCAGAACCGAAACTATTTCAATAACCCCGACAGCGAGGTCAGCTCGCATTTTGTTATAGGGCTCGACGGCGAGGTGATACAGTGCGTCCCGCTCGACGAGAAATCATCGGCAACGAGCGAGCGCAACCGCGATACGATATCCATAGAGGTCTGCCACCCGGACGAGAGCGGCAAATTTAACGATTCAACATATCGGTCGCTTGTCAGACTGACGGCGTGGCTGTGCGATACATACGGATTGTCCGCAGAGCATGTGATACGCCATTATGACACCTGCGGCAAGGAATGCCCACTGTACTTTGTCCGTCACGAGGATGCATGGGAGCAGTTCAAAGCCGACGTTGATTCGGCAATGTGACATGGAAAAGCCACGCAGAATTTCTGCGTGGCTTTTGGTATTCAGAGAGATGCGTTATGCGCCTATTTTCTTTTCGCTGTCTTTTGCAAGCTTCTTCTGGAGCCAATCCTTGCCGTTGACAAAGCGCTCAACGATGAAGGAAACAACATAGTCGCCGGCTGCGTTTACCATGGTTGCAGGAGGATCGACGAGGTTGCCGATAGCCAGCGCGATGGGGAAGGCGACCGCAAGCTGATCGGGGAAGAACAGGGTGCACAGAACAAGCTCGCCTGTGCCGCCGCCGCCGGGAATGCCGCTCATTGCAACGGAGGAGAACACCGCAACGATAATTGCCAATATCGCCTGGCCGGTGCCGAAGTCCATGCCGAATATGCCGAACAGGAATGCGACCTTTATAATCGCGCTCATTGCCGAGCCGTCCATGTGCATAGTTGCGCCGAGAGGAACGACGATGTTCGAAACCTCCTTCGAGATACCGGTCTCTTCGGCGACCTCAAGGTTCGTGGGAATAGTTGCAACGGAAGAGCAGGTGCCGAAGGAGACGGCTGCAGGGCGGAACAGATGCTTCCACATGACCTTCACGCCGCCCTTGCCGCCGCCGAAGCGAGCATAGATCGGGAAGAAGACGAGCATGTATGCAAAGCACAGAACGTAGTAGATGATAAGTGTGCGGCTGTAGTCTCCGATGAGGTCGGGACCGTAAGTAGCAACAAGATAGGCAAAGAAGCCAAAGAAACCGATAGGTGCATAATAGGTGATGATCTTTACGACATTCATGAGAACGGCAGTGAGGTTATCAAGGAATTTTGCTACCATGCTTTCCTTGCCGCCGGTCATCTGAATGCCGAAGCCGAAGAAGATCGCGGCAATGATGAGAGGAAGGATAGCCTTGCGGCTCCACAGCTCGCCGAAGTCGGGCTTGGTGAAGAAGTTTATGATCATGTCGGTCACGCTCAGCGTTGAGCTGACTTCACCCTCGACTATGGTATAGTCGCCGGTGACAACGGGGCACAGACGTACGATGACGTACATGATAACGGCCGCAATTGCAGCGGTGACGAAGAATGTGCCGACAGTCAGACCCATGACCTTGCCTGCGCGCTTTGCGCTGGACATGTTTGCGATAGCCGATGCTATCGAACAAAACACCATGGGGACGACGACGCAGAACATGAGGTTTATGAAAACCGTGCCGATAGGTTCGAGAACGGTCGCGCCCTTGTCGATGATCTCGCCCGATGCGTCCTTGACGACGGGGTTGAGCGCGCCGACGATACAGCCGCCAACGATACCGGCGAGCATGAATACTATAAAACCGTAGGTTTTAAAGAAAGATTTCTTCTTTGCCATGATTGCACTCCTTAAAAGTTTTTCTGTGAAAATTATATTCGCATGTATTTGCAAAGTAAATTGACGATAGTGCTTGAAACATTGCAAATAATGCTATATAATCCTTTGCGAGAACATTTTGGGAGCATTGTGATGACAGAACGGTATAAATACAGCAATGACGGCTATCTGAACGAGAATTTCAGACTTTTTCACTTAAAGGACAGCTCCGGGCAGGAAAAGGATTTCCATTTTCATGAGTTTGATAAGATCGTCATCCTCATATCCGGCAAGGTCGATTACACCGTTGAGGGCACAGCATACAAGCTTGAGCCGTGGGATATCCTGCTCGTGCGCCATCATATGATCCATAAGGCGGCGATCGACCTTTCGGTACCGTATGAGAGGATAATAATATATCTCGATTCCGCTTATGTTGAGCGATTTGCGCCGAACGCAGGACTGATGGACTGCTTTGCCTCGGCCGAAAAGCGCGGCTATTGCCTCATGCGCCCGGATGAAGGAAGCGTCGGCATGCTGAAGGATGCACTCAAGCGGCTTGAGGATACTCAGAACGATGAGCTTTTCGGCGCGCAGCTTCTGCGCGGCACCATGCTCGTGCAGCTTCTGGTTTTGCTAAACCGCATTATGCTCAGTGATAAAAGCTATGAGGATGTTTCGGCGGATTCGGGAGGTAAGATAGCCCCGGCGCTGTCTTATATAAACGAGAACCTGACAAACGAGCTTAATATTGACGATATGGCGGCGCTGTGCTATTTGAGCCGCTATCACTTCATGCGCCTTTTCAAGGCTCAGACAGGCTGCACGGTGCACAATTACATACGGCAAAAGCGACTTGTGCTGGCTGCGCGGCTCATCCGCGAGGGGATGAGCGCCTCGGCGGCCGCTGCCGAATGCGGCTTTGTTGATTACTCGGCGTTCCACAGAGCCTTCACCAAGACGTTTCGCGTAAGCCCCGGCAGGATCAAAAAACAGTGATACGACAATGTTATGTAAACCGCAGGCAAATGCCTGCGGTCAGCTTATGCCTGCGGTGCGGAAAACTTCTGCTTTACCTGATCTATACGCTGCTGCTGGGCCTGCTCGGAGGAATACCAGCCATGACTTGACATCTCTTTATAAATGCTGTCCTGCATGCTCAGACTGTTGCCAAGTGCGGTGCAGAAGGTCTGATGAACATTGTCGGTGCTTGATTCTATCGCACCGTGCATGAAAAGGTCACACACGCCCTTAGTGGTTAGAAGCAGGTTCTCCATTATATCTCGATCGTTCATATTTTGTCCTCCTCAGACTAGATTGAAAAACTTCGTGAAAAGCTTTTGGTTTTCGCTTATAAGCTGCTGAGCCTGACGTTTCAGCTGAGGATCGGTCAGCTGGTTTGCCGCGAGACTGCACTGCGTCATAAGAAATTTCGTGTGACCGAGCGCGTCTTCAATATACAATAATTCTTTAGGTGTCATTTATTGAACCTCCAAATAAAAATGTTCGTTATTATTATCTGCGAAGTGAGCGTACTTATTCTAAAAGAAAAAATTTTACCGAATTGACACTTTCGCGGCCCTGTGAGTCTTGAAATTGACAAACACTTGTGCTATTCTATATACAAATTAAAAAAACAATACAGGGGGTATAGTTTTATGTTCAGCGCAATAGTTTACAAATCGACGACCGGTTCCTGCAAAAAATACGCAGACCTTCTCTCGGCACGCCTGCATATTCCGGCATTCCCTCTCGGCAAAGAGTATATTCCTGCCGATACGAAGATAATTTATGTCGGCTGGCTGTTTGCAGGCAAGATCATGGGCTATGACAAGGCTGCAAAGAAGTATGATATCGGCGCCGTCGTCCAGGTCGGCATGAGCCCCGTTTCCGCAAAGAGCGAGGAAGTTTGCCGCGAGAAAAACGCGGTATGCGCGGATGTTCCCGTATTTACGCGCCAGGGTGCATTCAATATCAATAAGCTTCCGCCGCACTTCAGATTTATAATGAAGATAAAGAACAAAGAGATAGCGGCGCGCTTTGAGGGCAAGGAAAACCTCAGCGATGCGCAGAAGGCTACTTACAAAATGGCGTCCACCGGCGTCGGCGAGCCGCCCTGCTGGTGCGTTGACGATATCGTCAAATGGTGCGCCGAGCACTGATACTGTATTTCATTTATTGGGAGGGTGCGAGCCTGACCTATTATTGAGATAGCCGCTATGCACGCTTGCGGCGCTCTTCGGATCGTGATACGACGAAGCCCACATCGGAGTATCTGCTTCCCGATTCCGGGGAAACCGCAAAATATGCCTGGCAAAGTCAGTTTCGGAATTGATGCGGGGGGACTGACGCAGACTGTCCGCGGCGTCATCTGCGAAACTCAATAGCGAGCACCGAAGGCACTGAGCAGGGAGGAATTGAGCACTCCGCCCGGCAAAATACTTTCGGCGCAAGAGGAAAATAAAGCGAGAGTCGGTTGACGCTCGCTTTATTTTTGCTTATAATTGCCGTGAGATAAAAACATGGAGAACGATATGAGAAATATAGACGCAAAAGTGATCGAAGACACCGTCGCGAGGCTGTGCATCGAGGCAAACCTCCGGCTTCCGCCCGACGTTATAAACGCAATAGAAAGGGCCGAAAAGGCAGAGCCGTGGGACGGAGCCAAGCGCATCCTCTCGCTGCTTGGCGACAATGTGCGAATAGCATCCGAAAAAACGCTGCCGGTCTGCCAGGATACCGGCATGGCCTGCGTGTTCGTTGAGCTGGGGCAGAACGTACACATTGAGGGCGATTTTGAACAGGCCGTCAATAACGGCGTGCGCCGCGGTTACGGTGAGGGCTATCTGCGCAAAAGCGTCGTGTGCGATCCGTTGCGCAGGGTAAATACCGGCGATAACACCCCTGCGCTTGTGACAGTTAAGCTCACGCGCGGCGATAAAATGCGCATAACCGTCATGCCCAAGGGCTTCGGAAGCGAGAATATGAGCGCGCTTAAAATGCTAAAGCCTGCCGACGGCGTTGAGGGTGTGAAGAGCTTTGTGCTTGATACCGTTGAGAAAGCCGGAGCAAACCCGTGCCCTCCGATAATCGTCGGCGTCGGCATCGGCGGCAGCTTTGATAAGGCGGCCTGCCTTGCAAAGCATGCGCTGCTGCGCCCGGTTGACGAGCCGAATCCCGATGAATACTATGCAGCGCTCGAGCGTGAGCTTCTTGAAAAGATAAACGCCCTCGGCATAGGGCCGCAGGGCTTTGGAGGAAAAACGACGGCGCTTGCGGTGCTGATAGAAGAAATGCCGACCCACGTTGCCGGGCTTCCGGTGGCTGTTAATATAAGCTGCCACGCGACGCGGCGTGCAAGCGCAAGTCTGTGAGGTGTATGATGGAATACAAAATAAGCGTTCCGGCCTCGGAGGAGGAACTTAAAAAGCTGCGCGCAGGCGACAGCGTGCTGCTGTCCGGCACGGTGTACACCGCGCGCGACGCGGCACACAAGCGCATATGCGAGTGCTTTGATAACGGCGAGCCTGCACCGTTTGAGCTAAACGGCAGCGCGATATATTATGTCGGACCGACCCCTGAGCACGATGGCTGCTGCATAGGCTCGGCAGGGCCGACGACCTCCGGAAGAATGGATGCGTATTCGCCGCGCCTTTTGGATGCGGGGCTTAAAATAATGATAGGCAAGGGCAATCGCAGCGATGCGGTTGTCGAATCAATGATCAAAAACGGAGCAGTGTACCTTGCGGCGATCGGCGGAGCCGGGGCGCTTATGGCAGCGTCCATCGAGCAGGCCGAGCTTGTGTGCTGGGCAGACCTCGGCTGCGAGGCTGTGCGCAGACTCACGGTTAAGGATATGCCGCTTACCGTCGCGATCGACAGTCAGGGCAATGATTTGTATAAGCTCGGAAGAGAGCAGTATTTAAAAGAGGTAGAAAAATAATGGACTACGCAAAGAAATCGCTTGAATTGCACTATGAACTCAAGGGCAAGATCGAGGTCGCCTCGCGTACGAAGGCAAATGATCGCCAGTCGCTCAGCCTTGCCTACACACCCGGCGTTGCCGCGCCCTGCCTTGAGATACAAAAGGATGTAAACAAAAGCTATGAGCTTACGCGACGCTGGAATACCGTCGCCGTTGTCACCGACGGAACGGCCGTTCTCGGCCTCGGTGATATAGGCCCCGAGGCCGGAATGCCGGTCATGGAGGGAAAGTGCCTGCTGTTCAAGGAATTCGGCGGCGTTGACGCCATTCCTCTGTGCATTCGCAGCAAGGATGTTGACGAGATCGTAAACACCGTCTATCTGCTTGCAGGCTCGTTTGGCGGCGTGAACCTTGAGGATATCTCCGCGCCGCGCTGCTTTGAGATAGAGCGCAAGCTCAGGGAGCGCTGCGATATCCCCGTTTTCCACGATGACCAGCACGGAACGGCGGTCATAATGCTGGCCGGACTTATGAACGCGCTGAAGGTCGTCGGCAAGCGTCTTGAGGACGTGAAGATCGTAACCTCCGGCGCGGGAGCTGCCGGGATCGCTATCATAAAGCTGCTTGTTTCCGTCGGTGCGGGAAATGTAGTCATGACCGACAGAACCGGCGCCATATATAACGGCCGCCCCGGCCTTAACCCTGCAAAGCAGGAGATAGCGGAAACGATAAATCATGTCTGTGAAAAGGGAAGTCTTGCCGACGTTATCAAGGGCGCGGACGTGTTCATCGGAGTATCCGCCCCCGGAGTCTTGACCTCCGACATGGTGCGGACCATGGCGCGCGACGCGATAGTGTTTGCCTGCGCAAACCCCACGCCGGAGATATTCCCCGATGAAGCAAAGCGCGCCGGCGCCGCAATTGTCAGCACGGGCCGCAGCGATTATCCAAATCAGATCAACAACGTCCTTGCGTTCCCCGGCATATTCCGCGGTGCGCTGGATGCCCGTGCATCTGATATAAACGACGAGATGAAGATCGCCGCTGCGCATGCTCTTGCAGGTATGGTCGGCGAGGATAAGCTCTCCTGCGATAATATCCTGCCGCAGGCATTTGACGAGGGCGTGGGCGAGACCGTTGCCGCCGCCGTCAAGGCCGCCGCGATTAAAAGCGGAGTCGCAAGAATATGAAAAAGCGTCTTTTTGGCGCGTCGGCAGGCATAATAGCAGTTATTCTTGTTTTCGGCCTTGTGTCGTTTCTGCTTACCCCCTATGCAAAGACCTATTCGGCAGAGCACGTTTCGCAGTCGAAAAAGCAGATAGCGCTCACTTTTGACGACGGCCCCGGCAAGCACACGCAGCAGCTTCTTGACGGACTGCGCGAGCGCAATGTAAAAGCAAGCTTCTTTCTCATGGGCAGCAAGGTCGAAAAGCGCCCGGAGATAGTCAAGACCATGCATGACGACGGCCACCTCATCGGCTGCCACACATGGTCGCACATAAGCTTTTTTGAGCACACCGACGAAGAGATAGCCGAGGAGATCGACCGCACGAATAAGCTTATAGAGAGCATAACGGGTGAGTATCCACGATTTCTGCGTCCGCCATACGGCTATTACACAGGTGCCATGCTCAATAAGATCGACAGTATTGCCATTCTATGGTCTGCCTCGCCGCGCGACTGGGTGCATATCGACGAGGAGTATATCTACAACTGGTTTCTCGACCATGCGCGCGACGGGGATATAATCCTCCTGCACGACACAAAGGACGCTACTGTTCCGGCAGTTTTGCGCGCGATCGACACGCTTACAGAGCAGGGCTTTGAATTTGTCCGCGTTGACGAGCTTTTGTGCCGCAACGGCGATAAGCTCGCCCCCGGCCTTGCGTATCGCTTCTGCCCGTACGACAGCAGAGCGTGGTATATTTAAAAAATCGTATATTATCCACAAATCTGAGAGCTAAAATTTTAAATATCTCATAATTTCTTGTTGAACGTATGAGTGATAAAATATTAATGCAAAGTGCAGGAAATATATATGCATTATAAGGAGGGCAACATGAAAAAGGCGCTGATAGCAATGCTGCTGATGGCAATATTTCTTATAGGCGGCGGTGGACTCGTGAGCATGCTGTTCACCCATGCGCTTGGCGGCGGTGTTGAACAGAGCTACATTTATCCTATCTATGGCGCGATAATCGTGCTGACCGGAGTTATCGTTGGTGCGGCGCAGGTAATCGTGAATGAAATCAGGAACCAGAAGAACAAGGAAAACGAAGACAGAGAATAGTCCAAATTGGCTATTCTCTGTCTTTGTATTTTATCAAATTATTACCGTGAAGCAGCTGCCCGAGCCGGGAGCGGATTCAACGCTAACCGAGCCGCCGTGCAGCTCGGCAATTTCCTTTACGAGAGGAAGTCCGAGACCACTGCCGGAGTTTTCACTCCGCGAAGCGTCGGCCTGCCAGAAGCGCTGCCATATCTTATCCTGCTCATCGGGAGCAATGCCTATGCCGTCGTCGCGCACGGTGAGCTTCATCCTGCCGTCTGCGCGCCGAAGCGTAAGCCATATGTTGCCGCCCTCGTTGCCGTAGCGGTATGCGTTCTGCAAAAGGTTCTGCACAAGGCTTGCAAACAGCTGCGCATTGTAGCGCATGCATATTCCGTCCGCGATATCCGTGTGCACGCTTATGCCGCGCCTGTCCTCGGGCATATAGTCCTCGCATACCTCGCGCACAAGCTCCGACACGTCGCCCTCGGCAAGGGGATAGCGCTCAGTGCCCTGCTGGAGCCGTGTAAGGCTCAGCAGATGGTTTACGAGCAAGGACATGTTGTCTGCCTGCTCGTCTATAACATCAAGCGTTCGCAGAAAATCCTCGCGCGTTACGTCCTTGCGCTTTGCACGGTCGCAGCTTGCTCTTATGACTGTTATCGGTGTCCTCAGCTCGTGAGACGCGTCGGAGGTAAACTGCTTTTCCGCGGAAAACGAGCGCTCGAGCCTGTCAAACATGCCGTCAAAGGTGTTTGAAAGCGCGATAAGCTCCGATGGGCCGCTGTGCAGCGCTATGCGCTCGGTGAGGTCGTTGCCGTCGCTTATCGAGTTTGCCGTCTGAGTTATTTTTTCGACCGGTGCAAAGGCCTGCTTTGAGATTATCCAGCCGCCGATTATGCTGATTATAAGTATCACCGGCAGCAGCATGGCGGTCATTATAATGACGGTGTGCGCCGCGCCGTAGTCGTCGGGCCCGGGGGCAATGCCGCGTATCCAGATCGGCTGCCCGTCACGGGTCACAAGCTGCGCATCGTATACAAAAAACTCGTCGCCGTCAAGCGGAATGCTTTGGACTACGTATTCGTCAAACGGAATATCCGAGGGATTAAGCCCATCGACCGTGACGCCGCGAAGAAGCTTTCCCGTTTCGTCATAAAACGCGCAGTAAACTCCGCGGATATAAAAATCAACGTCGTCCCAGGCAATATCGCTGTGCTCGGCCTCAAATTTTTTCTTGTTGTGAGAGACCGTTTCAACAAGCCGCTCGGGCGAATCGTTTACAAGCCCTGTGCGATCGACCCAGATGATGAAAAACAGCATGATGGCACACAGGATCAGCATCATTGCCGCTATCCAAACCGTCAGCCTGAGCTTTGCAGACATCCTCAGTCCTCCCTGAGCACCCAGCCGATGCCCCAAACGGTGTGTATAAGCTTCTTGTCAAAGCCCTCGTCGATTTTTTTACGCAGGTAGCCGATGTATACGTTGACGACGTTCGAGCCACCCTCGTATTTGTAGTTCCAGAGATTGTTCTCGATCTGTTCACGAGAGAGGACCATGCCCTTGTTGCGCATCATAAATTCAAGAAGCGCATACTCCTTCGCGGTCAGGTCAATAACTTTTCCGCCGCGCGTGACCTGCTTTGCCGCAATGTCGAGAGTGAGATCTGCAAGCTTGTATATGTTTGAGTGATTGTCGCCGCTTTTGCGCGCCATAACATGTATAACGGCTATAAGCTCGCGAAAGTCAAAGGGCTTTACCATGTAGTAATCGCCGCCGGATTCAAGTCCGCGCACCTTGTCGGAAACGCTGTCGCGCGATGTAAGGTACACTACCGGCGTTTTGCAGCCGTCAGCGCGCAGCCTGCGCACAAGCTCGAAGCCGTCCATCTTCGGCATCATTATATCGAGCACGATAACGTCGTATTCCGCGCATTCGCAAAGCTCCAGCGCCTCAAGACCGTTGAAGCAGGAGTCAACGCTGTACCCCTCGTCGAGTATTGCCTCGGAAATCATCCTGTTAAGGTGCTTTTCATCTTCAACAACAAGCGTTCTCATATCTCTCATCCTCCCGTTTTTTCCTTATTCTATTTGCGATTAATTATATTGTCAATGCCCTCTAATCCTTCTCTAATAATTTTCTCATTATTTTCTCATTTTTCAAGTGTAAAATGATCATGGATATTTATATCTATACAATAACATCCTCAAGGAGGACGGAAGATGAAGAACGGATTCAAACGGGCGCTGAGCATGCTTTTGTGCCTCACCATGGTACTGGGGCTGTTTTGCTATGCTCCGGAAGCCTCGGCGCTTGTTGACAGCAGCGGCTATGAATGCACAGGCTCTGTCGAGCAGCTTCTGAGGGCAAGCAGCGATGCGGTTGCCGGTCAGTGCTACCGAATAGTCAATAACGACGATGTCATAGCGCTTGCCGACTATGTTGCAGCCGGCAGAAACACCAAGGGTGTTACATTCTATCTGAAGGCCGATGTCGATATGCGCCGCAATACATGGAACGGTATCGGCACGGATAAGTACGCCTTTGAAGGCACGCTCGACGGCTGCGGATACGCGGTCGTGGGTCTGATAACATATCTTTTCAAAAACGCCGGCGCCAATGCCGTCATCATGAACCTCGGCGTTAACGGCGTTTCAAACGGCGCAAACGCGGCCGGCATAGCATCAACGCTGTCCGGCAAGATCGTAAACTGCTGGAGCGCCGTCAAGGTCGGCGGAACCGGCAATAACGGCGGCCTTGCCGCGATCGTCACGGGCGGCAAGATCATAAACAGCGCAAATTACGGCAGCGTAAGCGGCACCGGCAATGTCGGCGCTATCGCCGGCAGGGTTGCCAATGCTCAGATCGAGTGTGCTTATTATGCCTACAACAGCGCGGACAACAATGGCAGCGTCGGCAGCAGGGATGCCGCCAGCAGCATTGACACGCTCCGATTCTCATCCAGCCCCACCGTCTGCCTGACGGAGAAGGAAAAAACCGTCGGCAGCGTAACGAGCGACGATCTTGTTGAACTTCTCAACGCATGGACATCGGCCGACGGCGGCGCGAAATGGCGCAAGTGGGTTTTGAATACGACCGCCGAAGGCATAGAGCGCACGGGCGGAAAGTACCCCAATCCCTCTCAGGCTTACCCCGGCTATTCGGCAGAAACGCCTGTTTATAAAGACAGTGTCCCCATGGAAACGCTCTATGAGTCGCAGTCGGATGCGCAGCCCGGCATATGCTACAGCATAGGCGACGTAAAAGAGCTTGAGATGCTCGCAAAATTCGTAAACGAGGGTCACAATACCGAGGGCGCGACCTTCTTCCTCACAGGCGACCTCAGCATAGTAATAAACGGCTCGTTTTATAAGGGCGAAAGCTGGGTGCCCATAGGCAACAGCGAGACAAACAGCTTCAAGGGCGTGTTCGACGGCCAGGGCTTTGTCATAAACGAGCTTATTATAAATAAGTGCAACGATCCTGCCGGCCTGTTCGGCTATGTCAACAGCACCAATGCCGTTATCAAAAACGTCGGCGTCGGCGGCGGCATAACCGCAAACGACTATGCCGGCGGCATTGTCGGCTTCCTGCGTGCCGGCACGGTGTCAAACTGCTGGGTGGGCATGAACGTAAACGGCGATAAGGCAACAGGCGAGATCGTCGGATATATGGACAATGCGCGCATATATAACTGCGCGGCCTACGGTACGGCTACGGATAACCATAAGTACGGTGCAATAGTCGGCGAATCGACCGTAAACAGCACCGTCCAGTATTGCTATTACAGCAATGATAACTCCGACGTCTCCGGAACGCCGAGCGTCGGAAACTACAGCATAAACGTTCCCTTTAAGGTAACAAACGGAGACTATACTCTCACGCACAGCGTGAACATAAACGGGCAGAAAACGCTCAAGGTTCTCAACGCGCTCAACTATTGGGTTGATACGCTCGGCGCAAATCAGAACATGCGCCACTGGAAGCAGGACATGTCTCCTGCCAGCATTGCCCGTCTGCGCGGAAGCTTCCCGGCGCATATATATTTTAACGATCCCTCGAGCCTAGAATATATAAGCGAGCAGCCGGAGGAGGTCGATCGCACCGATAATCCGTATAACGTGATCTATAAATGCACTGCGACAATGACGGAGCTGTACGACAGTAAAACGGATGCTCTGGCCGGAGGAAACTACAGTATATCCACCGGCGACGAGCTTGGCCTTCTGTCAAAGTATGTTCAGGAGGGCTACTCCACAAGGGACGCAAACTTCTATCTGACCGATAACGTCAATATCACGACTCAGGGCATCGACGTCGAGGGCGCAGGCTGGGTCCCCATAGGCACGACGCTCAATAACCACCAGGGCATATCCACCATTACATATTTCCGCGGAAATTTTGACGGCTGCGGATACACCGTATCGGGACTGTATCTTGTATCAGACTTCATCGACATGGCCGGACTTTTCGGCCAGTGCTGGGGCAGCACCATAAGAAACCTCGGCGTTGCCGGCGAGATGCTCGCCGATGACGAGGTCGGAGGCATAGTCGGCAGAGCAAACAGCTGCACTATCGAAAACTGCTGGTCATCCGTTATCATTCAGGCCTCCACCGAGGTCGGCGGCATAGTCGGCTATGCGCACAATTCCACCATAAATAACTGCGCGGCCTACGGACCGCTTTACACCACCAGCGACGAGGGCGAGAAGTCCGGCTTTGTCGGGCGGTCAAACGGCTCGACCTTCAATAACTGCTACTATCTCTACGGCCTTATCGACGATTTCTACAATAAGACCGATAAGGACAGCGTTTTTAACGACTGCATGTACTTCAAGTACGATGTTGACGGAACGCAGAAATGCACCCTCAAGCGGGCCGTCACCATCGACAGCTACACCGGCGACGATATGCTCGAGGCGCTCAACGCCTGGGTCTATAAGCAGGACAGCGAGCTTTACTGCTCGTGGCACACCGCCTCGTCCATAAACGAGATACCCGGCGCAAACGGCTATTTCCCGGTTCTCGTAAACCCCAAGCTGAGCGGCACCGGCGCGGACGACGGCTACTGCGGCGACTATGAGGCGACAAACACCATGCGCGCACTGTACAGCACACGCTCCGACGGCGTCGAGGGCGGCTGCTACAGCATAAGCAATATGGACGATCTCGTTGCGTTCAGAAAATATGTCAACGAAGGCTACAAGACCAAGGACATAATCTTCTTCATGACGCATGATATCGACATGTCCTTAAGCTACTCGGCCGCAAGCGGAACCTCGTGGACTCCGGTCGGCACGGTGAAGGAGCCGTTCAAGGGAATATTCGACGGTCAGGGCTATACGCTCAAGTATCTGTACATAAACAGCACGGCCGACGATCAGGGCTTCTTCGGCCAGGTGACGGGCAACAGCGCCGTAGTTAAAAACCTCGGCATCAGCGGTTCGGTAACGTCCAAGGGCGTAAACTCTGCGGCCATATGCGCAGATTTCAATTTCGGCACGATAGCAAACTGCTGGTCGAGCTGCAATGTTGCAGGCGCGGCAAACTCCGGCGGCATTATCGGCGGCGGCAATATGGGCACCGTCATTAACTGCACAAGCTACGGCGCAGTAAACGGCGCATCGACCTACGGCGCAATTGCCGGCGCTCCGGTCGGTACGGTGCTCAAATACTGCTATTATCTCTACGGTACCTGCCAGCAGGGCTATCCTTCGGATAAGGGCGTTTTGTATCCCACGGTGCAGAGCTTCAACGGCACCGGCGCTGCATGCATACTCGCAGAGTATGTGACTGTTGAGGGAACGCGCACCAGGAACGTGTCCTCGGCGCTCAAAATGTACGTCGATGCCCATCCCGAGACTAACTACTGCTACTGGGGCATAGGCGACTCCGAGGAGTATTACCTCCAGGGCGTCACCGGCTTCCCGGTGCTCATCTCCGCGTCCGACACAAAGGGTGATCATGACTACAAGCAGTATCAGGCCGAGTTCAAGGACAAAAAGTATTTCTCCGTTTTGGCGGCTCTCAAGGACGCAAACGCTGCCGAGGGCGGCGGTGTCGTGACGCTGCTTATAAACGCTCAGCTAAAAAACCGCGAGGATATAGTCTTTGACGATGATGTTACGCTCAACACCGCCGACTTTTCGCTCATAATTATGTCCAATGTCTCCGTAAAGAGCATGAACCAGCTCCTCGGCACGTTCATAATAAAAAGGGGCGGACTTATAAACCTCAATGGGGATAAGTTCATTTACTCGCAGCCGAAGGCCGACGATTCGTGCAACAGCGCGTTCTATTCAAAGGAAAGCCTGACCATCCAGACCGTCGCGACCGAGGAACCCACAGTATATGACCTTACCTTCTACAGCGGCGAATTTATCGTAAACGCGGCTCTCGATTCCGGCAATCCTCATAAGATACCCGGCGGCAGCAAGCTTACGATCAAGGAAAGGGCCACGCTTAATGTCGAGCGCAACGCCCGCATACGCACGACCGGCGGTGCTCAGATATTTGACTACGGCACCATAAAGATCGGTAACGCGACGCTTGACCGCAACAAGGGAAGCCGCATAGTCGGCGTTCTTGAAGACAAGAGCGGAACCGTGACTCTGCCGTTTATCTACTACGAAGGATATCATCTGCGCGGCTGGTCTGCTAACGACGAGCTGTATGCTGCCGGCAGCAGCGTTGAGGTGCCGACAGAGACCACCTTCACCGCAAGCTGGGCGATCGGCGACAGGCTCGATCCCTATCCCGGCGATGACAGCTACACCGATGACGGCGAGCTTGTGTATGAGTTCAAGATCCACGTCATTCAGGCCGAGGGCGGAAAGATAAGCCCCGAGACGATGAATGTCGCGCGCGGCGAAACGCTCAAATTCAAGGTCGAAGCCTCCGAGGGCTACTACATCAAAAATGTGCTTGTTGACGGCGTGAGCGCGACTCTTGACGATAACGGCGAATATCAGTTCATAAGTGTCGGTGAGGATCACAGCATAACGGCCATGTTTGCCAGATACACAAACACGGACTATAATAGTTATGTAAACCGCTTTACCGACGTTAAGCCAAGCGATTGGTGCTATAACAATATTCGGTTTGCCTACACGATGGGGCTTATGCAGGGCACGACGGCAACAACGTTCTCTCCCGATGACCCAACCGTCAGGTCGCAGTTTATAACCGTTTTGTGGCGCATGTCCGGCAGTCCGACCGTACCCGGAGACGGATGCAAGTTCACGGATATCAGCAAGAGCAATTATTATTACGAGGCCGTCCGCTGGGGCGTTGCAAACGGCATAATCAACGGATTTTCCGAAACGAGCTTCGTTCCGAACGGAAAGCTTACGCGCGAGCAGCTTGTTACGATGCTGTTCCGCTACGCAAAGAATTATGCCGGCGACGATGTGTCCAAGTATGACACGACCAATATCCTCGGCTACTCCGATGTGCTGAAGATATCCAAAGGCATGACGCAGCCCTTCCAGTGGGCGATCGGCGCAGGAATAATAACAGGAACGAGCAGCACAACGCTCACTCCGCAGGGAACTGCGACCCGCGCCCAGATAGCCGCGATACTCTCGCGCTACTGCAACCAGTTTGTCCTCAAGGTCCCTGTCATAATGTAAATCAAATCTCTCTCCCGGCCTAAGGCCGGGAGATTTTTCTGCTTATAGCGCATTTTCCTATTGACAAAATAGGAAATGAATATTAATATAACAGCGTTATATAACTATGTTATATGAAAGGGGGAGAGCATAATGTCCATTGACGATATATCGACGCTTGAGCGCATACACAGTGCGGCAAAGGCCGAGTTCATGGAAAAGGGCTATCGCTCATCCTCTCTTCGCAGCATAGTTAAAGCCGCCGGAGTCACGACCGGGGCGTTCTACGGCTATTATGCCGGCAAGCAGGAGCTGTTTGCCGCGCTTGTGGACGAGGAGTATCGGTACATAATCGGCGCATATAAGGATGCTCTCACCGAATTTGAGCAGCTTCCAATAGAGCAGAGGCCCGAGCATATGGGCAAGGCCGGGCATGCGTGCATGGTGAAAATGCTTGAGTATTCCTTCGACCATCACGACGCGCTGTTTCTCATTCTCCGCCGCTCGGAGGGCACAAAGTATTCCGGCATGATCGACGAGCTTGTTGAGCTTGAGGTCGAGGGTACGCACAATTACTATGAAGTGCTCCGGCAGCTTGGAAACACCGTGCCGCATATCGACGAGCACCTTGAGCATATCCTTGTGACCGGCATGATGAATGCCGTTTTCGAGATGATAGTTCACGATATGCCGCAGGCCGATGCAGGCAGATATCTTGACGAGCTTGCCGAATTTTACACGGCAGGCTGGCTGAAAATTATGGGTCAGTAAATCGTTTAATTTTTTGACCTCGAGTTAGCGAAGGCTAACTCGAGGCGGATCAAATATCGGGAAGCATTGCTTTCCGGAGCTAAATTTTAAACAGGGAGGCAGTCCATTTGAAGAAGCAATCCAATCTCGGCCGGCTGCTGAGCTATGCCGGCAGCAGAAAGATACTCTCGTATCTTTCGTGGTTCTTTGCCGCTGTGAGCGCGCTCATAGCGCTCGTGCCGTTCTGGTACATATGGCGGATACTTAAGGAAGTGATAGAGGTCGCGCCGAATTTCGGCGAAGCGGTTAACATAACGCACTACGGCTGGATGGCCGTGCTGTTTGCCGTCGCCGCCGTTTTGGTGTATATAACGGGGCTTATGTGCTCGCACATGGCGGCGTTCCGCATAGCAACGAACATGCGCATAGAAATGACCGAGCATATCTCGAAGCTTCCGCTCGGCGTTATCGAGCAGTTCGGAAGCGGCAAGCTGCGCCGCACGATATCCGAAACGACAGGCGCGACCGAGGCGTATCTTGCCCATCAGCTGCCGGATAAGGCCAAGGCAATAGCAAACATAGTCGGCATGCTCGCTTTGCTTGCCGTGTTCGACTGGCGTCTCGGACTTTTGAGCCTTGCGCCGGTGCTGCTTGCGTTTATCTGCATGAGCGGCATGACGGGCAAAAACATGCAGCGCAAGATGACCGAGTATCAGAATGCGCTGGCGGATATGTCAAACGAGGCAGTTGAGTATGTCCGCGGCATCCCGGTCGTGAAAACCTTCGGCCAGACCGTGTTTTCGTTTAAAAAATTCAAGGGAACGATCGATAATTACGAGAAGTGGACGACGTCGTATACGCTCGATATGCGCGGACCGATGATGCTGTATACGCTGGCGATAAACAGCGTTTTCGCTTTCCTGATAGTCGGTGCTTTCTGGTTCTCGCACGGCACGGTGACTCCGAAGCTGCTGCTTGACGTGCTGTTTTATATCATCATAACGCCTGTTATAACGCTTACTATGACAAGCCTCATGTATATGAGCGAAAACAATATGATCGTTGCCGATGCGATAGAGCGCGTTGACAGTGTTCTTAAGCTCTCTGAGCTTAGCACATCGGATAATTTGCAGCATCCGGCGGACGGCTCTGTTGAGCTTGAAAACGTGAGCTTTTCCTATGACGGCAGCAAAAATGCCGTGGATAATGTTTCGCTGAAAATCGCCGATGGACAGACAGTTGCGTTTGTCGGCCCGTCAGGCGGCGGAAAATCGACCCTTGCGAGCATTATCGCCCGATTTTTCGATCCGCAATCGGGCAGCGTCAGGATAGGCGGAGCCGACGTCAGGCAGATCCCCAAAGACGAGCTTATGAACACGGTATCCTTCGTGTTCCAGAACAGCAGGCTCATCAAGGGCAGCATACTTGACAATGTCCGCCTCAGTAAGCCCGAGGCGAGCGAGGCCGAGGTCATGGCGGCGCTCAGGGCCGCACAGTGCATGGATATAATCGAAAAATTTCCGCAGGGCGTGAACACAGTCATCGGAAGCAAGGGAATTTATCTCTCCGGCGGTGAGATGCAGCGCATTGCCATTGCTCGCGCTATGCTCAAAAACGCGCCGGTGCTCATCCTTGACGAGGCAACCGCCTTTGCAGACCCGGATAACGAGGTCAAAGTGCAGCAGGCGCTCGGCGAGCTTGCGCGCGGCAAAACCGTCATTATGATAGCCCACCGCCTGTCAACCGTCGCAAACGCCGACCGCATCTTCGTCCTGCGCGACGGCAAGGTGATCGAAGACGGAAGGTTTGACGAGCTGAAGACCCAAAACGGACTGTTTGCCGACATGTGGAGCGATTATCAGAAGTCGGTGCAGTGGAAAGTTGCAAAGGAGGCGTAAGACATGGTAGAAAAACTTCAAAGGCGCTTTGCGCTCTCGCGCAAGGGCGCTGTGGACACGATAAAGGGCAGCCTGCTGTGCGCACTGCAAAACATATCATTCATGCTGCCGGTGTACATGCTGTACTGCCTTGTGTCGGATATGCTCGGCGGCGCGCTCACGGCCTCGCGCATCCCGTTTTACGCCGCCGGCACGGTTATATGCGCCGCAGTGATCCTCGTGTGTACATATCTTCAGTATAACAGCACATTCCTCGCAACGTATATCGAAACCGGCGTGCGCAGGATAGGCCTTGCCGAAAAGCTGCGCAGGATACCGCTTTCGTTTTTCGGAAAGAAGGATCTTGCAGACCTCACCTCGGCTATCATGAACGACTGCGCGGTGCTCGAAACGAGCCAGTCGCACCATATCTGTCCGCTCATCGGCGCGATAATATCAACAACGCTTATTGCGCTTTCGCTGTTTATATTCAACTGGCGCATGGCGCTTGCGTCCGTGTGGGTGCTGCCGGTTGCATTCTGCATAGTCGGCCTTGCTGCCGGAGTGCAGAAAAAGCTCTCGGTAAAATCCATGGCCGCAAGGCTCAGCTGCGAGGACGGCATTCAGGAGTGCATGGAGTCCATGCCCGATCTCCGCGCGAACAATGCCGAAAGGCGCTATCTTGACGGACTTAACAAAAAGCTGCGCGCATTTGAAGGCCGCCTTACAAAGTCCGAGCTTGGAACGGCGGTGTTTGTTGTTACCGCAAGCCTCGTGCTGCGCCTCGGAATAGCCACAACGGCGCTTGTCGGTTCGTATCTTCTCGTTGCCGGCGAGCTTGATATAATAACGTTTTTCATGTTCCTGCTGGTGGTTTCGCGCCTTTATGATCCGCTTGAAGGCTCGCTGCAAAACCTTGCCGCCATAATTTCAACGAGCACGAATATCAAGCGCATGAATGAGATACTTGACCACCCTGTTCAGGAGGGCGAGGATAAGCTCACAAACGACGGCTGCGATATCGTGTTCGATCACGTCGGCTTTGCCTATGACGGCGGCGAGACCGTGCTGCGCGATGTGTCGTTTACCGCAAAGCAGGGCGAGGTCACGGCGCTCGTCGGCCCGTCCGGCGGCGGCAAGACCACCGTTTCGCGCCTTGCTGCGCGCTTTTGGGATGTCGGCCGCGGCAGCATAAAGGTCGGCGGAATGGATGTGTCAAATATAGACCCCGAAACGCTCATGAGCTTGTATTCCATTGTATTTCAGGATGTAACGCTGTTTGACAACACTGTTATGGAGAATATCCGCATCGGCAAAAAAGACGCAAGCGACGAGGAGGTCATGGCGGCGGCGCGCCTTGCAAACGTTGACGAATTTGTCGAGAAGCTGCCGGATAAGTGGAACTCCAACATCGGTGAGAACGGCTGCGAGCTATCCGGCGGCGAGCGTCAGCGCATATCCATTGCACGCGCGTTTTTGAAGGATGCGCCGATAATACTGCTTGACGAGGCAACTGCAAGCCTTGACGTTGAAAACGAAACGGCCATCCAGACCGCGCTATCTCGCCTTATAAAGAACAAAACGGTGCTTATAATTGCCCACCGCATGCGCACCGTCTCCGGCGCGGATAAGATCGTTGTTTTGAAGGACGGCCTTGTTTCCGAGCAGGGCTCGCCCGAGGAGCTTTATAAGAAAAACGGAACGTTTGCCCACATGGTAAAGCTTCAAACCGAAAGCGAAAGCTGGAAAATTGAAGCCTGAATATGATAAAAACTCCGTATCTGAATTTTCAGATACGGAGTTTTTGTATACCCTGTTATCAGTGGCATCCGCAGCTGCCGCCGCAGCCGCAGTCACCATCGTCGTGGTCGTGATCGCCGCAGCCGCCCGAGCAGCCGGAGCAACCGCCGCCGCAGCCGCCCTCGTCGGAAAGGAAGGGAAGCTGACCGTGCATGAGAAGCTCTGCGGCGTCGTCGGAGTTGCCGCAGAAGCCGGCAAATGCAACAATGCCGTATGCGGCAAGAGCCGCCCTTGCGTGAACGCCGATGTTGCCGACGATAACGGCGTCAACATTAAGGCTGTCCATAAGATCGGCAACCGCCTGGTGACCGGTCTCCTTGACTTCGACGATCTCCTTGGAGAGGATCTCTGTGTTGTCGTCATTGGTCTTGTAAATGGCGAACATTTCGGCATGGCCGAAGTGCTCAAATATCTCGTTGTCCTTGTACGATACTGCAATTATCATGAGTTTTCTCCTTTTTCAATAAAGTCAGCCAGCTCATTGAGAGCGTCGGCGTCTATACTTTCAATTTCTCCGGCATCGACCATGGTCGCAACGACGGGGTCGATGGGAAGGCGCGCGGTGTGCTCAATGCCGTATTCCTTTGCTACCTGCTCGACCTTGCTTGAGCCGAAAATCTCGTGCTCCTTGCCGCAGTCGGGGCACTTGAAATAGCTCATGTTCTCGACTATGCCGAGCACGGGGATGTTCATGAGCTTTGCCATGTTTACAGCCTTTGCAACGATCATGGAAACAAGCTCCTGGGGCGAGGTGACGATAACGATGCCGTCAATGGGCAGCGACTGGAAAACCGTCAGAGGAACGTCGCCTGTTCCGGGAGGCATATCGACAAACATGTAGTCAACATCATCCCACAACACGTCGCTCCAGAACTGAGTAACAACGCCGGCGATAACGGGACCGCGCCAAACGACGGGGTCGGTCTCGTTGTCGAGAATAAGGTTAACGGACATGATCTGCGTGCCCTTGTTTGAATAGCAGGGGATGAGCATATCCTCGGTGCCGCGCGCATGCTCGTGGATGCCAAATGACTTAGGGATGGAGGGGCCGGTGATATCCGCATCAAGCACAGCCGCCTGATATCCGCGGCTCTGCATCTTGCTTGCAAGAAGGCCGGTAACGAGGCTCTTGCCGACGCCGCCCTTGCCGCTGACGACGGCAATGACCTTTTTAACGCTTGCCGCAGGATTGAGCTTTGCGCGAAGATCCTGCTCCTGGCGTTCGCCGCAGTTTTCCTGACAGGTCGAACAATCGTGTGTACATTCGCTCATTTTGTAATACTCCTAATATCAAATATTGTTATCTAACACCATACTAACACTAACCGACTCTTTTGTCCAGCCGTTGAGTGAGATACATTGCGGCAAGACCGGTAAACGCACCCGTTACAACCGCCGAGGCAAGAAGAACAGGGGCATACAGCATAAGCGAGCTTGTTTTTGTTATGATAATTGCGGCGATGAGCTGCCCTAAATTATGCGCAATAGCGCCGAGAACGCTGACGACCCACAGCAGCTTACCCGAAAACGGCTTGAGCGTAAGGCACATGACGGCATAAGCCAGCGCTCCGCCGGCAATGCTGAATATAAACGCCGAAACGCCGCCTGTGAACATGCTGCCCATGGCTATGCGTACAAGCAGAATAAGCCCTGCTTCGCGCCGGCCGAGCATGACCATCGCTATAAGCGTGATAATATTGGCAAGCCCGAGCTTGACGCCGGGAACCGGGATCGGGGCCGGTATCTGCGCTTCGATGACAAACACGATCAGCGAGGCGGCGGTGAACATGGCCATGAGCGCAAGCTTTCTCGTTTTAGGCATCTATGTCGCCCCCTTCGATCTCAACGGTAAGCTTGTGGGGCAGACATACTATCGGGACTCCGGCTTTGCTGACCTTGCCCTGCGACATACAAATATGGTCGCGGCAATCGGCATCTATGACGCTTATCCCATCGTGCTCTATGTGTAATTTATTATAACCGAACTCGGTGCTGATTTCCATGTCGTATGCAACAGCGACCGCATTTAAGTCGATTTTTTCGTAAACCTCGCCGTTTACGCGTATGACAGCCGTCGTGCCCTGAACGCCGGAATGCTTCAGCAGCAGGAAAGCGGCGGTGCATATAATAAGCACCGCGGCAAAAATAATTATCCATGTTTTCGTGCTTTTAATATTCATGAACCTATTGTAAATAAATCCGGCTTGCTTGTCAATGCGGTACATTTATGATATTATTACTTAATAATAATTTGCTTAAAATGAGGTGAACCGCTTGCCCGACACATTGGTCACTATAGCTTCATATATACTTCCGCTGTTTGCAATGATCGTTTTGATACGGTGCATGCGCAGCATGCTCGGCAACAAAACGCAGACCGAAATATGGGGATATATCCATAAAGATGACGGCGTTGCGCTTATAAACCATTGGGAAAATCTCATCGGCCGCTCAAAATCGGCGGATATATGCCTGCCGTATGCATCGGTCAGCCGAGTGCACGCAGTACTCATCCGAAGCCCCAAGGGAGTATGGCGCATTTTCGACATCTTCTCCAAGGGCGGAGTTTGGGTCAACGGCGAAAAGGTGCAGGCAACAGGCACCGTTGTTCGCGACGGTGATGTTTTGAACCTTGCCGGAAACAGCGTTCGCTTCCGCGATATCAGCGAAAAGCAGCGCGACGCGATCGAGGCGCGCAGAACGCAGAGCTGGAAGCGCGTTCACCCGGCAGTTACGCTGTTTTTCCTGACGATATTTCAGGCAATACTGCTTCTTGAGCATATGTGCACGGCGGAGAGCGAGTATCTTGCCGGGATCATGCTCGGCTTTGTGCTGCTCGTTCTGCTCGAGTGGTTTTGCTATTTTGCCATGCGCAGCATACGCCGAACGGGCTTTGAGGTCGAAACGCTTGCGTTTTTCCTCTCGTCGATCGGCCTTTCGATCATAGCCTCGTCGGTGCCCGATGAGATGTTCAGGCAGATGATAATAGTCTTTGCCGGCGTCGTTGCGTTTTTTGTTCTCGGCTGGTGGCTTCGCGATCTTGACAGGACAAAGACCATGCGCCTGCCGCTCGCGATACTGTCGGTCCTCATCCTCGGCGCGGTGCTCGTTATCGGCAGGGAGCAGTACGGCGCGAAAAACTGGATATTCATAGGCAGCATGTCGATCCAGCCCTCGGAGTTTGTAAAGGTCGCGTTTATCTACGTCGGCGCCGCGACGCTTGACAGACTGTTCAGCACCAAGAACCTCATACTGTTCATCGTGTTTTCGGCTTTGTGCGTCATATGCCTTGCATTCAGCAGCGATTTCGGCACGGCGCTTATATTCTTCGTGACCTTCCTTGTTATATCCTTCATGCGCTCCGGCTCGATAGCAACGGTAGCGCTCGCAATAACGGGAGCGGGCATGGCAGGCTTCCTTATGCTCAAGATGAAAGACCACGTTGCGCGCAGATTTGCAACCTGGGGGCATATATGGGACGCCGAGAACATCTGGGACGGCGGCTATCAGCAGACGCACGCCCTTTCCGCCGGCGCATCGGGCGGCCTTTTCGGCAAGGGAGCCGGAAACGGCTGGCTTAAAAACACCTTTGCCGGCAATACGGACACCGTGTTCGGCGTCATGTGCGAGGAGCTGGGGCTTATCATTGCCATATGCGCCGTGCTGGCTATACTTGCGCTTGCCTTTTTCGCCGTGCGCAACTCCGGCCACGGCCGCAGCGCCTACTATTCGATAGCCGCCTGCGCAACGGCGAGCATGTTTATGGTTCAGGTCGCGCTCAACGTGTTCGGTTCTGTGGATATACTGCCGTTTACGGGCGTAACGTTCCCGTTCGTGTCGCGCGGCGGCACGTCGGTGCTCGCATGCTGGATGCTGCTTGCGTTTATAAAAGCAGGCGACACGCGTAAGGGCGCAAGCTTTGTCGTGCGCCCACCCGAGGCAAAAACCAAAAAGCAGCGTGAAAGCGCCGAAGAAAGGAAGGAGACGGCATGAAAAAAGTATCCCTTCGTGCATTTTCGGCAATACTCATGGCGTTTCTCATCATTATCGGCCTTGGCGTTTATGTCGGCAGATATATAAAGGACGGAGAAATGTGGGCGCTGTATTTTGACCAGTCCACATTGAGCAGCGAATATACGCTCACAGACCGCAACGGAACGCTGCTTGCAAAAATGGGCGGCGGCGAAAAGAGCTATGCCGAAAACGCAAACACCCGCATTGCCTGCTACCATGTTACAGGCGACTATACCGGAAATGTCGGCACCGGCGCGCTCAGCTCGTTTAAAAGCAAGCTCTCCGGCTTCAGTCTTATAACCGGCATCGAGGAGCAGGACGACGTGAACCTCCAGCTCACCATCGACGCGGACTTAAACCTTAAGGCCTATGAGGCGTTAAACGGCCGCAAGGGCGCTGTGATGGTTTATAACTACAAAACCGGAGAAGTGCTCTGCATGGTATCCTCGCCGTCGATAGATCCGCTCAATCCGCCCGAGACGCTGCCGGACGGCGCGTATATCAACCGCTGCCTGAGCGCATCGTTTACTCCGGGCTCCATATTCAAGCTCGTAACGCTCAATGCGGCGCTTGAGAATATCGACGATATCTACCACCGCACCTTCAACTGCGCAGGCTCGGTCGATGTAAAGGGCGTGCAGATAAACTGTACCGGCGTACACGGCCAGCAGACCATCGAGCAGGCGCTTTCAAATTCCTGCAACTGCGCCTTTGCGGAGATATCGCTTGAGCTTGGCCCGGATATTATCGCCCAATACGCCGAAAAGCTCGGCATAACCACGTCGCTTACGCTCGACAGCATATCCACTCAGGCCGGCAATTACGATAAGGACAGCTCGCTGAGCGCGTCCATGGCGTGGTCGGGCATCGGCCAGTATAACGACCTTGTATGCCCCTACGCGATGATGCGCCTTGCCGGAGCGTACGCAAACGGCGGCACAGTCGTTGAGCCGTCGCTGCTCGGCCAGTCGAGCAAAACAACGCAGCTTGTATCTGCCGATACGGCGCAGAAGATAGCGTCGATGATGAATTACAACGTCGTATATCATTACGGCCAGAATCGCTTCCCCGGTCTTAACATCTCGGCCAAAACCGGCACAGCCGAGGTCGGTGACGGAAAGGCTGCACATGGCTGGTTCGTTGGATTTTTAAACGATGAGGAGCATCCCTATGCATTTGTCTGCCTTGTTGAAAACGGCGGAAGCGGCCTTGGTGCTGCCGGCAGCGTAATTAACACCGTGCTCCAGGCAGCGGTAGCAAAATAGTTTAGGAGAAATGTAATGACAGACATATCCGTCAACGGACTTGTAAAGTCCTTTGAATTGGGTAAAAACATACTTGACGGGCTCAGCTTCGACATTGCCGAGGGTGAGCGCGTCGGCATTCTCGGCCATAACGGCTGCGGAAAGACCACGCTCTTCCGCATATTAACGGGCGAGATAGACTACGATGAGGGTGCTGTGGCCATTGCCTCCGGAAAGCGCCTGGGGCTTATTTCGCAGATACCCGTCTACCCGGACGGATGGACGACCGAGGACGTTCTCAGGGACGCTCACCGCGAGCTTTACGCCATAAGCGCGCGCCTTGACGAGCTTGCGCATGAAATGGAGCACGACCAGTCGGATAAGCTCTTGTCGGAATACGACAGGCTCTCGGCCGATTTTGCCCGCCTCGGCGGCTATGATATGGACACTGACCGTAACCGCGTCGCAAACGGCCTTGATATTCCGCAGAGCATGCGTGAACAGCCCTTTGACCTGCTTTCCGGCGGCGAGCGGACGAGAGTTAACCTCGCGCGGCTCATCCTCGAAAAAACGGACATACTTCTGCTCGACGAGCCGACAAACCACCTTGATCTGCGCGCGACCGAGTGGCTCGAGGATTATCTCCAGCACTTCAAGGGAACCGTTCTGCTTATAAGCCATGACCGATATTTTATCGACAAGATCGCCCAGCGCTGCATTGATATAAGCGACGGCAAGGCGGAGTTTTACAGCGGCGGATACAGCTTTTATGTCGTCGAGCGGCAGAAGCGCTTTGAGGAAAAGCTCAGAAAATACGAAAAGGATCAGGCCAAGATCGAGCAGCTCACACGAGCTGCCGAGCAGATGCACCTTTGGGCGTTCATGGGCAACGATAAGCTGCACAAGCGCGCGTTTTCAATGGAAAAGCGCATAGCAAAGCTTGAGCAGACCGCAAAGCCGACCGAGGCAAAAAAGCTTTCTGCAAAATTCTCGTCATCGGATTTCTACGGCGACGAGGTGCTCGTGTGCCATAACGTTTCCAAGGCGTTCGGCGATAAGAAGCTTTTTGCCGGGCTTGAGCTTAATGTTTCCGGCGGCGAGCGCATAGCGCTCATCGGCGATAACGGAACCGGCAAGAGCACGCTTATTAAAATGATAATGCAGCAGGAAATGCCGGATGAAGGATACATAAAGTTCGGGCCGTCCGTGCGCCCGGCATACCTGCCGCAGATAATACATTTTTCAAATGAGGAGCGCTCGCTGCTCGATACGATGCTGTATGACTGCCGCTGTCAGCCGCAGGAGGCGCGCGACAGACTTGCTGCATTCGGCTTTCGCGGCGAGGATGTGTTCACGCCTGTCGGAGCACTCTCCGGCGGCGAGAAGAGCCGTCTCAGGCTATGTATGCTCATGGGCAGTGATATAAACCTTCTGATCCTCGACGAGCCGACAAACCATTTGGACATTGCCAGCCGCGAGTGGATGGAGGACGCCGTGTCGGATTATTCCGAGGCGCTGCTGTTCGTTTCGCACGACAGATATTTTATCGAAAAATTTGCAACGCGTATATGGTACCTTGACGGCGGAAAGCTGCTCGATTACCGCGGAACGTACGAGCAGATGCGCGAATATCTCAAGCGTCAGGAGGTTTTCACTCGTACGGCAAAGGCCGAGGCCAAGGCGACAAAACCGGATAAGTCTGCGAAGAAGTCCTCGCCCAATAAGGAAAAGCGCATAGCGAAGATAGAGCGTGATATAGCCGCTATGGAAAAGCAGATAGCAGCGCTTGAAGAAGCCGAGCAGGAGAACGCGAGCGACTATCAGAAGCTCATGGAGCTTGGCGCGCAGAAGGAAGAGATAAATGCGCAGCTGCTTGAACTGTATGATAAGTGGGAGGAGCTGTCGGATGAATAAAAAGCTCATTCTTCCCGGCGTGCTTGTGCTTTCGGGCCTTGTGCTGCGATTTTTCTTCACCGGCGTGGGATACATTGCCTACGCAATGTTTTTTGCCGCGGCGCTTATTGCAATAATGCGGTTTTGCAAAAGAGCTTGGATAAAGCGCACGGTATGCATCCTCACGGCGCTTGGACTTGTCTACCTCATAGCAATTGAGGTGCCGATAGTAGGCGCAGCCTCCGGCGACGGTGACAGGGAATATGACTACATCATCGTTCTGGGTGCTGCCGTGCATGGTGATACGCCGTCGCTGTCGCTCGTTGAGCGTATGAGCGCCGCACGTGATTATATGCAGACTCATCCGCAAACGATCGCCATAGTCAGCGGCGGACAGGGCAGCGATGAGAATATAAGCGAGGCCGAGGCGATGACTGCGTGGCTTACGGATAAGGGCATAGACAAAAGCCGCATAATCGCTGAGGATAAGGCGACCTCAACGCTTGAAAACCTTGAAAACAGCTTCAATATTATCCGTCAGCGCGGCGATGATCCGAACGACAGCTGCGCGGTGGTCACAAGCGAATATCACATATACCGCGCAAAGCTTCTTGCGCAGTCGCTGGATGTTAGTGTCGGCTCCGTTGCGGCGCACACGACCTATTTGCCGATCATGGTTAACTACTTTATCCGCGAAGCATTCGGCGTGACATATCAGCTTGTATTCTGCTGACATAAACCCTCCCGAACAGGCATAGTAATGTACAAAGCCTTTACGGGAGGGATCTTTTTTGAAAAAATTATTAGGCAGAATAAAAAATCGAAAGGCTGCGGCATCGGCTGTTGCCCTCGTTGTGCTCACGGCGGTGATATTCTGGACTACCAACAGCCCAACGGTGGTAGGCGTTGCCGCAAGCGACAGACAGCTTCCGATCTACTGTGTGCAGCGCGACGATAAAACGGTCGCCCTGTCATTTGACGCGGCCTGGGGCAACGAGGATACACAGGAACTGATAGACATATTAAATAAGTACAACATAAATGCAACTTTTTTCGTCGTCGGCCAGTGGGCAGATAAGTACCCGGAGTCGGTCAAAGCTCTGCACGATGCCGGCAACGAGGTGATGAGCCACTCCGATGACCACGCGCACTTTGCTCAGCTCTCGGCAGATGAGATAAAGTCAAACATCACGGCATCCAACGAAAAGATCAAGAAAATTACCGGAACTGAGCCGACGCTGTTCCGTTGCCCTTACGGCGAGTATAACGACACTGTCATAAGCACCGTAAACTCGATGGGAATGAGCGCCATTCAGTGGGATGTTGACAGCCTCGACTGGAAGGGGATATCGGCAAGCGATATATCCGGTCGCGTGCTGAAAAACGTGAAAAGCGGCAGTATAGTCCTTTTTCATAACGCCGCCGAGAATACTCCCGAGGCACTTCCCGGCATAATCGAGGGGCTTATTGCCGACGGATATAAGATCGTACCTGTTTCGCAGATATTGCTGACAGGCGACTATACTATCGACAACACCGGCATGCAGTGTCAGGCAAAGGCCGGCTCCGACGCAAAAGCCGACGCCTGAATATGAAAAAACAGCACCTCGTACCATGAGTACGGGGTGCTGTCTGATTGTCTGACTTATTCCTTGTTGTCGAGCCAGTCGGCAACCTTTGCTTCTTCGATACCGAGACCTCCGGAGATAAATGCGACAGCTTCGTTAAAGTTCATTGCTCTGAGCCGAGCGTAGTTGCTTGCGCCGGCACCGGGGCCGTCGTTGAGTCTGCCTTCGATATAGCCGCACTCGTAGCACATGTTCAGAGCGTACTTGCGATGGGTATCGAGGGTCATTTCATGTCCGCAGCGAGGGCATTTCATGTTCAATTCCTCCTAAATCTTACTCTTGATTCCTCTTTGGGTTTGTTACCATAACTATTATAGCCCAAACAGAACCTCTAAGCAATAGCTAAGTCGTATTTTATGTACAAATTTGCACACAGTACGGCTCGTGCGGCAGGAAAGCGGATACAGCCGTTTTCACACGGATTTTGAGGAATTTTATAAATATTTTAAAATAGGTATTGCAATTGTCGATCAAATGTGTTAATATAATCGGGCGTTGGAAATCCGGGTGTAGCGCAGATGGTAGCGCGCTTGAATGGGGTTCAAGAGGCCGCTGGTTCAACTCCAGTCACTCGGACCAAACAAAACAGTCGTCACAGTGTGGCGGCTGTTTTTTTATTCAGGTGATAGGGACCAGCGGCCTCTTGCAAATTCAAATCCGCCGCTCGGCGTGCCGAACGCAAAGCGTCGGCATGCCGCTGGTTCAACTCCAGTCACTCGGACCAATATGAACAGTCGTCACAGTGTGGCGGCTGTTTTTTCGTTTAGAAGAAAAGGAACCGGCGGCAAATTCAAATTTGCCACCGACTTACCTGATATTGTCCTGACATGTGCGCTTCAACAAAATAGACAAACAAAAGCACACAAATTTGCAAACTTTCACTATTTGTCGGGTAAACAAAATGTGGTATAATACCTCACGAAGAGGGCAATTGCAAGGTCGTTTCCCACTATGCCGGTACTGCGTGCCGCGGCCTTCAATTCGGTAGAATATGCCCTACAAAATACAACTGCGCCGCACGGATATCCCCCGTCCGGTGCAGTTTTTTGATGTACTCAATGGCATGACGGTATTAGCATAAAATCTCAAGTGTGTATTGACAAAAAGATATGCAGTACAATATAATTTGTTTACCAATATCGCGAAATTTGTTATCGTTTTAGGAGGATATTAGATGAGAAAACGTTTCCTTAGCACAGTGCTTGTCTTGATAATGTTATTAAGCCTTGCGCCGATGTCAGCTTTGGCAGACGATACGTTTAGAAGTGGAGATTTTACATTCGTGATCGAAACCGGGGTCGCTTGTGTGAAAAAATACAACGGTTCGTCGTCGTCCGTGAGCGTACCGTCAAAAGTTGATTATGACGGAGTGACATACAAGGTCAGAAACATACATCAAGATGCTTTTAAAAACTGCACCACTATTCAAAAGCTCGTCCTGCCTGAAACTGTTAACCGCATCGGAAAGCAGGCGTTTGCCAATTGCACAAGCTTGAATTCGATCACCATTAACGGCGACCTAAACGAAGTTTACACCGTTGATAACACATTCTATAACATTGGAGCAAATTCCGATTACCTGAATGTTACTTTCGGCCCGGAAGTCACGGCTATACCGAGTAATCTGTTTGACTCTACATATTCCAAAAGTGAAGGATACTATCCTCACATTACCAACGTTACGATCCCTGATTCGGTGACAAGTATAGGCTTGGGCGCATTTAACAACTGCCACGATTTGAAGGCGGTTCGCCTGGGAAGCGGAGTGAAATCTATTGGTACAAATGCATTTCGTAACACTGCCATACAGTCATTGACGATAGACGGCAACTGCACTGTCGGTAAATATGCGTTTTTGTACTGTCATTCACTTAAGGAGCTTACCATAAACGGTGATTGCACGTTGATCGAGGGCTGCTTTGCTCATTGCACCAGTCTGGAGTCAATAAAAATAAATGGCACGATCAAGGATAATATACAATCATCGATCAGTGAAAATCCGGTACTATTTATTGCTCCGCCGTTTTATAATGTCGGCTCAAATTCTGATTCGCTGAAAGTAACGTTCGGGAAATCGGTTTCGGTGATACCCGAACGACTGTTTGCTACTCACTCATCAAAAAGCGAAGGAACATATGCACGCATAACGGAAGTTGATCTTCCAAGTTCGATCAGCAGTATCGGAGATTATGCTTTCTATAATTGCCACGACCTGAAGGTTGCAAACTATGAAGGCTCACCTTCCGAATGGATCAACGTGCCGGTAGGCGCCGGTAACGAGCCTCTTTGGTCGGCACATTTCAATTTCGGCAGCTCGTATAGTTTTTACGATGTGCATCCGACCGACTATTGCTATGATGCCGTCAAATGGGCTGTGGATAATGAAATAACAATGGGCACAACGCCCACGACCTTTGAACCTAAAAAAACGTGCACTCGCGCACAGACTGTTACTTTCCTCTGGCGTGCAGCCGGTAAACCGGAACCGGTTGGAATGTCAAACCCGTTTTATGATGTAAAACGCGAGGATTATTATTACAAAGCGGTTCTGTGGGCAGTTTCGGAAGGTATAACCAAAGGTACGACAGATACAACCTTCAGCCCTAATGCAACGGTATCCCGTGCGCAAACAGTGACATTCCTGTGGCGTATGGCAAATAAGCCGATGATTTCCGGCAACAATCCGTTCTATGATGTTGTCAAAGGCGACTATTTCTATGATGCTGTGCTGTGGGCAGCAGCAATGAATATAACAACAGGAACCACACCTACAACATTTTCGCCCAATGATGGCTGCAATCGCGGACAAATCGTGACTTTTATTTACAGATACATGGGCAAATAAATCAAAAACTACAAGACACCCGACCGTCGGTCGGGTGTCTTGCTCTTACTTCACTATTGCATTTTGCTTGACCCACTCGCCCCACTTTCTATAGGCGCTGCCGTCGGGGTGGATACCGTCGGAGGTAATGTCCGAGGAAAGCGTGCCGTTTGCGTCGTCGAACAGATCGTTGCACTCAAGATAGAAGATCGTCTTGCCGTCGGCGAGGGTCTTGGTGTAATCATTGAGATTATTGAGATTTGCGTTATTCACCGCGGTACCGCGCGAATCCTGCGTTGCAGAAACGTGAAGGTTCGACATGATGTAGATTATTGCATCCGGCTGAAAATCGCGTATCTTATCAATAAGATTGCTGTAGGTCTGCTTGAGCGCTTCGACAGAGCCGCCGATATCGTTTATGCCGAGCATGACATATACCTTGCCGAACGGCCTGCTTTGCAGAAGCGCCGGAAGAGTAGTCGTTCCGACTCCGGAAACATCTGCACTTGTGCTCATTGCACCGGTCAGGCTGAGACCTACGGTCGTGAAGAACGTTGCTCCGTCGATCGTCTCCATCATCTGAATGCCCACCATGCGCGAGTCACCGATAAACAGCGCGTCGTTAAAATAGCCCTCGGGCGCGGTCGTGAACTGCAGGGGAGTGGGCGTAGGCTCCGGTGTCGGCTCAAGGCTCTCGGATGGAGCGGCGCTCGTCCGGGTGTCATCGGTAGTTCCGCTGTCTCTTTTGTTCTGGAGGCTGACACATATAAGAGCGATCAGAACAATGATCAGCACAAAAGCAATGAGCGCAATAACCTTCTGCTTTTTTGTCATATAAAGATCTCCTTTTTGGATGTATGGACGACACACCGATCAGCGTGCCGTCCATGAATTATAATTATTTTTCACTGCTGAGCTTCACCTGAAGCTTAACGGGGTTGTGGTCGGAATAAGTGAAGCCTTCGTCGAGTGTGTTCACCGAAACAAGCTCAACATTCGGCGACAGAATGAAGCCGTCTATGACATAGTGCTGAGTGTTCTCGGTGTCCGACGGGTCATAGGGCTGGTTGAGGAGCCTGCAGCTCGGCGTTTCGAGATCGTACGCAAGCGTCCAGCCCTCCGGCATGATATCCTCGCTTATAGTGCCCGGCTCCCACAGATCCTTGTGCGTGTTGGGGTATTTGTCAAGCCCGTTGGGGAATATCTGATTGAAGTCGCCGCCGGCTATGACATAGTTGCCCTTTTCGTACTCGGACTGAATAAACTCACGCAGCTGCTTTGTCTGCGCGATCTTGCCCTCGCCGTCGTCATAAGCCTCCAGGTGGAGATTTACGATGACAAGCTTGCTGCTCGTTCCGGATATAGGCAGATAGCTCACGAGCAGGCAGCGCTTGAGATTTGCGGTGCTGACCGGCCAATTGAACGGACAGGGCAGCGATATGCGCTCGGCCGAGTCGATATCGTACACCGTTGTCGTCAGAAGTCCGCTGTTTACCCGGCCGATAGGCGGCACGGGGTAGGGGACGAATTTGCACGAGTAGTTGAGCGCATAGGTGCTGTTGTTTATGCCAAGCGCGTAAGCCTCGTCCTTCCCGTAGGTTCTGGAGGAGTTTTTATCGACCTCCTGCAGCATGAATATCGTTGCAGGATCCGATGACGAATAAAGCGTTTTGTATATGCCTAAAAGCGACGCTGCGACCGTGTCCTGGTCGGCGGAAGAGACATTCGTGCCGCCGTCCATAAAAAAGTCCGATCCCTTGCCGAGACCGGCATAGCCTATGTTCCAGCTTATGACCGAAAACTCCTCATCCAGGAACGGTGAAAGGCCGCTGACCTCCGAGTTTGCCTCGACCTTAACATCCATAACGTCTCCGGGTTTGAATTCGGTGACCGACAGCCAGAGGATCAATGCGGCGGCTGCCAAAAGAATTATGCCAAGAATTACAAGAACTGTTTTAAGCAATTTTTTTGCCATGTCCTCACCTCACGAGTGTATATTATCACAGCCCATTCCCGTATTCAAGCAAATTCGACAGATGCCTGAGCAAAACGACAAAATTGCGCGATTTTGCTTGATAAGGAGCATATAATGGCGTATAATTACAAAGATATTATTACTTTTGCGGGAGGCCGGAAAATGAGTTATGATACTATAAGAATGAGCGACCCGGAGCTGTACGGCGCAATGAAAAGCGAGCTTGAGCGCCAGCGCGATCACATTGAGCTGATAGCGTCGGAGAACTTCACCAGCCGCGCCGTAATGGAGGCAATGGGAAGCCATCTTACCAATAAATATGCCGAGGGCTACCCCGGGGCAAGATATTACGGCGGCTGCGAATATGTCGATATCGTCGAGCAGCTTGCCATCGACAGAGCAAAGAAGCTTTTCGGGGCCGAGCACGCAAATGTTCAGCCACATTCCGGCTCGCAGGCAAACGTCGCGGTCTATCTCGCGCTTTTAAAGCCCGGCGATACGATACTCGGCATGGATCTCAGCCACGGCGGACATCTGACGCACGGCTCGAAGGCGTCTATCTCCGGCAAGTATTTTAACGCCTGCTTCTACGGCGTCGATCCCGAGACCGAGATGATCGATTATGAAAAGGCAATGCAGATAGCCGGCGAGTGCAAGCCGAAGATCATAATTGCGGGCGCAAGCGCCTATTCACGCATAATCGACTTTAAGAAAATGCGTGAGATCGCCGACGAGGTAGGAGCATACCTCATGGTCGATATGGCGCACATAGGCGGCCTTGTCGCGGCCGGCGTTCACCCCAGCCCCGTACCTTACGCCGACGTTGTTACAAGCACGACCCACAAGACCCTCAGAGGGCCGCGCGGCGCAATAATCCTGTGCAAGGATGAGCTTAAAAAGAAGATAAACAGCGCAGTGTTCCCCGGAACTCAGGGCGGACCGCTCATGCACATAATCGCCGGCAAGGCCGTCTGCTTCAAGGAAGCTATGAGCGAGGAGTTTAAGGCGTATCAGCGTCAGGTCGTGAAAAACGCCGCCGTTCTGGCCGATACCCTGTCCGAGAACGGCATACGCCTCGTGTCCGGCGGCACTGATAACCACCTTATGCTGGCCGACACCATGAGCCTCGGCCGCACCGGCAACGAGGTTCAGGAGCTTCTTGACGCGGCGCATATAACCGCAAATAAAAACTCCATTCCCTTTGATACTCAGTCCGTCAAGCTCACCAGCGGCATGCGCTTCGGAACTCCGGCGGTCACTACGCGCGGAATGGGCGAGGACGAAATGCGCGATATAGGCAAAATGATAGTGCGTATTATAAACGACGACGGCGATGAAGCAATTGATGATGTAAAGCAGCAGGTACTGTCCCTGTGCGAGCGTTTTCCGCTCTACCCCGAGATCGAGATGTAAAGTGCCGAAAAAATGAATAGATCATTGCTGAATGTTTTAGGCTGCTACATACTCTGGGGGCTGCTGCCGATATTCTGGAAACTGCTTGCCGGAGTCAACTCAGCCTATGTTCTTGCGCAGAGAATAGTTTTCTCCTGCGTGTTCTGCCTTGCCGTTATACTCATAAAAAGGCATGGCGGCGAGATTGGAAGGATCATAAAGAATAAGTCCGAGCGGCGCATGTTCTTCCTGTGCGGCATACTTATCTCGATAAACTGGGGAGTGTATATCCTCACCGTCGCAATGGGCAGGATACTCGAAGCAAGCCTCGCGTACTACATGAATCCGCTGTTTTCCGTGCTCATCGGGGCGATATTTTTCAAGGAAAGGCTCAGCCGGGTGCAGTGGGCGAGCGTCGCGCTTGCCTTTGCCGGGGTCATGTTCTCCGTTATCCGCTATGGCGAGGTGCCGTATCTTGCAATTATAATCGGCCTGTCGTTCGCGCTGTACGGCGCGCTTAAAAAAGGCATAAAGGCCGACAGTGAAACTTCCATATGCATGGAAACGATGGCAGTGCTGCCGATAGCGATTGTGTTTATAGCATATGCGCAGTTTTCCGGCTTTACAACATTTTCATCGCTCACAACGGCAGAAGCGCTGCTTCTTATAGCAACAGGCCCGATAACGTCAATTCCGCTCATGCTGTTTGCAAAGGGCATAAAGGAGACGTCGATCGTGACCTCCGGCATACTTATGTACATTAATCCTACGCTCCAGCTGCTTGTCGGCGTGTTTATCTATAACGAAGCCTTCACGCAGACAAATGCGATAACCTTTGCATTCGTCTGGGCAGCGGTCATACTGTTCGTTTTCGACAGCTTGAGAAAGCATAAGAAAGTGAATGCGTAAAATTACAGAGCTATCCACCATCCGGGGATAATAGCAAAAGGCGTGACTGCCAAAGTCACGCCTTTAATAATATAGTGCGCCCGAGTGTTTGCCCGGAGAGCTGAATTTCAGCTCCTCTTATATGTCATAACTATACCGACAATAGCCGCTGCAAAGACTATAGGAGCAAGCCTTACAAAAACAAATTCAAATCCATGCAGGATCGTTCCGGCGACTGCAAGTTCGGGATTGTTGTAATTCCAGTCCATATAGGAGCCGTTTATTGCGGCAAAAGCAATAAATATTACCGCCATAAATGCACACAACGAGATAAGCAACCAGCGAATGGTTTTTACTTTCGACGAATGCCTGTTTGAAAGCTGCAAATTTATCACCTCGAGCTTTTCGGAAATGGCTCTCAATTCATCGGAAGCTGACTCGCTTATGGCTTCTCCGAGCAAATCACTGACCGAAACGCCGAATTCGTCTGCCAATGAAATAAGCATGCTTGAGTCCGGAACGGATAAACCCGTCTCCCTTAATTAAAGATATTGTTGGGTAAAAAAGAAAGGTCAGTCGATTTTGCCGATGAAGCGGTAGTAGATTTCTACTTCC
>OLPW01000016.1_pt1 | contig 159085 bp, 158 predicted proteins | sample 1672161 | NCBI WGS metagenome assembly OLPW01 (sample SAMEA3136654, study PRJEB25190) | human gut metagenome
TATTCCAAAGTATATATTTTTAAATAAAGTGTGACATATGATTGACTAATATACATAAATTATTCTAAAATAAATAAACTAACTATTGACAAAATAGGCTAATACGCCGTATAATATTTAAAGTTAATTATACGCGTCATTAGCTCAGTTGGTAGAGCAGCAGACTCTTAATCTGATGGTCGGAGGTTCGACTCCTCTATGACGCACCAAAAGATTAAATCGTCGCACCAGACGAAAAACAATAAATCAACTGTAAAAGGTTGATTTTTTTGTTGCCTTTTATTGAAAAAGAAAGGATGGTGTGATATGATAAGTATTGTAAAGAAGAAAAACAAGATAAGCAGAGATTTACTCTCTAAAATTGAATGGGCTTGCCGTTTGAATGCTATAAAACTTGAACACCAAATGATATTAGAAGGTTGTTTAAGAGTTATAGAACATACAAATCTAGCGTATGTAGAGCCACATAGAGTAATTATTAAGAATAATTTATATTTATTCTTTAATGAACATGATTACTTTTATGTGAGAGATTTAAGGACTAAATATCCTTTATCTAAACTACAAGAATACATAGCAAGGCATTAATTTTAGAGTTTTTAGAATTGTTTTTAATATAGAATATAAAACTCTAAAAAGTGCCAATAGCTTATGTATTTAGCTAAAGGCACTTTATTTAATGCCTACCCATTCAAAGTGAAGGGAGGATTTAAAATTATGAATGAAGAAAGAAAAGTTGCAGGAATATATATTCGTGTAAGTACAGAAGATCAAGCAAGAGAAGGATTTAGTTTAGGAGAACAAAAGGAAAAACTATTACAGCTTTGTTAATTTAAAGAATATGCTGTATTTAAAGTGTATGAAGATGCAGGAATATCAGCAAAAGATATGGCACATAGACCAGCTAGACCAGAATTTCAAAAAATGTTAGCAGATATGAAAAAAGGTAAAATTAACTATATTGTAGCCTATAAGCTGGACAGGGTTACTCGTTCAGTGCGTGATTTAGAAGAACTAATTGCAGTATTAGAAAAACACAACACATATCTTGTATGTGATGGAGATGATGTTAATACTTCTACTGCAAATGGAAGATTTTTCGTAAGAATGCTAACAGTGTTATCTCAGTTAGAAATTGAAATAGTAAGTGAAAGAACAAAGTTTGGATTAAATGGTGCTATAAAATCTGGGCATTTGCCACGGTACTATTCCAATAGGCTATAAGAAAGATAGTAATAAGAAAACTGTAATTGATGAAACTACAAAAGATGTTGTTATAAGAATATTTAATATGTATTTAGAGGGCAAAAGTTATCAACAAATCGCTAATATTTTAAAAGAAGAAAAAGTATTAGCACCTAAGCAGTGGCGAGATTCGACTATACAAAAAATAATAGAAAATCGTGTTTATATGGGTGATTATGAACAATATAAAAGAATTGGAAAAATGCAAAGTATTGAACCAATAATTTATATGAATGTAGTAGAGCCAATAATAAGTCGTGCTGTATGGGAGGAAGCACAATTGCAAAAAGAAAAAAATCAAAGAGCTTATGCTAGAGATAGAGTTTATATTTTCTTTCAAAAGTTAAAATGTCCTAAATGTGATAGCATAATGAAATGCAAAGGCTCTGGTGGCAAAAAGAAAAAGTATATGTACTATAACTGTGAGCATTGCAAGATTTATTATAGAGAAGATAAAATTGAAGAATGTTTAGAAGATTTTATTTTAGACTTAGTTGAATATGATATGGCAGTTAAAAAGTATTTCTTCCCTATACTAGCTGATAAAAAAGAAACTAATACCGAAAAACTAGATAAAGAAATTGATACTCTACAAAAACAAAAAAAGAATTAAGAAAGCATATTTAAGTGGAATAGTAGAAATGGAAGAAAAAATCAAAAGAAGAAAAACAAGAATTTATTTCTAAATTTATTGAGTCAATGAAACTGATTAAAAATAAAAATGGAGACTTTAAAATTGAGAAAATAAATTTTAGAAGAAGTTATATTGAACAACTAACGAAGTTTTTTCAAAGTGGAATATTTGATATTTATGTACCTATTGAAGTTGATGATGAAGAAAAAATTGTTAGGACAAGTATTAATATAAATCAGAAACAATTAGATGAATATATAGAAAGACTTAATAAAGAATTTGAAGTAGAATTTTATGAAGTTTTTCCAGAAAATATGAATGGAAAACCTAAAATAGTTGAACTAAAACTGAATAAAGAAAAACAAAAATTAATCAGATTAGTTGCAGTAAAAAGTGATAAAAAATTTTCAAAATCTAAAGAAGAAAAAGTAAAAATTTTAGTAAGATATTTTGAAACTTTAAGCGTAGAAAATAAATTAAAATTGTTTATAATTGTTTTAGAAAGTGACATGATAAAATTGAAAATTGATAAAGAAAATTTGATTGAACTTTTGAAGAATTTCTTATGTGTTTTTGATAAGAATTATAATAAAAATAGAATGGTAACTTTAGAATATAATATAGATGTTTTTATATTATCAAAGGTTATGGAAATGAATAAAACAGAAAAAGAAAGTTTTGTATTTGGACTAGCATATATTTATTTATAACATCATACAAAAATAATAGGAAAAATTTGACTTTTCACTTGTTATTTAGTCGAATTTATAGTATAGTATTAACATAGGAAATAAGAATAATTGCAGATGTGGTTGCCACTTTTGATCCGCAACTTTATGTTGTGAGAATGGAGGTGGTGCTATGATAGAAGCTGTTTTATTAGAAATAATATACTTACTTTTATTTGCATTAGTTGTCGAAACTATTATAGTATTTGCCTTAATTATATTTATAGTATTTTTAAGCAAATAGACAATAAAAAACACATCTGTAACTTGCCAGTCTGATGTGTTTTTTACATATTACACGGCAACCACATTTGTGGTTACTTATTTCCTATTAATATTATACACAAATAATTTCAGTTTGTCAATTTTTTTAGAAATTGAATAAAAAAATATTGAGAAAGGAAAAAATATAATGGATTTTAATAATTTTCAATCAGAAAATAAATTAAATCCGAAAAAGCTAATATTAGTAATGATTAGTTTCATTATTTTTATTATCATGTACTTTATATTTCATGGAAGAACATTATTTGATAAGACTAACAATATACTACTTTTATTATCATTATTGTCTGATAGTATCTTTATGACTTTATTAATGGGATTTATAGTAATATCTATTTTACCTATTATAATTTTGAGAAAAACCGATGAAGTTAGCTTTACCTCAAAGCATATGCCTATAATAGTGTTAATTATTTTAATTATATTTGCTTTTAATTTAAACTATAGTGCCATACGACCATATAAAAAATATACGATAGATAGTAAAAAAATATATGGCATAGAAATGACTTTTAGAGCATTAGGAGATATTATTAGTAATAAAACGATAGAAATAAAAACTAATAATTGGAAAATAATACATGACATAAGATCTAGAAGAAAACATAATATATATGATTATTATCTTGAAATTAATGAAGGCGAATACATAATACCTATTGGAAATGTAGCTAAAGTAAGAGCTTTGTTATATCAAAGTTCATATGGTGAAAATAGTATCAATGTAATTACAGTATATAAAAATAGTAAGATTATAAAAGAAATTAATGGTGTAGATTTATCAGCAGAAAGTCATGAAATATACGAATTTGCCAATAATAAACAGTATAAAATAAATATAGTATTGCAACCCAATCAAACAATTTCTTATCAAACAGTAGGGTGTACATTGGATGAATTTATAAGTAATAATGATGTACTTTTATACATATTCGACAAAAACGATAAAGTTGTATCTATGAGGGAGATAAAAGAAGGTGTAGATAACTTACCAGTAGATTTGGACAATGGGAAATATTCTGCTTACATATGCACTCATATCATGAATTTAGAAAAAATCAGTAATAGTATTGTATATGAAGTAAAAGATGGAAAAATATATAAAGCTGAATAACAAGATTAAAAATAAATAATACTAGAAAATTTTAATTAGCTAATAAGCTAACTAGGAGGTTAAAAATGAAAAAACAAATTACAAAAAGTCTTATTATTGTAATGATATTTACTATATTAACATTAATATTTGTTCCTAAAATAGCATATGGTTATACTTCTGTAAATTTAGAAGATTATAAACCTAATATGCCAAGTAGTTCATTGACAAACAGTAATGGAAATGTTATAGAAAACAAAGGACCAATTATATCAATGAAATCAAAAGTTATATCATTCGTTTTTATACTAATTATAACAGCATTAATATATTTTATTCCTACAATTATAGCTTTAGTTAGGCATCATAGTTATAAATTATATATTATAGGAATTAATATAATTTTGGGATGGACATTAATTGGATGGATAGTATGTTTAATCTGGTCTTTTATAGATAAGAGAATAATAAAAGAATAAAAATTGATTAACCGTATATACATTTTTAACTATATATGCTAAAATGTATATACAGTTGATTAAATGGAAATTTTTTTGTGCTAAATGTGGGAGGATATGCAAAAAAAATGTGCTATTTTTTCGCAAATAAGTACCGCTAACGCACCAAATAAATCTTCAATAGAAAGAAGATTTATTTTTTTATTCACAAAGTTAACATAAAACAATACTGTTGCGAGCGTTTTTTCATTTTTTATACAACTGTCACGAAAGCTGTCATTTCGATTCTCGCAACTACAGGCTGGGCAATTATGCTTGGCAGAAAAAGTAAAAAGAGAGAATATGAAAAAGATGAGGCACAAGAATAGTAGAGACATTCGGCAATCCAAGAGGTGATCTTGGATTTTTTTTTATAAAAAATATGTAATAAAATTTCAATATTTTGAATTTAAAGATATATATGGTATAATATAAAACGGAAGGGGGAAAATATTATGTTAGAAATGTATAGAACAGAACTTGAAACAAATGTAACAGAAAAAACAGCTAAATATGAAAAGGGAAATTGGATTAATATGATTTCTCCGACAGAAGAAGAAATAAATGATGTATGTAATAATTTAAAAATAAAAGAAGATTTTATTAGATATGCATTAGACTATGAGGAAAAAGCTAGAATTGATATTGAAGAAGATGATGATACAATATTATTTATAATAGATATTCCAATTAGAGAAAGAGAAGGAGACTCGCTAATTTATTCAACAATGCCAATTGGAATTATATTTGTAAGAGATGATTATATCATTACAGTATCTTTGAAAAAAAATGAAATTATGCAGAGTATGTGTAATAATACAAAAAATATAATAACATATAAAAAAAGTAGATTTTTATTGCAAATTTTATACAAAAATTCATCAATGTATTTAAATTTGTTAAAAAAGATAAATAAAGAAACAGAAGTTGCTGAATCAACATTAAAAAATTCTATGAAGAACAAAGCACTATTAAAATTACTTAATTTAGAGAAAAGCTTGGTTTATTTCACAACATCATTAAAATCAAATGAACTAGTAATGGAAAAAACAATGCGTGGAAAAATTATTAAACTTTATGAAGAAGATGAAGATATATTAGAAGATTCAATTATTGAAAATAAGCAAGCGATAGAAATGGCTAAAATATATAGTGATATTTTAAATGGAACTATGGATGCGTATGCATCAATAATATCAAATAATTTAAATGGTGTTATGAAATTTTTAACATCAATAACAATTATATTATCAATTCCAACAATGATTGCAAGTTTTTGGGGAATGAATGTACCAGTACCATTTCAAGATAATCCTTATGGATTTCCAATTTTAATTGGAATTTCAATAATAGTTTCAATAATTGCAACTTTATGGCTAAATAAAAGAGAAATGTTAAAATAATTGTTAAAATTCTCCTTTAATGGAAAAAATAATAAAACTTTAAAAGTATAAAATGACGAAAAGTGAATATACTTTATAGTGAAAACTTTTAAAATAATTTTTAAAGGAGGATGTAATTTAATGAAAGTAATAGATACAATTGCTTTAGTTTTAATAATAATTGGAGCAATTAATTGGGGACTAGTCGGAATATTTAATTTTAATTTAGTCGATGCAATATTTGGTGCAATGTCAATAATAAGCAGAATAATTTATATTCTAGTGGGAATTTCTGGATTATGGGCAATAAAATTATTATTTGATAGATAAAAGCTAAAAAAGCCTGGATTGCTAAAGCAATTCAGGCTTTTTTTCCTTTACAATATTAAAAAATATGATATAATATACGAAGTATGTAAAAAATAAGGAGGAGAAGCAATGCTTACAGCTACCGGAGTAACAATTAGATTTGGAAAAAGAACTTTATTTGAAGATGTAAATATAAAATTTAACAAAGGATGTTGCTATGGAATTATTGGAGCAAATGGTGCAGGAAAATCAACATTCTTAAAGGTCCTATCAGGAGAACTTGAACCAAGTAAAGGTGAAGTAACAAAGGAAAAAACAGAAAGATTATCTGTTTTAAAACAAGACCACTTTGCTTTTGAGGAATATACTGTTATGGACACAGTAATTATGGGAAATGATGAACTATATAAAATAATGAAAGAAAAAGATGCAATATATGCAAAGCCTGATTTTTCAGAAGAAGATGGAATGAAAGCTGCTAAACTAGAAGAACGTTTTGCTGAATTAGATGGATGGAATGCTGAGTCAGATGCAGCAGTGTTATTAAACGATTTAGGAATAACACCAGAAAAACATTATGAACTTATGAGCAATCTAGAAGCAAAAGATAAAGTAAAAGTATTGCTAGCACAAGCATTGTTTGGAAACCCAGATATACTTTTACTTGACGAGCCCACAAACGATTTAGATTTAAAAAGTATTAGCTGGCTTGAAGAATTTTTAATAAACTTTGAGAATACAGTTATTGTTGTATCACATGATAGATACTTTTTAAATAAAGTTTGTACACATATTGCAGATGTTGACTTTGGTAAAATTAAAGTATATCCAGGAAACTATGATTTCTGGTATGAATCTAGCCAACTTGCATTAAAACAAATGAAAGAGGCTAACAAAAAGAAAGAGGAAAAAATTAAAGAATTACAAGACTTTATTGCAAGATTTAGCGCAAATGCTTCAAAATCAAAACAAGCAACATCTCGTAAAAAATCATTAGAAAAAATTGAATTAGATGAAATTAAACCATCTAACAGAAGATATCCTTATGTGGATTTTAAACCAGATAGAGAACCAGGAAAAGAAATTTTACATGTAAAAAATGTATCTAAAACAATAAATGGAGAAAAAATATTAAATAATGTTTCATTTACAGTAAAACAAAATGATAAAATAGCATTTTTGGCAGATAATGAAAATGCAAAAACTGTATTATTTCAAATTATAGCAGGCGAACTTGAACCAGATGAAGGAGAAGTAGTATGGGGTACAACAATTACATCAAGCTATTTTCCAAAAGATAATAACTATTTATTTGAATCAGATTTATCAATTACAGACTGGTTAAGACAATATTCAAAAGATCCAGATGAAACTTATGTAAGAAGCTTTTTAGGAAGAATGCTATTTTCAGGTGAAGAAGCACTAAAAAAAGTAAATGTACTTTCGGGTGGAGAAAAAGTAAGATGCGTTCTTTCAAAAATGATGTTATCAGGAGCAAACTTTTTAATTTTTGACGAACCAACAAACCATTTAGATATGGAATCTATTACAGCGTTAAACGAGGGAATGAAAAAGTTTAAAGGAAACATGTTATTTACTTCACATGACCATCAATTAACTCAAACTGTTGCAAATAGAATTATTGATATAAAAGCAGATACAGTAATAGATAGAGAAGTTACATATAATGAATATTTAGGAGTAGAATAAATGGATACACAAGAAAGAATTGCAAATATAATTGCAGAAGAATTAAATATAAAATTAGTGCAAGTTGTAAGAACAATTGAATTAATTAATGAAGGAAATACAATACCTTTTATTGCACGTTATAGAAAAGAAGTAACAGGTGGTCTTTCAGATGAAACCTTAAGAGATTTAGGAGAAAGACTTACATACCTTCGTAACTTAGAAGCAAGAAAAGAAGAAGTAAAAACATCAATTGAAAATCAAGGAAAACTTACAGACGAAATAGTTGCAAATTTAGAAAATGCTAAAACATTAGCAGAAGTTGAAGACATATATAGACCATATAAACAAAAGAAAAAGACAAGAGCTACAGTAGCTAAAGCAAAAGGATTAGAGCCATTGGCTGAAATTATATTAGCTCAGACAAAAAAAACACCAATTGAAGAAATTGCAAAACAATATGTAAATATTGATAAATTATCAGAAGAAGATAAAAATAACAAAGAAAAAGTTGTAGCAACTGTAGAAGATGCTATTCAAGGTGCAAAAGATATTATTGCAGAAATTATATCAGATAACCCTGAATACCGTAAGCAAATTAAACGTATTTGCTATAGAGAAGGTGTTATAATAACTAAAGCTACAAAGCCAGAAGAAAAAACACCATATAATATGTATTATGAATTTAGCGAAAAGGTAAATCATTTACCTAGCCACAGAATTTTAGCTATTAATCGTGGAGAAGCTGAAGAATTTTTAAAAGTAAAAATTGAAAAGCCAGAGGATAAAATTTTAGATTTAATAAATAGAGACATTATTAAACAAAAAACTCAATTTACTACAATATTAGAAGAAACAATTGCAGATAGTTGGAGCAGATTAATTGAACCATCTATTGAAAGAGAAATTCGTTCTGACTTAACAGAAAAGGCAGAAACTCAAGCTATTAAAGTATTTGGAAAAAATGCAAAACCTTTACTTTTAGCAGCACCTTTAAAAGGTTTAACAGTAATGGGGTTTGACCCAGCATATCGTACAGGTTGTAAAATTGCAGTAATTGATGAAACAGGAAAATTACTTGCAACTACTACTGTATACCCAACAGAACCGCAAAATGATGTAGAAGGTGCAAAAAAAGAGCTAAAAGCTTTAATAGAAAAATATAAAGTTGATATTATTGCAATAGGAAATGGAACAGCTTCAAGAGAGTCTGAAAGCTTTGTTGCAGATATGATTAAAGAAATTGAAAGACCACTTCATTATGCAATTGTAAGTGAAGCTGGAGCATCTGTATACTCTGCATCAAAACTTGCAACAGAAGAATATCCAGATATAAACGTATCTTTAAGAGGTGCAATATCAATTGCAAGAAGATTGCAAGACCCACTTGCAGAACTTGTAAAAATAGATCCTAAGGCTATAGGAGTAGGGCAATACCAACATGATGTTGACCAAAAGAAATTAACAGAAAGCTTAACTGGTGTTGTTGAAGACGCAGTAAATGAAGTTGGAGTTGATGTTAATACGGCTACACCATCATTACTTTCTTATGTAGCAGGAATAAATAAAACTATTGCAAATAACATAGTAAAATATCGTGATGAAAATGGTAAATTAGCTGAAAGAAAAGAATTGCTAAAAGTTCCTAAATTAGGAAAAGCAGCATTTGAGCAATGTGCAGGATTTATTAGAATTCCTGGTGGAAAAAATGCCTTAGAAATCACAGGAGTTCACCCAGAAAGTTATTCTGTTGCAGAAAATTTACTTAATAAATTAGGATACAAAAAAGAAGATTTATTAAATAAAGAAAAACAATCAGAAATAAAAGCTAAATTATTAGAAGTAGATGTAAAAGAAACAGCAAAAGAGCTTGATGTTGGAGAAATGACTTTAGCAGATATTATTGAAGAAATGTCAAAACCAGGTAGAGACCCAAGAGATGAAATGCCTAAGCAAATATTAAGAGCAGATGTACTTAAATTTGAAGATTTAAGAGATGGAATGGTTTTAACAGGAACTGTTAGAAATGTTACAGACTTTGGCGCTTTTGTTGATATAGGTGTAAAACATGATGGGTTAGTACATATTTCACAATTAAGTAATAGCTTTGTAAAAAATCCATCTGATGTAGTTTCAGTTGGAGATATTGTAAAAGTTAAAGTTATTGGAATTGACCAAGAGAGACAAAAAGTTCAACTATCAATGAAAGATGCATAAAAAATGAGTGAAAGAATATATTTTATATTTTTTCACTCATTTTTTTGTATACATTTTCTTTTAAATCTAAATACCTTTCATTAAATGCTAAATTTTGTTTTGGATAAACAGGTGGTAGAACACTTAAAATTAAGCAAGGTTTAGATTTAAAAAGCTTTAAAATACCAGTTGGCTTTCTAAAACTAAACACAAATGGAATAATTGGTACATTATTTTTTGAAGCAATTTTAAATGCACCATTTTTAAAATTACGTAATTTATTGTAATATGGCCACAAAGAAGCTTCAGGGTAAAAATGTACTACTTTATTTTTAGCTAATAAATCATCAATTGCTTTATAAAAATTTTCTTTACAAGAAATTTTTTCTGGTATAGGAATAGCATATAACAAACGTACTAAATGCCTAACCACAGGCATTTTAAAACCATCAGTTTTAGCAGTGTAATATATTCTTCTAGGAAACCATGCAAGACCAAGCATTGCACAATCTATATATTGCACATGGTTTGATACTGAAATAGCACCAGTCTTAATATTTTTTAAATTTTCTTTTCCTTCAATTTTTAGTCCAAAAATAATGTTAGAAATTAAAAAAATAATTGGTGCAACTATGATGTAGTAAAATAAATTTGATATTAACTTAAAAAATATATTATTTTTTACATATTTATAATTTAAGCCAATATCAAATTTAAGTGGTTCCCACATTTTTATTATATCTTCATTTTCATTATTTACATTTGATTGTAAATTTTCTTTCATTTACTATATTTCCTTATTTCATCTATTATAAATTCACAAATTTTGCTACAAGCATTTTTATCTATATTTTGTTTTTGTGCTTTTATTATATTTTCCATTTTATTTTTATCAGTTAAAAGAGATATTACTGCATTTTTTATATCATTAGTATTCTTACAGCTGATAGACATTCCATGACTCCCAAAAAATTCTGCATTATATGTTTCACAGCCAGGTATTGGCATAGTATGAATAATAGGAATATTTATTGTGGCAGCTTCTGTTGTTGTAAGACCACCAGGCTTAGTTAATAAAAGCTCACTTATAGTCATATATTTATAAATTTGTGGAGTAAAACCTATAGGAATTACTTTATTTGAGTTATAATTATTTGAAATATCTTCATAAACTTTTTTATTATTACCACAGGCAACTAAAATTGTTTCAGAAATTTCATTCTGTAAAACATCTATTATACCTGTAACATTTCCAAAACCCATACTTCCTGTCATAACTAATATATATTTTTTATTTTTATCTAGATTTAATTCAGCAAATATTTTAGATTTATCTAAATCTTTACTAAAATTAGTTGACACAGGAATACCAAAAGGTATTAGCTTTTCGTGGCTGATACCTTTTTTAGTAAAATCTTCAATTAAATCTTTATGTGGAATTATAAAATAGTCTGGATTAGTTTCTGGCCAAAATGGAATTGATTTATAATCTGTTGCAACTGCAATAAAATGTATGTCATGTTGTTTTTTAATAGCAGTTAAAACTTCAGCAGGGAATAGGTGAGTAACTACAACATAATCATATTTATTTTCAACAATATAATTATATAATTTTCTTCTATGTAATTTATTTACACCATAAACCGGAGATGTAATTTTTGTCTTTTCATATAATTCACCTAGTTTATAAACTCTTTTAAAAACAGCACCATTTCCTTTTGTTGAACTAATATATAATTTATTTACAACATTAGCTATCTTATAATTTATTAAGTCCAAATATTCTTTAAAATCAACTTGAACTCCTTTATTTCTTAATTCCTCTGTTATAGCACTTGCAGCAGAATTATGGCCACCACCTGTACTACATGATAGAACTAAAACTTTAAACATATAATATCCCCTTATTTAAATTGTTCTTGAATTTCATTTACTTCATCATAATGATTATTTAAAATATCTAAAAATACTTTTGCAATTTCTGGGTCAAATTGTGTTCCAGAGCATCTTTCAAATTCAGCTTTTACAACATCTAAACTTAAAGGATCACGATAAGTTCTCCTTGATGTCATAGCATCAAAAGTATCTGCAACAGCAGCTATTCTCGCAAGATAAGGAATATCGTTGCCTTTTAGTTTTCCAGGGTAACCAGTCCCGTCAAATCTTTCATGATGATGCTTTACAATTGGTATAATATCTTGAAAAACTTCAGCATTACACAAAATATGAGCACCTATTGAAGGATGGTTTTTTATTTGTGAATATTCATCATCTGTCAATTTAGATTCCTTTAATAAAATACTATCAGGAATACCAATTTTTCCAATATCATGGAATAAACCACCAACTTCTAGAGTTTTTAAATCAGTATCAGATAATCCTAAATATTTTCCAATTAAAACAGAATACTTAGAAACCCTATCTGAATGTCCTCTGGTATATGGGTCTTTAGCTTCAACAGTATATCTTAAAGTTTGAATACTGTCTAAGTAGGCTCTTTCTAGTTTTTCATAAGTAGAAGAAAGCTCTTCATTTATTCTTTTTATTTCATTCATTTGCTCAATTGACTTAATTCCAGACTCAATTAAAAGAAGTAATTGATCAAATTTATCACTTTTTTCACAATAACCTTGAATATCTAATTTTCTAATTGTTTCCAAAGGTGGAGCCAAATCTTTATGACCAGTTAGTAACAAAATATATAATTCCTTATTGAATTTACGTATTTCTTCAACTACCTGATCTCCATGAATAGGTGTCATAATAAAGTCCAAAATCATTAAATCAAAATGTTCATTTTTAACCTTTTCAATTGCTTCCATTGGGTCAGTAACACCTGTAAAATCATAGCCAGATCTCTTTAAGAAAATTGATAAAGAATCAACAATTCCTTCCTCATCATCAACTGCTATAATTCTATAACCTTTATCATTTGCGCTTTGCATGTTTTTTCTCATAATCTCACCTCAACGTTTATTGTAATCTATTCAAGATGACAACATCATTATATCATAACTTGTCGAATTGTACAGCTTTTGCATAAAAAAAATCTAGCATTTAGTTGAAAACACTAGATTTTATACATATGAGTAAATATTAAAGTGGTAGGATTACATTAAATGTAGTTCCTTTTCCTTTTTCTGTTTCAAAAGTAATATTGCCATTAAAATGAGCACGAATAGTAGAGTATGACATAAATAATCCAAGTCCAGTACCATTTTTACCTTTTGTTGTTATCATTTCTTTAAATAATTTCTTTTGAACTTCATCTGGTAAGCCATTTCCATAATCTTTTACAGAAATAACAACATTATTATTTTGTTTTGATAAAATTAAATCAATTTTATTATCAGGTTTACCATCATATGATTGTATAGCATTTGAAACCATGTTATTTATAACTTGTACCAAACTGTTTATATTTCCTTTTAATACAGTTCTTTCATCTGTTTTCATGCAAACATTTAGCTCTACTAAGGCATTTTTTAATTCATGTTTCATTAAAATATTTACACGTTTAACTAATTCGTCTAAAGTAAATGATACAGCTTGTTCTTCAGACATTGTAACAGCCTGGCCTTTAACAGCAGTAATAACATCTGACATATATTCTGTATAAGAACGTATTTTGTCTATCCAATCCTTCATGTCTTTTGCAATATCATGGTGATCTTGTACAGTAACCTCAGGGTCTCCTACAGATGCTTCATATTCTTTAACTAAATCTGTAAGACCTTCAGCTGCACCAGATATAGACATTATAGGAGTTTTTAAGTTGTGAGCTATACCACCAATTAACTGACCAAGTGAAGCTAAACGTTCTCTTTCCATAAGCATATTTTGATTATTTTTAATTGTTTGCATATCAAGCATATGTTGAGTTGTATCTTTAAATAATACTAAAATTCCTAGAAAAGTTTTATCATTTTGAATACTATTAATTTCTATATTAAAATATTTGTCTTCATTAACTAATTTTTTTTCAAAATGAAATGTATCAGGAGTATCTTTTGCAATATCAATACAGTTTTTTAATTTTTCAGTGTTAACAGAAAAATAATTTCCTGTATTTACTATATCAAATAAGTTTTTTCCTCTAATGTAATTCCCATCAAGCTTAAACATTTTTAATACTGTAGCATTAAAATCTGTAATAATACCATTTTCATCCAAAACTAAGTAACCATCTGAAATTTTATCCACAATTGTTTGCAATGCTATTGGGGTTACTTTCATTAATCCAAACCTAAATACAGCCAATGCAAAAAATAAAATTGTAAGTGCAAAACATATAGGCGTTAAATATACTGTCATAGGTATACCAAGCATTCCAAGCAAATTAACAACTAAAGGAATAAGAGCTCCTAAAACAATTAATAATGATTGCTTAGAAAAGAAACCTGATGTTTTAAATGAGTATTTAAATAATATAAATATAGCAAGTATTAATAAAGCAAATGTATAAACTGAATGGACCATTATAAATGGGCCCTTTACAGTATCATTTAAATTAATAGAGTATTTTGCATAAAATAAATGGTGGAAATCATTTGTCCATAAGCAAATACATGAAAGTATAGGTATAACAAATAAAAGCAAATACCAAAGCTTAAATTTAATTTTTGTTTTAGACATAATTAATGCAAAAAAGAAAAATGCAACAGATAAAAAACATCCACCAAAAGCAGCAGTATATTCAAAATATACAGGCGGAATAGATGTATTTTGACACAGAATTTGCATAATTAAACTAATTGTCCAAACTAACATTAAACCAACTAAAGTTATGAAAGAATAATAAATTTGTTTTTTAGTTTTTTGAGTTTTTTTAATAACTAACAATAATACAGTCATAATTATTGCAGATATAATAAGAATAACCAAATAGTTTAAATTTTTCATAAGTTTAATACTCCTTTAAATAAATACATTTGATAGATGTATATAATTATACATCTATCAACTTTTAGGCTAAATATTTTCTTAAATAGTTAATATATTTTTTCAAATATGATTCATCGATTTTAGGCCATTTAAAATTAATATGGTATAAAAATGCTTTAGTAAAATCTGAAAGAATATTAATATTAGATTTATACTCTAATTGTTTATCTGGTCCTAAATCATTTATAATTCCAGAAAGTATATTAGCACTTTTTGCATTTTTTGACAAGTCTGTAATTTTTTTACCAAACTCCTCAGGAGAAACAGAAACAATATTAATATTTTCTTCTTGAAGAATTTTCAAAAATTCATTCATATACACATGATTATCATTATATAAATGATATACTGAAAAATCAGGTACATAGTTTTGTAAAATTTTTATTATTGCATTACCACAAACATCAACTGGTGTGAATTCAATATACATATCCAATAGATTATTTGGAACATAACCAAGCTCTATAAATGTAAGCATACGTTCCAAAAATGCATTTTCTTGGTAATTTATTTGAAAAGCACCATCTGAATATCTATTAGTAATGTTGCCTAAACGTAAAATTTGTGCTTGCAAACCATTTTTACTTATATTTTCTAATATCAATTTTTCAGATAAAAATTTACTTTTAATATATTCATTATCTAGAATTTGACCAATATATAAATTATGCTCAGAAAAATTCATATTCTCAGTAACTTCATGTATTCTATCTGCATAACTACCATCTAAAGATAAATTTCCAGATACACTTAAAGAAGAGACATGAAGTAATCTTTTATTGAACTTTGTACATATATCAATAAGTTTTTCTGTTAAACCAACATTTATTTTTTTAAATTTTTCCTCATTACCATAGTGTTTTACAATTGCAGCTGAATTAATAATAACATCAATGCTATTAAGCAATTCTAAATAATCTTTTTCACTCATACCAAAGTTTTCATCTAAAATACTAGAATTAATAACAAAAATTCTATTATTTAAATAATGGTCTAATTCATTTCCAAAGTAGAAATGTAATGTTTCTAAAAATCTAGTTTTTCCTTCTTTTCTGTCTTTGTCACGAACAATGCAATAAGCATTACCAGTATCATTTTTAATAAAACTATATAAAATATGGCTACCAACAAATCCATTAGCTCCTAATAGTAAAATATTGTTATAACTTGAAGACTGTAAGTTAGAAAGAGATGTAGCAAAATTAGATGCAACATTTTTTTCTAATGCATTATGGCATTCAACAAAATCTTTGTTATCTAATAATTCAATATCATATTCGCCATGTGTGCTTACAAGCTCTCTAACTGTATGATATTTAAAAATATCAGAATATGTAATATTAATATTATAAGCTAATAATTCTGTTTTGAATTTAATTGCAAGTAAAGAGTCAGCACCCATTTCAAATATATCATCATCAATACCAATTTGACAGTTTAAAAGGCTTTCCCATATGTTACAACATAGTTTTTCAGTCTCATTTCTAGGTGCAACATAGGTTCTAGTTTCAACTTGGCTTATAGAATAATTTTCTAATTGTTTTTTATCTATTTTACCATTTAAAGTAATTGGAAGCTTGTCTAATTTTATAATATATTTTGGCACCATATATAATGGTAAGGTTTCAGACAACTGCTTTCTTATTACTGATGTTTCAATCTCACCAGATGATGTGAAAAATGCAGCTAAATAAGGTACAGTTTCTTTTTTATAAATTATACAAATATTAGTTATTTCAGGTATTTTCAAAAACTGATTTTCAATTTCAGATAATTCAACCCTAAGGCCACGTATTTTAATTTGTGAATCTCTTCTGCCAATAAACTCAATATCACCATTAGATTTGTATTTTCCAATGTCACCAGTTTTGTACATAATTCCATCTCCAAAAGGATTTGGTACAAAACTTTTATTAGTTAAATCAGGGTTATTAATATAACCTTTACCAACTCCAAGACCTGCAACACAAATTTCACCTTCAACACCAATAGGGCATATGTTTAAATCTTTATTACAAATCCACAATTGTGTATTAGCAAATGGCTTACCAATAGTTATATCATTAGAATTGTAAACTTCTTTACTTGTACAACAAGCAGTAATTTCAGAAGGACCATAACCATTAAATATATGAGCATTAGAAGTTTGAGCTTTTATTTTATCATATAAATTTGAAGGAAAAACTTCTCCACCTAATTGTATAACTTTTATAGTATTCCAATTTGAACCTACAGAAAGTAATAAGTCCATTCTAGAAGGAGTAGTTAAAATAAAGTTTACATGTTCTTGCTCTATTAATGTGTTTGTATATAATGGTATTTTTTGTTCTTCTTCATTTGTTAATATTACAGTTTTACCAGAAAGTAATGGCACAAAGTTTTCTACAATAAACATATCAAATGCTACACTACTCATACTTAAAAAGTTTGTACAAGTATCAGTATAAAGAAAAGCTTTATAATTACTTAGCATATTTATAACACCTTTTCGTTTTAACTCTACACCTTTTGGAGTGCCAGTAGAGCCAGATGTATAAATAACTGCAAAACTGTCTTCATTATCACTATAGGCATTTACATTTTGTGCACTATAATTTTCTAGAGGCAATTCATCTAAATAAAGTTTTTCAACACCATCAATATTTTTTGAGTCTTTATTAGTTATTAAATAGTTTGAATGAGCATTTTCTAGCATAAAACTAATACGATCATATGGCAAACTTGTATCAATTAACATATAACCAGCACCAGATTTTAATATACCTAACATAGCAAATAGCAAGTCTGGTGTACGAGGAAGAAGAATTCCTACAATTTGATTTCTTTTTACATTTTTACTAATTAAAAAGTTTGCTATTTGATTTGCCTTTTTATTTAATTCTTCATATGTAATAGAAGAACCATTGAAACGAATAGCAATATTATTTGGATTTTTTTCTGCTTCATTTTCAAATAATTCAACTAATTTAACATTTTCATCATAAGGTAAAATAGAGCTGTTATATGTTTTTTCAATTTCTAATTTTTCATCTTTATTTAATAAACTAATTTCTTTAATAGTAACATGAATATCATTTAAAATTAATTTTATTAAACTTATATAATGATTTAAAAATTGAGTCATAAAATCTTTTGTAAATAGACTTGTAGCATATTCTAAACGAGCTGATATAACATTAGATTTTGGCGTTAGATCTAATGAAAAATCAAATTTTGAAACTTTAGAACATGGGGTATAAAGTTTTGTTTCAACACCTGAAAAGTCTATTAAAGCACTTTCTTCATTTTGATATACAAACATTGTATCAAATAAAGGAGCTCGGTTTGTATTTCTATTTAAATTTAATTCTTTTACTAACTCATCAAATGGATAAGTTTGATTTTCTAAACATGCAAGTCCAGTTTGAGTTACTATATTTAAAAACTCATTAAAAGATAAGTTAGAATCAATTTTTTCACGTAATGCCAACGTATTTACAAACATACCTAAAATATTTGCAAAATTTGCATCATCTCTTCCAGCAACAGCAGTTCCTACAATAATATCTTCTTGACTAGTATATTTACTAAGAAGAATATAGTAAACAGATAATAAGAAAAAGTATGGTGTGGTGTGTAGACTTTTACACAATGTGTATATTTCATCTGCATTTGTAATATTTAATAATACTTCATCACCTTCAAAAGAGCGATTAGCTGGCCTTGCAAAATTTGTAGGCATATTTAATACAGGAAGTTCCCCATCAAATTTTGACTTCCAAAATTGTTTCATTTGATTATATTTTTCAGAAGATTTTAGTTTATTTTCAAAAATAGCATAATCAATATAATCAAAGTTATTTTCTTTAATTGAATTTCCATTATATAAATTTACTAATTCTGCTGTAAAAATTCCAATAGAAGTACCATCACAAATAATATGGTGGAAATCTACCAACAACAAATAATGTGTTTTATCAAATTCAATTAATTTTATTCTAAAAAGTGGAGCCTTGCTTAAATCAAAAGGCTGAACAAATTTAGCAAAAATAGTGTCAACATCATTAATATTTCCATTTTCTATTTTTAAACTAAAATTAATATTGTCATCTATTTTTTGGACAAGTTCATTATTTTGCATAGTAAAATATGTTCTAAGTGCTACATGTTTTTTAATTAATGTATTAATACAATCTTCAAGTTTTTTAATATTTAAATTTCCTGTTAAGAAAATTCCACCAGGAGTATTATAGGTAATAGAAGGATTTTCTTCTAAGCTAACAGCATAGTAAATACCTTTTTGAGCTGAAGTCAAAGGGTATGAATCTGATATTTTTGCTTTTTCAATATTTTCAACTAATGAGGCATTTTGAGCTTGCATATAAACTGCAAGGTCTTCAATTGTGTCATTTTCAAAAATATTATTTACAGTTAACTTTATACCAAATTTATTATAAATTTCAGATACCAATCTTATTGATGATAAAGAGTCACCACCAATTTCAAAAAAGCTGTCTTCAATACCAATATTATTAACTTGTAATATTTCACTCCAAATATCAACTAATTGTTGTTGCAACTCATTTTGTGGAGCAACATAATTCATAGAAAAATTAATTTCAATATTATTTAATTGCTTTTTATCAATTTTTCCATTTGCAGTTGTTGGAAAACTATCTAATTGAATAATAAAATTTGGCACACTATAAGCAGGCAATTTTGTTAATAAAAATTGCTTTAAATCTTTAGTTGAAATATTAGTGCTAGCCACAATAAATGCAACAATAACTTGGTTATTATTTCTTAAATTAATAATACATTTTTGAATATTAGGGTACATTGAAATAGTATTTTCAATTTCATTTATTTCAATACGATGACCTCTTACTTTAACTTGTTTGTCATCTCTACCAACAAATAACAAGTTACCATCAGGTAAGAATTTTACTAAATCACCAGTTCTGTATAATCTTTCATCAGCTTTAAAAGGAGATTGAATATATTTTTCATTAGTTAAAGTCTCATTATTTAAATAACCTTTTGTAACATTATCACCACCAATAAATAGCTCTCCAGCAATACCCTCAGGCACAATGTTTAGGTCCTTATTTAATACATATGCAGTTAAGTTATATAAAGGCTTTCCAATAGGAATAATAGAATTGTCATTTGCTTCTTTTTTAGCTACTTTAAAAGCAGTACAACATATAGTTGTTTCAGTAGGGCCATACCCATTAACTATTTGCATATTTTCATTTAAACTGAAGAACTTTTGAATAGTAGAATTTTTTATTGGCTCAACTCCAACTAAAATCTTATCAATTTTAACATTATTAGATTCATGTAAAATTGAATATACATTTTCCAAAATATTAGGTGGTATATATAACATAGTAACATTATGTTTTAAAATAACATCACAGTAATGGAAAATATCTGAAATATTATCTTCATCATATAAATATAATTGAGCTCCATTTAGTAATGTGAAGAAAATTTCCCAAATACTAACATCAAAAGATATATTTGTACTAGCCAAACAAATATCTTGTGTTGATACTTTATGATCAAAATACTTGTTAAAAGAACAAACAAAGTTATTTAAATTTTTGTTTGTAACTTGAACACCTTTTGGATTTCCTGTAGAACCAGAAGTGTAAATAGTGTAAATAACATCATCTGGCAAATAAGTTACAGGAGTTAGTTGTGAATTTTGATTATTTATTTTATCTATAAAAATTACGTTTTTTAAGTAAGAGCAATTAGATGCTGTAATGCAACAACGCGAATTACTGTCATTTAAAATATATTCAACTCTTTCTTCTGGTAGAGAAGTAGAAATTGGTAAGTAAATTCCACCTATTTTCATAATTGCAAGTAGAGAAATTATTAACTCAGGAGAACGTTTTAAAAATGTAGAAACAACATCACCTTTTTTTACTCCTTGTTTTTGTAATTCATAAGATAGGCTATTTATACGCTTTTGTAACTCAATATATGAAATAGAATTTTTATCATCAGAAACTGCAATTGCGTTAGGATGTAGTTTAACTTGCTCATCAAATAATTCTATAATGCTTTTTTCTTTAGAATAATCTAAAATATTGTTATTAAACTGACTAATGAAGAATTCTTTTTCATTTTCAGTTACTATTTCAATATTTTTTATTTCAATTTCATTATTTAAAAGAACTTGATTAACTATATTCATTATTCTTTCGTGCAAAGTATTAATTTCTTCATCACTTAATTTATCTAGTTGATAATCATAAAAAATATTTAAATCACCTGTATTATCCATATCATAAAAATGTACTTGTAATGTGTCTGTACATTTTCCTGAAAATAGCCATCCAGAAGAATAATCTATATCACAATTTTCTTTATTGTCTCTAGCATTTTGATAAGAAAGGGCAATATCATATAAATTTTCTGAAAAATTATATTTCTTTTTCAAATCTTCTAATAGATGTGAATAAGGGTATTTTTGATGCCTAAATATAGCTAATTGAGTAATTGCTACAGATTTTACAAATTCAGAAAAAGTAATATTACTATCAACTTTTGCTTTAAAAGGCACAGTGCTAATAAACATACCACTTGTATGTTTTTCTTTGAAATTTGTTCTATTTAATACTGGTGTACCTATAATAGGCTCTGATATATTGGTTAGTTTAGACAAATAGATAGAATAAATAGACATAAAAAATGTGTAAACAGAGCAATTTAATAACTTGCAAAAATCATTTATTTTTGCAAATAAATCTGAATTTAAAATATAGCTTTTTCTCTTAGCAATCATATTTGAATTAATATTGTTTGATGAAATTGAGCATAATTCTGGGCAATTTTCAAAATATTCGTCCCAGAATAATCTATCTTTTGGGAATTTCTCACTATTTATATAATTATTTTCAGCGTCAATAAAATCTGTATAATTAGGGAAAACATAATCTACAGAATTATTATGAATAAGATTTGAATAATTACTCATTACTTCAGTAATTAAAAGGCTCATACTCCAAGCGTCTGTAATAAGGTGATGTAATGTTGCATTAAAACCACCACGTCCATCTGGTAATACAAAAATGCTAAGTGAATATAAATTAGAGTCAAAAACATTAAATGGAGTATCAATTATTTTTTGATTCCAATCTTCTAATTCTTTTTCATTTTTTAGCTTTGTAACAGGAATTGTAAAATAAGAATAATCTGCTACATATTGCATAGGTGAAGAGTCTACTAGTTTTATACGTAAACGAGTAGCTTCATTTTTTTCTATATATAAATTTAAAGCTTTTTCCAATAATGGAACATTGACAGAATCATTAATTAAAACAGGTCCACCAATGTTATTTAAATTTGTGCCAGGATTTACTTGATCCATAAGCCAAATTGACTTTTGTGGGTTGGTTAAATTATATAAATTTTTCTCCATAATGAAAAATCCCCTTTATTAGTGTTTTCACAAAAATTCTAGGTAAATTATATATGAAATAATGCTAAAAATCAATGAAAATATAGTAAAAAAATGGGGAAATATGGGAATTTATTTTAATTATGATTAAAATTATTTTTTGTGTTCATAATTTTAGCAAAAGGAGGGCACAATGGAAGAATATATAAGAAGAAAGCAAAGAAAAGATAGGGTAAAAAAATACTTTATAACAACTTTTATAATTATTTTAATAACTATACTTATGGCACTTACATACATTTTGTATTTTAATATTGAAACACCAACACAAATAATTAAACCTTATGAGGCAAGTAAAATATCGCAAACTGTTGAAAAAACTAAAAAAGAAAATGAAACTATTACACAAATGCTTGAGAGAGTTACTGAAAGTGTAGTTGGAATTTCCAAATTAAAAAGCACAGGAAATTCAATATTTTTAAAAGATGGAACATCAAAATTGGGATTAGGAACAGGAATTATAGTTTCTGAAAATGGCTATATATTAACAAATGAGCATGTTTCAGGGGAAAAATATAGTAATTGTTATGTAACACTTGCAACAGGAAAAAGTTATCAGGGAAATGTTGTATGGTCAAGCACAGATTTAGATTTGGCAATTGTAAAAATAAATGCAAAAAACTTGCAATATATAACTTTAGGAAATTCATCTGATGTGAAATTAGGACAAATTGTATATGCAATTGGAAATCCAATTGGGTTTGAATTTCAAAGAACTGTAACATCTGGAATTGTAAGTGCAACAAATAGAACAATAATTTTAAATGAAGACGAAAAATCTTCATATATGGAAAATTTAATACAAACAGATGCTACAATAAACCCCGGAAATAGTGGAGGACCACTTGTAAACGAAAGTGGAGAAGTTATAGGAATAAATAGTGTAAAAATTACATCTGCAGAAGGTATAGGGTTTGCAATTCCAATAAATATAGTAAAAACAATTATTCAAAGTTTTGTAACATCAGGAGAGTTTGAAGAAGCATACTTGGGTGTATTTGCTTATGATAAAAATATAATACCTTATTTAGATAATAATTTGGAAATTGATGACGGAATTTATGTGGTACAAGTTAATAACAAATCATCTGCAGAAATGTATGGAATAAAAGAAAAAGATATATTATTGGAAGTTGATGGAATCGCACTTGAGAAAATGTGTGATTTGAGAAGTTACATTTATACTAAAAAGCCTGGAGATGAGGTTATATTTAAGGTTTTACGTAATAAAAGAGAAAGTAACATTACAGTTAAACTATCGAAAAAATAATGTGCCATTGGGGACGGAGAATTTTGGCACATTTTTAAATTAAAAAGATGTAAAATATTATTATGTGTGCCAAAATTCTCCGTCCCCAATGGCACCCAATGGCATATGAACACACAAAAGTTATAGATTTAAAAGAAAAAGGTGGCTATTATGAAGTAACAACAGAAAAAGGAAATGTTATTACAGCAAAAAATGTAGTAATTGCAAAACATTACCCAATTATAAATGCACCAGGTTATTACTTTTTAAAAATATATCAATCAATGTCTTATGCAATTGATGGAAAATCAATATATGCACCAAGTATTAAAAATTTACAATAATTACTTACAAACAAGCGTTTACAAAACGCAAATAAGTTGATATAATAAAACAGAGTGATGAAAGGAAGATTGCTATGCATAATGAAGAAAGTAAAATATATGTAGCAATAGATTTAAAAAGCTTTTATGCCTCTGTTGAATGTAAAGAAAGAGGACTAGACCCAATTACTACAAACTTAGTAGTTGCTGATAGTAGTAGAACAGAAAAAACAATTTGCCTTGCTGTAAGCCCAGCACTAAAATCCTATGGAATACCAGGTAGAGCAAGGCTTTTTGAAGTTGTTCAAAAAGTAAAAGAGATAAATGTATACAGAAAAAGAAAGGCAACAAATAGAACATTTACAGGATCATCATATAGTGATATTGAATTAAAGAAAAATAAAAATTTAGAATTAAGTTATATAATAGCACCACCAAGAATGGCTTATTATATGAAATACAGTTCAAAAATTTATAATATATATTTAAAATATTTTTCATCTGATGATATATATGTATATTCAATAGATGAGGTATTTATAGATGTTACACATTACCTAAAAACATATAATATGGGAGCAAAAGAGTTAGTAACAAAAGTAATGCAAGATGTTTATAAAACAACAGGAATAACAGCAACCGCAGGAATTGGAACTAATTTATATCTTTGCAAAATAGCAATGGACATTGTAGCAAAGCATGCAAAACCAGATAACAATGGTGTAAGAATAGCTGGTCTTGATGAAATGGCATATAGAAAATTACTTTGGAGCCACAGACCTTTAACAGATTTTTGGAGAGTTGGTAAAGGCTATTCAAAAAGACTAGAAGAGCATGGAATGTACACAATGGGTGATGTAGCTAAAATGTCAGTTAAAAATGAAGAACTACTATATAAATTATTTGGCGTAAATGCAGAGCTACTAATTGACCATGCTTGGGGATGGGAAAATGTAACAATTGAGAGTATTAAGGCATATAGACCAGCTACAAATAGTATATGCTCTGGACAAGTTTTACATTGTCCATACAATTACGAAAATACAAAACTAATTGTAAAGGAAATGACTGAACTACTTGCACTAGATCTAGTAGAAAAAGGGCTAGTTGCAAATCAAATTGTATTAGAAATTGGGTATGATGTAGATAACTTGAAAAATCAAGCAATTAGTAGCAAATATAACGGAGAAATAACAACTGATAAATATGGAAGAAAAGTACCAAAACATGCACATGGAACAATAAATATAGACCATCAAACATCTTCTAGCAAAGTTCTTACAGAACATATAATAAAATTATATGAACAAATTATTAATAAACAACTTTTAGTAAGAAGAATCAATATTACAGTTAATAATGTGGTAAATGAAAATATGGTGCAAAATAGCAATTATGAGCAAATTAATTTATTTGTAGACTATAAAGAAGTCAATAAAAAAAGAGAAAAAGAAGAAGCAGAAAAAGAAATACAAAAAGCAATGATTAATATAAAAAACAAATATGGAAAAAATGCTATAATAAAAGGAATGAATTTGCAAAAAGAGGGCACAACTATTGAAAGAAATAAGCAAATAGGAGGTCATAAAGAATAAAAGGTGTTAGAAAAAAGTGATAAATATAACGATATAATAAATTTACCACATCATGTATCTGAAAAACATGTAAGAATGACAATAGAAGAAAGATCTGCACAATTTGCACCTTTTTCAGCATTAACTGGATATGATGATGTAATAAAAGAAACAGCCAGGGAAACTAATAGTAGAATAGAAATAAATGAAGAACAAAAGACAATTTTAAATAAAAAATTGCTTTTAATAAAAGAAAAAATACATAATAGGCCAAAAATTACAGTTACATATTTTATACCAGATGTTAAAAAAGATGGCGGAAAATATATTGAAGTAACAGAAAATGTAGTAAAAATAGATGAATATGATAGAAAAATTATACTAGAAAATGGGGAAGAAGTTCAAATTGAAGAGATTATTGAGATTAAATTATAAAATAAAAAGGATAGTACGGTTGTACAATCCTTTTGTTGGTGCAACTGGAGGGATTCGAACCCCCGACCTTCCGGTTCGTAGCCGAACGCTCTATCCAGCTAAGCTACAGTTGCGTGATAATACTTATTATACATTGAAAAGTAAAAATATTCAATAGAATTTTGAAAAAAATGTTGCAATTATAAAAAAAGTGTGCTATATTATATAGGTACTGAAAAAAATCGAGGCGTAGCGCAGTTGGTAGCGCGCGTGGTTTGGGACCATGAGGTCGCAGGTTCGATCCCTGTCGCCTCGACCATAAGTATAAAGTGGTAAGAAAAATCTTACCACTTTTTTATCTCACTAAATTAAACAATTCTTTTATATCTTCTACAATCAACTTTCCCACTTAAATAATTAGACAATTTTTCGCCATTTATTAAAGACTCTTTTTGCATTTTTGAAAGAGTTTTTATTTGATATTCTAATTTACAAGCCAAAGATTTATCTTTACTTTTCCAAGCAGATTCAAGTTTTACAGCATTATGTGATTTTGTATATTTTGCACCATTTTTATCTTTAGTTAAATGCTCATTTATTCTTTTATTTAAATCATTTGTCATTCCAGTATAAATTGAATTATCTGCACACCTTAACATATATGTATAATACATTTTTTCACCAACTTTTAATAAATTGTATCATTAAAAAAATCAATAAGCAATAAAAAAGCATTGTAAATAATACACAATATGTGATATATTAAAGAAAATTTTATTAAAAAAATATTTAATTCTTGAAAGGAAATTTATGAATTTAGAAATTTTTAATCTTTTAGGTAATGAAACTAAAAATTTTGTATCAAGTTTCGTTAATGAATTAGCAAAAGCTTTAGATAAGGGGAATAATATGAATATAGGGGTAGTATATGGTTTAGACAATGAAAAAATAACATTGCTGAATCCTGAAAATGGAAAAGAAGAAGATATATACATATATACAACTGAAAATGAACTGGAGAAATTACATAATCATGGAATTTATGAAAATATATATAAAATGAATAAATTAGATTTTTATAATCTATACTCAGGTCAAAAAGTACAGTTAAATGGAGATAAATGTGAGTTATATAATGGAGAAATAGATATAAAAAGTGATGATGCTTGGTACAAATTAGATGATTTGTATGGAGTATTAAGAGACAACGAAAATACTAATTTTGTAGTGCAAAAAATAACTGATGATAAAATTTATTTAACACATGAAAATGGAAGTGGTTCAATATATACATATAAAGAATTATATCCAGACTTTAATGTTGGAGATATAGTAAAAAGAGTAAATGGAAAATATATAAAATAGGTGAAAAAATGAGCAAAAGAAAAACAAAAAAATTAATTACAAGTATAATATTTTTAATTGCAATAATTACAGGAGTTTATTTCGGAAATATCGAGCTAGATGAAAATGTATTAGATAATACAACTCAGGAAGTATCTTATAATTTAGGCGAAATTCCAGAATACAATGGAGAAATATATGTAACAATAAATAATAATATTCCAAATTTTGAACAAAGTGATTTAACAAATGAATGCTTTGAAAAATACAGCAAATTAGACAAACTGGGTAGATGTGGAGTTGCGTATGCAAATTTAGGAAAAGATACAATGCCAAAAGAAGGAGAAAAAAGAACATCAATTAGTCATATATATCCATCTGGTTGGCAAAGTGTAGAGTATAATGGAAAAAGCTTATATAATCGTTGTCATTTAATTGCGTATAGTTTATCAGCAGAAAATGCGAATAAACAAAACCTTATAACAGGAACCAATTATTTTAACACAAGCGGAATGTTACCATTTGAAACAAAGGTATTAAACTATTTAAAAGAAAATGAAAATAATCATGTACTATACAGGGTAACTCCAATATTTGAAGGAAACAATTTAGTGGCAAGTGGAGTACAAATAGAAGCACAGTCTGTAGAAAATAATGAAATATGCTTTAATGTGTATATTTATAATGTACAACCAAATATAGAAATAGACTATAGCAATGGTTATAGTAAGTTAAAACAATAAAATCACATTACCTGCTTAATTTGAATAAATTATAGCAGGTGATTTTTTATGAGTATTGTTCCAACAAATCAAAAATACTATTATTCACTAATGATGAAAAACATACAAGAATTAAAAAGTAAATACAATTTTTTAGAAGTAGGAAATATAGGCTTTAGTACACTTGGCAAACAGCTTCCATACATAAAAATAGGAAGAGGAAGCAGAAAAATTATGTATAATGCAGGAATGCATGCAAATGAGTATATATGTTGTATTTTGCTTATGAAATTTGTAGAAAACTTTTGTCAAAGCTATGTTCTAAATAGTAGAATATTTGGTCAAAATGCACGAAAATTATTTAATAATGTTTCTTTATACATCTTACCAATGATGAATCCAGATGGAATAGATATAGTTATTAATCAAGTTGAAAAAAATAGTGATATATATAAAAAGTATTTAAAAATTTCAAGTGAATTTCCTAATATACCATTTCAAAGTGGTTGGAAAGCAAATTCTAATGGAGTGGATTTGAATTTACAATTTCCGGCAGGCTGGCAAAAAGCTAGAAAAATAAAATTTGAACAAGGATATACAAAACCTGCACCTCAAAATTTTTTGGGAGAAGGTCCATTAACACAAAGTGAAGCATTAGCAATATACAATTTTACATTAAAAAATAATTTTGAACTAACAATATCATATCATACACAGGGAAAAGAAATTTATTGGGATTTTCAAAATATTAATCCACCAAATGGTTATGAAATAGGTAAAATATTTGAAAAAGTTAGCGGTTATAATTTGACAGATGTGCCATATAATTCGAGTTTTGCAGGATATAAAGATTGGTTTATTCAAAATTATAAAAGGCCAGGTTATACAATAGAAGCAGGAATAGGTGAAAATCCACTTCCGATATCTCAATTTGATGAAATATATAATGACAATATTGGGATTTTAGTTTTAGGAATGTTAATATAAAAAGTAAAAAAACTAAATAATTTTTTTGAAATTGTGTATACTAATTGTAAAATGTTGTGATACAATAACAAAAAAATGGAAGGAGACAAAAGATGGACAAAAAAGAAGCTGAAGAATTAAAAAGTAAATTATTTAATAAAAAGGAAAATGGCTGGAATGCAAAAACAGAAGAACAAAAACAAAAAATTTTTGAATATGCTAAAGGCTATATAAATTATATGAATAAATCAAAGACAGAAAGAGAGATTATAAATACTTCAACAGAGATAGCACATCAAAATGGATTTAAAGATATAAAAGATTGTGAAACTTTAAAACCAGGAGATAAAGTTTACTGGAACAACCGTGGAAAAAGCATGTATTTAGCTGTTATAGGAGAAAAAAGTATTGAAGAGGGAATGAATATAATAGGTGCACATGCAGATTCTCCAAGGTTAGACTTAAAACCAAATCCTTTATATGAAGATTCTGAATTTGCATACTTAAAAACACATTATTATGGTGGAATAAAAAAATATCAATGGACAACAATTCCACTAGCAATACATGGAGTTATAGTTAAAACAAATGGCGAAAAAATAACTGTAAATATAGGAGAAGATATGAATGATCCAATATTTACAATTACAGATTTATTACCACACTTAGCACAAGACCAAATGAAGAAAAAATTAGCAGACGGAATTGATGGAGAAGATTTAAATTTACTAATTGGAAGTATGCCAATAGGTAGTGAAATAGCTGAATCTGTTAAATTAAATATTTTAAATATATTAAATGAAAAATATGGAATAACAGAAAAAGATTTATTAAGTTCAGAAATAGAGTTAGTACCAGCAATGCCTTGCAGAAGCATGGGACTTGATAATAGCATGGTTGCTGGTTATGGGCAAGATGATAAAATATGTGTTTATGCATCTTTAACAGCATTAATGAATGTGCAAAATCCTGTTAAGACAGCAGTATGCATTATATCTGATAAAGAGGAGATTGGAAGTATGGGAAATACAGGTATGGAATCACATGTATTTGACACATTCATTTCAGAAATATTAAACAAATTAGGAATAAATAGACCTAATTTATTGGAAAAAGTTTTTTGTAATTCTAAAATGTTATCAGCAGATGTGGATGCTGGACTAGATCCAATATATGCAAGTGTTTCAGAAAAAAATAATGCATCATATTTAGGAAGAGGAATAGGACTTAATAAATATACAGGAGCTAGAGGAAAATCTGGAGCATCTGATGCAAATGCTGAGTTTGTGGCAGAAGTTAGAAAGATATTTGAAGAAAATGATGTTAGATATCAAATTGCTGAACTTGGAAAAGTAGATATTGGAGGAGGAGGCACAATAGCATATATTTTAGCTAATAAAGGAATAGATGTTATTGATTGTGGTGTTCCAGTACTTTCAATGCATTCACCTTATGAGGTTACAAGTAAATTAGATTTATATGAAGCACATAGGGGATATGAGGCATTTTGGAAAAATGCATAATTAAATAAAAAATAAAAAAACGTAGCTAAATTATTTAGCTACGTTTTTATGTGCCATCAAAGCTTATTTAGTGGAATGATATCCACTAAATAAGCTGAGGACTCGAAGGGTCAACAATGTTAAGATTGAATGCCTTGAGATGCTTGTTCTGGCAATGAGAGTTTTTGTAACTTATGTATTGCTTCATGAATAACAACTATGCTACTTTTACCAGATTCAATCATATATTCAATATATTCGTCTTTTACATACAAATTATTACTAGTAGGACTATAAATTCCGTCTTGGCATATTCTACTAAATCTTCCAGTACGATTTATCAAATAACCTATATCATTTTCATTTAATAGATTTATAATTTCTTGTTTTAGTCTTACATACTGCCGATATTTCCTGAGCTAAAATTTCAACTATTTTACTTTTTTGCTCATTATCAATTGGTTTACCCATTTTACATCCAGTAAATACACTATAAATGTTCATCATTCTATCAATATTCATATTTGTAATTTCCACATTTCAAACTAATGTTTAAAAAATTATTATATAAGACTATATGATTTTTAAATATTAGATTTATTTTTCATTACAATTTTATGATTAAATAAAATCTTAATCAATAATAAAATTATATATTGATATCATGAAAAAATAAAAAAGATATTCATATTATATATGAATATCTTTTTGGTGAGCCAGAAGGGATTCGAACCCCCGACCCCAGGCTTAGAAGGCCTGTGCTCTATCCAACTGAGCTACTGACCCATTAGTGAATAGAAAAAATATTTATCTATTAGCAAATACTATAATAACACGATTTTTAAATCCTGTCAATAAAAAATAGTAAAAAACACTGGAAAAAAATATAAAGGTAAGTTATAATCAAAACAGGTGAAATATATGGAAGAAGAAAAAAAGATTAATGTACATCAAATTTTCTGGTATTTTGTATTATTTAGCATGTTGGGCTTAGCAATAGAAACTTTATATGCACGATTTACTATGGGAATTTGGGAAAGCAGAAAAGGATTTATATGGGGTCCATTTTGCCCAATATATGGAGTAGGTGGTACATGCTTAATAATATTATTAAACAAGGTGGACAAGAAAAACTATTTTAAATTATTTATATTGGGATATTTAATAGGTTCGGTTGTTGAATATTTATTAAGCTACTGTATAGAAGCTATATATGGTGCTAGATTTTGGGATTATTCTTGTGTTGGAAAAGATATAAACGGTAGAATTTGCTTGTTATATTCATTGTTTTGGGGATTTTTAACAATTGGAATGATGAGATTTGTAAAGCCAAGGATGGATAAGCTGGTTAATAAGATTTCTGGCAAAATAAAATGGCCTATTGAAATAGCGTTTGCATTATTTTTATTAATTGATATGCTTGTAACTATATGGAGCATAAATACTTACGAAAATCGTGCGATTGCAACATATTATAATGAGACAATTGAAACAAAAAATAATAATAGTATAATTTCTAAAATAGAAAATGACTATTTTACAAATGAGCGTATGGAAAAAACATTTCCAAATTTAAGAACAAAAGACAGAGAAGGCAATCAAGTATATGTAAGAGATTTATTAAAAAACAATCCTTAAAATAAGGATTGTTTTTTTAGTCTGGTAAAATAATTGGATTTTTCTTTCTAGCTCTATATAAAGTGATTTTATTTCCTACAGTTTGAACACAAACAGCGTTTATACTATCTGCAATTGCATTACCTAAAGATTTTACATCTTCGCCAGAATTTTCTAATACATTTATTTTAATTAATTCTCTTGCTTCTAAAGCATCATCTAATTGTTTTAACAAATTTTCAGACAATCCAGATTTTCCAATTTGAAAAATAGGATCAATTGAGTTTGCTAAACCTCTTAAATAAGCTCTTTGTTTACTTGTCATAATTATTCCTCTTTCTTATTTATTTTCGACTATATAATTATAACATGATTAAGCTAAAAAAGCAATTTACATTGAAATAAAACCGATAAATCCAAAAATCAAAAATAGAATTCCAGAAAGTTTTTGCATTGATTGTTCAGAAATATATTTATTTAAAAATCTTCCTAAAACTATAGCAATATAATCACATGCAACCATTGCGAAAATTGCACCTAAAATTAAAGAGAGTTTATAGTTAGAATATTGAATTCCAAGTCCAATAGATGCTAAAAAAGTTTTATCTCCAAGTTCCCCAACCATTATGCATAATGCAATTAAAAAACAATAATTAATTTTTAAATTTGTAATTTTATATAGTAAATTTTCTTTTTTGGAATTATCCATTACTAATTTTTCTTTTTTAGGTAGTAAAGAGAGAATTCCCATTATAATAAAAGAAGAATATGTAATTAATTCAATTGTATGATGTAAAATTTGATTTTCAAAAAGTGCTAGACTACTTCCAAATAAAATAGCCAATCCATGACTAAAAAAGGAGCCAATGGCAACACCTAATAAAATTTTAAAAGTTTTATCTTTACCAGAAAAAGATAAAACTAAAAGTTGAGTTTTATCACCAAGTTCGCTCACAAAAACCATCAAAAATGAAATAAAAAAAGGATAAATAAATTCCATAAAGTTACACCTCTTTGATTTGATTTATATTCAAAAAATGTAAATTCTATGTGAAATATTTACAAAAACATTGCCAGGGAAATAAGATAGTGATAAGATAACGAGGTATAAAACATACGGAAACAAGAAAAAGGAGGAATCTAAAGTGATAGAAGTAAAAAATGTCACGAAAAAATATCCTAATATCAAAGCAGTAGACAATATTAATTTTACAATAAAAGATGGTGAAGTAGTTGGTTTTTTAGGTCCTAATGGAGCAGGAAAAACTACAACTATGAATATGATAACAGGATTTATTGAGCCTACAGAAGGGCAAATTATTATTAATGGCTTTGATATTGTAAAAAAATCAAAGAAAGCAAAAAAACAAATTGGGTATATGCCAGAGGGGGTTCCTTTGTATACAGAACTAACTGCAAGAGAATTCGTAAATTATATGGCTGAGCTAAAAGATGTTAAAGCTAAGGAAAGAAAAGAAGCAGTAGAAAAAGCAATTGAAGAAACAGGATTAAAAGATGTACAAAACAAGCTAATTAAAAATTTATCAAGAGGATATAAACAAAGAGTAAGTATGGCAGGAGCTTTAGTAGGAAATCCAGAAGTAATAATTCTAGATGAACCTACGGTTGGACTTGATCCAAAGCAAATTACTGAAATTAGAAGTCTAATAAAGGAACTAGGAAAAAAACATACGGTAATTTTAAGTAGCCATATTCTATCAGAAGTTAGCCAAATTTGTGAAAGAGTAATAATTATAAATCACGGAAAAATTGTTGCGATAGATACTCCTGAAAACTTGGAAAATAAAACAAAAGAGAAAAATACAATTCTTGTTACAGTTGAAGACAAAAATGAAAAAATGAAAAACTTAAAAGAAGAAGTTAAAGAAATTGAAGAGATTAAATTGGTAAAAGATAATGAAGATGGTACAAAACAATATGCTGTTACATCAGCAGATAAGGTTGACTTAAGAAAAAAAATATTTGAAATTTTACCAAAACAGGATATCACAATTTTTGAACTTAAAAAAGATGAATCTACATTAGAAGATGCATTTATAAAATTAATTGATTCTGACAAAAAAGAAAATACAAACAAAGAAGAATCAAAAGAGAAAATAAAGGAAAAGAAAATTAAAGAAAAAGAAGAAAAGAAAGCTAAAAAACAAAGTAAAGGAGGAAAAGAGTAATGTTTGCAATTTATAAAAAAGAATTAAAAAGTTATTTTTTATCTCCTACAGGATATATAACAATAGGCTTATTTTTATTAATATTTAGTTTATTTTTCTACCTAACAACTGTTAGTGTAGGAGGATATGACATAGGAAATTTATACTTTAATACAGCAAGGTATGGGCTACTAATTATTGTTCCAATACTAACAATGAGAATGTTTGCAGAAGAAAGAAAAAATGGAACAGAGCAATTATTACTAACATCTCCAAGAAGTATTACTGAAATAGTACTTGGAAAATTTTTGGCAGGTGTTAGTGTAATAGTAATAACATTAATATTTTCACTTATATATTATGCAATTTTATGCTTTTTTAAAGCACCAAACTTAGTGCCAACACTTGTTATGATACTAGGATTTTTACTAGTAGGAATGGCTGCAATTTCTATAGGAATGTTTATATCTAGTTTAACAGAAAATCAAATTATTTCTGCAGTTGTTACAATAGTATTTTTTGTAAGCTCATGGTTTTTACCAAACCTAAATGATAACTTTTCTATTATTGATTTAATGAGCAATTATCAAAAATTCCCAGCAGGATTAATATCAATGTCTGAAGTTGTTAATTTATTGGGAATAACAGTAGTATTTATTTTATTTACAATTATTATTATGCAAAGAAAAAAATCAATAAAATAATAGAAAGGATGAAAAAGCATGAAAGAAAAATTTATAGAAATTATAAAAAAGAGATGGCTACAAAGTATTGTACTCACTATTTTACTATGTGCTATTATAATATGTGCATTTTTAACAATCAGTTATTTTGTAGACAAAGCTAATATAACAGATTTAGATTTTACAAAAGATAAGATTTATTCTATATCTCAAGCAACAAAAGATAAGCTTGAAAATTTAGATCAAAAAATTACAATTACAACATACAATATGTATGAATATGTAGAAGATTTTGCAAACAAGTATGCAACACTAAATGATAACATAACAGTTGAAAAACTTGAAAATTTAACTTCAAAACAAGAATGGAAGACAGAATATGGCTTAACTGATACATCATCATTTGTTGCAGTTGAAACTGAGTCAAAAATTAAAATTTTACAAGATAGTGACTTATATACTTATGATTATAGTACTCATGAACAAATAGATATAACAGAAGAGGCAATAACAAATGCAATTTTAGATGTTACAACAAATATAAAACCTAAAATATGTATTTTAACAGGTCATAATTTGTATAATGATGGATATTTTCAATATTTAGAAAGTTCATTAGAATCAGAAGTTAATCAGGTTGAATACTTAAACTTGTTAACAGCAGGAAGTATACCAAAAGACTGTAAAGTATTAGTGATTACAGCTTTAAAAAATGATGTAGATAAAAAAGAAAAAGATGAAATATTAAAATATATCAACAATGGTGGAGAGATTTTACTATTAATGGATCCAAATTTGGGTAAAATAAAAACACCTAATTTCCAAAAAATATTAGATGTATATGGAGTAAAAAATTCAGAAGGATTTATTATGGAAGCTAACAGTAGCAAAATGGTATCAGGAGCACCTTCATATATAATCGCATCTATAAATACAAGTTCTGAACTTGTAAAAGATATTAACATGGGGCTAAATGTATGTATGATGACAGCAGGAAAACTAACATTTGAATCAACAGATGAATTAGCTAAGAAAAATGTTACTCTAGAAACTTTAGCAACAGCAAGTGATAAAGCATTTTATAGGACTGATTTAACATCAAGTAGTCAAACTAAAATATCAAGTGACGAGAGTGCTTCAGGAGCTACAGTTGCTGCAATGCTTACAAAAACAATAAGTGAAGATAAAATTTCAAAATTAATAGTATTTTCAAATACTGCATTTGCAACAAATGCGCAAATACAAATGGGTATGTATTATAGATATGCTATAGAATTTTGCAATAATGAAGATATATTATTAAATTCAGTATCATATTTAACTGAAAGAGAAGATAATATAACAATTCGAAAAGCCGGTGAAACAGTTACTACTTATGATGTTACAGAAAATCAAACAAAAATTATTTTATCAATAATATTTGGTATACCAGTAGTTATAATAATTGTAGGAATTGTAGTATGGCAAGTTAGAAGAAGAAAGAAATAAAATTTAAAACTCCTTCATATATTTTATATGAGGGAGTTTTTTTATGAAAAATGTTTTGAAAATTGTTTTTGTAATAATTGGAACAACAATAGGGGCAGGCTTTGCATCTGGGCAAGAAATATATTTATTTTTTAATAAATATGGATTTATGGGAATTATAGGAATGATACTTTCATGTATAATAACAGGATTTATTATTTATAAGGTATTTAAAATTTTAAATATAAAATCTGTAAAATCATATTCTGATTTTTTATTAATATTAAGTACAAATAAAAAATTAAATAAATTAATGCAAGTAATAATACAATGTTTTTTATTAATATCATTTTTTGTAATGATAGCTGGATTTAGTGCATACTTTAACCAGGAATTTAAAATTTTAATTTATATTCCAGCAATATGTATTAGCACATTATGCTATATAACATTTAAGAATAATACTAAAGGCATTGTATCAATAAATACAATATTAATACCATTTTTATGTTTCTTTATAAGCTATCTTGGAATAAAAAATATTAATTTTATAGCAAGCAACAACAACCAAATAAATTATTGCACAGGTTGGTTATTTAGTAGTGTATTGTATGCAAGTTATAACAGTATTTTATTAATTCCAATCTTAATAGAACTTAATCTATATATAAAAAAACAAAGCCAAATAAAAATGTGCAGTATATTATGCAGTACAATTTTATGTGTGCTTGGCTTAGCATTATATTTTTTATTATTAAGAGGAAATAATTATGTGCAAAATTTGGAATTGCCACTTATACAGATAACAAAAGAATTTGGAAATATATATTCAGTGATTTATGGAATAGTTATATTAATTGCAATATTTACAACTGCAATAGCATCTGGCTATGGATTCATAAAAAATGTTAATAAAAATGAAAAAATATGGATGATTGGAATTTGTGTAATATCAGTATTAGTTGCGCCAGTGGGATTTTCAAATTTGGTAAGTTTGCTATATCCAATATTTGGTATACTGGGGTTAATACAAATTTGGGGCATTTTGAAAGTAAAATACTTGTAATTTAACTGAATGTAGTATATAGTTATTGTATAAAAATATAAAGGAATAAAACAATGGACAAAGTAATAAAATTTAGAAAAGATAGAAAATTTAATAAAAAGAAATTGTATATAGTAATTGCAATTATTATACTAATAATATTAGTCATTACATCAGCAATAATATATAATACTAATAAAAATTTTAGAAACTTTATGGACAGATATATATTTAGAAAAGATGTAACAGAGGAAAATGTACCAATAATTGAAATTGATTATGATTCTAATACAAATATTTTTACTTATGGAAAATATATTTGTGTACTTGCGGAAAATACTTTAAATGAATACAGTGCATCTGGTAAAAAAGAGAAAGAAGTAAAAATTGAAATTAATAACCCAATATATGATGTGAATGGAAAATATTTAGTAATTGCAGAAAATAATAGTCAAAAAATATACTTAATATCAGAAGATCATGTTATATGGGAAAAGAACATAGATGGAAATTTAAATAAAGTAACAGTAAACAAAAATGGATATGTATGTGCAATAGTAACAGGAACAACACATAAAGCAGTAATTAGTACATTTGATACAAAAGGAAATGAGCTATTTAAAACATATTTATCAAATACTATTGCAGTAGATGCTTATGTATCACCAGATAATTCAGAATTTGCTTATGCAGAAGTAAATAATTCTGGAACAGTAATACAATCAAATATAAAAATAATATCAATTAAAGATGTAAAAGAAAAAAATACTGAAGCAAAATACACATATAATGCACCACAAGATAGCTTAATTTTAAGAATAAAATATCAAGACAAGAACCAATTAATTTGTATGTATGATGATGGAATTCATAAATTTGAATCTGGAGTTGATGTTGAACTTGTAAAATTAAATGAAGACAACCCTAAAATTACATTTGCAGATATAGGATTAGATGGACATATATTTAGAACTTATGAAAAGTCAACAGGAATTTTTAGCGCAGATACAGTTATAGAAATACAAAACACATCAAATGGAAAAGAAAGTATATACACAATTGAAGAAGTTGCAAAAGCTGTGGATTCATGTAACAATGTAATAGCAATTAATTTGGGAGATGAAGTTTATTTTATAGACACAAATGCATGGCTTATAAAAAGGTATACCTCTTCTCAAGTAATTGAAAAAATTATATTGGGTGACGGAGTAGCCGGAATTATTTATAGAGACAAAATAGAAATTGTTAATTTATAGGAGGAGTTACAATGAGTATAATAATTGATTTAGTAATAGTTGCTATAATTGCATTATGTATTTTAATTGGTTATCACAAAGGTTTAACAGGATCACTTTTAAAAATAGTATCATTTGTATTAGCGTTAATAATTGCATTTATATTATTTAAACCTGTATCAAATTTTATAATTAATAAAACTGACTGGGATGAAAACTTAGAACAGGCAATTAAACAAAGTTTCTTAAAGCAAGAAGAACAAAAACCAGAAGAAGAAAAAACACAAGAAAATATGCCAGATGTTATTACAAATTATATAAATGAATCAGTAGAGAAAGCTGGAAATGAAGCAAAAACAGCAATAGTAGAATCAACAGCAAGAAATGTTGCTATTATGATTATTAATATTGCAGTTGCAATTGGTTTATTTATAGTTAGTAGAATTATTCTATTATTTATCAAAGGTTTGGCAAATTTAATCACTAAATTACCAGTTATAAAACAATGTGATAAACTAGGAGGAGTAGTATACGGATTGCTACAATCTTTAGTAATTATATATATTGCATTAGCAATAATTTCATTTATAAGCCCAATGATAAATAATACTTCATTTATAATTGCATTACAAAAATCGTTTATAGGAAGTGCAATGTATAATAACAATTTATTATTAAAAATCATATTTTAAATTTCAATTAAAAATCTTGCCAAAAGGCAAGATTTTTGTTATTATATAAATTGTCAAATAAAAAGGAATTAGGTGAAAAAATTGAAAGAAGAAAAACAAACGAAAAATAAAAAGAAGAAGAAGGGAATTGGTAAAAAAATATTATTATTACTATTATTACTTTTATTAATAGTTGGAGGAGTATTTGCATATAAAGTACATAAAAATGGTGGAGGTTTAAAAGGAATTTTAGCTACAGCAATTGGACATGACCAAGAAACAGTTAAAACTTTACCTAAAATTTATTGCCTATTATTAGGACAAAGTGAAAACTTAACAGATACTATTATGATAGCTGAATATGATCCACAAAAACAACAAGCTTCTATGCTTTCAATACCTAGAGATACATTTATTGGATATAATAAAAGTCAAGCAACAGCTTGGGATAAAATAAATGCAGTATATCAAACAGGAGCTGAAAATTCATTAAAAGAAGTAAATGAGTTAACTGGACTTGATATCAAATATTATTTAAAAGTTGATACACAAGCATTTAAAGCATTAGTTGATGCAATAGGTGGAGTAACATTTGATGTACCAATTGATATGAAGTATGATTCAAATAGACAGAATTTACATATTAACTTGAAAGCCGGAGTTCAAAAACTAGATGGTGATAAGGCTGAGCAAGTTGTTAGATTTAGACATAATAATGATGGTTCAACATATCCATCTGAATATGGAATTGAAGATTATGGTAGAATGAAAACACAAAGAAATTTCTTAAAAGCACTTGCAAAGCAAACATTAAAAGTTGAAAACATTTTAAAAATAAATGAATTTATAGACATTGCACAAAAATATGTTGAAACAAATATAGACTTTAATATTGTTAAAGATTACATTCCTTATATAGTAGAATTTAACACTGAAAATTTAAGAACAGAACAATTACCAGGTGCATCAGAATACACAAATGGAGTTTGGATTTATGCAGCAGAAGAGCAAGAAACTGCAAAAGTAATTGACAAACTATTCTTAAACCCAGAACTACAAGATGAAGAAATAGACACAAGTAGTGTTGATACAACTGGAATTGATAAATCAAAAATTAAAATTGAAGTTTTAAACGGAAGTGGAAGTAGTGTTAAATTAGAAAAAATAGAAAACAGATTAAAAAAAGCTGGATATACTAATATACAAAGTTCAGAAACTTCAAGCATTGATAATAGCATAATAATAAAAAGAGGAAATGTTGAAAACGCTGCAATAGATGAAATGAAATTATTAGTACAAACTCAAAGAAGTTCATCTGCAGAAGAAACAGATGTTGATGTTACGATTATTTTAGGAAAAGATGAATAAAAAAATATGGGGCACTAATTAAAATTAGTGCCCTATTATTTTTAATAATTACTAAACTGCGTAAATTTATAATTTCCACCTTTAGTTTTTTTCTTATATGTTTTTTTAGATTTATTTTTAGGTTTTTTCAAAAGTAAAAATAGCAAATATAAAACAACAAAAATTAATAAAATTCTAAATAAAAGTGGTAAAAAATCAGATGACAGTACTTGAGTTTCGGCAATTAAATCAGATGAATATGTTTGACCATCATAATTATAAGTTATTTTACCAATTGCGCTATTAGCAGAAATTGGTGCCATTAAATTTTCATCCAAAGTAATTTCAGGTTCTAAGCTAGATAAATCTGCACTATTCTCAGAAAAAATTTCTATTTTATCTTTTATAAGAACATTTAAATTTTGTGTTTCTTCAGTAGCTCCACGAACCGTAATTTGTTTTAAAACTGCATTTTTTTCATTTAATGTTTTTAATGAATAATTATTAAAAGCATAATCAAATAAAGTTTTACAATCTAAATATCTTTGACTTAAACCAGTATTTGTAGATTCACCACCAAGTACAACCAAAATAACTTCAAAATCATTTTTTTTAGCACTTGCAATAATGCAATTTCCTGCTTCACCAGTATAACCAGTTTTAACACCAGTAGTTCCTTCATAATAATATCTACTATATGTATTTAATAAATCATTTGAATTATTAAAGGTTCTGTCAGCTTTACTATATTTATTTGTTGCAGGTAATGTAAACTGGGTAGTTGACACTATTTTTCTAATAATGCTATTTTGCATAGCAAATTTTCCCATTAAAGCTAAATCATAAGATGTTGATGTATGGTCTTTACTATGAATACCATTTGGATTAACAAAATGAGTATTTTTACAACCAAGCTCTTCAGCTCTTTTATTCATTAATTTAGCAAATTCCTCAACACTACCAGAAATATGTTCTGCTAATACTATTGCTGCATCATTTGCAGAAGGAATCATAAGAGCATACAAAAGTTGTTCAATTGTAAGTTCCTCGCCTTCTTTTAAACTAGCATGAGTGTAATCATAAGGAATTGAATAAACAGCATTGTGACTGACTGTTGCAACATCATCAAGATTGCAATTTTCAACAGTTAAAATGGCAGTCATAATTTTAGTAGTACTTGCAGGAAACCTTACATCATTAGAGTTTTTCTCATATAAAATTTTTCCAGTATTAGCTTCAATCAAAATACATGAAGGACAATATGTTTTTAAATTATCACTATCAGCATAAGAAGGAGATATAAATATGATAAATTGCATTAAAAATATAAAAATAAAAAATATTATTTTAAGTTTCTTCATGAAATTTCTCCTATAAGTTTATTATATTAAGTTACAAATATAAATATATATTAAAATTGCCAAAATTTCAAGTTTTTTGGAAGGATAATGCTAAAAAGAAAGGAGTTCGTACATGTTTGATGTATGAGATTAAAATATGGAATTAAGTTTTAAACAAAAGTTAGCTATAGGAATAGTTGGGGTATTAATAATAGTAGGAGTGGGGGTATACATATATTGGGCAAATAAGGCAGAAGAAGAATATGATTTCAATAATTTTTATGCAAATACGGAGCCAGACAAGAAAAAAGGAAACACAATAATTGTACACATTACAGGAGAGGTAAAAAATGCAGGAATAATAGAACTGCCTGAAGAATCAAGAATTGCAGATGCAATAGAGCAAGCAGAAGGGGTAACAGAAGAAGCAGACTTAGACCAAGTAAATTTGGCATTTGTACTATCAGACGGACAAAAAATATATATACCAAACAAAAAAGAAAGAGAAGCAAACGAAGGAAAGGTGTATATAACTACAGAAAGTGGAAATAATGTGATTATAAAAGATAAAATAGAAGGAGGTAAAAAGCAAAAAGTGAATATAAATGAAGCAAAGCAAGAAGAACTTGAAAAATTGCCTGGAATAGGCCCATCAATAGCAAAAAAGATAATAGAATACAGAGAGCAAAACGGAAAATTCACATCAATAGACGAACTACAAGAAGTAAAAGGAATAGGAGAAGCAAAATTTGAAAATATAAAGGAATATGTAACGGTAAAATAGCATAAAATTATAGTGTGAGCAAGGCAAAAGGCTGAGCTCATGCTAGGTATAATTAATATAGATGTAGATTAAAATAAATGGTTAATATTAAATAAAAAAATCTGTGAAATCAAGGATTTTTCTAAATATATATTGACAATACTAAGAAAAAGAAGTATACTAATAAAGGTTAAGAAATTAAATACATCGCGGGGTGGAGCAGTTGGCAGCTCGTCGGGCTCATAACCCGAAGGTCGTAGGTTCGAGTCCTACTCCCGCAACCACTGAAAAGTCCCATTTTCGTTGAGAAATAGGGACTTTTATAAATTTTGAAGTAATCCATTTAAGTACATTAAAAACCGTTAAAAATCATTAAAATTTGTTTCATAAAGGGAAAATAAAGGGAAAGAAATAATATTAAAGTGAAGTGAAATATACTAAGTAATCTCAAGGCATTTGGGATTATTTTTTTTGGAGGTTTTATATGTATAAAGGGAAAATTGATAAATTAATTAATGAAATAAACAAAATTGCAAAATTAAAAAGAATATCATATAAATTAGAAAATATATATGAAGAATATGATGAATATATTGAGGATTATTACTTTATGGAATGGCTTAGGATGTCACAAGATGGAATAACACAAATAGAAGAATTAAATAATATGTTAGAGCTATTTGAACAAATACTAGAAGAAATAGAAATTGCAATCTATAATGCTGAAGATAAAGTTGATATTATATGCAATTCGATATTAGCATATAATAAAAAAGAATTAGGAGACTATATAAATGACTTTGAGCTATATAATGACAATTACATAAAAGATACAATAATGAATTTTATTGAAAATAATATGTATGAAATAGATGAAGATTACCTATTCCTTGAACTAGAAAAATTACTAGAAGGAGGAATAGGGCAATATGAATAAAACTGATTACCAAAAGATAGAGTATTATTTATATAACTATAGTAATATAGATAAACTAATTGATGAGATAAAAGATGGTTTGATAAATAGTGTTAATGTAAGTGGGAGTGCATGGAGAAAAGGAATAACAGTATGCAATAATACTTTAGAAAATCAAGTTATTAAGATAATAGAAAATAAAAAAATACTAGAATTTAAGAGATGGCAAGTACTTATAAAAAAGGTACTTGTTTTTTTGTTGCAAAAATATCCGAAATATTATGATTTTATAAATCTAAAATATTTTCAAAAGCAATCTAAAGATGAGATTGAGGAAACTCTTAAATTCGATTTTAAGAAACAAAAAATAATAAAGGACAAGTTAATTGAGTTCGTATATAAAAATGCAAAAATGAGAAATTTGGTTTAAATATGGAGGTAATAAAAATGTTTTGGATAGGATTAATTATAGGACTAATAGTAGGAGCAAATATAAGCTTGATATTATATGCTTGTATAATTGCAGGAAAGGAAAGTGATAGCCATTGTGAAAGATGAAGAAATACAAAGAATAGGATATTATGCAGTAATACCTGCTACGGTTCTATTTAATGAACGATTAAAACCTAATGAAAAATTGCTTTATGCTCTTATAACAGCACTATCAAATAAAGAAGGCTATTGTTATGCTTCTAATAAATATTTAGGAGAAAAGTTAGGAGTAGATCCTGTAACAGTTTCAAGATGGATAACTGATTTAAGAAGGAACAATTATGTTTTTGTAGATATAATGAGAAACGAGAAAAAAGAGATAATTTGCAGAAGAATATTTCCAAATGATGTACCCTATAGACTAAATAATCAATACCCCTATATACTAAAAAATCAAGAGGGTATTGATGAAAAAGTCAAAGATAATAATATAATAGATAATAATATAAATACACACACAGTCAGCAAAGAAAAATTTAATGAAAATGTATTTCTTTATGATTATGAATATAAAAAATTACTAGAAGAATACGGAGAAAATAAAACTAAAAAATGTATAGAAGAATTATCTTTATATAAGAAATCAAAGGGAGTAGAGTATGAAAGCGATTATGCAACAATAAAAAGATGGGTAATTATAAGAGTGGAAGAATTGGAGGCAAGAAAAGATAAAAAAGCTACTAAAAAGAAAAGCTTTAATAATTATGAACAAAGAGAATATCCTAAAGAATTTTTAGATAGTTTATATGAAAATAATAATTTTACTTCAGCAAATACTGAAGAGGATGAAATGGATTTAGATATGTAACACAACTAAAGAGTTGTGATTTTTTTATTTTAGGAGGTACAAAGTGGTTACTAAAAAGGTAAAAAAGATTATTAGAAAAAAATTATATGAATACCCAATATATGATAGATTAATAAATGAGTTAGAACTTGAGAAAGATACAGTAAGTGGTGGAGATATAAATTCTTCAATAAGAAGTAAAAATAAAATTAGTAGAGCAACTGAAGGACAAGTAATAAAAAATATTAGTATAGATAGCAAAATAAATGAATACAAAAAGTGGAAAGAGTTAATAGATAATGTGCTTCAGGATTTTAGAAAATGTGATAAAACAAAACTGAAAATAGTTGAATATAAGTTTTTTGGTAATATTCCTGAAGATATTATTGCAGATGAATTATATGTTTCTAAAAGCACAGTAAGGAGTTATTTGAAAGATATTTATTTTGAAGTTGGAATATTAGCCATATTAAATGGACTAATAAATGAGAATACAATTAAATAATACTGTTACTTTAAAAATATAACAAAATATGGTAAAATATGTACAAATATTTTATAAGGGAGAAGACAGATGTACATATATAAAATTATAATTAAAAATTTTAGAAATATTGATTTTTTAGAATGGAATCCTGGTAAAAAGGTAAATGTATTGTTTGGACATAATGGTTGTGGAAAAAGTAATATAGCACAAGCTTTAAATTTATTATTTTCAACAAGTAGAAAAGGCGATTATTTTGAAATAAACGATTATTACCAAAAAAATGAAAAAAATAAAATATTAATACAAGTTTGGTTAAATGAAATTGATGATGCCGAAATTGAAGATAAAGATAGAGCAATACAATATATTTCAGAAGATGACAAAATAGTAAATGAAGATACAGATTTACAAGGTTGTAGAGAAATGTTAATTGTGCAATTAACAAATGATGATGATAGAAGAATGGTATGGTCTTTAGTTACCAATACTGAGGAAATAAAATTTAATTTACTTGCTAGAAAAAGTATTAATTATAATTTTGTAAGTACACAAAGAAGCCCAATCAAAGAATTATCATTTGGATATCAAACATTATTACAAGAGTTGATAAAAGAAGAAATTGATGGAGAATTAAAGGAGATATCAAATGATGCAATAAAATTAATAAATACAGAACTAGAGGAATCTCAAACTATAAAAAAATTTTTAGAAGAGAGTTTGAAAATTGATGAAGAGATTAATGGGGTTGATAAATATAAAATTATTGCTAGAGAATTTATTGGCAGCAAATCTTATAATAATTTGGAATTAGGAATAACAAAAGAAAATTATAATTTACCACTAGAAAGCCAATCCACAGGAATTCAAAATTTATTATTATTATCATTAATGAAAAAGAAATTAGAAGGAAAAGGAATTGTATTTATAGAGGAATTGGAACAAAATTTAGAACCTAAAAATCAAATTTATATACTAGACCAATATAAAAAATTAGAAGTAGGACAACTATTTATAACAAGTCATTCCCCAGATATTATAGAATCATTTGATTATTCTAATATTTATTTTATGAATGATAATAAAATAAATCAATTATTTGAACTGATAGGAAAAGATATTTTGAAAGAAATATGTAAAGCAAATAAAAAAAGCTTTATAGCATCAGTAATGTCCAAAAGAGTGGTATTAGTAGAAGGAGAATCAGAATATAATTCTATTCCAGTATATGTATCAAAATTTGGAAAATATATTGATTACTCTCTAATACAAGTAGAAGGAAAAGGAAATTTTAATAAATATATTGATGCATTAAATAAAGTAAATATTAAACCTTTTATAATAACTGATAATGATAATGACTTAAAGATTTCTGATGTTAAGACTTGGGCAAGCAAATGTGAAAGAGTTTATATAAGTAAAAATGATTATGAAGATTGGATCTATCCATATATTAATGAAAAGTTAAAAAAATTGGAAGATTATATGGACTTTAATAAAGTTAAAGGATCAATTTGCTCTACAAATGATGAAAAAATCAAAAAAGAGATTGAATATAAAGGTAAGGAAAATATAAATAAATATGAAGATTTAAAAGATATGATGGATACGATTAAATATATGTTACATAAATCTTTTGCTGGAGCATATTATGCCAGATTATTATCTAATTTAATGATTGAAGATGATTACATACCAGAGCAGTTTACATTGTTAATTGATAATATGTTAGAAAATAAACAATTAAAAATATATGATGAAAGTTTATCAAATACTTTTCTACTAGAGGAGATTTAATATGGTTTTAAATGAAAAACAAAAAATGCTACTAGATATGGTTGAAAAAGAAAAGTATATACTAGTTAAAGCACCAGCAGGAACAGGAAAAACATTTTGTTCTATACAATGTGCAAAAAGGTATATAGAGAAAAATAAAGAATTTAATAAAAATTTTCAAAAAGTTTTGGTAATAACTTTTTCAAAAAATGCTAGAGCTCAATTAGTAAAGGAATTAAAAAATGAAGAAAGCGTAATTCCTTATGTTGAAATAACGAATTATCATTCCTTTATGAAAAAATACATAGAAATTTATAAAAACTTAATAGGAATAAAGAAAGAAATTTCAATAGTGGAAGGAGAAAGAATAAACAAATATATTAATCAAGCTGGTCTAGAAGAAAAGGACTTAAAAGAAGTTCCAAATATAATTAATAATTTTAGTATCGAAGAGAATAAAAAAATTAATGGTAATTGTAAATATAATAATATAAAAAAAGCAAAAGAACTGATAGACAGAATAATAGAATATACTAATGAAACTGGTGAAATATGTTTTGAAGAATTTGGATACTTATTTAATAGAATTTTGTTAAAATGCAAAGGATTATCTTCATATATTTCACAACATTATCCAATGGTTATTTTAGATGAATATCAAGATACAGATTATTATCAAAATGAATTTTTAAATAAAATATTGATTAAAAGCAATGGGATATTTTTTGCTGATGATTTACAGATGATATACGAATTTAGAGGTGCTAAAAAGGAAAGATTAGAAGAATTAAAAAAAACATACCCAAGCATAAAAACAATAATGTTTGATGAAATTTTTAGGTATAGAGATAAAAAAGATATTATAGAATTGTTATACAAGATAAGACATGGAGAACAGTATAATTATGATAAATTAGTAAATGGAAAGTGTATTAATGTTAATGTAAAAGTAAATGAAACATGGAGAAATTCAAAAAGTAAAAAAGCTCAATTAACTGTTATAAGTAAATATGTATATTGGAAAATAAGCAAAATTATAGGTGAAGAATTGAAAAAGGGAAAAAGTATTGCAATACTATGCAGAGAAAAAATTGAAGTGAAAAAAATAAAGGACGTATTTATGGAAAATAGTTATCATGTAAAACAAAATAAAGATAGTAATGAACTATTAAAAATAGCAAGTAGTTTAAAAGCAATAATATTACCTGAAAAAATAGAGGCTAATAAAGAAACTTATATCTATTTGGCTTTAATGGCTACTAATAAAGATGAAATTGATGGTAAAGAAAATATTAAGGACATAAAGATTGATAGAGTTAGAAGTGGATTATTGTTAGAAATAAAAAATATATTGATAGATTTTAAAGAGCAGAGGGACTTAAATTCCAAATTGGATTGTATTGAATCTATTGTATCTATTTTAAAAGATAATGACTATGAAATTAATTATTCAATTTTATTTTTTATAAAGAGATGTTTAAAAAATGAAAGTATAACGAACGAAAAGATAGATAAAATTATGCTTAGTAGACAATATATTAATTCTTATTCAAATATTAGCAAAGGATTATACATCATGACAATGCACCAATCAAAAGGAAAAGAATTTGATAATGTATTTATCATAGATACTGATAATATAAAGAAAGATACAAATTTAAGTTATGTGGCACATTCGAGAATGAAAGAAAAGATATATCCTATAAAATTAATTTATGAAGGAACTAATTGGAATAATAAAAAACAAGAATAAGTTGAAGAAAAGAATTCTAGTGATAGTATCAAATAAAAAAAGATCATACATAGTGAGGAATAAATATGAAAAAGTTAGAAAAATTTTTTCCAATGATAAATGAAGAAGAAAAAATAACAGTAGAAAAATTAATAAATGAACATAAAATTAAAATCGATAATTTTCATATTAATTTAGAACAAAATAGATATATTTCAGCTATTTTCGGAAATGTAGATATAAAGATAAAAAAAGTATTTAAATATAATCACTTTTTAGAATCTATAAATGATTTATCGCATAAAACTAAAATGTCAATAGAAAAATGTGTAGAAGCTTATCAAAATACAAATATTAACGATTTTAATCTTATGGAAAATAAAATTAGTAAAAAAGAGAACGAAGCATATTATTATATGGAAAATGCCTTATTTAGAGAAGTTATTTTATGGGATTCATTAGCACAATTGTATAACTTATATTATGATATGGGAATAGATGTTGATAAAATACATTATAAAAAAGTGATTGAAAAATTAAGCTTGCAAAATATAAAAGAGATAGATTTTGACCAAATATTGAAATATTTAAAAGAGCCTTATAGTATTAATGAAAAAGATATAGACAAGGGCATCCATGAGTGCATTTCAAATTTTAGAAATCAAATGACACACAGATTTTCAATTGCAATTACAGCTTTTTCAGAAAATACTGAAGAAAGTGCAACTTTAAGAGCGATGCCAGATCTACTATATAAAATTGCTAAAGATTATAATATAGTACAAAAGTATTTGGTACAAATAATTGAAATGATTTTAGAAGAAATAAATCAAATTCTCCAAGAGAGCTCATTATTTAATTAAATATTAAACTAAAAAATCACAGTTATTAATCAACTGTGTTTTTTATTTAATTTAAAAAAGGGTTTGGAATTTGATATATGCTCACTGTATAATGATTAAAAATAAGGAGGAAAAGAAGTTGGAAAAATTGAACGAAGAATTTTTAAATCAATATACAAATGAGTGGTCTGATTACTTCGCAGATTATTTTGAAAATCAAAGAGTAATGAGAATAATGTTAGAATCTGAATATAAAAAAATAAACAAAGCTATTTGTGAAATTAAAAATAAATATCCTAATGTAGTAACTTTATTGGAAGATGGAGAAAATGTTAAATTAAATGATGAAGAAGAAAAGGCAATTATAGAAATATTAAATTTGCAAGAAGAAATTAATATGATTGAATTAAAAGAATCTTTTAAACTAGGATTTAAAGAAGCTTATATTTATTTTAAATCTATGGATATGTTAAAAATATAGAAGGAGGATACAATGGGAGAGAGAATAAAATGTAAAAAATGTGGAGATATATTACAAAGTAAATACAGACATGATTTTCAAATGTGTAAGTGTGGATCTTGTTATATAGATGGAGGCGATGATTATTGCAGAGTAGGAGGAGAAAAAGAAGATATAGAATGGATTGATAGAAACGATAAAAAACAGTTTAAGTATTTATTTGATTATTGTGAAGAAATACTTAATAAGAAAATATATTTTATATCTGATACTCATTTTAATCATAAAAAAATAATAAAGTATTGTAGTAGACCTTTTAAAGATGTTGAAGAAATGAATAAGGTTTTAATTGAAAACTGGAATAATACAGTTACTGACTTTGACACTATTTTTCATTTAGGAGATGTAGCATTAACAAATGAAAGTGAAATGAAAGAAATAATACCTAAATTAAAGGGAAAAAAGATTTTAATAAAAGGAAATCACGATAAAAAATCTAAAGAATTTTTTAGAAGTATAGGATTTGAAGAAATACCTGAAAACCCATTAAAATTAAATACAGAAAAACTAATATTATCTCATAAACCACTTGCAGATACGGAAATTCCTGAAGGATATATAAATATACATGGACATATTCATAATAATCCATTACACAAAATAAATCCTACTACAAACGAAATGGAATATCCTAAGGAATTATATTCTGAAAAATTACACATAAATGTTTCAGTAGATGTTATAGATTTTAAACCGATTAGTCTAGAAGAACTATTAAAGAAAGTTGAGGGGAAATAAGATGCTTTGGGATGATTTGAAGAAAAATTATAATAATTATATGGAACAGCCAATAGAAGAATTAAGTATAGATGTTTTAAGGAATATGTATAAAGATTTAGTATTTATTGCTACAGAAACAGCATTTGATGAAGCAAATCACGATACAGAGTTTTTACTAAGAACATTATTATTACAACATAGAATAAATTTTAATGAGGAAAGTAAGCAATATCAAAATCCTAATTGGGACAAGAGTTGTGAAATAAATGGAATAAAGTTTGAAAAAGAAAAAACTTATTTAATAAATGAAGATAGGGTTGATGAATATACTAAACAACTTGAATATCAACTAAAAGAAAAGGATAAAAAAATAACTGAATTAGAAAATATTCTAAAACCTATATTAGATTTGAATATTCCAATAAATACATTGATAAATGAATTTGAACGATTAAATGAGTTGGAAGATAATATGGAGATATCAAAATTAAAATCTAAGGATAAAAAAGTTTAACAAAAATAGTACTAAAAAAAGTACATACAAAAAAGAGTACAAAAAAAAGACCGCCTTGAAAAGCTAAAAATAAGTGGTATTATATGTATAATGAAATAATTGTAGAGATGCAGAGAAAAACTTTGTATCTCTTTTCTTTTTGGGTTTGGAAAACCCGATATTTGTAAAGTATAATATAAATGAAAGAAGGTAGAAAACAATGATTTTTGGAAAATATGGACAGATGATTTTAAGTAATATGGAGAAAAATTATCCATACAGAAAACAAGAATTAGAATTAACAGGAGAACTAAACACGAAAATATTTGAAAGAGAACAATATATTTTAAAATTAAAAGAAAAATTAGAAAACGAAATAAAAACAGAATATAAAGAACCTAAAACAAGTGAAATATATGTTATAGCGAAATATCAACAAATGATTGATGGTTTAGTTGATGAAATTCTAATGAAGGAAGTTTTAGTAAAAATATAAGAGGAGAGTTAGTAAAACATAAAATTACTAGCTCTTTTTATAAGGAAGGAGAGAAAATATGCTTAATATATGGGTTGGTAATTTAGGAAAATATAATGAAGGAGAATTAAAAGGAGGATGGCTAGAATTACCAAAAGAAAAAGAAGAAATTGATGAATTTTTAAAAGAAGTAGTTGGACTTAATGATGAATACGAAGAATATATGATAAATGATTTTGAAACAGATTTACCATATAAAGTTAATGAATATGAGAGCATAAAGATGCTTAATTTATTAGCAAAAGTATCAGAAAATATTTATAATATGGAAGCAATAGAAGGATATGCAAATTCAGAAGGAGATTTAAGCATTGAAGAATTAATGAATATAATTATTCAAGAAGATGAGCTACCTTATTATTCTTATCAAATAGATAGTTGGACTATGTCAGCAGAAGAAAAATACGGATATAGATTTGCTGAAGATACAGGTTTATTAGATGTATTACAACAACATGGAATTGAAGGATATTTTGATTTTGAGAGTTATGGTAGAGATGCTGAAATGAGTGGATATGTTGAATTATTAGATGACGGTTATATAGATAAAAGTGAAAGTATAGATTTAAATAAATATTCACTACAAGAAATAATAGAAATGTACGATATGGAAGAAGAAACAGAAAAAAAGTTAAAAGTTATATACAAACAAGTAGGAAAAGATCCAATAGTAATGGAAATTGATGATACATTAGAAGCTAAGCAAAAGTTAGTTGGAGGCTTAATTGAAGTAGTGCCTTATAAAGAAGATTTATTATTAGTTTGTAATGAAGAAGGAAAGATTCTCAATCAAAAACCAAATCTTGACTTTGGATATGATTATATTGCAGGAAATTGTTTTGTTGTAGGAGATGACTTTGAAAATGCAGGTTTCAAATCTGTTAGTGAAGAACAAATAGAAGGAATAAAACAAAATTTGAAAGATAGAAGTATTGAAGTTGTTGAAATAGAAGAAGTTGAAGAAGATGATATGGAATTTTAAAATCTTTTTTAAAAGGGTTTGGATATATAAAAACACCATAGTATAATCTTATACAGGAGGTAAAGACTATGGAAGAAGAAACAATATTAGAATCTATTTTCTTTGACAGAGAACAAAGAGTACTTGCAAATGTTTCTGATGAAGAAAGAAATGTAATTTTAGAAATAAAACGAGATGGAAATGAAGATAAATTAAGAAAATTAATAGAGCAAGTTAAAGAAGATAGACTAAGAAATAAAATAGAAGAAATGCTTGATTATGCACTTGAAGATGTTTCAAAAAGATATTGTGCCAGTTTAGAAAAATATTACAAGCAAGGATTCAAAGATGGAGTTAATTTAATAGTAGAATGTGTAAGTTAAGGGTTAGAGTAATATCTATCCCTTTTTTATACAAAGGAGGGGTGAGTTGAAAAATATAAGATTATTCATAGAAAGTAATAAACTAGATATGTTAAAAGCCTTTTCGGATGATAGTTATTTATATAATTATATTGTAAATAATTATTCTGAATTACCTGAAGATAATATATTTAGAAATCCAACAATATTAAAGAGAATAAATGATATGATTTATTTTTCGAAAACAGGAATAACTGAAGATGATGAATTTGTATGGAAAGAAACTAGTCAAGATTTAAAAAATAAAAATATATCATATTATGCAGTTATTTTAGATCCTAATAATGGATCTTTTTTAATATACAATAATTTAAAAGATAAAATACCATATATAGAAATAGACAAAAATACAGATTTATTTGAAGCAATAAATAAAATAAAAAAATTTAATAAAGAATTAGAATATGAAGAAGAAATGGAGATGTAAAGTTGAGTAGTATTGATGAAATAAGATCAAAATTTGTAGTTGATAAAGTACCTGAAAAAAACGGAAGGGAAGAAAATAAAAATATAACTAATATAGAAATAAGCAAGTTGGTTGCCTTTAGAAAAGGGCAACCTTTTTCAATGTATGATAAAAATAAAAAAGAAGAAATGAAAGAAAGCATAAAAGAAAATGGAATTTTAGTGCCTATTATAGTTAGAAAATTAGAAAATGATAAATATGAAATTATATCAGGACATAATAGAGTAGAATGTGCAAAAGAGATAGGATTTTCCACAATTCCATCTCAAATTGTGGATTGTGATGATGAAAAAGCAACATTAATAATGTTGGATACAAACTTAAACAATAGGGAAAAAATACTACCTGTTGAAAAAGGCTATGCCTATAAGCAAAGAAACAATATTATAAAAAATAGGCAAAACAATAGTAATATAAACGAGTTTAACGATAATTCCACTGAGTGGAATGAAGAAGGAAAATCACAAATTTATAACTATATAAGACTAACGGAACTAATTAAGCCTTTACAGGAAAAAGTAAATATAGAGCAAATACCTATAAAAGCAGGAGTAGAAATATCATACTTAAATAAAGAAGAACAAGAAATTGTAAATCAAGTTATTGAAGATGAACAAATTAAAATTACTGTTGCACAAGCACAGAAAGTTAGATTAAAGAAAAACAATATTAGTTATGAAACCTTGCTTAAAATTATAAAAAATGAGAAAGTCAAAGTAGAAAAATTTACAGGAAAAATAGAAAAAAGAGCAATGAAAATTTACAAAGATAGATTTAAAAACGATAAAGAATTTACAGATTTGATAATCAAATTACTAGATGAATACTTTAGTAGCGAAGCGATAAGTTAAGCAAGATTCCTATTTGTAAGTACAAATAGAACGAAAAGTATAACTTTTCTTATTTAAGGGGAGGTGTCCCCAAACCCTTCATAAAAATTTTTAGGTGGAGAGGAGAGTAATTGAGAAAAACTGAAAGAATTGAAATTAGATTAACTCCTGAAGAAAAAACAAAGATTATAAACAATAGTGTAGAAGCTAAAACAACAATTTCAGAGTATCTAATTAAAAGTGCTACTAAAAAAGAAATTGTAGTGATCAATGATCTTGATAAATTAGTAATTCAATTAAGAAAGCTAGGAAATAATGTAAATCAATTAACAAAACTAGCAAATGGAAGAGTTATAACTTGTGTTGAATTGGAAGGAGTAAAAAAGGAGTTAAGTAAAATATGGCAATCATTAAATTCATTAATAACAAGGTCGGATTAAAGAGAACTTTAAATTATATTTGTAAAGAAGAAAAAACTAATAATAAGTTTATTTCAGGAAAAGATTGCATGGCAGACAATGCTTATGAAGAAATGATGGCTATAAAAAATATGTATGGTAAAACAAAAGGTAGAGAAAAATTACATTTTGTTCAAGCATTTAGTCCAAATGATGAGCTGAGTTATGAAACAGCACATGAAATAGCAATGAAAATAGCAGAAAAATATTTTAAAGGTTATCAAGTTGTTGTAGCAACTCATCAAGATAAGGAACACATACATTCACACTTTGTTGTGAATACGGTAAATTTTGAAACAGGTAAAAAGATACAATTTTCTAATAAAGATCTAGAAAGCTTAAAATCATATTCTAATAAGTTATGCCTAGAGAAAGGATTATCTATAACAAGAGAAAAATCAAATATAGATGATATAAGAATTAACGAATATAAAGCAAAACAAAAGGGGATTAGTTGGAAAGAAAAGTTAGAAAAAAGTATTGATATTGCTATGGAAAAATCAAATAATAAATTTGAATTTTTTAAAGTGATGAACGAGATGGGATATAAAGTTACATGGAGTAAAGAAAGAAAAAATATTACATATACAACTTCAGAAGGTTATAAATGCAGAGATAGAAAATTGCATAATGAAAAGTATTTAAAAGAAAATATGGAAGCATATTTTAAAGAAAAATATAAAGCAAAAATTAAAGGTGTAAAAAAATACGAAAGGCATACTCAATATAGGAGTATGTCTTTATCTTTGGCTGAATTAATCAAACAGTTTCAAAGAGAAGAACATAAGAATGATATTACACATCATTATGAATTAAATGAAAGTGCCAAAAAACAATATGCAATGGAAATGCATTATAGCTTAGAAGAATTAGAAGATATGGAAATGTAGGAGGTGGTAGTAATTGAAAAGCAGAATATGTATGTTCTTATAATAGAAAATGAAAAAAATCCTGAATTAAAAAGAATTCCAAACAGACTTGAAACATTAAGAAAAATTGTAGGTAATGAATATATAGATGTTATTAAATATAAAGATGTTCTAATAGTTTTTGATGAGGAAGCTTATAAAAAATTACTACCAATAAACAGAACTCTTGATGGTTTAAATATAAGGGGAACTTTTATTGTTACAGGTAATGATAAGAAAAATCAGGATTTTAAAGATCTAACAAAAGAGCAAATAGAAGAATATACTAAAAAATTTCAATTAGAGCAAGAAAATCAAATGGAAGAAGGAGAAGAACTAGAATGAGAAAAAGAAAAATCGGAATAATAGCTTTTTTATCTATAATAAATATTCCTGTTAGTATTGTTTTTTGTACAATAATTCATTCGAAACTTTCTAACATAGAATTTTCGCAAATAGTAGTAGATAAACAGATTTTACTGCTATTTTTTCTTATCTATATGCTAATTGAAACAACAATTATAATTCTTTTTGGATTTGGAAGTAAAACTGTTTTTGAAAGTGGAGTAGTAAATATAACAGATAAATTAAAGACTCCAGAAGTGATGGGGCAAGGACAACATGGAACAGCAAGATGGCTGAGTAAAAAAGAATTTAAGAAATTTTTTAAATGTAATTCACTATCAAAGGAAAATACAGAAGAATTCAATTCAGGTGGAATTATTGTAGGATACGAAAAGGACAAAAAGCAAGAAAGGATTTATTACATTGATGATAATATTCATAGTTTAGTTGTAGGAGCTACAAGAAGTGGTAAAACAAGAAGTATAGTATTACAGACAGTTGGAAACTTAGGATTAGCAGGAGAGAGTATGATTATTTCAGATCCTAAAGCTGAAATTTATCATTACACTTCAGAATTTTTGAAAAAGCAAGGTTATAAAATAATAACCTTAGATTTTAAAAATCCAACAAAAAGTACAAGATATAATTTTTTACAACCTGTTATAGATGCAGTAAATAACGGAGATTTTAGAAAAGCTGAAGAGTACACTTGGGACATTACTCAAAGCTTAGTAGGAAATGAAGATACAAAAATGGAAAAAATATGGAGAGATGGAGAAATGTCAGTTATTGCAGGAGCAATAATGAGTGTTGTTTTTGACAATAAAGAGAATCCTGAATATCAAAATTTAACAAATGTGTATTCTTTTATTTCAGAAATGTGTAGAACAGTAGGACAGACAATGCCCATAAATAAATATATTGAAAATTTACCACCTGATCATCCTTCAAGTACAATATTTAATATTGCAAGGATTGCACCTGAAAAAACTAGAGGATCTTTTTTTACATCTGCTTTAACAACATTAAGATTATTTACAAGTAAAAGTATATATGGAATGACTTGCAAAAGTGATTTTAGTTTAAAACAAGCAGGAGAAGAAAAAACAGTTACTTATATTATTCTTCCTGATGAAAAAACCACTTATTATTCTTTAGCAAGTTTATTTGTTTATCAAAATTATGTATCACTTGTAGAAAGTGCAGATGAGCGAGGAGGAGAATTAAAAACAAGAGTAAATTACATATTAGATGAGTTTGGAAATTTTACAACAATACCTGCTTTTAGCAATATGCTTACTGTAGCAGGAGGGAGAAAAATAAGATTTAATTTATTTCTTCAATCTTTTTCACAACTGGATAACAAGTATGGAAAAGAAGTTGCAGAAAATATTAGAGATAACTGCCAAACTTGGATATATTTAAAAACAGCAAGTAATGAAACAGCAAGTATAATTTCAAAAAAATTAGGAACTTATACTACTTCTAGTTATAGCAGATCTAGTAGCTATACAAAATATCAAAGTGGTAGTAATTCAGAATCAATGAACTTAATAAGCAGAGCATTACTGACAGAAGATGAAATTTTAAGAATAGAAAGACCTTATGTTTTAGTTATTCAAGCAGGATTATATCCTATAATAACAAAATTGCCTGATATTTCTAAGTGGAGATTTAATAAATTGTTTGGAATGGGAAATCAAGAAGAAAATAGGCAACTAAGATTAAAACGAGAACAAGAAAGAGAACAAAAAGAAATTGAAGATATAAAACTATGGGGAATATGGAATTTATATAGATAGGAGAATTTATGTATGAGAGAAAAGATAAAAGAAAAAATAAAAAAATATACAAGAAAAATAGGAAAAGCAGGACTTGTTATAACAAGTCTTTTATGTTGCACAAGTACTTGTTTTGCAGGAGTGCAAGACAGCAAAATTGCAACAGGTACACAAAATTTAATAACAGATTTAACTAATTGGTTATTAATTTTAGCTCCAACATTAACAATTTTATTAGTGGGATACTATTTATTAAGAAAATCATCTAGTGATGATATGGACGGAAAGAGATGGGACAATAGAATTAAAATAGCAATAATTTGTTGTGTAGGTGTAGTTGTTGCAAGTGGATTAATTAACTTAATCATAGGATATTATAGATAATAGGAGGTACATTTTTTGGAATCAATTTTAACTGGACTAATAACCAGTATAATTGGTGGAGCAGATAATGTTATAAATTCAGCTTTTAATGGCTTAATTGATATGTGCTTTAATTCGGAAAACTATTTAACTACAAACTTTGGAGGTAGTGTAATAAGTTTTTCTAATTTAAAAGCATTAATTTTAAGTTTATCAATTTCTTTGATAGTGTTAAAGTTTTTGAAAAAAGGTTTTGATATGTATGTAATGTGGACTGATGGAGAATCAGATACTCCACCACTTACATACATTGTTTATTTTATAAGAGCAATAGTAGTAACAGTTAGTTTTTCCGTATTATATGACTGGGTTATTCAATTTGCTACTTCATTTGGAAATTCAATACTGACTGCGATGAACTTTACCGATAATGTATCTTTAACAACAGCTATTGCAAATATAGCAACAACAGGACTATTTACAGCTATAGTAGCTCTAATAGCAATGATATTGTTATTTGTTTTATACATACAATTTCTTATGAGAAGTCTAGAAATGTTTGTATTAAAATTAGGATTTCCTTTAGCATGTGTTGGGCTAGTAAATCCTGATGGAGGAGTTTTTAAATCCTATTCAGAGAAATTATTTAAAAGTGTGCTAACAGTTTTAGTGCAAATTATATTATGCAAGATAGCAATAATATTAATTCTAAATGTAAAAATGTTATTTGGTATTGCAGCAATTATAATGGCGATAAAAACTCCTAAATTCATACAAGAGTTTATGCTTGGTGGAGGAACAGGAGGTATTAGTAATGTAATAGTTACTACAAGTAAGACAATGGAATTGTCTAGTCAAATAAAAAGAAAGTTTAGTCAATTAAAGAAAGGATAAGTATGGAAATACTAAATGAAATAATAAGTTTATTGAGAGTTGTGATAATACCACTTGGAGTTACATTCCGAGTGATATTTTGTTTAACAAAGATGATATATGATGAAGATGCTCAAGGGACATATAAAAAGAAAATAAAGAACACCATAGTTTTTGGAATTATTGCAGAATTAATATTTGTAATTTTAGCATTAGTCCAAAATTATTATGGATATACAACTGTACCTGATCATTTCTCAGGAGGTGGCTCAGGAGGAGGTGGTGGTGGAGGTTGGTAAACTCCACAAACATTGAAATGAGGAGGGTTTGAATGAATGAACATGATAATGAATATAAGCTATATATACCAACCAATGTAAAGACTAGATTAGAATTTTTTAAAGGTTATGGAATAAAAGAACTTATATCAACAGTAATAGTTTTAGTCGCTTTACTACCAATTAGTTTTATAGTTTATAAATTAAAAGATAATTTTTTGCTACCAGTTGTAATTGAATTCATAGGAGTTGCAGGAACAATAATAGCAACTACAAAAGATGATAACAACTTATGTGTTGTAAGTCAGATAAAATACATGATTGAGTTTAGTAAAATTCAAAAACAATATAGATATAAATATTACAATAAATGGAGGGATGATATTGTTTAGTCTATTTAAGAAAAAGGATAAAGAAAAAACTTGTAATGAAGAAGTCAGCATATTAGATATTAGAAATAATTATATTTATACACGAGATGGAAATGTAATTGCAGGATTAAAAATATATTCAATAAATACACAACTTTTAACAGATAGAGAAAAAGAAAATTTAATAAATGATTTATCAGCTGAACTATCTTCAGAACAAGAAGATATCAAGTATTTTAATATTGCAAGAGCAGTTGATATTTCTCCATTGCAAGAATATTTGTCAGAGATAATAGGTACAACAGATAATGCAATTCAAAAAAGGTTGCTAAAAACACACTTAAAAGAAGTTCAAAGAATGTCTTTAAATGGAGAAATAGTTGAAAGGCAAAGCTTTATAATGATTAATTCTAAAAGAACTGATAATTGCGAGAAAGACTTATTAAAGAGGTGTATGGAATTAAGTAATAAGTTTGAAAGATGCGATATAAAAACAGAGATATTAGATGAAGCTTCACTAATACAGCTATGTAATAGTTTCTTAAATATGAATTATGCACATAGAGAAGATTCTGATATTGAAGATAGAGTTGTAATGCTGAAATGATTGTATAATAAAAGATAAAGTGATATAATCTGATCTAGGAATAGTAAATGGTAGAGGAGGATAACAATGCTAAATATTGAATATAAAGATAACTTAGAAGAAGAATTTTATAGTATGATAGATAACGAATTTAATAAATTTGCTATTAAAAATGGTGTAACTTGTAATTATATGCCATTTGCTTTTGTTGCCAAGGAGGATAATAAAATCGTGGGTATAATAACAGGAAATTCATATTATAAAGAAGTCCATATAAGTGACCTTATTATTTTGGAAGAATATCGCAATAAACAAATTGGGAGTAAATTAGTTGAAAATGTTGAGAATTACTATAAAGACAAAGGATTCGAAAACATAAATTTAACCACTTATGGCTTTCAAGCACCTGAATTTTATAAAAAATGTGGATTTAAAGTTGAATTCATAAGAGAAAATAAAAAAAATCCAAAACTTAATAAATATTTTCTCGTTAAATATTTTTAGAAAATTGTAATTAAGGAAGAAATAAAAATGAATTTAATAAATTATTTGAATCAAAATATTAAAGTTAAAATTGATAGACCTTTGGGAAGTAAACATCCAAAACATGGATTTATATATCCCGTTAACTATGGTTTTGTTCCAGATACAATAAGTGGAGATGGAGAGGAACTAGATTGCTATGTTTTAGGAGTGTTTGAACCATTAAATGAATTCACAGGAAAATGCATTGCAATAATTCATAGAATTAATGATAATGATGATAAACTCATAATTGTACCAGAGGGTAGAAATTTTAGTAATAAAGAAATTGAGATATTAACTGAATTTCAAGAAAGATTTTTTAAACATGAAATTATTAGAGAAGATATCGAATTTAATAGTTTAATTCCTGAATTAAGTGTTTCAAATATAGAAACGAGTAAAAAATTTTATAAAAATTTAGGATTTAAAATTGTTTATGAAAGACCAGAGAATAAGTTTTGCTTTATACAGTTGGAAAATAATCAGATTATGATAGAAGAAAACAATAATAATTGGAATGTTGGAAAAATGGAATATCCTTATGGGAATGGAATTAATATAAGTATGTCTGTCAATAATGTTGAAAATTTATATGAACAATTAAAAGCTAAAGACATTAAATTTTTTATAGATTTTAATGTGAACGAATATAGAGTGGACAACAAATTATTTCAAGATAAAGAATTTTTGTTGCAAGATCCTGATGGCTATTTATTAAGATTTAACAATTAAAGCGACAAATTATCGGTATAAAATAGATATAAGTGAAGGTGTTGAAATGGATAAATTGGAACGATTTGAAAAAGCACTCAATGATATTGTTGATGAATATATCAAATTAGGAAAAGAATTAGAAAAATTAAGAAATGATGGAAAGATGAAAACAACAAAATTTCGAGAATTGTTAGGAAAAAAGTTAGTATATAGTATGATAATTACTATATTTAAAAGATATGATTTGATTGATAAAGACGGATTGGAATAGTAATTTATAGGAGAAAGGCAATGAATATAGAAGTTAATGATATAGATATTTATTACGAAGTTTATGGAGAAGGGAAACCTATAATATTGTTACATGGAAATAGTGAAACACATGAAATATTTGATAGGCTGATTGAAAGGTTAAAAAATAATTATAAAGTTTATGCTATTGATAGTAGATGTCACGGAAAAAGTGAAAAAACAGAAGAAATCTCTTATGACTTAATGGCAGTAGATATGATTGAATTTATAAAGAAATTAAAGATAGATAAACCTATAGTTTATGGATTTAGCGATGGTGGTATAATAGGATTATTAGTTGCTATAAAGCAACCTAAATTATTATCTAAATTAATTATAAGTGGGGCTAATTTAAATCCAAATGGTATGTCTAAGTCTATGCTAATAATATCAAAGATAGGGTATTTTATTACTAGAAATAAGTTATTTAAAATGATGATAAAAGAGCCTAATATAAGTAGAAAAGACTTAGAAAAAATAGAAATACCTACTTATGTATTAGCAGGAGAGAAAGATGTTATTATGGAAGAACATACTAGATTGATTGCAGAGAATATTAAAAATAGCAAACTAGAAATAATACCTAAAGAAAACCATTCTAGTTATGTAGTTCATAGTGAAAAAATATACGATATAATAAAAAAATATATATAGTATAGAAAAAGCAAAAACTTAAAAATTAATATTTAGATTATATTAAAAGATTATCAGTAAAATGGTAGTCTTTTTTTGTTGCAAATAAGGAGGGATAGTTTATTTGAAGAAAAAAGAAATTGATGGAATAATGGAAAATAAAACATTACTTAATATTTTAAGTCCAATAGGTGGAATAGAATATAAGAAAAATTATATAAGAGTAGGAGATTATTTAGGAAGAGTATATGTGATAACAAAATATCCTCAAAAAGTAAGAGTAGGATGGCTTGAAAACATTGCAAATATACCAAATACAGTATGTTGTTTAAATATTTCTCCAACAGAAAAAGATACATTAATGCAAAACATAAGCAGGGGAATAAAACAAAATGAATCACAATATGAAGGAATAACAGATGAAATATTAAGACAAAGAACAGAAAGAGAAATACAAGATGCAAGAGATTTAATTGAAAAAGTAGATCTAAACGGAGAAACAGTAGTATATGTAACAATAGCAATAATGGTAATTGCAGAAGATGAAGAAGAGTTAAAACAAAGGTCTAAGGCTGTTTTGACAAGACTTACATCAATGCAAATGAAAGGGCGATTATTAACGAATTTGAGTAAAAACTCATTGAAGTTAATGTCGCCTTTTTCTATTACAGACCCAGTTGTAAAAAGTATTGCAGATAGAAATATGTTAGAGAGTACATGGATTGGAGGACTACCTTTCTCAAGTTCAGGATTTAATGATGGAAATAAATATTATTTTGCTAGAGATACAAAGGGAGGAATTGTAATACTTGATCCTTGGAAAAGAGGAGGAGATAGAACAAACTCAAATTTTGTAATTATGGGGACAGCAGGAGTTGGAAAATCTACAGTTGCTAAGCACTTAATATTAAATGAATATATGACTAATACTAAAGTAATTTTGATAGATCCTGAAAGAGAAGAAAAAGAAATGGTTGAGAAACTAGGAGAAAAATGGATAGATGTAGGGAGTGGTAAAGGTGGAATAATAAATCCACTACAAATTAAAAAAGTTCCTTTAGATGATGAAGAAGCAGATGAAGTTGAATATAAAAGTAAAGGAATGGGAGCAATGGCTCTACATTTTCAAACATTAAGAACATTTTTTAAATTGTTATATCCTGAACTTGATTCAATACATATAGCTCGATTAGAGGAAGTATTAGAAGAATTATATAACAGATTTAATATTGATTGGGATACAGATATTTCAGGAATACCAAATAATAAATTTCCTATTATGACAGATTTATATAATCTTTTAGGAGAGAAAGCAAGTAATGAAATTGATGAGGAAAAACAAAAAATATATGAAACATTAAGAAGTTTATTAAGAGGTATTAGCATTGGTGCTGAAAAAGGGTTATTTAATGGTTATACTTCAATAGATGATAATGCAAAAATCGTATGTTTTGATACCTTTAATTTACAAAATGCAGATGACAAAGTAAAAAGAGCTCAATACTTTAATATTCTAACTTATTGTTGGGAGATAATGAGTAGAGATAAAGAAGAAAAGACAATGCTAGTTTGTGATGAAGCTTATTTGTTAATTGATCCGAGAGTTCCTGAAACAACAATATTTTTAAGAAATGTAGCAAAGAGATGTAGAAAATATGAAGGAAGTTTAGTTATAATTTCTCATTCTATTGTAGATTTTCTTGATGATTCAATAAAAATGTATGGACAAGCTATACTTGATATGGCTACATATAAAATATTGATGGGAACTGATGGAGTGAATTTAGAAGAAACAACAGAGCTATTTAAGTTAAGTGAGGGACAATCAGAGTTTTTATATAAAAAGAAAAGAGGTTTAGCTTTATTTATCATAGGCTCAAACAGAATATTTGTTAGGTTTGATATATTTCCTATCGAGTTTGAGTATTTTGGTAAAGGTGGTGGTAGGTAATGGCTTTAGATCCTGCCACAGCAAAAGTAATTGCCAAAGTAGTAATAAGTCAAATAACAGATGAAGAAAAAAGACAAAGATTAATTATAGGAATAATAATAGGAATAGTGGTATTTACATTTATAATAATGATACCACTATTTGCTTTAACATCAACAATAGATAAAATAAAAAGTTTCTTTGGATTTGGAGATGATGGACATGCTACAGATAGTTCTTATTATTCATTAGTTGAAATGCACAACACCTATGCTACTACTGTAACTATTGGAGATTTAGAATATAACGGAACATTTCCTATGCCTGTTCAAAATGCAACTGTTACAAGTGAATTTGGATCAAGAATTCATCCTGTAACAGGAAAACAGAGTTTCCATACAGGAATAGACTTAGCAGGAACTTGGCACTCAAATATTACAGCAGTTGAAAAAGGAACTATTGTATTTGCAGGAGTACAACAAGGCTATGGAAATTGTGTAGAAATAAAACATAGTACTGAGAATGGAACAATTTATTATACCTTCTATGCACATTTGGCTAGGATTGATGTGATAGAAGGACAAGAAATACAGCAAGGGACTGTTGTTGGAATTCAAGGAGGAGATCCTAATCGTGATCCGAATCCTGGATATAGCACAGGTTCACATTTACATTTTGAAATTAGAAAGTCGCAAAAAGGAGATTTTATAAATCCTAGAGAATATTTATTTGGAAACAAGGAGGTTTAATTGGTAATAGATATAAATAATACGGAGAATAAATATAATATAATTTATGCAGATCCTCCATGGCATTATAATACATGGAGAGACGGAATGGGAACAGCAGAAAAACATTATAAGACAATGAAAGTTGAAGAAATAGTTAATATGAAGGATACAATCAAGAATATATCAGAAAAAGATTGTGTCCTTTTCTTATGGGTAACTTTTCCTTGCTTATTAGATGGACTAAAAGTTATGAAAGAATGGGGATTTAAGTACAAAACTTGTGGGTTTAATTGGGTAAAAAGAAATAAAGTAAGTGATACATGGTTTTTTGGATTAGGACATTGGACTAGAGCAAATTCAGAACTGTGCTTAATTGGAACAAAGGGAACAATAAAAAGAAAATCCAATAAGGTATCACAAATAATTGATACTCATATAGAAGAACATAGCAAGAAACCAGCTATAGTAAGAGATAAAATAGTTGAACTTGTAGGAGATATGCCTAGAATAGAATTATTTGCAAGACAAACAGTAGATGGTTGGGATTGTTGGGGAAATGAGGTTTAGTTGTGAAAAGATATAAAATGTGATAAAATAATACTCGGATTAAGGGGTAACAATTATGGAATTTGAAGATGAAGTAAAAGAAATGATAGATTGTCATCAAGAAGGTGATTATTTGGACTTTAAAGAGTATGATTATCAAAAGGATCATAAGGAAGAATTAGTTAAAGATATATTAGCTTTAGCAAATTCACACAGTATTAGAAATAAATATATTATAATTGGTGCGGTTGAGGAAAATAATGCATGTACAAAATTAAGAGAAATTGACACAAAACAAATAAGAGATGAAGCTGAATTTCAACAAATAATCAATACATATATATATGAAAATTTGATTGTTAATTACAGAATATTAAATATTGATGGAAAAAATATTCTTGTAATTCAAATACCAGTAATTAATAATTCAAACAGACCATTTATGGTAAAAAAACAAATTGGAAAATTAAAAGAAAATGAAATATATATTAGAAAAGGAAGTACAACAAGTATAGCGAATAAAAAAGATCTTGAGTATATGTTTAAAGAAAACAAAAATAGTAAATTAGTGGTTCAATCATACTCAGATGGAAATTTGTTTGATAAAATACAGTTATCAGAAGTTAATTCAATAATAGAGAAATATAAAGAGAAAAAATTTGAAAAATTAAAGCAACTTGTTAATGATATTAACCAATTAAAAGGAAAAGAATTTTCATTTGGAGTAGGAGTGTCTTTTTTAATAAGTGATGAAGTTGTTAAAATTGATGATGAAAAAGAAAGTTTTATAAAAGAAGAATTAAAAGATTTAAATTTAGAATATGAAGATTTAATATTTGAATTTAAAAATATTAGATGGAAAACTACTTTCAATGGAGGTGGTCTAAGTCCAATTAGTAAAACTCTATACGGAGATAAAAATGAAATAGATAGATATTGGAAGTTAAAAGAGCTAGATAGTTATATACTTGAATATTTAGCAATAAATTACTATTGTAAAGGATTACCTAAAATATATAACACTAATTTAGTTCTTTCAAATATAGGAAATTATCTTGATGAAGATATAGAATTAAAATTAATTATAGATAAAGATGTATTTATAGGAAAGGATACACTTATTGTTAAAGATGATGTAATTAAATATTTAGGAAATATGTATAATGATTTAAAAGAAGACTTGATAGAATGCCCAAGAGTAAGTAGTATAGATGAGTATTATTATCCAGCTATAGCAACTGCTACATCATCACATATTCCATCATATATAGGAGCAATGTATAGTAGTAAACAAACATATTTAGAGGAATTAAAGGAAAAAGCCGATGATTTTAAATATGACATAGAGGATATATTTGAAAATTCAATATATGAAGAAGATAATAAGATAATAATAAAAACCGATTTTAAAAAACTAATGCATAATAAATCAATGTTCTTAGAATCTAAAATATTATTCAAAAGTAATAAAATAAAAATTGATTATGAAATAAGATCTAAAAATAGCTCAAAAATTATAAAAGAAAGTATAACAAGCTAGGAAAGAGGAATTTATGATAGTAAGTTTGATAATAATGATTGTAATAATGGTAGTATTTGGAATTTTTACATATAAAGAATATAAAAAATGTAATAGTTTATTAGAAAAAATATTATATGTATGTGTTTATTTTATAGTATTGGCACCAATCATAATATATTATTGTGATAGATTCAATATTCCTTCAATGCTAACATTAGATAAAAATTTAGATACGCAAAGTTGGTTATCATTTTGTGGAAATTATATATCGAGTATAGTTTCAGCAATTATAGGAGCTTTGGCTTTAGTGTTAATGACAAAATATCAAATAAGAAAGAATGATGAAGAGAATGAAAAAAGGAGTTCAGAGAATAATAGAATACAAAATATGCCTTTATTAAAATATAAAATAGAAACTAGTTCTCAAAATCAGAAAATTGATATAGATCATTTAATAATAAGTAAATATAGTGGAAAAACAACTAGCTCTTATGAATTAAATATATCTATAAAAAATATAGGATTGAACAGCGTAAAAAAAATAATTGTAGATTTAGAATCAGATATAGTTTCTGAAAGATATAGATTATTAGGAGCAGATACACAAATACCAATTGAAAAAAATGAAAATAAGGAAATATATAGATATTTTGCTTTGGAAAGTGGAAAGGAATATTTAATGAATTTGAAAGTTTATTATGAAGATGTTTTACAAAATTGGTATTTACAGACTGTGGAAATAAATTATAACGCAACTAAAATAAACAATGGTACAAGTCAAATAGGGCAAGTATCTTATAAGGTCAATGAGGAACAATTAATAAATAAAAATGATATTTCAATATTAGATTTATAATAAGAAAAAATTGAAATATTATAAAAAGAGAGTTATAATTTAATTATAAAATTAGCTATTGAAACTATTAGTTATCATTATCCTAACTCTAGAACTTATATGTTTGCCAAAATCATTTTTTATAGACATCTTTGTAATATTTAATGAATTTGTGATTAATGAAATTATTATGAAGGGAGAGGATATTGTGAAAAAATTAATGAAAAGTAAAAAAGCCTCTAGTATATTATTTTATATGGAGATGTTCGGTTAATATAATATGGCTAATAGTGTATATATAGACTGAGGCTTAAAATGGTGCAAATCCATTGTCTCCACCAAGACTTCTTCGTGAAGTCTTTTTTAGATGGAAGGAATTTATAAAAAAAATGGAATCAAATCTAACTAAAAGAAATTAAAAGGTGATACTTGTTTTTGTGGTATTGGACATTGGACTAGGACAAATTTAGAAATCTGCTTAATTGGAACAAAGGGAACAATAAAAAGAAAATCAAATAAAGTATCACAAATAATTGACACTCATATAGAAGAACATAGCAAGAAACCAGCAATAGTAAGAGATAAAATAGTTGAACTTGTAGGAGATATGCCTAGAATAGAATTATTTGCAAGACAAACAGTAGATGGTTGGGATTGTTGGGGAAATGAGGTGTAAAAACTTTAAAATTAAAGAAAAATATGTTATAATGCAAGCACTTATTGTATTAAAGAGGTGTTTGAATTATGGAGTGGCTTAATTTTTTCGAAAGTAATTTATTTTCTAATATTATAAATACTTTTTCTGCTATTGGGACTATTGGAGCAGTTATAGTTTCATTATATTTAAGTAGAAAAGGAGAAAGAATAAAATACAAGATTAGAAGACAAGTAATTGTTCCAGTAGGATATTGTGGGAATTTTACCTTGAGATATGATTTGGAATTAATAAATTTAACTAGAAATAATCAAATAGTTATTTCTAGTTATCCATACATAAGAAATGGCAGGACAAATATATTTATAAAAAATTATGTGCCTATTTATGATAACTCTGATAATTATAATTTTCCAAGAAGATTAAATTATGGAGATAAATTTTTAATAAGTATTGATAAGCAAACGGCAAGTGAAATATTAAAAAATTCTTCAAAAAATAAGTTTAAATTAATTGTAGAAGATGTATTAGGTAATAAATATAAATATACAATAAAAAGAAGTGAAATGGAATTGTTGGTAAAGAACAGTAAAGACTAAAATTTATTGTTTTTGTCATACGATTTTTGCCGACAATAATCCAATACTAAAATAGAACGATGCTTTAATAAATTAATTTCAAAAAATAATGAATAATAGAATTAAGAATTACTAGTTGTAGTAGTTCTTTTTTTATAGAAAGGAGTTGATGAAATTGATTTTAGCAATTACTAAAGAAAATGAAAAATTAATTTACGAAGTATGCAAAGAAAATGGATTTGAAACTCCACAAGTATTAACAGGAGTTGATAGTTTAAAAAGATTTGCAATTCAAGAACTGAAGAACTTAAATAATTATAAACAAATAATTATAGATGTTGATTCAACAAAAGAAAGTGAAGAGGAAATCATACAATCTATTGTAGCAATAAAGAGTATGTATAATATTAGAGTTATTGTAGTTGCTTTAGGTCATGAAGAAGGAGATAGACTACTTTCAAAACTATTTAATGAAGGAATCTACAATTTTGTAAATGCAAAAACTTACTATGAACAAAAGGAACAATTTAGAAATTGTTTAAGTGCTGAAGGATGTCAATATAAAGATGCTATAAGGTTTAGACAAAAGGTTGAAGAAAAAAAGAAAAACAAAGTAATTGTAAAGAAGGAATATAAGACTTTAAAACAATTTGTAAATATAGCAGTAGCAGGAACAGAAAAGCATATAGGAGTTACAACACAAGCTATTTTAATTACAATGTTTTTAAAGAGTTTAAATATGAATGCCTGTTATATTTGTAGTACAGATAAAGATGAAATAAAAAATATTGAAACATTAGAAGGAGTAACTAAAAAAGACAATATGTATTCGTATAGAGGAATTGATCTTTACAGTAATACCAATAAAATTGATGCAATGCAATACGGTTATGATTTTTATATTTATGATTATGGAACTTTAAATGAAAATACACTAGACAATTTCTTATCAAAAGAAGTTAAGATAGTAGTAGGAGGGACAAAGGCATGGGAAACAGATGAAACATTTAGAGTTTTAAGTTTATTAGAGAAGATTCCTGAAGTAAATTATATATTCAATTTTTCTAGTGATGAAGAAAAGGCTAAATTTAAAAGAACATTAAGAGGAATAGTGAAAAATATATTCTTTTCAGAATATACTTCAGATACTTTTAATGATAATGTAAATACAGAGATTTATCACGAAATTTTTAAAGATTATATTGCAGAGAAATCAAACAAAATAGAAGTAATAGAAAAAAATAGTATATTTAACTTTTTGAAAAGAGGTAAAAAGTGAGTAAAAATATTTATAAAGAATATTTAAAAAAACAAAAAGTAAGACAAAAATATGATGAAGAAGTAGTAGTTAATGAACAAAAATCGTTTATTAAAATACTACTTTTTTTATTTGAAATAATGATAAGAATATTTCATGTATTGTTTTATATAGGAATACTAATTTTATGCTCCATTGGAGCAACTTATATAGCAAATAAAATAGGAATATTCAAATTTTAGGAGGTTAAAATGAAGTGGTTTAAAAAAATATTAGCAGTTTGTAGTTTCTGTACTTTACTTACAACAGTAAATTGTTTTGCAGTAACAATGGAAGAAACTAAAATTACTGAAGATAGGTTAAAGTGTTATAAAACATATCAAGTTATGGAATCGGAGAAAGATACATTTTTAGAAATATTATCTAAAGAAATAGAAGTTGAAGGAAACAAATACAAGTATGTAGATTATACTGCTGAAGGAGGAAATACATCAGAAACGATAGATATAAATACAACTAAAACTATATTATCAAAAACAAATAATAAAGATAAAATTATTGAACAATTAGAAAATACAATCGAATATGAAAAAGATGGATATATAGGGGAATATATTTTGAATCCTAATACTTTAAAAATCAAGACAAACTATAATGGCTTTAGAGAGGATTTAATTGAAGAAACAGTAAATTATACTAACTTAGAAAAGAATGATTTGGATTTTATACCGAAACAAACAATAAAAAATGGATTAACATTGGATCTTCTAAATGTTGAATGGGAAGTAGAATCTACAAAAATGATTGGAGAATATGAGGTTGCTAATACATATACTGCTAAATGTTATTATGCTACCAAGCAAAGAGTTGATTATCCTAATACATATACAGTAACAGCTGAATATTTTGGAACAGCAACTAAGACTGAAGAACATCCAATTACCTATGTTGTAAAATATGAAAAAGAAGAGCCTGAAGTAGTAGAAGAAAAACAAGATAATAATGTATTGCCAGTAGTTGGAGGGACAACAGGAATTATTTTAGTAATAGTATTCTTCTTAACAAGAAATGTAACAGTTTATAACTATAAAGATGGAGAATATAAAAAAGTAGGAAAAGTAAGAGCTACAAAAGCTGGAAAGATAAAGTTAGATAGGTTTAGTTTATTTGAAACAACTAATAAATACAAATTAGAGTTATCTAAGAATTTAACAAAAAAATTGAAAGGAAAAATGATAACTGTAAGTAAGAATGGAACAACTATAAAAATGCTAGTAAATGGCAATGAAAAAGAAAAATATATTGTTGAAGTTAGAATATAGGAGGACTTGTAGATGAAAAAAGAAAATAAATTTATAATAGCAGTTGTTATAATTGCAATTATAGCTCTTACAGGAGTTATTTTTTTTACATATAAATATCCAATTTATAAAGCTAATAAAGATGCAGAAAGTATTGATGTTGGAGATAACGAAGAATTAGAAGCTACAGCACTCGAAAATATAGAACAAGATATTATTCATTATGATGATGAAATAGGAACTTTGACAATTCCTGATATTTTACTAGACAATGCACCAATAAGAGAAAGTGTAGAACTATCTACTTTGTCTGAAACAATAGGACATTTCCCCTCTACCTCCATCTATGAGGGAAATGTAGGCTTAGCTTCTCATAATTCAGGAAGTAATGGAGATTTCTTTAAAAATTTAAAGAAGATTAAAATAGGTAGTGAAATTTATTATCAAACAAACTATGGAACTAAAAGATATGTAGTAACAACAAAGGAAATAATAAATGAAGAGGACTGGAGTTATCTAGGTGCAACTGAAGATAATAGGATCACTCTAATTACTTGTGTTACAGGTCAAAAAGATAAAAGACTATGTGTTCAAGCTATTGAGTCTATGGATGGAATGAATTATGGGCAATAAATTTTATTAAAATTTTCTAAAAGGGTTTTGGAATCTTCCTATTAAGGTTTTATAATGATAGTAGGAGATGATCGTTATGAAAAAAATAATTATAGTTTTAATAATTTTAGTAGGAAACTTTGTAAATTTATATTATATGGGACAAAATGTAGAAAAAGAATCAGAACAAGATTTAACTGTAGCAAATTTTGAAAATGTTCAAAGTGAGAACTCTATAATTGAAGAAAAACAGGAAGTCTTAAATATTGTAGATACTAATGAAGCAAAAGAAATAGAACAAAATTCTATAATAGAAGATAAAGTAAATAATATTAAACAAGAAAATTCAGAAGTTGCTACATATAGTGTAACAAATACAATAAAAAAAGAAGCAAATAATCAAAAAAATATAGTTCAAGAAAATAATAATCAAGTTGTAGATGAAGTAAATACAGATATAGTAAAACATGATGAAATTGAAAATACTAATAAAGATTCTGCTATAAATAAAGAAATACCACAAGAAAAGGTATTAGTAGAAGAAAATACAGCACCTACTGAAGAATATAAAATAAATGAAAAGAAAATTGCTGAAATAAGAAATATAATTAATAGCAATCCTTCAGAAGATATGAAACTTTATGGATATGAAATTGTCGTAGATAGTTCAATTACAGAAATTACAACACAATTTACATTTACAGAAAAAAGAGTGAAAGATAAAATAGCTTGGAAATTTGGAACTATAAGAATATATGCACAAGATTACTATAGAAATGGACAATATATAACAACAGAATGTTATTTAATATAAAAATTTAATATTATTTTAAAAGGCACTTTTACAGGTGCTTTTTTTGATGGGAAAGGAAAGAGATAATATGATAAAAGTAAAAGGAAAAAAAGTAATAGCAATGTTATTATTATTTTTAACATTGTGTTCTACATTTAGTGGATTTTCATTTGCAACAGAAATAAGTGAGGCAAACCTTCAAAATAAAGGAGATTGTGGATATCACTTACAATATTGGAATGCAGAGAAAAATGGATGGTACTATATAATTACAACTTTTGTTACATATCAAAAAGATGGAGTTGAGTATCCAGCATACTGCTTAAATAAAGAATATCCAGGTGTAGGAGAATATGATGGTTACACAGTAGATATAGATGCAGTATTAGATAATGTTCAAATTTGGAGAACAATAATAAATGGATATCCATATAAGACTCCAGCAGAGCTAGGAGTTGAAAACAAATATGATGCATTTGTTGCAACTAAACAAGCAGTATACAGTATTTTATATGGTTATGATCCTGCTACAAGATATCGTGGGGGAGATGAAAGAGGAACAAAAATAGCAAATGCAGTAGTAAATCTAGTAAATATAGGAAGATATGGAACTCAAACACCTTCAGATGGAGCAATAACAGTAGTAACTTCAGGAAGCTTATATGAAGAAGGAAATTATTGGGTACAGAAATTCAATGTGAGTAGTAGTGTTGATATGGCTTCATATACAGTTACATCAACAGCTAATTTACCTGAAGGAGCTATAATAACAAACGGAAATGGAACTCAAACCAATTCATTTACAGGAAGCGAAAGCTTATATTTAAAAATCCCTAAATCTTCAATGAATAAAGATATAAGTAATGCAATTATAAATGTGCAAGGAAAATGCAAAACTTATCCAGTATTTTATGGAAAAACAAGAATTAATGCAACACAAAATTATGCAGTTACTTATGATCCTTTTGGAGATGGAGTAGGTAGAGCCACATTAAATGTAAAAACTAATACAGGAAAAATACAAATAAACAAAACAGATAGTGATACTTCAAAACCAATACAAGGTGTAACATTTCAATTAACAAAAGCAGATGGAACTGTAGTTGCAAATGCTACTACAAATTCAAATGGTGTAGCAACATTTAGTGGACTATATCAAGATAATTATAAACTAAAGGAAATTGCTACTAATGATAAATATGTTATAAATAAAGCTACTTTTGATATAAATGTAGAATATAAGAAATCTACTACTCAAAATATAACTAATGATCATAAAAAAGGAAATTTAAAAATATACAAAGTAGATAAAGATAATCACAAAATTGCATTAGGAAATGTACAATTTGATTTATATTCAGAAGAATTTCAAAGAGTAATTGGAACTTATACGACAGATGTAAATGGAGAAATTAGCATTAAAAATTTAAGAACTGGAAATTATAAACTAATCGAAAAAAATACAGGAAAATGGTATAATCTCGCAGAAGATACAACTGTTGAAGTTAAGTGGAATACAACTGAAGAGAATACTATTGAAAATGAATTAAAGAAAGGTCAAGTTAAAGTAATAAAAGTTGATTTAGACAATAAAGAAGTGAAATTACAAGGAGTAAAATTTGATGTTTTAGATGAAAACGGAAAAGTTTTAGAAACAATAACAACAGATGAAAATGGAGAGGCATATACATCAAGATATGCAATAAGAGATTATTCAAAATTAACAATTAGAGAAAAAGAAACTTTAGAAAACTATGTATTAAATGATACTCCACAAACAGTAGTATTAGAAGCAGAACAAATAAAAACAGTTACTTTTACAAATGAATTAAAGAAAGGTCAAATCAAAGTAATAAAAGTAGATCAAGATAATAATGAAGTAAAATTAAAAGGGATAGAATTTAAAGTATATGATGAAGATAAAAACTTAGTAGATACTTTAATTACAGATGAAAATGGAGAAGCTACAAGTAAAAGACTAAGAATAGATAAAAAATACATAGTACAAGAATTAAAAACATTAGAAAATTATGTATTAAATGAAACACCACAAACAGTAACATTAACACAAGATCAAATTACAGATATTACTTTTACAAATGAATTAAAGAAAGGTCAAATCAAAGTAATAAAAGTTGATTTAGACAATAAAGAAGTTAAGCTAAAAGGTGTAGAATTCAAAGTATATGATGAAGATAACAATTTAGTAGATACTTTAATTACAGATGAAAACGGAGAGGCTACAAGTAAAAGATTAAGAATAGATAAAAAATACACAGTACAGGAATCAAAAACATTAGAAAATTATGTGTTAAATGAAACACCACAAACAGTAACATTAACACAAGATCAAATTACAGATCTAACTTTTGCAAACGAACTAATAAAAGGCTATATAAGAGTAATAAAAGTAAGTAAAGAAGATAATCAATATAATGGAGATGTAAAAGGTAAAAGACTTGAAAATGCTAAATTTGAAGTATATGATGAAAACAATAATTTAGTAGATACTTTAGTTACAGATGAGAATGGCGAAGCTACAACAAAAGAATTACTAAAAGGAAAATATACTTTAAAAGAGGTTGAAAGCCCTGATTATTATATACTTACAGATGAAATATTTGAAGCAGAAATAGTAAAACATCAAGAAATTGTTGATGTAGAAGCAGAGAATGACAATGTAGATATTGATATTGAAGTTAACAAAGAAGGCTTTAAAGAGACTCAAAGTAAAGATAGTATATACTATGATTTTTCAAATATTCATAATAAATCTAATATTGCATTAGACAATTTTACATGGAGTGATTCATTACCAACAAATGCTCTAAGAGCAAATAAGATTTATACAGGAACTTGGAATGAAGATTTAAAATATTCTGTATGGTATAAAACTAATTTAAGCGATGATTATATAATGTTAAAAGATGGTTTAAGTACATTAGTAAATAATGAAGTGAAATTTACAGATGCTACATTACAGGAGGGAGAATTCATAACAGACTTTGAATTTAGATTTGGAACAGTAAAAGCAGATTTTAGAGAAGTTGAACAACCTAGATTATATTGTGATATGTTAGATAATTTACCAAATGGATTTATATTTGTAAATCACACGAAAGTATCAGGAAATTATAAAGATATTTATGTTGAAGATAAAGATGATTGGACTACAATTACTTATTATAAAGAAATAGAAACAACACAAAAACTTCCTAGAACAGGCTGTTAGTATTGACATTTAAAGAAAAAACTATATAATGAAGAAAATAATAATTTTGAATTCATATATTTATATTGAATTATTATTTTATTTACTAAATTTTTGAGGTATGGAATATTAAATATTCTGTACCTCTATTTTTTTGTTTAGAATAATAAATTTAAGGATAAATATGATATAATAAAAGAAATTTATTATAATTGAATGATTTAAGGAGGATTAAGAAGATGAATTATCCAATTTTTGAATATAAAGAATTTGCTTCTTGCAATTTTTTAGGAGGAAACACTAATAGTTTTGAAATAAAAATACAGGAAAATGGAACGATTGAATATAAAGAATCTGATTTTAATGACAATACTTTAGAATTTAAATTTTATCAATTAAGTAAAGATGGTGTAGAAAAAATAAAAAAATCTATTGAGAATAATTGTGAAATATTTGATATAAATAGTAGATTAAATAATGGTTCTTTAGATGGATGTGGTAATGAGTTTTGGTTTGCTAATAAAAAAAGAAATAGACAGATACTTGCTTGGAATATAGACGATTCTATAGATGATGGTCATAAAGTAAGAGAAGAATATCTAAAAGAATATGGAGAAAATTTAAAGCAAGAAAGAATAGTGCTAAAATTATTTTTTGAGATATGCGATATTTTAAAAGAAGAAAAATTTGAATTAAGTTTATACAAATTTAAAACTGATAATAAAAGTAAATATTAAAATAGTAGATAAAAAAGATGTATATTAGTTAAATATATAATATACATCTTTCATAGTTCAGGCTTTTTTCTCCATTCATTTGCTTCAGCTTCATCAAATCTTTTATCTGAGAAGAATTCTGATAATTTAATTCCTAAAGCATCACAAATATATAATAAATTTTCAAGTCGAATGGTTCTATTTTTTCTAGTTAAAAACATTGCAATAGTAGAGCTATAAATTCCAGTTAATTTTGAAAGTTGATTTGAATTTATATTTTTTTCTTTCATTAATTCCTTTATTTTTAAAGCTACTAAATCTGAAAAATCCATAACATTGGCTCCTTTCAAAAATAATTTTAGCAAAATATAATTCAAAATCTACTCACTAAAATGAGTAAAATACTAAAAAGTATTCATTTTAATGAGCAGATATGTTATAATAGAAGAAGGAGGAGTAAAAGTAATATGAGAAGAAATAATCAAGATTATTCAATAACTGAAGAAAAATATGAAATTATAAAGAAACATATTGAAAAAATAGATAAAATAAAAAATGATTTACAAAAGCATATAAACTTTGAAATTCCTGAATATATTATTCATGACATTGCTGAAAATGAAGAATTTAATCATATTTGTTTAATAATAAATGTTGCTATTGTTAATAATAGATTATCTAGTGAAAATGGTAAGTATTTAAAAGAAAAAATAAAAAGTCTATGTAACATTCAAAATGATTATGATAGAGTATGTTGGAATATTTAAGTATTTTTTGTAAAAGGTTTGGATTTATAAAAGCACTCTTATATAATTTTATATGGGAGGTGAGAAAGATGGTAGATCTAGAAAACTATCAAAAAATAGAGAGGACTACTTTAACAACTGAAGAAACAGCAAAATATTTAGGAGTTTCATATTGGCTAGTAGGTCAAATGGTTAGAAAAAACGAAATTCCACACTTTAGAGTAGGTGGAAGAATTTTATTCAGAAAAAAGAGTATTGATGACTATATGGAACAACAAGAAAAAATTGCATTTGATAAGCTATATGAAAGTAAAAAGTAGTCAGGTATATCTAAATGAATGGGGAATCATTTAGGTATAAATTTATTATCGTGAAAAGTAATTTTGTGAGATTAGAAAAAAGAGTAAATGCCAGTATAATTTTGTACTGGTATTTTAATTTTGAATATTGATAATATATTGAGAAAATAAGTCTTTTGTGTTATAAATAATGAAAGACAAATTTATTATAGGTGAATATATGGAGAAATTTGATTGGATAAATAGTATATACAAATATTTTATCATTTTAGATAGAATAAATAAGCAATTTAAGTTTTTGATAAAAACTATGGAATATGAAGAAATTGAAGAACATTTTTTTTATCTTTCTACAGAATTATTAAGGTTGATTCCTTTTACAGAAAATAAAAAAGATAATAGCATATTTTTAAATTTAAAAGATGGCATTTGCTTATTAAAAGATCATATTAGTTTTTTAGAAGGCGATTTAAAAAAAATATTGCAAGAAAATTCTAAAACTTTTATTAAAATAAAAAAAATTAGAAATAAATATGAACATGAACCTCACAATGTAAATGGGGCTTTTTCAACAGGTCATTCTTCTTTTAGTGCTATGGGATTTTATTGCAGAAATGAGTTAGTTTCTTTAGATACAATGGAATTAACTTATGTTATTTATGAGTTGAATAAACTATTTGATAAAATAGAAAAAAAGATTAATAGAATTGAATTTGAAAATAAGGATGAGTTAAATCAATTTAATAAGATATATATAGAAAAAATAAAAAAGATACAAATAATAAATTATAATAAAGGCTATACGAGGATTCCTAGGCAATATTATTCATACCAGTAAAATTACTGGTATTTTTTTGTTAAATTTCTGTGTAATTATTGAGAAAAAAGTCGTTTTGTGATATAAAATACAATAGAATTATTATAAATATATATGGGGGAAAATATGAGTACAAATTTATCTAAAATAAAAAGAGATAAAATGTTAGAAACAATAAGTAAAATAAAAGAAAATATAGATGATGATGAAACATTAAAAAATTTGTCTTTGATTGAGTATGAATTAACTAAAAAGAAATATGGTCTTGTATGGGAAGAACATGAAGAGAGAGTTGATGAGGAATTAAAAACTCAAATACCTACTTTTGAAGAAGTTAAAGAAAAAGACATTATATCAAACGAAAATGATAAGTTTAATTTTCTTCTTGAAGGAGATAATTTGCATAGTTTGTATTTGTTAGAGAAAACACATAAAAATAGAATAGATTTTATTTATATAGATCCTCCCTATAATACAGGAAATAAGGACTTTATGTATGATGATACATTTTTAGACACTGAAGATGGATATAAACATAGTAAATGGCTTTCATTTATGTATAAAAGGTTATCAATTGCAAAAAGACTTTTAACTGATAAGGGATTGATATGTATTTCTATTGATGATAATGAGCAATCACAGTTGAAACTTTTATGTGATGAAGTTTTTGGAGAAAATAATTTCATAAATTTAATATCAGTGATGTCTAAGGTAAGTGCAGGAGCTTCAGGAGGAGGAGAAGATAAAAAATTAAAAAAGAATATAGAATATATATTGATATATGCTAATGATTTAAAAGCATTAAACAGCTTAAATATTATATATAAAGAAACAGAATTAATGTCATATATAAGAAAAATGAAAGAAGAAGGAAAGAGCTTTAAATACACATCAGTTCTATATAAAATGGATGGCATTGAGTATTATAAAACAATTAAAGATGGTGCTGGAGAAGATATAGAAATTTCTAAGGTAAAAGATTATGAAATAAAAAGTGTTAAGCAGGTTGCTGAAATTGAAAATATATCTGAGGAAGAAGTATATAAGAAATACTATGATAGAATAATGACAACAACTAATGCTCAAACTTCAATAAGAACGAGAGTATGGAATGCAACAGATAACGAAAATAATATGTATATTGCTTCATATGTACCTAGAACTGGAAAAAATAAAGGAAATAAAGTCGACTTGATTTTTATGGGAAAACAAAAAGTTCTTGTGATCTGGCTTAAAGATAGCAGTTATATTAAAGGAAAGAAAATATATAAAAAAGAAAAGATTGGAACTTTCTGGGATGGATTTAGTTGGATTAATGTAAGTAAAGAAGGAGATACTAAATTTGAAAATGGAAAAAAACCAATAAAGCTAATAAAACAGTTATTGGAATTACAGAATAATAAAGATGCAATTGTTTTGGATTTCTTTGCTGGGTCAGGCAGTACTGGACACGCAGTTTTGGATAAGAATGCCGAAGATGGAGGAAGAAGACAATTTATTCTATGTACTAATAATGAAAATAATATCTGCGATGAAGTAACTTATAAAAGATTGCTTAATATACATAATGGAAGTCAATATACAGAATCCATTAAGTATAATTTAAAATACTATAAAACAGCTTATGTACCAAGACTAAATAATGATGAAGAAAATATACAAGAGAATCTATTAATGAATATAAAGAATTTAATACAACTTGAAAATGGCATAAGTATTGATGATAAGAGAATAAAAGTAATATTGAGCGAAGATGAAATTGATAAATTCAGTGAAAATACTGAACAAATTAAAGAGTGTGAAAAACTATATATTTCATCAGATATATTGCTTACTGCAAAACAAGTGAAAATTTTTAAAGATAATAATATTGAGGTATTTATTATTCCAGAATATTACTTCGATGAAGAAATTAAGGGGGTGCAATAACGAACTATGCAAGGTATAGAATTGAAAGAATTTCAAATTAATTGTGTCAATAAATTATTAGATGCAACAACAGTTGGAAGCAAAAAGGAAGTTTTAGTACAAGCACCTACTGGAAGTGGAAAAACAATTATATTATTGGATTACATAGAAGAATATATTGAAGAAAATAAAAATACCATATTTGTTTGGCTAACACCACGGAAAGGGAGACTTAGAAGAACAAAGTAGAGAAAAGATGACTAAGTATCTGCCTAGTTTAACTTCAAAAAATATATCAGATGTCTTATTAAATGGATTTGAAGCAGGAGATACAGCATTTATAAATTGGGAAACTATTACTAAAAAGGGAAATACAGCATTAAAGGAAGCAGAAAGAAAAAATCTTTTTGAAAGAATTGATGAAGCTTATAACAGAGGTTATAATTTTATTGTAATTGTAGATGAAGAACATTTAAATAAGACAGTAAAGGCTGAGGCAATAATTGACTATTTAAAACCTAATTATATAGTTAGAGTTTCTGCTACAACTAAGAAAAACAAAGAAGCAGAATTTATACAAATTGATGAATTAGATGTAATTAATGAAGGACTTATAACTAGAGCATTATACATAAATGAAAATGTTGGAAACGATACAAAATTAGAAAATGAACATGAATATTTATTAGACTTAGCTTTAGAAAAACAAAAAGCAATTAGAAAAGAGTATAAAAATAATAGTATTAGTGTAAATCCTTTGATTATAATACAAGTCCCAAGTAAATCAGATGAATTAATTGAACAAATTGAAACATTATTAGACAATAAAGGATATTCATATAAAAATAAAACAGTTGCAATATGGTTAGCAGATAGAAAAGAAAATATCGAAAATATATCTGAAAATGATGCCGAACCAATAATTCTAATAATGAAACAAGCTATCTCAACAGGTTGGGATTGTCCAAGAGCAAAAATACTTGTTAAATTAAGAGATAATATGAGTGAAGATTTTGAAACTCAAACTATTGGTAGAATTAGAAGAATGCCACAAGCTCATCATTATGATAATGTTTTATTGGATAATTGCTATTTATATACTTTTGATGAAAAATATGAAGAAACAATAAAGCAAGAACTAGGAAATAATGCACAAGATGTAAAAATTGTATTTTTAAAAGATGAATATAAAAAATTTACTTTAACAAAACAAGTTAAAAATAATGATTTTGATGGATTTGATGATAGAGAAACATTTAGAATAATACAAAATTATTTTATAAAAAAATACAATTTGACTTTAAATAAAACAAATAACAGAACTATTTTAGAGGCTGAAGGATATATATTTGGGGATACAATAGAAAACACTATAGTCCAAGACAAAATAATAAAAATAGATTCTGATGAAATATCTAATGCAAATACCATAAAAGTTAAATCTACAGTAAATACAAGTAAAAATGGTATTGATTTAAGACATTCAATAGGTGTTATTAGCTCTAAAATAGGTATGAAATACGATAAAACAAGAGTTGTACTTGAAAGAATGTTTTTGAAGAGAAAATTGTTTACAAAGAAGTTTATAAATTTATCTTTAGTTGAGTTTTATGCTTTCGTAATAAATAATGAAGATAAATTAAAATATGACTTCTTAGAAGCAGTATCACAAGAGTCAAGACAGGTTGCTCTTAAAGCAGAATCAATCAAGGAAGTTCCTTTTAAAATTCCTGAAATGGATGTCATAAAATATGATTCTAATATGAAGGATACAATTATTTATGAAAAAAATGTATATAAATATTATCCTAATAGTACAAAGAAATCTCGTAGTGAGAGAATGTTTGAAAAATACTGTAATGACTCTGATAAAGTAAAATGGTTTTACAAAAATGGAGAACATTCAATGGATTATTTCTCTATAATATATGTTGATGCAGTAGGTAAAAAGTGGGCATTTTATCCTGATTATATTCTACAAGATTATGAAGGTAATACTTGGATTATAGAAACAAAAGGTGGAGAAAATGCTGAAGGAGAATCAAAAAATATTGATATAAAAGTAGAAAATAAATTTGCCGTCTTAAAAAGTTATGCTGAAAAGTATAATTTGAAATGGGGATTTGTAAGAGATTATGATAAAAATGACTCATTATATTTCTGCAATACAGAATATACTGAGGATATGAGTAAAGAGAATTGGATTAATTTGAAAGAAATATTGTAGTACAAAAGAAAAGTAGAATGAAATATACATTCTACTTTTCTGCTTTAAAGGAGAGTAAAATGGAAGGAAAAACAAATTATGAAATATTGACTCCTAATAATATGGTTGAGAATAAAGCAGAGGATGCTTTAAAGTTCGCATTAGAGAACGAACAGGTAAAAAACATTGCAATAACAGGTCAATATTCTTCAGGAAAATCAAGTATAATACAATCATATTTTAGTAAGTATGTAGATAAAAAAGATTATTTAAATATATCTTTAGCAACATTTGAAAAAAAAGAAAATGAAGCAACTCCTATTGAAGAGTCAAATTCGTTAGAAAAAGTTATAATAGAAAAGTTATATTATTCAATTTTAAATAAATATGATTTACAAAGAGATATTATAAGTTCTCTAATAACAATAGCTTTGGTTGCATTTATTAATGTAGGAATATATTTATTTAATATGGAATCAATAAATAATAGTTTAACTAATAATTTTTGGATAACATTAATATTTATGGGATTAGAGATAATATGTTTAACAGGTTTAATAGGATATTCAATATCGTATGTTATAAATTTACAGAAAATAAAGTTGAAATTTGGAGATGTTGAAGTAGAAGTAAATCAAACAGGTAATAATCAAGAAAAAAATCGAAATTTATTGAATGAAGAGATAGAATTTATTGTTAAGACTATGAATATTGCAAAATACAAATATATTATATTTGAAGACCTAGATAGATTTCAAAATCCTCAGATATTTGAAAGGCTAAGAGATTTAAATATTACTTTAAATGCAACATTAAAGGAAAAAGTGAAATTTTTGTATGCAATAAAAGATGAAATGTTTATTGCTGATAATAGAACTAAATTTTTTGATTTTATTATACCAATTGTGCCTTATGTATCTTATGAAAATTCGGGAGAAGAACTATTGAAAATAATAAAAAAGCATCAATTGGATACTGAACTTTCAGAGGATTTTATTTTAGATATTTCATTATATGTATCCGATATAAGAATATTAAAGAATACAGTTAATGAATATATCGTATATAAGAAATCACTTGATAAAAAAATTTATGATTTTGAAAAATTATTTTCAATTTTATTATATAAAAATACTTGCTCAGAAGATTTTGCTAAATTACAAAGGAGACAGGGAGAAATATATAATTGCTTTTTGAAGAAAAATGAAAAAATAAATGAATATATAGAAAAAAATAAAGAAAAAATAGAAGAAAAAAATAATGAATACAGTGAAATTGAAAAAAATTTAATATCAAAAAATCAATTTGAAAAATTAGCAATTTATATGATAAAAAGTGGAGTTAATAACGATAATACAGTAACTTTAGAAAATGAAAAAGGTCAAACAATAACTATTAAATATAAAATGGATACTGAAAATATTTTAGAAGAATTTATTTTTGCTGAAGGAACTATAATAGAATATGTATATGCTGGCAGTTGGAAGAGAGAAAAATTAATAGATTTCTATAAATCAAAGTGTCCTGAATTCTTACAGCAATATGAAGATTTTAAAAATGGTATTGATGAAGTAAAAGAAAAGATTAATATTGAATTAGAAGAAATAAAGAAAGAAATTGATAAAGCAAAAGAGTACCCATTAAGGGAATTATTACAAACAGATAAAGAAGTTGTGAAATTAAATTTAGGAGATTATAGCGACTTAATAAGATATTTGCTAAGTAATGGTTATATAGATGAAGATTATAATATATATATAAATAAGTTCCATGAAGGAAGTATAACAGAGAGAGACTATGATTTCATAATGGCTGTAAAAAACGGAAAAGAACAAGACTATAATGTACGCCTTGATAATAGTATAAAAATAGCAAAGAGACTAAAAATTATGGATTTTAAAAAAGAGGAAGTATTAAACATAGATTTATTAAATACATTAATTGAAAATGAAGATTTTGCCGAAAAGAAGAAAAAATTTTTATGCACATTAATAAAATCAAATAGATATATTTATTTTATTAAAGACTATATTTGTAATAATGTGGAATGTAATAATAAAAAAGAACTAATAAAATGCTTGTGCGAATTAGATACAAATTTATTAAAGAATGTGAAGGAAGCAAAAATTGAACAGAAATATAAGAATATAATATTTGAGAATATAATAATATGCATGGAAGTAAAAAAATTAAAACAGTTGAATAATATAGATGAAATAATAAAATATGTTGAAGAAAATAATTTATTAAAAGATCAGAAACTAAATGATATAAAAAGCAAAATAATAGAATTTAATTTTAAATATTATAATACAGCTAAATTCAGAGATAATTCGGAATTATATAATTATATTATAGAGAATAATAGATATCAAATAAATTATGATAATATATTAGATATTCTTTTGAATACTAAAAAAGATAATAAAAATGGCATAGAAGAAAAAAATTATGAACAAATAGCAACAAATATAAAATTAAAATCATATATTGATAGCGAAATACAATTATATATAAACAATGTATATAGCAAGTTATCCCAAAAACAAAATAATTCAATAAATTTAATTAAAGAATTATTAAATAATCCATTAATTAAGTTAGAAGAAAAGCAGATTATAATTGAAAAAGAAGTCAATCCAATAGATAATATATCAGAAATAGAAGATAGCAGTTTATGGAAAGATATATTTAATAATAATTTAGTAGAAATAAAATGGGATAATATAAATGTATATTATGATAAATTTGGAATAGATTTAACTTTGATAAAATTATTTAATGATAAAGAAAAAAATATATGCCTATTGTCAAATGATACCATAATTGAAGAAGAGAGTAGTACAGAATTTGTTAAAGATTTGTTGGTTTCTAATGAATTAAATGAAGATACATATTCTTTGATTTTAAATAAAAGCAAATATAAATTGGATGATGTTGAAATAAATAATTTAAGAAAAGACAGATTATTAAAATTGATAAATAATAAGAGAATAGTATTTGAAAGTAAAATGATAGAGAATATAAGAAATTATTCTACAGAAATGTTTATAGCATTTATTAAAAATAATTACAGTAATATGCATAAAGAAATTGATAATAAAAATATTATATTTACTTTAGGGGAGATAGAAGAAATATTAAAGTCGGATTTGACGACAGCTATTAAAAGTAAATCTTTAGATATGATCAATGACGAGAGAATCGAAGAAGTAACAAAAGAGTTATCTCAAAAGATAGGAATGTTTGTAATTGAAAACAATTTAAAAGAAAAACTTAATGCAACTTTATTGCTAAAGGTAATATCAGATATACAAAATATTGATATGAAATTAAAATTACTAAATTTGAATTTTAAAGTATTAAACGAAGAAAATCTTAAAGATTATTTATCTGAATTAGGAGAAAATTATTCTAAAATAATAATTGATAGGACAAGACCAAGATTTAATAATTCAGAACAAATAAAATTATTATTAAAGAATATTGAGAATTTAGGATATAATATAAAATATAATACTGAAAATGATGAAATTGTTTTGACAAACACTATAAGATAAAGCAGAAATATTTGTTGTTTTATTACTCAAATATTTTGCTTATAAAATAACTTGAAAAATATACGAAAAGTAAAAATAATACTTTTCGTATATTTTTTACACTTTCTTACACATTTCGACAAACTTTGCAAAAAGATTGTGATAGAATCCATAAAAACAAAAGAAAAATCCCTAAACTACCAAAGATGGAAAAGTAATAAGGAGTTGGGGGAGAAAATGGATATATCACAAAATAAATTGAAAAATATAAATGAATATACTAAACACACAATTAACCATTTATAAGTTATTTGTGTGTTTTTTTCAATTATTTTAATATCCAATAAAATACTACACTAATTTATAAAAATGTTCTAAGGAAAAATGAAAAGAAGAGATATATGTTAGTGTAGTTTTGAGCATTATTACATAAATCTCAGCCTACACAAAAGGAGTGTAGTTGATTTGAGATTCAGTGTATTAAGAATGTCTGAAAAAATAATCAAAGAGGTTGAATTTATCTGCAAAGGTAGATTTGACCTCTTTTTGCTTTTATATGGATTAGTTAAATGCAGATCTCCACCTCACATTCAATTCAAAAACGAATTGAATGGAGGAAAGAAGAATGAAAAAGCATTCAAAAATTAAGCGAGAGATAATAGATACATATATTGTTTTTAGTAATAGTGACAATAGCAAAAATATTATTGTATTTAAAGATGGAAACGGAAAATCAAAAATTATTAGAGCAAATGAAACATTAAGAAATGAATATAAGAGAAGAAAAAGTGAAGAAAACTCACAAAATATTAAATTTAGTAGGTATATAGAACATTCAGAACTAACAGATATTTCATTAAATAAGAGAGCTAAAAATAAAGGAATTAGTTTAGAAGAACAAGTTATTTCAAATTTAGAATCAGAAAGAATAATAAAAGAAATTTGGAAATTACCTACACCACAAAATAGGCGAGTTTATATGTATATAGTAGATGAATTTTCATATACCAAAATAGCTAAAATAGAAAATCGTTCTATCCCTACAGTAAAGGAGAGTATAGACAGAGGATTAGAAAACTTAAGAAAAAAATTAAAGAAATTTTATAAGTAGCCCTAAAAAATGATGTGCTAACTGAAAAAACAAGTGAGAGGAGTTGATCTTTCTTGCTTGTTTTCTTTTGGAAAACGGATAGCACATTGACAAGTAAATATATTAGTTACAAGACTTTAACTAATATAAGGAGCTCCAAGAAGGCGAATGTTATAAAAAATAAATAGCGACTATAATGAGGGAAAAAGCAAACGATGGTAAGTTTGTGTTGGCGAAGATCTATATTAGTAATAATGATACTTCAGCTCGGCTTAATTTATATTGAGGAGTTGCTCGGTTGGATAACGGAGAGGTTAAATACCTATGTGATAGATACCAATTTCACTTGTAACTAATTTTAAAAGTTTATAAGTGAAAGGATTTGATTAAAATGAAATTAAATAATGTAAAAACAGTAACTAAAAAACAGGCTAAAGCTTATGCAGTTATAGCATTAGATATATTAGGAAGTACACCAAACGATATTGATGTAAAAATGCTTGATTCAGAAATTGATGTCGCAATGAAATTATATAGTCCACGAGAAGCTACAGAAAAAGCAGAGAAAATTAAAACGAAAGGTGGATTAGTAAAATGGATGAAAAAATAGGTATAAATATAAAAGAAGCATCAGAGATATTAGGGATTAGTAAACAATTAATGACAGAATTAACGAAGCTTAAAGATTTTCCTTGTATTAAATTTGAAAGAAGAATTGTAATAAACAAGCCTCAAATGATTGAATGGTTTAATAAAAATTCAGGAAGAATCATTGTGTAGGGTTTGGATTTACGAAGATAAGGATTTATAATATTGGTAGTATATTTTACTTCTTAATATTATGAATCCTATTTTTATGGAGGAAATAATATGGGAAGAAGAGCAAAAAATGATAATACAAGGAGAGTAAAAGGAGAAGGCACAATAAGAAAAAAAGGTAATGGATATGAAGGGAGGATTACAGTTGAGGTAAATGGTGTAAGAAAACAAGTTTCAGTCTATGATAAAAGCCAACGAGTAGTTGTAGAAAAAATGCAAGAGCTTAGAAAGAAGAGAGATGACAACTATTATATTGAGAATAAAAACATAACTTTGGAAGAATGGCTAAAAGAATGGATGAGAGTTTATAAAAAGCCATATATATCACCTAGAACTTATCAGGGTTATGTTGAAAAATCTAAAACAATATTAGAACATTTAGGAAATATGCAATTACAAAAAATAGAATTATATCATTTACAAAAATTTATTAGTGATTTACAAAATGAAGGTAAATCGCCTAAATCTTTAAGACATTATTATAGTATTTTAAAAATGTGTTTTGATGATGCAATTATGTGTAGGCATATATCACTAAATCCAACAAGGAATTTAAAATTGCCATCAATGAGAAGAAAAGAATTAAATATAATGACAAAAGAAGAACAACTTGTATTTGAAGGATTTATGAAAAAATATAGAATGGGAACAGCTTATATAGTATTAGTTAATACTGGACTTAGAGCAGGAGAACTAAGTGGACTAACATGGAAAGATGTTGATTTTGAAAACAAAGCTCTATATGTAAGAAGAGGTATGCAAAAAATAACAACTTATGATGATGAGTTTAATAAAGTAAAAAGAGAAAGAAAAGTTACAGATGTAAAAACAGAAAATAGTTATAGAGTTGTACCAATGCTAGATAAAGTAGTAAGAATTCTACAAGAATACAAGAAAAAAGTACAAGCAGAGCAAGAAGAACTTGCTGAATTAGGAGAAGGATTTAAAGAGGATGATTTTATATTTAAAACAAAATGTAATCATCCAATAACATCTGAATACTTAAGAAAAACTTGTCAGGAAATATGTAAAAGTAACAATTTTAGAAAAGTAGGAATACATGAACTAAGACATACTTTTGCAACAAGATCTATTGAAGCAGGAATCGATTTAAGAGTATTACAAGAAATATTAGGTCATGCTAGTTATAGTACAACAGCAGATATATATGTTCATATTTTAGGACAAGTAAAACTATCCCAAATGAATAGATTAGAAGATTATTTAACTGATATAAATATGAACTAAATGGAACTTTAAAATGACATAAAGGGAAAATAAAGGGAAAGCCTAAAAAATAAATCTCCAAACACCTGAGAATAAAGGCTTTCTCTAAAAAAACTTTCTGTCCTCATAACCCGAAGGTCGATAGTTCGAGTCTATCCCCCCGCAACCAAAGTAAGATAATAACTCCTAGAGATTAGCTAGGAGTTATTATTATAGGAGGAAAATTATGAATAAAAAACAAAATTTTATGAACAAAATAAAAAACAGAAGCTTCGGCTGTGTAGCTATTACAACGAGATAATTGCTATAGGTTGTAATAGTTAAAAGTTATAGCAAATATATCTCGTTATTTTTAAGAATTAAAAGATAAGGAGATATAAAAGATGATAGAAATAGAATTAAATAATGTAAAAAAGAATTTTGGTTTGAAAAACGTTTTAGATGGAGTAAGCTTTGAAGTAAAGACAGGAGAAAGAATTTCACTAATCGGAGAAAACGACTCTGGAAAATCAACTATTTTAAAAATAATTAGTGGTGATGAAAAACAAGATACTCGGCAATGTAAATATAAGAAAAGGTGCTACTATAGGGTACTTAAAGCAAATATATGAAAAAGAACAAGAAGATATAATAGTTGGAAATTACCTAAAAGAAAGCTTTAAATAATTTACTCTCATGAAAAACAGGTTAAGAGAATTAGAAAACGAAATGGCAAATCCAAATCAAAATTTAGAGCGAGTTCTTCAAAAATATGGAAGATTGCAAGAAAAATATATTGCTTTAGGAGGATATGAATTAGAAGAAAAATTTAAAAAGATTTGTTCAGGATTTAAATTTGATGATGATTTTTTAAAGAAAGAATATAACACATTAAGTGGAGGAGAAAAAGTGCAATTAAAAGGCAAAAATGGCTCTGGAAAATCAACACTTATAAAAATAATTTTGGGCAAGGATAATGATTTTAGTGGAGAAATAAAAATAAATCCATCAGTAAAAATTGGATATATTCCTCAGGAAATAAAGTTTCAAAATGAATCTGATACAATATTAGAGTACTTCTTGAAAAATTTTGGTGGCAGTGAAACACAGGCAAGAACAATTTTAGCTAGATATATGTTTTACGGGGAAAATGTTTTTAAAAGGATGAAAGAATTATCTGGAGGAGAAAGAGTAAGACTTTTAATTGCTGAACTAGTAATTAAGCAAACCAATTTTTTAATACTGGATGAGCCAACTAATCATTTGGATATTTCAACAAGAGAAATACTTGAAGATAACTTAAAGGCGTATTCAGGAACTATATTATTTGTTTCACATGATAGGTATTTTGCGAGAAAAATTGCGGAAAGAGAAATTGAGTTATAGTAGAATATTAAATTTATAATAAAAAGTAGATGAGAATATTAATTCATCTACTTTTTATCTGCTATAAATATTTTTCCATTATATACATTTGTTCTTCATTTAATTCCTTTTTGTTATTAGCATACTCATATCCTAGTTTGTGATAAAACTCACATCCAGTAATAGAGGCGGGAATTACCAGTTTTTTTGCAGGAATGGTTAAAGCAAATTTTTCAATTTCATTAATTAACATTTTACCTATACCTTGCTTGTGGTGAGCTGTGTCAACAAATACAGCCAGTATCCAATACTCTCCATTATCGTTATACCATGATTTATCAATGCTAGCTGTACCAACAACTTTGTGATTTTCTAAAGCTACAAAGGCTTTTGTTCTTTCAGGAAGAACTTTTCGAATTTTTTCAGGTGTAAATTCTTTAGAAAAGTTTTGAACAAATTCAATGCCGTAATCTTTTGAGTTTACTTCTAATAGGTTTTGTATAATAATTTTTGATATTTCTTCAGCATATCTATCTTCATATTCTATTATTTTCACTGTATTACCTCCTTGCATAAGATTTTGTTAAAAATTATTTTGATATATTATATCATAAAAATTTTAACAAAATAAGTGGAACAAACTAGAAAATTATGATAGAATATGAGATGAAAAGATAGGAGCATAAAAAAGGAAGGAAAAAGATGAAAGCTGAACTTGAAAAAATAGATAGAAAACTTAAAAGAATTAGAATAAAAAAGATGCCAAATACATTTTTAAGTATTATCAATAAAAAGTTTGATGAGGTAACAATTTCAAGATGTTTAGCATTTCTATTAAACCCGCAAAATACTACAACAAAGATCATAAAAGAATTGCTAAATGTTTCTAAAATTCCAGAGGATGAGAAGAATTTTTGTGAATTATTAGAAAATGAAAACACATATTTTGAAAACATAGAACTGGAAGAGGCTATTTCAGAGAGAAGTAGGATAGATATTAAGATTGAATTTTCAACTTTTGTAATAGTAATAGAAAACAAGATAAATTCTATGGAAAATGACATTCAATCAGTTAAGTATGAAAAAGATTTAGAAAGAAATATAAAACCTATAAAGTATATTTGTATTAAACCTAAATATAATCCTACTATAATGGTAAATGAAAAATTTGCACATGTTACATATAGCCAAATAGTAGAAATACTGAAAAACGTTACAAAATATGATTTAAAAGAACAAGAAAACTATTGCTTTATAGAAGATTTTATTAAACATGTGGAGGGATATTTAATGAATGAGGCACAATTAGAAATAACAGAAGATGTGGAAGTATATATTGATAATCAAAAAATAATAGATACAATGATTTCAAATTATAAAAAGCAATCTGAAGTAATAGCAGAAAAGCTGGAAGAAATAGTTAAACGTAAATTTGGCGAAAATTTTGAGGTATATACTAATAACAAATGGAAATGTATTCAAATTTGGAAGAAGAGCTGGACAAATGAACAGTATAGTGGTATACATTATGAGATTTTGTGGAACGAAGATGGAATAATTGGAAATAATGTTAAAATAATTTTTGCGATACATAATGAAGGAAAAACGAGAAATATATTTCCAGAAATCAAACATCGTACATTTAAAACAGAGAGTTATAGAATGAATGATTCAAAAAGTATTATTGAAAATTTGAACAAAATTGTTGAAGAAATGTATAAAATAGCAGAAGAGAATAATGAGGCAATAGATAAGGTAATTGGTAGTAGAAAAAAACAAGTAAAATAGACAGAGCTTAAAGAGTGAAGTTGTCAACAAAAAGTAGACACAAAAAAGCAGATGATATGGAGCAGACCATTAATGAGTCTGCTCTTCCAATTTAATTATTTTTTCTTATGTGAATGTTTTGGTTGCCTCTGTGAAAGTGCAGAACCAGCAATAGATTTTGTTCTTGCTGAAGATCTACCATCTCTTAAAACTTCTGAAGCTTTAGAAGCAATTCCTGCAGATGTCTTTTTACATCCTGCCATAAATATCACCGCCTTTCTAGGATTAAAATCCTTCCTCCATTTGACTTTATTCTAAAAATTTGATGATAAGCTAATTATAACAGATAAAACATAGAAAATCAATATTATTTTTAAAACATTTGCATAAAAAATACAAAAAAGATAAAAATAATATTGAAATCACTTGCATTTTTTGAAAAATAGAGTATAATATATAAAGAGAGGTGAGAGAAATGTTAATTCAATTTAGTGTTAAAAATTACAAATCATTTAAAGAAGAACAGGTTTTTAGTATGGAAGCAGGAACTGGTGATGAAAATATTGAGAATATAGTTACGCTCAATGAAACCAATGAAAGAATATTAAAAACTACAGCTTTATATGGAGCAAATGCATCAGGAAAAACTAATTTGATAAGTGCATTTTCTGCTGCAATAATGATGGTTAGATTATCAAACAATAGACAACCTGGGGAAAAATTAATGCAGATGGAACCATTTGCATTTGATGATAAAACAAAAGTGGAACCATGCGAATTTGAATTTATTTTTTATACAAATAATAGTAAATATGTATATGGTTTTAAAGCAGATAAAAATAAAATACATGAAGAGTATTTATATCAGTATTTTTCAGCAAAAGCGACCAGAATATTTGAAAGAACAGGTGAAGAATATAAATTCTTACAGTCTGATGAAGGAAAATTAAATTCAATTAAAAGTCAAAACCTAGAAAACAAATTATTCCTAGCAACTGCAACAACATGGAATTATGATAAAACAAGAGCACCATATTTATGGTTTGCAGAAATGATTGATACTTATATAGGAGGTAATGAACTTAATCCATTTTCAATAGAAGCTTATAATAATGATGATGAAAATGAAAGCCTAAAAAAATTCACATTAAAATTGTTGGAAGAAGCAGATATTGTTATTAAAGACTATAATATAGAAATAGAAGAAGCTGAAATGGATGCAAATATGATAATGCAATTAAGAAGCATGAATGTTCCACCACATGTAATTACACCAAAAACAACCATAATAAAAAGTATAACTATGTCTCATGAAATTACAAGTGAAAACGGGGAAACAAAAGTATACAACTTAGATTTAGCAAATGAATCTTCTGGAACTAAAATAATATTTGCAATGGCTCCATTGTTAAAAAATGTATTTGAGAGAGGCAAGATATTTGGAATTGATGAAATAGAAAGAAGTTTACATCCAAGTTTAGTAGAAATGATAATCAAATTTTTCCATAATTCAGAAATAAATAAAGGAAATGCTCAGTTAATATTTAATACACATGATACAAACTTATTATCATTAGATCTATTTAGAAGAGATCAGATATGGTTTGCAGAAAAAGATCCAAAGAAAGGTGCTACTGAATTATATCCATTAGATGATTTTTCAGTAAGAAAAACAGAAAATATTCAGAAAGGATATTTAAATGGAAGATATGGAGCAATCCCTTTTGTAGCCACAGGTGATAGCTTATGGCAGGAATGAGAAGATTTGAACAAAGAAGAAGAAATACTGAGAAAAGAAAAAGAAATCCATTTGTTATAATTGGATGTGAAGGAAAAAATAAAACTGAAAAAATATATTTTAATAATTTCAATAGTCGACAATGTATTATTAAATTTTCTAAAGGAAATAGCACAGACCCTATAGGAATTGTGCAAGATTTAATAAATTTTATCAAGAGCAATGAAATTGAATTAGAAGAAAATGATAAAGTTTATGCGGTATTTGATACGGATGTAGGACAAAATAAGAAACAACGAATAGAAGAAGCAAAAAGTTTAGCAGCAGAGAATGGGGTTGAAATAATAACTTCAACTCCTACATTCGAATTATGGTTTTTGCTACACTTCGGATTTACCACAAAAGTATTTGTTTCAAATAAGGCTTTGCAGGAGGAATTGGCAAGAAAAATACCAAATTATTCAAAGATCAATAATACATATTTAACTGTTAAAGATTTAACAGGACAAGCTATTGAAAATGCTAAAAGATTAGAACAATATCAATTAAAAGAAGGACAAGCATTAGACAGCGAAACTTGTAATCCATACACAGGAGTTTATAAAGCTGTAGAAGAATTAATAAATAGGAATAAAGAAAAACAATAAAAAGTATAAGTGGGAACTTTGAGACCATAGTAAATGAGAGTATCGAAAAGTTTGTGTAAACTTTAAACTTCTTATGATATAAAACATAAATATGAAAAAATTTATTTATGTTTTTAACAAAAATTAATATAAATGACAAATTTAAATTTGTCAAGGTATGATTTTTAAGCCTGCTGAAATTTCGATTTTAGCAGGCTTAAAATTAGCCTTTTTCAATTAGTCAATAATAACCCTATCTGGAAAATAAATATTTAATTCTGCCAATGTTACACCCCAATTTGCGTATCTACTAGTCCATTTTTCAATAATCATTTGAGTTGATAAATACATACTTTTTTCTAATGCTTGAACCGTTGGAAATACTCGTCTTCCTTTATTTAATCTTTTGTAACAATTATTTAAACTTTCTATTGCATTTGTTGTATACATGATTTTTCTTGTTTGTGGTCCATATTTGAAGAATGGCTGTACATTATCCCAATTATTTTCCCAATTTTCTAATGAAACTTTTCTTTTTGACCATTTTTCTTTTAACTCCTGTAAATTGCTATATGCTTCGTCTTCTCTTGATGCTGTATATATTAACTTCAAATCTTGTGCTAATTCTTTTCTATCTTTGTACGAAACATATTTCAATGTATTTCTAATTAAATGTACTATACAACGTTGAAATTCAGTCTTTGAATATACTGCTGCTATTGCTTCTTTTAATCCTTTTAAGCCATCTGCACACATTATTAGAATATCCTTTAATCCTCGATTTTTAAATTCATTAAGTACACTCATCCAATATTTTGCACTTTCTGAATCTCCTATGTAAAATCCAAGTATTTCTTTTTCTCCTTCCATTGTTACTCCTAATGCTATATATACGGCTTTTTTCACTACAACTCCATTTTCTTTAACACTAAAATATGTTGCATCTACAAATACTATTGCATATTGCTCATTTAATTGTCTTTGTTTCCATTCTTGTATTTCTGGTATTATTTTATCTGTTATGGCTGTTACCATGTCTAGACTTATTTTTACGCCATATATTTCTTCTATTTGGTCATGGATATCCTTATTTGACATTCCTCTTGCATACATTATTATTATTTTATTTTCAATGTTTGAAATATCTTTTTGTCCTTTTTCAACAACTATTGGATCAAAACTTCCTTGTCTATCTCTTGGAACATTTAACTATATATCTCCTTGAGATGAATGTATGGTTTTATTAGAATATCCATTTCTATAATTCTCGTTGTCATCTGTATATTCATTTTTTTCGTAACCTAGATGCTCTGTTAATTCGGCATTTAACATTTCTTGAAGTGTATCTTTGAATAAATTTTTCAATGCATCTTCAACATCACCAGCCGTCTTTAATTCATTACTACTTATGAATTCCTTAATCAATTTTCTTCTTTCTTCACTTATTTTTCTCTTTTTGCCATATAAAAAACCTCCTTATGACATTTATATAATATCATAAGAAGGTGTATTTTTAAACTTTACACAAATTTTTCTATATATTCGAAAAACAAAAGAAGAAATGACGTTAATTAAAATTTAAATTGTTGTTAATCCAAATCAAAAATTTATCTTTGGGTACAAGTTTTCTTTTACCAATTCTCAATATAGGAAATCCTTTGCTATCCATAAGTTGATATGAATTAGCTTTTGATATTCCTAAATATTTACTAATATCTTTTGCAGATAATACAGCTGGTAAATCTTCTTTTGCTTTAAAACTACTTTGCATAAGCATTCCTCCTTTCATAATTTTTGGTTAATGTACATTTCTAAAGTGGGTATTAAATAGAAATAATTAATGTAAAAAAACAATTGAGAAAATATCCTCTCACTTGTACAGTCACTTAGAAGGAAAAAATAAACCCTAATTTGAAAATTTCCTAAAATTTTTTTATTAATGTACAAAAGGTGAAAAATAATTTTCTCACTTATTAAAGTAATCTAGAAGGCAAATTTGAAGTCTAAATTGAAAAATTCATCTATTTAAATGGACAAAAGAACTTAAATTATATAACATAATAATTAAGAAAAATCTGTTATAAATAAAAGCGTTTTGGTTTAAAACATATACAAAAATAGAAAAATATGTTAAAATTGTAATATAAGTTTTAGGAGGAATATATGGTTAGAATAGTTGTTTTAAATGATAATAGAAAAAATAATCCACAATTAGAAAATGAACATGGACTTTCATTATATATTGAAGTTGATGGATATAAAATTTTGTTAGATGCAGGACAAACTGATATATTTAAGAAAAATGCTAAAAAATTAGGTGTAAATTTAGATGATCTAGATACAATCGTATTAAGTCATGGACATTATGACCATGGAAATGGTTTAAAACATATAGATAAAAAGATTCCTTTAATATGCTGTCCGGGATGCGATTGTTATAGAGTAAGTAAAAGAACAGGAAATTATGGAGGATTAAATCAAAAGGTAGAAGAATTATCAGAAAAGTTTGATTTAATACAAACTACAGAACCATATAAAATAACAGAAAATATTTTCTTTTTAGGTCAAATAGAAAGAAAAACTGATTTTGAAACAAAGAGTTTTCCAATGACAAAAGAAGATGGTACTGATGATGTAGCAATAGATGACACAGGGATTGCAATAAAGACTTCAAAAGGTTTAATTGTAATATCAGGTTGTGCACATAGTGGAATATGCAATACGGTTGAATTTGCAAAAAAAATAACAGGTGAAAGAAATATACTGGCAGTTATAGGAGGTTTTCACTTAAAGAATGTGGATGAAAGTACTTTAGAAACAATATCATATATGCAAAATAATAATGTTCAAGGTGTTTATTTAGCACATTGCACATCAGATGAAGTTTGTCAGGAATTTGAGAAACGTATGCCATATAGAGCAAAAACAATGAGAGTAGGAGAGGAATATTTATTAGACCAAAAACAAGTAGAAAGAGAGATTTAAATATGGTAGATTTAGAATTATATAGAATATTTACAATTGTTGCAAACGAGAAAAATATAACAAAGGCAAGTGAAAAATTAAATATTTCTCAGCCAGCTGTTACAAAACACATTAAAAATTTAGAAAATGCTCTTGAATTAAGACTATTTAATAGAACTAATCATGGAATAGAATTAACTTCTGATGGTCAAAAAATATATGAAGAAGCAAAAGAAGCGGTAGAAACGCTAAATAGTATTTTTATTAAATATGGAAAAAACAGAAATATAAATTTAGGAGTACATGTAAGTATGTACAAAATGTTTAGTAAAATATTAACTAAATTTTCTAATATTAATGAGAATATTACAATTAATATATCTGATACAGATTTAATAAATATGCTAGCTCCAGATTTATCTGATATGATAAGCAAACTAGAAAATGAAAAACTTGATATTATTATTTCAAAAAAAACAGATAACTATAATCATAATAAAATAGAATTTATAAATATTGGAGAAATTCAAGATATTTTAGTAGTTAATAATAATTCAAAATTATTAGGAAAGAAAATTAGAATTGAAGATATAATAGATATGCAAATATGTTTGCCTAGAAAGGGGTCTGTAACAACCAATAATTTTATTAACGCATTACAAATAGAAGAAGATAAATTAGTAAATGCAAAGCATATTACATATAATGCTATGTTAGATATAATAGAAGAAAATAATGAGGTTGTTGGGCTTATAAGTAAACAATATATAGAAAAGGAATTGAATAATAAAGAAATATCAGAGTTGACAACAGAATTTAAAATTCCACCGATAGAATATGGTGTATATATAAATAAGAAAAATAAGTTTAAAGAATTAAATCAATTAGTAAAATTTATAAGAGAAAATAAATAAGAAAATAGAGTTATAACCAAAAGTTATAACTCTATAATTTTTTTGTATTTTACATAACATTTGAATCAGTTTATAATATAATTAAGATAAATCGAGGAGGTAAAAAAATGAAAAAACATAATTCTATAAAATTTAGTAGATGTGTACCACTTCCTATCGGATATAAATTAGCAGTATGCCCAATATGTGGAGGTATACATTTAACAGGAACATTATTAAATGAAAGTGCAGATGAGCAAGATCCAGATATAATGTGTAAAGATTGCGGTAATATAATTAGTGAAGCCATAGTTTAGAAAGCGAGGAAATAATATGAATGAAGAACTAAAAGAAAAAATAAAAAATTTTGCCAAAGCAGATTACCCAAGAGTTGGAGAGCATATATCATTAATAGAGTGTTTAAAAACAATTACAAATGACCCTAGCTTTAAGTTAGAAGATGAATCAATAAGTGTATTAATTAATAATAGAGAATTTGAACTTTTGGATGTATATTGTCCTGATTTAAAAGAACCAAATTCATGTTTATGGTACGAATCAGCAAAGATATGTTTAAAAAAGGGAAACTGTGTTATTAAATATTTTTTTGAAGACACATCCGATAAAATAAGTTATGCAATCATTTATGAAGAAAATGAAAATGGTTATATTGAAATACAAGGCAAAAAATATAAGACAATTAGTATTTTAGATAAAGAGAATGCTAAAGATACAGCTAAAGCTAAAGATGCAGCTAAAGCTAAAGATGCAGTCTCACTAGACGATTAGCATAATTTGACCACTTTTTTGACCACAACCGAAACAAAAAACAATGGAAATAACGGGATTTGACCGCTGGTTCTCATAACCCGAAGGTTACACTAAATCAACAAAAGTTTGTCGAAAAATGAACAACTTTTGCAAAATTCGACAAATTATGCATGATATATTTGATATGATAACTAAGGGGGTACGTAATTATGAAGGAAAACAAAATAAGAATTATATCAATAATTGTTATTTTATTTGTAATTTTTGCGGGTAGTTGTGTAAATGCTCATCAAGGAAGGACAGATTCAAATGGAGGGCATAGAGATAATAAAAATAAAAGTGGATTGGGAATTTATCATTACCACTGTGGTGGTTATCCAGCGCATTTGCATACAAATGGAGAGTGTCCATATTCAACCAAAACATCATCAAAACCAAAATCTTCAAATAAAAGTTCAAATTCAAACAAGTCAAAAAACAATAATTCAAAAACAGTCAATTCAACAAATTCAGCTATAGAAAAAAATGAAAAAAACACTACTAATAATATTGTAAAATCTTATGAAAATAATGAAGTAAATAATAATATTGAAGCCAAAGATGAAGAAAATATTTCAGATGTACTAGCAGGTTTTACAACATTAGGATTAATGGGTGGAGGAGGCTATATAGCATATAAGAAATTAAAAAATAAATAAAAATTCCTTGTAAAAATAGAAACATATATAGTATAATACAATACATAAAAGGAGTAACAAATGAAAATAAATAGTTGTGAACTAATATCGAGTTTAAATTCAGCACTAACAGAATATAATACACAGTTCTATGATAACGGGGAAATACAACTTCCGCTGATTGAAGATGATGGGGAAATACAACTTCCGCTGATTGAAGATGATGGGGAAATTTCTGATGAAAATTTAGCCAAAATTCAAAAAATTAGCGTTGTATTAAATACCAGGAGTTTAACACAAGAAGAAGTTTCTAGTTTTAATCAAGAGTTACAAGCTATTTTAAGTAAAATGAACTTGAAAGTATTTATGATAACTGTATTAGGTAAAAAATCACCAGTAAAATTTGATACTAGTTTTTTAGATGCATTAAATGAAAATGTTGAAAATATACAATTAAGAGGGATTGATTTATCAGAAAAAGATGCAAAAACATTTAGTAAATTCAAAGGGTTAAAAAGATTGTCATTAGATAAATGCAATATAACAAATCCAAATATTATTTCTGAATTAAACGAAAATGTATCTATTTCAATAAAAGGCAATCAAATCGATCCAAAAAGTTTTGAACAAATGATAAAATTATTAATAAAACATAATGGAAGAATTGAAACAGGAAATAATAAATTAGAAAAAATTGCTGAAGCATATAAGAGCAAGAAAATAGATATTCAAACATATTTAGATACAAAAGAAGACGTGGATTATGAAATGATACAAGGATTAAATATTACTATTGATGATTCATTTACACCGAGTGACGAAGAATTAGCTAATATCATATCTACATTAAATAAAGCAAAAGGAATAAGAATAGTTACAGATGTAAATAATTTTTTGAGAGTATCAAGTGCGCAGAAATTAGAAGTACCATCTAAAATAATAATTAGAAGTGCAAATGAATTATCAACAAAAATAATGCAAGAAAATCCGAATATACAAAACGTAGAAATACAAGATTTAGAAAACTCAGTAAAGGAACAAGCTGAGCCATATACAAGAGAAGAGTATATGATGGCAAGACAGAAAATAGATGAAATAATTTCAGAGATACAAATGCCAGAAGAAGGAGTAGAAGACAGAGAAAAAATAATATTTAGTCAAGTATATACAAAACTTGCAGAACTAATGAAATATGACGATTATGCGATTTCACAAGAGGGAAGAAAAGATGATAAATTGCAAACAACATGTAGAAACTTATATGGAGGATTAGTGCAAGGCAAATGTGTGTGTGCTGGATATGCAGATATTTTAAAGAATACATTAGAGTGTTGTGGAATAACAGCAAAATTTGCAGGTGGTAACATTGATATAGATGGGGGAGCACAATATGATATAAAAGATCCTGCAGGTCATGCATGGAATATGGTAACTTTGGATGGAAAAAATTATTGGACAGATTTAACATGGGATAGAGAGAATATAGTAGCAAAAAGATATCCTTTGAGGTTTTGCTTAAAATCTACAAAAGATTTTGGACATAAGGGTTTTAAGGTTTTTAATATTTCGACAGAAGAACAGGCAAAATGTACAGAAAGTTTAACTGCAGAAGAACAGGCAAAATTATTCTCTGAAGGGCGACATTATGTATCAACGCAAAAACAAAATAATATTTCATACTTAAGCAGTATGGTAATGCATTCGGCAGAGAATCGGGCTAAGAGCATCACAAATTAAAAGGATGCCAACAGAATTATCAAAGAATATTGATGTAACCAAGGAACAAGAAGGAGAAAGAAATGATTAATACAATAAGTAAAAAAGCTTATTCAGAGACATATATTATTTTGAAAGAACTTGAATTATTAAATGACCTTCCAGATGAAGTGAAGCAAAATTTAATAAATAACAAAGCCAATAATTATAAGTTTTCATTTAATCAAGAAATTCCATTATATGAGCAAATAGAAGATGAGGATACTAAGACACTAATTTCATATTTATATTTAAAATATATAAATAAAAATCAAGAAGAAAAAAATATTTTACTTGAAAAATATAAACAAAATGAAATTAATTATCAAAAAGAAATTCAAGAAAAATATAGTACAGAAAATTTATTTAAAAACAAAGAAAAGGAACCTAATTATACACAAGCTGTGATAAATTGTGGAAAAAGTAGTCTTATAAAAAAGATATTTGATAAAATAAAAAGAATATTTAAAAGAAAGTAAAAATACCAGAAAATTTTTCTGGTATTTTTTTGTTAAATTTTAAAAACATATTGACATCGTTACGTAACGATGATAAAATAAGAACAGAGAGGTGAGAAAATGGAATATAAAGTATCAGAACTTGCTGAAAAGGCAGGTGTTACTAAAAGAACCATACATTATTACATAAGCAAAGGTTTGCTTTTACCACCAGATGGAAATGGCGTAAATAGCTTATATAATGATAAACACTTAGAAAGATTACTTCTAATAAAAAAACTACAATCAGAATATATGCCATTAAATAAAATAAGAGAATATATACTAGAAGATCACAATGAAAAGCAAGCTGATTTAACTATAACAAAAGATCCTGAAAAAGAAATATACATTAAAGAAAATATATGTAATATATTTGAAATTCACTATTCACAGGAAAATGGAGAAAAATATAAGCATATTATAGAAAATGTAAAAAAATATGTAGAAAAGATGATGGAGGATTAATATGGAAATAGTAGATTTAAAAGAATTAGCTCTTAAAAAGGTAAAAATAAATGGAAATGTAATAGGAAAATTTGGTACATTTGAAATTGAACAAACCTTTAAGAATAATACAAAAAACGTACTAGAGGTTGGATACACATTTCCAATTGTTGAAACAGCAACTGTTGTTGGATTTGAAATTAATGTTGGAGATAAAATTCTAAAAGGAAAATGTAAAGAAAAAGGAGAAGCAAAAAAAGAGTATCAAAGAAATATTGTACAAGGAAATAGTGCATACATGATGGAACAAGCAAGTGACAATATATTCAAAATTGCTATTGGAAAAATTGATAAAGATGAAGAAGTAAAATTAAAAATTTATTATATTGATAAATTTGAAATTACAGATAATACAATCAAAATATTAATACCAACACTAGTAACACCAAGGTATAAATCAAATATTACAAATAAATTGCTTTTTGGTAAAGTAGATTATACAGTTGATTTTAATATAAATGTAAGTAAGGCATTAAATAGAAAAAGTATTAATTGTGTTAGTCATAAAATAAATTTAATAGATGAAGAAAAGACTGAGAAAGTTGAGGTTTTAAATTATGATTTATCAAGTGATTTTAAATTATATATTGAACTAAAAAATGAACTATCTTCAAATGCAATAATATCAAAGACAAGAGACGATAAAGAAATGATATATTTATCATTTATGCCAGAAATTCTAGATACTTACGAAGATAGTGAAAAAGAGTATATGTTTATTATTGATATTTCTGGTTCAATGTATGGAAATAAAATGGAAGAAACTAAAAAAGCTGTAATTGAATGCTTAAAACAATTGGATATAGGAGATAAATTTAATATAATACCATTTGAATCAAGATTTAGTGCAATGAATATAAATTCTATTGAATATAATGAAGAAAATTTACAAAAAGCAATAGAATATGTTAATGATTTACAACCAACTGGCGGAACTGAAATATTAAATCCTATAAAATTTGCACTATACCAAAAAGAAACTGATAAAATTATATTATTATTTACAGATGGACAAGTAGGTAATGAACAAGAAATTATTCAATATGTAGATGAAAACATAAAAACTAGCAGAATTTTTTCATTTGGAATTGACACAAATGTTAATTCTTCTTTTATAAAACAACTTGCAAAAGTTGGAAATGGAAAAGCAGAGTTGATTCAACCAAATGAAAAAATAGATGATAAAATTATAAGAACATTTGCAAGAATTCAAACCCCATTGTTAGAAAATCTTGAAATTGATTATGGAAAAAATAAAGTAATTGATGAAATAAAAGAAGAAAAATGTTTGTTTAACTATGAATTTTTTAATATATTTACTAAGCTAGAAAAGCTAGAAGATGATATAATATTAAAGGGAAAAATACAAAATAAAGAATATTCATGGAAAATAAGTAAGGAAAGTATACAACATACAGATGTTGATTTAGAAGTACTATTTGCAAAACAACAAATGGACAGACTAGAAGAATATATAAGAAATACTTATGAAAGTGATAAAATAGAAAACTATAAAAGTATGATAATTGAGTTAGCAGAAAAATATAACATAAATTCTAAATATACATCATTTATAACTGTGTATGAAAGAGAAAACAAATTATTAGAAGTTCCACAATATCAAGAAACAATATTAAGTAATAAATTTATGGAAATGGATGAATGTTACTTAGGTGCACCAACATTTTTAAGAAAAGCAAGCTGTGATAGTTTGGATATACCAAGTTTCGTGAGAAGAAGTAAAAATATAATAAAAGATACAACAGAAGAAATTCTGGAGGAAAAGGTAAATGAATATTATAAAGAATTTATTAAGCAAGAAACCAAATCAATATTAACATATATTTTATATGCAACTTGTTACAAAAATAATATAAAATTCAATCATGCTGAATTTTTGAATTTCTTAAATAAAAATAAAGATGCTATTTTAGCAAATGATATATATATGCAATTAGTTTATAAGTATTATGAGAAAACAAAAAATTCACAAGTACTAGAGTTTTTAAGTGATGACTATAAAAAAGCAGTATATACAAACATGAAAATTAATGTTAATTTTAAATTGATAACAAGAGATGAGGCAGAAGCTATACTAAATGAAGATAGAATAAAAGAAAATATTGATAAAATATTATGGTATTTATCAAATAAAAAATATTGAAAGGAAAATTAATTATGAATTTTTTAGATATAGCAAAAGAAAGATATTCATGTAGAAGTTTTGAAAAAAAAAGAAATTGAAAAGGAGAAGATTGAAAAAATATTAGAAGCAGCAAGAGTAGCACCAACAGCAGTAAACTATCAGCATATCATATTAAATAAAATAATGATATAATATGAATAAAGGAGAAAACTATGGGAATAATAAAAGTAATGTGAAACTTTTGTGAATTTTAGCACTCTGCTATTGACATTGCTAAAAATAGATATATAATATAAATATAATCGAAATTGATAAAGAAGATTTATCAAAAAGTACATATGTGCCACTCCCATCAAGTGTCAACACATAAATATAATTTTAAGGAGTTGATTTTTATGATGATGATACCAAGAAGACGTGATTTTGATCTATTAGATGACATGTTTGGAGGTGTATTTTTCAATGAGGGAGAAAGCAAATTAATGAAAACAGACATCAAAGAGAAAAAGGATGAGTATGTTATAGACATTGATTTGCCAGGTTATGAAAAAGAAGGTATAAAATTAAATATTCAAGATGGATATTTAACAGTACATGCAACAGTTAATAAAGAAGAAAAAGATGAAGAAAAAGGTAAATTTGTACGTAAAGAAAGATATTCAGGAGAATGTTCAAGAAGCTTTTATGTTGGTGAAAACGTAACAGAAAATGAAATTAAAGCTAAGTTTAAAAATGGAACACTTACAATAGAAATTCCTAAAAAAGAAGAAAAGAAAGAATTGCCTGAGAAAAAATATATTCCAATAGAATAATAAAAAAACCTCATATTTAATATATGAGGCTTTTATTTTATATGATATAATGTAAAAAATAATAAAGGAGGGGAAATTGATGGATATTACAATTGATGTTGGTGGTTACAAATTAAATGTAAGAGCTGGTGTAGTTATAATGCACAATAATAAAATCTTATTACACAGAAATGTAAACTCAGATCATTATGCAATGATTGGCGGAAGAGTTGAAATCGGTGAAAATTCAGAGCACACAATAAAAAGAGAAGTACAAGAGGAACTAGGAAAAGAAATTGAAATAACAGGATATGTATCAACAGTAGAAAACTTTTTTGAAATGAAAGGTGCAAAATATCATGAAATAATGTTCATATACAAAGCAGAATTTGTAAAAGAGGAAGATAAAAAATTAGAAAGTACATTACAAAATATAGAGGGAAAAGATTATTTACAATATGAGTGGATTGATTTAGATAAAATAGATGAATATCCATTGAGACCAGATGTACTAAAAGAGGTATTAAAAGAATGCAAATTTCCAGTACACAAAATAAATATTGATAAAAAGGAGCAATAACGTATGCCTGAATTATGGGACATATATGATGAAAATAAAAATAAAACAGGAAGAACAGCAATAAGAGATGTAACTATATTGCAAAAGGGTGAATATCACATAGTTGTAACAGGAATTATACTAAATTCTAAAAATGAAATTTTGATTAGTAAAAGAGCAACGAATAAAAAGTTTGGTGGAATGTGGGAATGCAATGGGGGTTCAATATTAGCAGGTGAAACTAGCAAAGAAGGAATATTAAGAGAGTTAAAAGAAGAACTTGGAGTTATATTTAAACCAGAAGAAGCAATATTTTTAAAAGAAGTAAAACGAGAAAGAGTCCCTCAAAATTTTAAAGACTTATGGTTGTTTAAAAAAGATATCAATATAGAAGATTTGACATTTCTTGATGGAGAAGCAACAGCAGCTAAATGGGTTAGTATAGATGAATTTATTAAAATGTTTAATAATAATGAGATTGTTCCAACAGTTGATTTTGGAAGAGAAGAATACGAAGAAGCATTAAAAATAATATGAGTTATGTAAATTATGATTGAAAAAGATGAAGGTCTATTGGCCTCAGTTCAGCAAGAATGAGGTCGTTGATCTTAAGGCCCTTGAAACGGATGACAAGAAGATGGAGTATTCGTATAACAATAGTGTTATCGCTTTTGTTGACGAAAATGTTGACTTGTATGTGATTCCGGATATTGGGGTTCAGAAGACATTGGTCAGCGCTGGCTATAGTCGGAAGTTTTTCTACGTACCTTTCAGCAATTTGGATTACCCGGTTGAATACGAGGAAAAGTGGAAAAGCCTCTGGAGAGAAGAATAAAGAGTGATTCCATGGTAAAGGAGAGGGCATTGTCCTCTCCTTTATCAGTATTGTAAATAAAAAGTAACAATGATAGAAAAAAATATAATCATTGTTACTTTGATGAAAAAAATAGATTATATAAGCTATATAGAAAATAACTTTAGAAACGCACTAAAACATCTTGGTTGACATAAGTATACCACAAAATGTAAATAAGTGGTGTAAAACTTTGTCGAAAAAATAAAAAATTACTAAATTATGGAAAAAATACTTGTCAAGACGTAAATAATAACATATAATTTTAACATGATATTTTAATTCAAAAAAATTATTTCAAAAATTTTTGTTCTAAAGGAGAAATCAAAAGATGTTATCAATTACAAAAAGTATGGCCTTGCACGGACTAGAAGGCTTTTTAATTGACGTGCAAGTTGACATATCAAGTGGTATGCCATCATGGGATATTGTTGGACTTCCTGATGTGAGCGTAAAAGAAGCAAAAGAAAGAGTAAGAACAGCAATAAAAAATTCAGGCTATGAACTGTTTAGTAGAAAAATAGTTGTAAATTTAGCACCAGCAAATATAAAAAAAGAAGGATCAATATTTGACCTACCAATTGCTGTAGGAATTTTAAAAGGTTTAGAAGCTATAACACAAACTCAAAATGAAGATATTTTAATGATAGGAGAACTATCATTAAATGGTAGTTTAAACCCAATAAATGGAGCACTACCAATATGTATTGAAGCAAAAAAGCAAGGAATAAAGAAAATAATTTTACCAAAACAAAATGAAAAAGAAGCCTCCATAATTGATGGAATGGAAATACTGGGGGCAAATGATTTAGCAGAAGTGGTTCAATATTTAAATGGAAATATAAAAATAGAAAGCTTATCAACAAATTGGGAAGATTGTTTGAAATTAGGTAAAGAAAAAATATTGGATTTTGCAGATGTAAAAGGACAAGAAAGTGTAAAAAGAGCTGTTGAAATAGCAGCTGCGGGACGGACATAATTGTCTTTTAATTCGGTTCACCTGGATCACGGAAAAACAATGATAGCAAGAAGAATACCATCAATATTACCAGACCTAACTTTTGAAGAAGCACTAGAAATTACCAAAATTCATAGTATTGCAGGAATTTTAAAACAAGATACACCAATAATTACAACAAGACCATTTCGCTCACCACATCATACAATATCTGGGGTGTCATTAGTAGGTGGAGGGAGAATACCAAAACCAGGAGAAATAAGCTTAGCACATTATGGAGTGTTATTTTTAGATGAATTACCAGAATTTAATCAACATTCATTAGAAGTTTTAAGAGGACCTCTAGAAGATGGAATTGTAACAATAAGTAGAGTAAATGGAAGTTTTACATACCCATGTGAGTTCATGTTCGTATCATCAATGAATCCATGTCCATGCGGATTTTATGGTTCAGCAGACAAAGAATGTACATGCACACCACAAGCAATATCAAAATATATGGGCAAAATTAGTGGACCATTATTAGACAGAATTGACATACAAATAGAAGTAAGTCCTGTAAAATATGAAAAACTAGGAAATGACGAAATGCCAGAAAGTTCAGATACAATAAAGAAGAGAGTAAATGATGCAAGAAAAATTCAAATAGAAAGATATAAACAAGAAAATATTTATTCAAACTCTAGTCTAACGCCAAAACTAATTTCAAAATATTGCAAATTAGACAGTGAAGGGAAGGAAATATTACAAACAGCATTCGAGAAAATGGGACTAAGTGCAAGAGCATATGGCAGAATTTTAAAAGTAGCAAGAACAATTGCAGATTTAGACAGTTGTGAAAACATTCAAAAAATACACATCGCAGAAGCAATACAATACAGAAGTCTAGACAAAAAGTATTGGAAGAATTAGAGGAAAGAAATATGAAAATTTTATCTAAAACAAATAAATTCTATCCCAAACGTTTGTTAAACATCCACAACCCACCATCAAAACTTTATGTAGAAGGAAATTATGAATTATTAAACTCAAATTCAATAGCAATAGTAGGAACAAGAAAATGTACAGAATATGGCAAAAAATATTCTGCAAAATTTGCAAAAGAATTATCACAAAAAGGAATGTGTATTGTAAGTGGATTAGCAATTGGAATAGACACTGTAGCACATATAAATTCCATGGAAGAATTAGGCAAAACAATAGCAGTAATAGGAAGTGGATTTAAGCACATATATCCTGAGGAAAATGAGTGGTTATTCCACAAAATAATACAGAATTGTGGATGTGTTTTATCAGAATATCATCCAGATGAGGAAAAAGATATGGCAAATTTTCCGAAAAGAAATCGTATAATAAGTGGGCTAGCATTAGGCGTATTAATAGTTGAAGCGCCATATAGAGGTGGAAGTACAATTACAGCAAAACATGCAAGACTTCAGGGAAAAGAAGTGTTTTGTATACCAAATAGATTAGATGAGCCAGAAGGGTATAGTACAAACTGGCTAATACAAAATGGTGCTAATTTAGTAATGGAACCCAACGATATATTGCAACATTATGATTTGCAACCGGAAATTTCAATACCAAAAGAATATGAAGAAATATATAACTTAATAAACACGCAACCGATTTCAGCAAATGAAATATGCAAAATGACAGGTAAAAAAATATCTGAAATAATGCAAATGTTATTTATGCTTGAACTAGATGGATATATAAAATGTGTAGCAGGAAATAAATATATAAAAAAGGAATGATATTATGATAAATCAAAGGCAAGAATTAGGAAAAGAGGGAGAAGATTTTGCAGCAGATTATTTACAAAAACAGGGGTATGAAATTATAGACAGAAACTTTAAATGTAAACAAGGAGAAATAGACATTATAGCAAAAGACAAGAATGAATACGTATTTATTGAAGTAAAAACAAGGCAAAACTTTCACTATGGAATGCCATGCGAAGCAGTTGACGAAAGAAAACAAAAACACATCTGGAATGCAACAAGATATTACATATATTCACATAAGTTAGAAGACCAATATATAAGAATAGATGTAATAGAAATTTACAAAAGAAAAAATAGATTTTACTTGCATCATATTAAACAAATTAAATAATTTTCCATTAACCATTCCACCACAAACTGTATAAAATATATAAAACATAAAGTGAGGAGTGGTGTTTATGATTAAAACAATAGGAAATACACCTTTAATAAAAATAAAATATGAGTACGAAGGCAAAACAAATTATATATACACAAAACTGGAAAGCTATAATTTAACAGGAAGTATAAAAGATAGAGCAGCATATTACATAATAACAAAAGCAAAAGAAAGAGGAGAATTAAAAGATGGTATGCCAATAATAGAGGCGACAAGTGGAAATACTGGAATTTCTTTGTCTGCATTAGGCAAATATTATCATCATCAAGTATATATTTTTATGCCAGATTGGGCTAGTAAAGAACAAGTGCAAATTATGCAAAGCTATGGTGCAAAAGTTATAACATTTTCTAAACAACAGGGAGGTTTTAGAAAATGTATTCAAGAGTCAAGAATTTTAGCTAAGAAAGTAAATGGATTTTTAGCAAATCAATTTGCTAATATGGACAATGTTCTAGCACAATATGAAACAACAGGTCAGGAAATTTTAAATCAGGTTCCAGAAGACATCGTAGGTTTTGCTTCAGGAGTTGGCACAGGTGGAACTTTGATGGGAATAGGAAGAAAGTTAAGGAGAAGATATCCAGAAATAACTGTAACTGCAATTGAACCAGAATGTATGCCGTTGATTTCTAAAAACAGAATAATTAAACAACACAAGATAGAAGGAATAGGAGATGATTTTATTCCAGCCTTATTAGATAAAAACGAAATAGACAAAGTAATTTTAGTAAATGATGAAGACAGTATAAATATGTCAAGAAAATTGGCATCAGAACTAGGAATAGGAGTTGGAATTTCATCAGGTGCAAACTTTTTAGGAAGTGTATTACTTCAAAAAAATATAAAAGGACCAGTAGTAACAGTATTTGCAGATGATAATAAAAAATATCTAAGTACAGATTTAAGCAAACCAATAGATAATAACGAAAAATATATTTCAAACAAAATAAAGTTACTGCAATATGAAGTGATATGAGGTGAATAATATGAAAAAAATATTGAAATTATTATCTATTGTAATAATGCTAACAGTTGCAACAATATACACAATGCCAACAAAAGTGCTTGCATTTGGACCAGCAAGTAATGAAATATACAACGGAATTGATGTAAGTGGATATCAAGGAAATATTGATTTTGAAAAAGTAAAAAACGATGGAATAGAAATTGTATATATGAAATCTAGTGAAGGTACAAATTACATAGATTCAAAATTTGAACAAAACTATAAAAGGGCAAGAGATGCAGGATTAAAAATTGGATTTTACCATTATGTAACAGCAAGAAGTGTAAATCAAGCAGAAAAAGAAGCACAGTTTTTTGCTTCAGTAATATCAGGAAAAGTAGCAGATTGTAGACTTGCAATGGATTTTGAAAGCTTTGGAAATTTGAATAAAAGAGAGATAAATACAATAGGCTTGGCTTTTATGAAAAAGCTAGAAGAACTGACAAAAAAAGAAGTTGTACTATACAGTAATGCCTATACAGCAAGTCGTATTTGGGAAGGAGAAGTAACAAAATATCCTTTATGGATTGCGCAATATGAAGTATATGAACCTGAGAATAGTGGAACATGGAATAGCTGGGCAGGTTGGCAATACACAGACGTGGGTAGAGTAGCTGGGATTTCAAATCATGTTGATAGAGATAAGTTTACAAAGGAAATTTTTATGTCAGAAAGTACAGAAATTCCAAAAACAGAAAAGCCGAAACAAGATGATGAAGACAACAAAACAACTAAGAAAATAAAAATAAAATGGGGAGATACTTTATCTCAATTGGCAATAAAGTATAACACAACAGTAGCAGAACTTGTAAGATTAAATAATATTCAAAATCCAAATTTGATATATGCAGGAGAGACTCTGATAGTACCAGTAAAAGGAGAAACCACCAATAGTACAACAATATATATTGTTAAAAGTGGAGATACATTAAATAAAATAGCGCAAATGTTTAATACAACAGTAAGCCAAATTGCACAAGAAAACAACATACAAAATGTAAATTTAATATATCCACGGTCAGAGATTAGTAGTAAACAGCAATTGTAAACATGACAGTGGACATAGACTATATAAAGTAAGAAGAGGAGACACTTTGTGGTCAATTGCAAGAAGATACAACACAACTATAGCAAATATAGTAAGACTAAACCGTATACAAAACGCAAACCTAATATATCCACGGTCAAATATTTAGAATTTAATTCACTAAATTATGTATACCTTCATAAGATGTATTATGATAAATTTGAATTAGGAGGTACTTATGAAGGAAGTATTGAAACTAAAGAATGTAAGCAAAAAGTACCAAGCGAAAAATGGTGAAGTAGAAGCTTTGTCTAATATTTCATTTAGTGTAAATGAGGGAGAATTTGTTAGCATAATTGGACCAAGTGGGTGTGGTAAATCTACATTACTTTCAATAATATCAGGTCTGGAACCTAAAACTTCTGGTGATATACAAATTGATGGTGGCCTTGGCTATATGCTGCAAAAGGATAGTCTTTTAGAATGGAGAAATATTTATGATAATATTACATTTGGCTTAGAAATAAGAAGAAAAAAGACAAAAGAAAATGAAGCTTATGTAATAGAATTACTTAAAAAATATGGTCTATATGAATTTAAAGACAAATACCCAAATCAGTTATCTGGAGGAATGAGGCAAAGGGCAGCGCTGATAAGAACTTTAGCTATTAAGCCTAAGATTTTATTATTAGACGAAGCATTTTCAGCGTTAGACTATCAAACTAGAATTATGGTTACAAATGATATTTTTCAAATATTAAAAAATGAAAATATTACAGCTATTATAGTGACACATGATATATCAGAGGCAATTAGTATGAGTGATAGAATAGTAGTGTTAACCAAAAGACCAGCAACAGTAAAAACCATTCATACTATTAATTTTGAAATGGAAAATAGAAATCCAATCAACTGCCGTGAAAGCCCTAAATTTAGTAAGTACTTTGATGCTATATGGAAGGAGCTTGATGTACATGTATGATAAAAATATGTCTGAGGACAGAAAAAAATACCTAAGAAAAATAAGAAAAAATAAAATATCTGTTATTTTAACTCAATTACTTATCCTGATTATATTCATAATAGGATGGGAATTACTTGCTAATAAAGGAATAATAGATAGTTTTATTACAAGTCAACCTTCAAGAATATTAAATACCTTTTTAAATTTATCAGCTAATGGACTGCTAACACACTTAGGAGTAACACTTACAGAAACACTAATAGGGTTTGTTTCAGGAGTTATACTAGGTGTATTTATAGCAATTCTGCTATGGTGGTCTCCATTTTTTTCGAAGGTATCAGAACCATATTTAGTTGTATTAAACAGTTTGCCCAAAGTAGCTTTGCGGACCAGTTATAATCATCTGGGTAGGTGCAGGAATGGGAGCAATTATAACAATGGGCCTTGCCATTTCACTAATTGTAACTATATTAGAAATTCTAAATGGATTTTTAAATACAGACAAAGAACTAATAAAAATGGCACAAACATTTAATGCAAGTAAATTTCAAATATTAACAAAAATAGTAATACCTGCAAACATATCTACATTTTTCAACTCATTAAAGGTAAATATAGGCCTATCTTTGGTAGGCGTGATAACAGGAGAATTCTTGGTATCAAAAGCAGGCTTAGGGTACCTAATTGTATATGGTGGTCAGGTATTTCAACTAGACTTAGTAATGACAGGGGTAATTATTCTTGCAATAGTTGCTGCAATTATTTATGAGGCAATAGTACTTTCAGAAAAAATTGTTATGAAAAAAATGTCTAAAAGAACTTAGAAATAACAGATAAAAATGTTACTTATAGGAGAAAAGTATTATAAGTAACAAGAAAAGTTAAATAACATGCCAAAATACTTAAAATCTCCTTTGGCATGAATAGATTAGAAAGGAATGAAAAACTTGAAAAAGTATTTGATTATTGTATTAGTTATTATAATAGTAGCAGCAGGAATAGCTACTTATATATTACTTAATAGAAATACAGAAACAGCGGAATTACAAAAAATTCGTGTAAACGAAGTAACACGTTCTGTATTTTATGCTCCACAATATGTGGCAATCTCAAAAGGTTATTTTGCAGAGGAAGGTTTAGAAATAGAATTAACAACAGGTCAAGGAGCTGATAAAGTAATGACCGCAGTTTTAGCAAACCAAAGTGACATAGGCTTTGCAGGACCAGAAGCTTCAATATATGTATATAATGAAGGAAAAGAAGATTATACACAAGTATTTGCACAAATGACTCAAAAAGACGGCTCATTTTTAGTTAGCAAAGAAAAAACAGATAATTTTAGTTGGCAAGATTTAAAAGGAAAAACTGTTATTCCTGGTAGAAAAGGTGGAGTACCATACATGACTTTTGAATATGTGCTTAAACAAAATGGTCTAGATCCTAAAAAAGATTTAGTATTAGATGATAGCATTAAATTCGACTTAATGGCAGGAGCTTTTGCAGGTGGAAATGCTGAATATGTAACATTATTTGAACCAACTGCTTCAGCAACAGAGAAAGCAGGTAAAGGATATATTGTTGCATCTGTTGGAGAAGCATCAGGAGAAATTCCATATACAGCATATTTTGCTAAGAAAAGTTATATTGAAAAAAATCCTAATATAATTCAAGGATTTACAAATGCAATATACAAAGGAGAACAATGGGTAAAATCACATAGTGCTAAAGAGATAGCAGAAGCAATAGTAGACTTTTTCCCAGATACTGATTTAAGTATGTTAGAAGCAGCTTTACAAAGTTATATAGATATTGATGCTTGGAGAGATAATCCAGTATTAAAGCAAGAATCATTTGCATTACTTCAAAAGGTTATGAAAGAAGCGGGAGAACTTGAAAAAGAAGCTGACTACGGAAAAGTAATTAACAACAGCTTTGCAGAAAAAGCTATTCAAAAATTAGGTAAATAAATTTAAGGCGGAGATTAAAAACTCCGTCTTTTATTGTGTGCATTTTATAATTTATGATATAATACACATGTAAGAAAAAATTGTGGATATTGAGATGGAGAATTTATGATTGATGATAAATATTTTGAAAATGATTTATATTGGAAAGAACATATAAATAGACAGTTAAGTATAGATATGTGGATAGATGAATATAAAAACTATTTTAATAATAAAGGTATTTGCTTAGAATTGGGATGTGGTATAGGACAATATTCTAAAAGATTAATTGAATATGGATATAAAGTTATATCAACAGATATTTCAGATATTGCATTAAATGAAGTAAAAAAATTCAACCCAAATGTTGAAAAAGTAGATATGAGTATGCCGTTAAAGTATGACAATAACAGTTTTGACCTGGTTTTTTCAAGCTTGGCAATACACTATTTTTCTGAGGAAAAAACAGCCCAATTGATGAGTGAAATACATAGAGTTTTAAAAAATGGTGGATTATTTGTTGGAAGTGTAAATGGATTAGAGGGGTATGATGTTATAAAGGATACTGCTATAAGGCTGGAAGAAAATTTTTATTTTAATAAAGGCAAATATATACATTTATTTGACGACAAAGAATTAAACAAATATTTTAAGGATTATCAAATTTTAAAAATTGAAAAAAGAGAAGTTGAAAGATTTGGACACAAGAAAAATTACTGGATATTTATAGTAAAAAAAGATTAAAAATAGTAAAAATGTGATATGTTAAATTTATTTTAATTACAGATCCATTAAAACAAAGCGATGAAAAAGAAAATAATTAGTCTTGAAAAAAACTAAATTTAATGATAAATATAGTAATATAAATAAAAATGAAAGGAGAAACAAATATGGAATATCTTGAAAAAATATTTAAAAGAACAGGATGGACATCTTTGTTAACATCACTAATATTTGCAATACTTGGAATACTTCTAATTGTTAACCCGGAAGGAAGTACAAAAGCAGTATCACTAATTGTAGGAATATTATTTATAGTAGTAGGACTATATAAACTAGTGGATTATTGCACAACAAGAGGAAAATACAGTTTTTATAACTATGACATAGCTTATGGAATAATAGCAATTATTATTGGAATAATAGCTATAGTTTACAAAAGTCAAATTGAAACAATATTTAGAGTTTTAATAGGAATATGGATAGTTTATACGGGAATAATAAGATTAAGTCTATCACTTAAATTAAAATTAGTACAATCACCAGTTTGGATATATAGTTTACTAATTTCTATTATAATGATTATATGTGGAATATATACAATCTTTGTATCAAATGTAATTGTTGTAACAATTGGAATAGTAATTTTAGTTTATTCAGTATTAGATGTAATTGAAGATATAATTTTCTTAGCAAATATTAAAAAATTAGAAAAATAACTACAACAAAAAGACAATCGCAAAAAATAAAACCGAAAAATAAAAATAAAATATGTAAAAATAACAAAAAACAAAAAACTCATTTTTAATAAAATGAGTTTTTTATTGCAAAAAAATAAAAATAAAAAAATATAAAAGCGCTGAAAATAAAAGAAAAATATATAAAAACGCTTTTTGAAAAACATTTAAAATAAGAAAAAACAAAAAAATCATTTTTTAAAAGGTAGAAAAATAGAAAGAAAATATTTTTTGACATTTTTTTGAAAATAAATAAAGAAATTATATTGAAATATCAAGGGAATTATAATATTAATCTTAAAAAGATATTAATGAAAATGCTTGAAAATCAACATTTTTTATTAAAATGTAACAAAATTGTAATATATTTTAAACAAAACAGAAAAACCGTAAAATTTGAGATTTCACAAGTGACAAATTGACTGAAAAGCAAAAAACAAACTAAAAGGCAAACGGATGAAAGGCGCTATATATCAAGCGAAATCTTAAATGGTAACATAAACAATATGCGTTTGACATTATCTTTTTAGTGGGTTAATATAAAGGTACAAAAGAAAAAACTAATAGTTACATATTAAATTATATTTAATATGTAACTTAAGTAGAGAAGACACAACATATAGGGGGAAAGAAAAATGCAAGTAATCAAAAGGGACGGAAAAGTAGTAGACTTTGACCAATCAAAAATAAAAATAGCAATAGAAAAAGCAAATAAAGAGGTAAAGCCAAGAGAAAGAGCAACTAAAGAGGAAATAAATCAAATTATCAGCTATATAGAAGAACTAGATAAAAAGAGAATTCTAGTAGAAGATATACAAGATATTATAGAAGAACAATTAATGACTTTTGGAAAATACATTTTAGCTAAAAAATATATTACATATCGTTATACAAGAGAACTAGTAAGAAAATCAAATACAACAGATCAATCAATAAAAGAGCTAATTGATGGAGAAAGTGATTATTGGAATAATGAAAATTCAAACAAAAATGCTAGAGTTGTTACCACTCAAAGAGATTACTTAGCAGGAATTACAAGTACAGATATTACTAGAAGATTTTTATTACCAGAAGATGTAGTAAAAGCACATGATGAAGGAATTATTCACTTTCACGATGCAGATTATTTTGCCCAAAATGCACTAACAAATTGTGAATTAATAAACTTAGAAGACATGTTACAAAATGGAACAATAATGAATGGAGTTATGATTGAAAAACCACATAGATTTTTAACAGCTATGACAATTGCTACACAAATTATATTAGGTGTTACCTCATCTACTTATGGTGGAGCAACAGTATCTATAACACATTTAGCACCATTTGTAAGAAGTAGTTATGATAGATACTATAAAAAATATAAACAAAGAGGGTTAAGTGAGAAACAATGTAAAGAATATGCAGAACAAGACACTAAAAAGGAAATCTCTGATGGTGTTCAAACATTTAACTATCAAGTAAATTCAATGACAAATACAAATGGCCAAGCACCATTCTTATCAGTTTGCATGTACTTAGGCGAAACGGATGAATATAAACAAGAACTTGCAATGATAATTGAAGAATTCTTAAAACAAAGAATAGAAGGATTTAAAAACGAAAAAGGTGTGTATATTACACCAGCATTCCCTAAACTTCTTTATGTACTAGAAGAAGACAACATACACAAAGACAGTAAATATTGGTATTTAACTGAACTTGCTGCTAAGTGTACAGCAAAAAGATTAGTTCCAGACTATATTTCAGAAAAGAAAATGAAGGAATATAAAATAGACAAAAATGGAAATGGTAATTGCTATCCATGCATGGGATGTAGATCATTCTTAACACCTTATGTAGATCCAGAAACAAATAAACCAAAATACTATGGAAGATTTAACCAAGGTGTTGTAACTATCAATTTAGTTGATGTTGCTTTATCATCAAAACAAGATGAAGAAAAATTCTGGAAAATATTTGATGAAAGACTAGAATTATGTCACAAAGCATTACAAATAAGACATGAAAGATTGAGTAAAGTAACAAGTGATGTTGCTCCAATTTTATGGCAACATGGTGCTTTAGCAAGACTTAAAAAAGGTGAAAGTATTCACAAATTATTACATGATGGTTATTCAACAATTTCACTTGGATATGCAGGATTGTATGAATGTGTAAAATATATGACAGGTAACAGCCATACAGATAATGGAATAGGTGAAGAATTTGCTTTGAAAGTAATGCAAAAATTAAATGATAAATGTAAAGAATGGAAAGAAGCAGAGAAAATTGATTACAGTGTTTATGGCACACCAATCGAATCTACAACATATAAATTTGCAAAATGTTTGAGAAAAAGATTTGGAACAATTGAAGGAATTACAGACAGAAGCTATATTACAAATTCATACCACGTACCTGTATTTGAGGATATTGATGCATTCTCTAAATTAAAATTAGAAAGCAAATTCCAAAAATTAAGCCCAGGTGGAGCTATATCTTATGTAGAAACACCAAACTTACAAAACAACTTAGAAGTTGTACTACAAATAATTCATTTTATTTATGATAATATTATGTATGCAGAATTAAACACAAAATCAGACTATTGTCAAAAATGTGGATTTGATGGAGAAATTTTAATAGATGAGAATCTAGAGTGGTATTGCCCAAATTGTGGAAATAGAGACCACAATACATTAAATGTAGCAAGAAGAACATGTGGATATATTGGAAGCCAATTTTGGAACAAAGGAAGAACACAGGAGATAAAGGAGAGGGTTCTTCATATTGATAACAAAGACGACGAATAATTGAAAAATAATTACAATTGAAGAAACATTAGAAGGAAGGAATTGTTAACTATGAAATATAACAAAATCAGAAAAATGGATATAGCAGATGGACCAGGAGTAAGAGTATCTATATTTATGCAAGGATGTGCATTTAATTGTAAGAATTGCTTTAACCCAGAAACACATGACTTTAATGGCGGAAAAGAATTTACTGATGCAACAATTGACAGAATAATGGAACTTTGTAAAAATGAAAATGTAGAGGGGTTATCAATTTTAGGTGGCGAACCAATGCACCCAAACAATATAGAAGGAACTACAAAATTAGCAAAAGTATTTAAAGAGCAATATCCTGACAAAAATCTATGGGCATGGACTGGATTCAAATTTGATAGAGATTTGAAGGATAAAGAAGTGGTAAAATATTTAGATGTCTTAGTAGATGGACAATATGTAGATGAACTACATAATCCAACACTAGACTGGAGAGGTTCAGCAAACCAAAGAGTAATAGATGTACAAAAGAGTTTAAAGAATGGAGAAGTGACAGCATGGAAAGAAATTTCCTAACTGGCACTTTTGCCATTTTATATAACATAAAAAATAATATAAGGAGAGAAAAAAATGAAAGATATTAAAATATTTGCATGTCCAACAGCAGAAGAATTTACAAAAGAAATATGTGACACATTGAGTTTAAAAATGGGAAGAGTGGAATGCTACAAATTTGCTAATGATAATAATTTTGTACAATTTAAGGAAACTGTTAGAGAACAAGATATTTATTTAATACAAACAACAGAACCACCAGTTAATGAAAGAATTATGGAATTACTTATTATGATAGATGCAGCTAAAAGAGCATCAGCACATAGAATAAATGTAGTGCTACCATATTTCATATATTCAAGATCAGACAAAAAAGATCAACCAAGAGTTCCGGTAACAGCAAGATTATTTGCAGAACTTTTAGAGGCTGCTGGAGCAAGCAGAGTGATTACATGTGACTTACACAATCCTGCAATTCAAGCATATTTTAATATTCCATGTGATAAAATAACAGGTCAACACTTATTACAAAAATACTTTGATGACAAAGACATAGAAAATAAAGTTGTTGTTGCAACAGATGCAGGAAGTTCAAAAAAAGCATATAAATATTCTACATATTTTAAGTGTCCAATGACTTTAATAGATAAAAGAAGAGCTGGAAATGATGATAAGGCAGTTGCTGCTAATATTATAGGAGATGTAAAAGGTAAAACAGCACTAATATTTGATGATGAGGTAAGTACAGCAGGAACAATGGTTGAAGCAGCTAAAATATTAAAAGACCATGGAGCAAAAGAAATATATGCAGCATGTACACATGGAATTTTATGCGGACCTGCAATAGAAAGAATTCAAAACTCTCCGATAAAAGAATTAGTAACAACTAACACAGTACCACTAACAAAAGAAAAACAAATAGATAAAATTAAAGTACTATCAATTGCTCCATTATTTGCTGAAGCAATTAAAAGAGTAAATGAAGCACAACCTTTAGGCGACTTGTTCGATTTTGATAAGTAATTTTCTAGAAAATTGTATATAAATATTGACAAATTTACCCAATACAGTTATAATAATTAACGTATAAATAATAATTTTCAGTTAAAATCCCACACGTAAGAGTGTAACTACTGAAGGGAGGGGAACAAAAAATGTCAGAGGTTAAAGTTAATAACGGAAATATAGAAGATGCCTTAAAAAGGTTTAAAAGACAATGTGCTAGAAATGGAGTATTACAAGAAGTAAGAAAAAGAGAGCACTATGAAAAACCAAGTGTAAAAAGAAAGAAAAAATCAGAGGCAGCAAGAAAAAGAAAATTTTAAAAAATAAGAAATGGGTTGAAAGTTATTAAATTTTCAATCCATTTTTGTTTATAATTTATAAAAGGAGGAAAAGGTATGTTAAAAGAAAAATTGTTAGAAGATTTGAAAAATTCTATGAAAGAAAAAAATGTAATTAGAAAAAATGTTATACAAATGGTTAGAGCAGCTATTTTACAAGTTGAAAAAGACAAACAAATAGAAGTTACAGATGATCAAATAATTGAAATAATTGCAAAAGAAACCAAAAAAAGAAAAGATTCAATAGCTGATTATGAAAAAAGTGGAAGACAAGACTTATTAGATCAAATAAATGAGGAAATCACTATATTAGAAGAATACTTGCCAGAACAACTATCAGTTGAAGAAATAGAAGAAAGAGTAAAAGAAATAATTACTGAACTAGGTGCAACATCTATGAAAGAAATGGGTTTAGTAATGAAAACAGCAAAAGAAAAATTAGGTGCATCAGCAGATGGAAAAACAATAAATGAGGTTGCTAAAAAACTATTACAATAATTTTGAAAATATGAAGAATTATTCTAATTAGTTTGACATATAATAAAAAATCTGGAAGTTAATTCTTCTGGATTTTTTATTTGTATGTAAAAACAATATATACTAACACACGTTAAATAACAAATGTGTACAATACCCTTGAATAATTTTCCAAGATTAGATTATAATATACATGAGTTTAAAAAGGAAAGAGGAAAAATAATGAATTATCAAAAAGAAGAAATAAAACAAGGTATAACTTTACATCAAATTTATACTGAAAACTATAAAACAAATTTAAGTGCAGTATTCTTGGCAACACCACTAAAAAAAGAAAATGTGACACTTGACGCTCTACTAACAGCAGTGCTAAGAAGAGGCACTAAAAATATTTCATCGCAAGACTTAATTAGTAAAAAATTAGAAATGCTATATGGAGCTAGTTTTGACTGTGGAGTTGAAAAAACAGGTGATAACCACATAATGAAATTTTATTTAGAAACTTTAAGTGAAGAGTTTTTACCATCTGCGGAAAATATACTAAAAGAAGCTATAGATATTTTAACAGATATAATATTCAATCCATTGATAGAAAATGGAAGATTTAAACAAGAATATGTTGAAGGAGAAAAGAAAAATTTAAAACAAATTATTGAAGCAAAAATAGATAATAAAGCTAAATATGCTTATGATAGGTGTATAGAGGAAATGTTCAAAAATAAACCTTATGGTCTGTATAAGTACGGATATATAGAAGAATTAGAAAAAATTACACCTGAAGAACTATATGACTATTATAAAAAATTAATAAATAACTGTAAAATAGATATATTTTATTCTGGAACTATAAATAAAGAACAAGTAAAACAAATTGTGGAACAAAATGAAAATATAAAAAAACTAAATGATAGAAAACCAGAATATGTAATAAATAATGAAACAACTGAACAAATTGAGAATAAAGAACCAAATATAATAAACGAAAGTATGCAAATTACACAAGGAAAACTTGTAATGGGACTAAATATAAATGAAATAGCTGAAGATAGTAGATTTATTGCATCTGTATATAATGCAATACTTGGAGGGGGAGCTAATTCGAAATTATTCCAAAATGTACGTGAAAAAGCAAGTTTAGCATACACAGCAGGTTCAAACTATAATAGAACTAAAAATTGTATATTTATTCGAGCTGGAATTGAAATACAAAATTATCAAAGGGCATTAGATACAATTAAACAACAGTTAGAAGATATGAAAAATGGCAATTTTACTGACAAAGATATTAAAGATAGCAAAGAATTAATATTAGCATCTATAGAAGGAATATCAGAAGAACAAGATACAGAAATAACATACTATTATGGACAAGAATTAGCTAATAGATTCGTAGAATTAAAAGAATATATGGAAAAGATAAAAGCTGTAAATAAAGAGCAGATTATTCAATTAGCACAAAATGTAGTTATAAATACAATATATTTTTTAAAAGATTAGAAAGGAATAAAAAAATGAAAATTGTAGAAAGCTCAAAGATTAAAGAAAAAGCTTATATTGAAAAGCTTGAAAACGGTATGAAAGTAATTATAATACCAAAGCAACATACAAAAAAGAAATATATAATATGGGGCACACATTTTGGCTCAATAGACAATCATTTTATAATGCCACAAACAGGAGAAGAAGTGTATATACCAGATGGAGTAGCACATTTTCTTGAACATAAAATGTTTGAACAACCAGATGGAACAAATAGTTTAGATACATTAATGGCACTTGGACTTGATGCAAATGCATACACAACAAATGACCATACAGCATATTTATTTGAATGTACAGATCATTTTGAAGAAGGACTAAACGAGCTTATGGACTATGTACAACATCCATATTTTACAGATGAAAATGTAGAAAAAGAAAAAGGAATAATAGGACAAGAAATAAAAATGTATGATGATGATCCTGGATGGCAATTGTATATGAATACTTTAGATTGTATGTATAAAGAAAATCCAATAAAAATAGATATAGCTGGAACAGTAGAATCAATTAGCAAAATAAATCCAGATGTATTATATAAATGTTACAATACTTTTTATCATCCATCAAATATGACAATGGTAGTATGTGGAGATTTTGAACCAGAAAAACTATTAGAAGAAATAAAAAAGCGTTTATTACCAAAAACAAATCAATCAGATATAAAAAGAATATATACTGAAAAAGAAAATAAAATAAATATGCCAGAAAAAACATCACAAATGGAAGTAAGTACACCTATATTTATGATGGGATACAAAGATATAGAAAATAATGAAAAAGATGTTGTAAAGAAACATATAGCTATTGAAATATTATTAAATATTATAATTGGAAAAAGCTCTGAGCTATATAAAGAATTATATGAGAACGGCTTATTACTAGCGCAACCAGATTTTGATTATGAATTTAGTAGTCAATATGCACATGTCTTGATATCTGGTGTGTCAAAAGAACCAAAAAAGATAATTGAAAAAATAGTTGAAAAAGTGGAATTACTAAAGCAAAACGGATTAGAAGATGAAGAATTTGAAAGGGCAAGAAGAAAATTGTACGGCGAATATGTTATAGAATATAATAATGTTGCTAATATTGGAAGAATGTTTTTAGCAGATACGATGAAAGAAGTTCAAAGTTTTGATTATATTGAAGAATTTGAAACAGTTACAAAAGAATATGCTCAGGATATTTTAAGAATTATATTTAAAAATGAAAATAAAGTTGTATCTATAATTGAACCAAATAAATAAAAAAGGTCTCTCTATATATTAGAGAGATTTTTTGTTACTAATAAAATAAAAATTTTAAATGTATAGAATTGTGGAAAAAAAGAGTAATTTAACAGATTAGTAAAAATAATGTAGAATATTGTAAAATGATGTAGAAAAATGTTGAACGAAAATACGCCAAAGTACCGAAAATAAACAAAAACTAATTGACTATTATGTAAAAATATGGTATTTTAAATATATACAAAAGAAAAAATAAAAAAAGGAGAGTGATTTTTATGTTAAATGATGAAATTTGTAAATTAAGAGAGAGATTAAATGATAGTATTATTAATGATGAGGATTATAATATTACATATCAAATTAGCGTGGAATTAGATGAATTAATTGCTAAGTATTATAGCATTGAAATTAAATCGCCAAAAAGAAATGCAAGAATAATGAGCCTAGCAAAGGGATAAATATTACCTTTATAAGTATATATAATAATAAATACAAGGGGTACTCTGTAAAAGAGAATCCCTTGTATTTATTGAGAAAATATTACAAAAACATTACATTTATATTACATTTTTATTAAAATAAAGAAAAATATGAAAAGATATGTTATATTAATACTTGAAAAAATAAAAAAAATAAGTTATAATGTAAAAAATACCTATTTGTAGGAGATTTTTGATGAAAAATAAAAAGGTTTTAAGTTTAGTAACAATAATATTATTAGTAGTTATGATTTTAATACCAACTTTTGTTATGGCAAGTGGCCCACTAGAAAATCTTGATGATTATAAACCAAGTGGCACGATCGGTACAAAAGTTGCTCAAAAAGCAGGTAATATATTAAATGTAATTACTGTAATTGGAATAGTTGTTGGAGTAATTACTTTAATAGTAATAGGTATAAAATATATGGTAGGAACTGTACAAGAAAAAGCAGAATACAAAAAAACAATGTTTAGTTACATAATAGGACTTGTACTTTTAATTTCAGTATGTAGCTTTGTACAAATTATTTATAGATTAACTAACCAAACAATTGAACAAGAAGGAACATCTGGCGCAGGCGGCGGAGGAGATAAAATAATTACACTAGGTGGATGGATAATGGAAACAAAATAATTAGTTATAATAAAAAAGGAATTGATTATGGTAAAAAAAATAATTTTAATTTTAGCAATTATAGTTTTATCTATGTGCTGTACTAGTTTAATTAGTGTTAAAGCATGTGATAATATAATTGATGGAGCAGATAACTTTGTAAACACTGGAAAAGGGTCTTCAAACGAAATAAATGACACTAAATTGAAAGAGGGTTCAGATTTATTATTTAACTCATTACTAACAATTGGTACTGTTGCTGCAGTTATTGTGGGAGCTGTACTTGGTATACAATTTATGGTTGGAAGTGTAGAACAAAAAGCTAAAATAAAAGATTCATTAATTCCTTATGTTGCAGGATGTATAGTAATATTTGGAGCATTCGGAATTTGGAAATTGGTTATAACATTATTAAATAATGCATGATTTTAAAATTGTTTCATTTTAAATGGAACATTTATAATAAATAAAATAAAAAGGAGGATATACTATGAAAAAATCAATGAAAATAGTAAGTATCTTATTAATAGTAGCAATGGCTTTAATTACATTAAGCACATCAGTTTATGCAGCAGATGGTATAATAGAGCAAATGAAACCAGACTATTCTGATAACAGTGGAATTGCCGGAGTAGGACAAAAAATTACAAACATCATTTCAACAGTTGGAATAGTTATAGCTGTAATTATATTATTAGTATTAGGTATTAAATATATGATTGGTAGTGCTTCTGAAAAAGCAGAGTACAAAAAGACTATGATACCATATCTAGTAGGAGCTGTATTGGTATTCGGAGCATCTGCTATTGCAAAAGTTGTAGTAAATATGGCTTCAGCAATTACTACAGGCTAATATTACAAACATATTGCAACCATATTACAGTTATATTAAAAGTGCATTTTATATGCACTTTTTTTTTATTTTATATTTACATTTTTCGAGGTTTTTTGCTATAATATAAATTAAGTGAAAATATATATGTAAACGAAGGAGGAAACATAATGGGAACATATAATTTACCCAGAAATGTAAAAGGCGAAAACAGAATCTTATTTATATTTACTACTAAAAGCCTAATATATTCAGTTGTAGCAGCAGGAATAGGATTACTTTTCTATTTTATACTAAAAATGTTTAACTTAACTATGGTTGGAATTATAATTGTAGCATTATTTTCTTTAATTGGTTTTGGAGTAGGAACATTAAAAGTACCAGAAATAGCAAAATTTGAATTTAGTAAAAAGACTGGTGGAGAAGCAGTAGATGATGTTATAAAAAGAGCAATACTTTTTAAAACAAAAGGCAAGAAGATATATGTATATAAGGAGGGCAAAAATGATGAATAGTATAAATATGATTACAATGATTTTGACCGTTATCTTAGGCATAATGGTAATGTTATTATTAGTCCTTGGAATTTTATATATAAAGTCAAAAGGAAAAAAGAAGGATGAAAAAAATGATGAAATAATAGCTGGTACAGGAAATAAAAAAGGCAAAGGAACAAAATCATATAGTACTGAATCAGTATTTGATTTTATGGAATTTGATAAAATCGAAGACAATATGATAATAACTCAAAATGGAATTAAATATATAATGGTTGTAGAATGCCAAGGTGTAAATTATGACCTTATGTCAGAAGTTGAAAAAAATTCAGTTGAAGAAGGATTTATTCAATTCTTAAATACATTAAGACATCCAGTTCAAATATATACACAAACAAGAACAATTAATCTAGAAAATAGTATACAAACATATCGCGCGAAAGTACAAGAAATAGAAGCTGAGTTAGAAAAAGAAAAAAGAAAATATCAACAAATGGTAAATTCAGACAACTATTCAGAAGATGAATTAAAGGCAGCTTTTTTTGAATTAACTAAAACAACAAACTTATATGAATATGGAAAAGATATTATTTATACAACAGAAAAGATGAGTTTAAATAAAAATGTATTAAATCAAAAATACTATGTAGTTATTCCATATTATGCTGATGAACTAGGAGAAAACAACTTTGACAAAAAAGAAATTACAAGTTTAGCGTTTTCAGAATTATATACAAGAGCACAATCAATTGTTAGAACATTAGGAGTATGTGGAGTAAATGGTAAAATACTAGATTCAAATTCGTTAGCTGACTTGTTATATGTAGCATATAACCGCGATGATGCTGAGGTTTACGGGGTAGATAAAGCAATTCAAGCAGGTTACGATGAATTATACTCAACAGCACCAGATGTACTTGACAAAAAGATGAAAGCATTAAATGAGCAAATTGAAAAAGAAGCTTTTGATAAAGCAAATCAAAAAGTTATGGAAGCAAAATCAGATAAACAAAAAGCTTTAGAGAAAAGACAAGACTCTATGGAAGATTTAATTGATCAAATGGCTAAAATGATTATTGAACAAAATAAAAATATTGTTGGAAAAGAAATTGCACAAAATGCAATAGAAAAAGTAAATCAAGATAAAGCAAAAAGAAAAGGAAGACCAAAGAAACAAGAAGTAGAAGAAGGAGGTACAAAAAGAGGATGAGTAAAAAGAACAAAAAACAAGACGAATTTATACAAAGACAACAAAGCGATTATACAAAACCAGAAGAATTCAAAATATTAAAGAAAAAAACTATAAAAGAATTAATAGCACCATCCGGAATAGATTCAAGCAATATAGATCATTTAGAAATAATATCTAATGTTACAAGATATGCGAGAAGCTTTTTTGTATCAAGCTTACCAAGAATGTGTACTTTCCCAGAACTATTTAGAGATATGTACTTGTTTGGAGATATAAATACATCAATATATATAAATCCAATTCAAGAATCAAGGTCACAAAACGAATTAAACAGAGTTATAAACGAACTAGAAACAGAAAGAATAGTAGCAGCAGATAGAGGTAATATTAACAGAGAAAGTACATTAGGACAAAAAAGATTTGAGGCTGAACAATTAAGAGATGAAATTGCAGCAGGATATAACAAACTTTATGAAGCTTCAATTGTAGCAACATTATTTGCGTACAGTCTAGAAGATTTGGACAGATATACAAAATTATTAGCAACAGAAATGTCAAAATCTCTAGTAAATATAAAAAGTGCGTGGGCAATACAAGAAGATGCATTTAAATCAAATCTTCCATTAATGGACGATAAAATTAAAAAAGTTCACACATTTGACCGTAGATCAATGGGAACAGTATTCCCATTTACAACATCAGAGGTTGGACATCCTTCAGGAATTCCTTTAGGTATTAATAAACAAACTGGAGTACCAATTTTATTTGATAACTTCCATAGCTCACTTACAAACTATAACATGGTTATATTTGCTAAGTCTGGTGCTGGTAAGTCTGTTACAATGAAAACTTTAATATCTCGTTCAGCAGTATTAATGGGAATTCAAAGTTTAGCACTAGATGCTGAAGGCGAGTATAGCATAGTTGCAGAAAGCTTAGGAGGAATAAATGTTGTTCTTTCTCCAACATCTAAAACAATTATTAATATTTTTGATATTGAAACAGAGGTAATTAAAGACGAAATTACAGGTAGAGATAGATTAGTACTTAATGTTGAAAATAAAGTTGAAGACGTTACACAAGCTTTGCTTACAATGGCAAGAGGTAGTACAAGAAGTCAAGAAGTAAACGAGCTTACTAAACAAATTATTGCAGAGTCAGTTGCAGAAGAATATGCAGCACATGGAATCAATTCGGATCCAAACAGCTTATATGAAGCAGCAAATGGTGGATTAAGTGGCAATATGCTAGGAAAAGAAAGAAAGAAAATGCCAACAATTGGTTCGTGGTATAGAAGAATACAAAACAAGGCGTCAGAAAATACAAATCAAGACTATAATTTCCATTATAGTTATTTGCTAAAAGTTATGAAACAATACATAAGAGAATATGACGGACAAATGGCATACTTTGATGGACAATCTACATTTGATTTATTAGATGGTACATTATTTATTAACCTAGATATATCACAGTTGGAGGAAAGATTTGCAAGACCTTTGGCACAGCAAATTTTACTTGCTTGGATTTGGGAAAAATATGTTAAGAAAAACAGTGAAGATAGAAACAAAGCAGCAAAGAAAAGAGTTTTAGTTGATGAGGCTTGGATGCTTTTACCATACCCGGAGGCTGTTGATTTCTTAAATACAATGGCTAGACGTGCTAGAAAAAGAAACGTATCACTAGCAATTATTTCACAAAGATTCCAAGACTTTTATGAAAAACCAGAAGCACAAGCAGTATTAACATCATCAGATACAAAACTATTTTTAGCACAAGATAAATCAGAAATTCAATATTTAAAAGAAGTATTTAAATTAAGTGAAGGAGAATCAAACTTTTTAATTACATGTTTTAAAGGTGAAGGATTATTAAAAGTAGGCGCAGATAGTGCAATTATTCAAATACAACCTACAGCAAAAGAATTTGAATTTGTTGAAACTAACTTAAATAAATTAGCACAGATGAAAAGCAAAAAAAGAAGACAAGAAATATATTAAAGGGGAACTAATATGAAATTTTATACGGAGAAAACGATTACAAATAAAATAATCATTGCTCTTGTAATTGTAACATTGTTAAACTTTATATGTCCAAATATTTCATCTGCAAGTATAGGTGGTATACTATTTGAACCAATTAAAGATTTATTACTAGTAATAGCAGATGGAGTAATGTCCATTGTACAGGCAATGATTTATGGAACAAACTTAAGTGTTTCATTCTTAACAATAAAACATAAAGATGAGTGGCAGTCTACGGCAGCGGGAATTATATCAGGAATAGCAACTGCTGTGGCATTAGTTGCCGCAGTTGTAGCTGCACCTTTTACAGGAGGACTTTCATTAGGAATAATAATAGGAATTGCTGCAACATCAATTGGAGTTGGATATGTTGTAACTCAGGTTACTGCTGATGCAATACCGCCTACCTTTAAACTTCCAATATTTTTACTTACACCAGAAGCAATGTTTGCTAATGAAGTACCTTTATTAGATGTAAACTTTTTTAGTGAAACAAGAGATGGACTAATAACTGATGCAGATGGAAATAAATATATAGAAACAATTACACAAACTGGACAAAAAATAAAAATGAAATCTACAGCATTAGAATTAAGACCTACAATATCTAAGTGGTATTTTGCTTTAAGAAATTTAGCTATAGTAGCATTATTATCAATACTTGTTTATATTGGAATAAGAATTTTAATAAGTAGTTCAGCTGATGATAAAGCGAAATATAAACAAAGGATGGTGGACTGGTTAGTTGCAATGTGTTTATTGTTCTTTATGCATTATATAATGGCATTTGCTGTTAAAATGACAGAGGAAATTACAAAAGCAGTAAATAGTGTAAATGATCCATATTATATTACATTTGGTGATTCTGATAGCAAATTAAAGGATTACAAATATGAAGCAGGTTCAGGAGATAGTGAAGGAGAAAACATATTTAATGTAAGTGATGGATTAGGAAAAACGCTACATGACAATAATATAATTACAGACTACAATGGAAAGTATATATTTATGTGGCCTACAAACTTAACGGGAAAAGCAAGAATAGAATTACAATTAGAACCAACAGAAGATTTAACAGAAGATGACATAGAAATGAGGCAATTTGGATACACTGTAATTTATTTGGCTTTAGTTATGTATACAATTTTATTTTTATTTAGATATCTAAAAAGAGTAATGATGCTTGCATTCTTAACTATTATTGCACCTTTAATGGCAATGACATATCCTTTAGATAAGTTGCAAGATGGAAGTGCTCAAGGATTTAATACATGGCTTAAAGAATATATATTTAATTTACTAATACAACCAGTACATTTAATTTTATATACGGTTTTAATTGGTGCTTCAATGGACTTGATAGCAGATAACATAGTATTTGCCTTAGCTGCATTAGGATTTATCTTACAAGCTGAAAAAATATTACGTAAATTCTTTGGATTTGAAAAAGCGTCAACAGTTGCAGGAGGATCTGCACTTGGAGGAGCTTTGGCAATGCAAGGAATTAACCAGATGAGTAAGTTGCTTGGTAAAGGCGGAAAAGGCGGAAAAGGTGGAAAATCTGGAGGCGAAGAGAATGGCAATAATGGAAAAACAAATCCTAAATTAAGAACAGCAGATAAGGGTAAAGACACAAACGGTTTATTGGATAAAGATAGAGAAGAACAGAATGCAAGGGGAAATATAGATGCTGCAGATGAATTGTTAAATGAAGCAACAACTCCAGAAGACAGAGCATGGCTAGAGGCAGAAAAAGCTGAAAACGAAGCGGTATTAAATCCAGTTAACGAAACAGAAAGAGATAGGATTGCAAGAGAAAAAGCAGAAGTAATGAATTCAGATTTATCTGATGAAGAAAAGCAAAGAAAACTAGAAGAAATAAGAGAAAGCGATACAAGAGGAATTGGTGGTGTAGCACTTGATTGGGCGAAAGATAAGTACCAAGGAAGCAAATTAGAACATGGAATTCAAGGTGTTACGGGTGCGATTAGAAATAGAAGAGATGCAATTGGAAGTAAGGTTGGTTCAGTAGTAAGAAAAATTCCTAAACCGCTAAGAAATACGGCTAAAACCATTGGAAAGGGAATAAAATATATTGCACCTAAAGCAGCTAGATTTGCAACGAAAGCTGCAGTAAAAGGCACATTGATGGGAGCCGGAGCTATTGCGGCTGGGACAGCTGGATTGGTATCAGATGACTTTTCAAATGTATTTAAATATGGTATGGCGGGAATAGGAGCAGGAGGTTTAGCAGGTTCAGGAATTAACGCTATACCAGATAGAGTAGATTCAATAGCAGGAAATATTAGTAATGGATTAAATGGTCTATATGAAGCTACTCATACTGAAGATGAGAGTGAAGCTAGACAAAATAGAATACTAGACAAACAAGCTTTAAGAGATCCAGAGAGAATAAGAAAATATCAAGAGAAACTTAAAGTTTCTAAAAAAGAGGCACGCAGAATAATGAAAGAAGAGGCACAAAAATACAGAGAAGCAGGAGTTACAGATGATAAGCTAATCATCAAGGCGATGAAAGCTAGTGAAGATGATTTTGGAGTAGATAGAGCATCTAAACAAAGAATTATATTAGCCCAAATGGCTGAAGAAGTTGGAGATAACCAGAAAAAATTAAAACATCTTAAAGAAGGATTAGTGGAAAGAGGAGTGCCAAGAGGAGACATAGATAAGTATATTAAAACTATAAAGGACATTAACAAAATAATATAATACTATAAGGAGGCTATTATGCTTAATAATTTGTTTAGAAAATATAATCAAAATAAAAGGGGATTATGGACAATTATTATAGTAATAGTCTTCTCTTATGTTATTATACAAGCAGTATATGGATTACTTAGAAATATTAAGGAAAAGAAAAGAGAAGAACTAATAAATCAAATAAATGAAAATACACAAATTAGTAGTAATAGTAATTTAGAAAATAATACACAAGATACAAATTCGGAAATAACAACAGATACTACAAGAAAAAATTCAAAAAAACTAATAGAACAATTTGTAAAATATTGCAATAACAACCAAATAGAAGATGCTTATGGTATGATATCAAAAGATTGCAAAACAGTGTTGTTTCCAAACATCAACATATTTAAAAATAATTACATAAAGAAAATATTTAATCAAAATAAAACAGTAAAAGTAGAAAAAGAAATATATGGAAATGGAATTTACAAAGTAACATATATGAACAATATATTACAATCTGGTGGAAAATCAGATAAACAAAGAATAGATTACATCTATATTACAGATGAGGATGAAAACAAAGTTTTAAGCTTAAATAAATTTCTTTATATAAAAAAGATAGGGACTGAATCAAAAAATAAAAGATTAAATATAGAAGTTATAGAAAAGCAAATATTTATTGACTATGAAATATATACAATAAAAATAACTAACAATACAGAAAATGAAATATTAATTGCTAATCAAAATGATGTAAATAATATAAACTTAACAGACGAAAATGATGTTAAATATTCATCATATATAGATGAATTAGCTACGGAAATATTAGTAGTACAACAAAATGGGACAAAGACTATAAATATAAAATTTAACAAAACATTTAATACAGATAGAAAAATAAAATATATGAACTTTAATGTTATTATGGACTATAATGCTTATAAAAAAGGACAAGATTTTGAAACATTAAAATATAGTGTTCAATTATAAGTAAGGAGAAAAAAATGCAAGCAGATGATTTAAATAAAGACAATGGAAAAAAAGTAAAAGATAAAGCAAAAAAAGTATTAAAAGCAACTTTAAAAATATTTACAAAAAAATGGGTTATAATTGCAGTTGCATTATTTCTCGTCATAATAGCATTAGGTGGAGCTTATGATGCTTTAATGGATGCATTTTCGGATAAAGTAAGTAAATATACAGCAGAACATCCAGTTCAATATGATGCAGATGATAATTCAATTGTTATATCAGATGAACAAGCAGATGAACTAATTGAAGAGTTAGAAAAAATGGGTTTTAAATTAAATTCATTACACTTGAGTAAAGATCTAATAAAAAAATGCTATGCAGCAGAAGTAGTAAGCCAAGAATTGAACAGAGGTGCAGAAGAACAAGAAGGAAAATATTATGGAAGAGTATATGTAAAAAAAGCGTCTAGTACAAATTCGTCTACTGATGAAGCAATACCTCTTACTTATGTTCCTTACGAAGAAATGACAGGTGGAAAAGCTAAAATAGATGAGCCAATAGCAAATGAACAATTGCAAAATGGAAAAGATATAACAGAATGTTTTTCAGTCAGTCCAGAAGGAAAGCTTGTAATTGCAAATAAAGTAGTAAATACAGACAATAATGGAAATAAAACAACATCAATTAGTTTAAAAGAGTTAGAATATAAATCAAAAATAACAAAATATATAACACCATTTGAATTTTTAATTAATTTATGTGTAGCTACCCAAAACCCAGAGTACATATCAGCTTTGACTGATAAAATAGTAAAAGAAACATCAATAGTTATTACAATAATGGATAATGTAACTACCATAAATACAACAAGAACCTATAAATATAAAAATGCAACATCTGTTGACAAAGAAGGAAGAATATATGTCAAAAATTCAGAAACAGGAGAATATACTGATTCTGGAAGGAGAAATCCAACAAGAGGTAATCCACAAGTAACACTTCCAAGTCAAGAAAGTGACTACATATCTGATACACCATCAAATAGCAGTATAGAAATACATAATCCAACAATACAGATAACAGAAGTAGATACATGGTTTGTAAAACAAAAAATAACATATAACAATCAAACCAATGGACCTACAGAAAATACTTCATACGAAGAAATTGAGGATGAAACACCATCACATACAGATGCAAGTTACAGATATCAATATACTACAGAAGATACAAGTGGAACTGCAGAAGAAGTTAGAATGTATATTAGTACAATTACTTATAAAGTAAATCAGATGATAGAAGTAATAACTAATACAACTATAAATACTTATTCTGAAGGAGTTAGTGAAACAGATGAAGGTTCTGATGCACAAGGAAAAACAGATGAGATATTAGAAATGCTAAAAACAAAATATACACTACCTCTAAGTATGATAAAAGAAGCTCCAATACACAAATTAGTAAACGGAGCAGGAATATTCTTTCAAATGTTAGAGAAAAGTTCAAGAACACAAGAGTTGGAAAAAATTATGAAATATGTATTATATCTTTATAATGGAAAGGACTATGGCGTAACTTCGCTAGATATGAGTGTATTTAATATTACAAATTTTACAAATATAAGTGGAATAGGATCTGTTAGTGCATTTGGAACAAATTTATCAAGAGAAGAATTTATAGCAGCTGTTCAAGCATACAATGGAGGGGAATCATATAGTAAGCTATCTAATGCAGCTGGTGACTTTTATGATATATGTACTTCAGCAGAATATAATGTTAATCCGTGTTTAGCATTTGCATGGGCTTGTATAGAAACAGGGTATGGAAAAAGCACACCAGGAAATAACCTTTTTGGCTTTGCAATATATAATGGGCAAAGTTCAGGAGCTACATATAGCTCTTATGGTGATTCTATTAGAGATTTTTGTGGATGGGTAGTTAATGCTTCAACAGAAGGAACAGATAAATATAATTATGCATATTCAACAGCTCAAAAATATGCAACTGTAAATTCTATGTTTGCTGGTAAACCTGAAAATAATGCATATGCAATGTTTTGTATATATATGTATTTAGGAGACACTCATTTATGCAATGAACCTGATTTTGATAATCCAGCAGGAATTGATTATTACCAAAGCCATGGAAGTACTTGGGGATCAGGAGGACGTATACAAATTTACTCTATGTATGAATTAGGTGGAATATCAACAGGAGAGTATAAAATAAGGTGTGGACACTCAGGAGCAACAGATTTAACATCCTTACAAGAAAAAGCAGATTATGCCCAATATTGTTTTGAATCTAGACTTAGAGTGGCAAAAACTATATTTGGAAACAATTGCTTTTTAGGAGAAGTCGGATCAATTGTAGAAGCTGCGTACATGGTTGCAGATCATTTTTTAAACTCTGGAGTTGAGGTGCATTACGCAGGAAATGGAGTTGAAGGGGCAACTAATAATGGTAGAACTGGTGTAGGTTATAATATACAGGCATCATGGGATTACCCTATAGAAAACCCAAGCAAATATGGAATAGTATGTGCAACATTCGTAAGTTTATCTCTTTGGAAGGCTGGGTTAATAGATGAAGCTACAATTAATCAATATCCATATAATGGATGCTGGGGAGTAGAAAATATGCTAACACAATCTTCATATGCAAATCAGTGGCAAAAAATAACTAGTTTTGCAGAATTACAAGAAGGAGATATTGTGTTTTACCCAAATCGTAATCATGTGTATATATATATAAATGGAGGAAAGCGTTTAGACCAAAATTATTGTGTAGTATCTAGCAGTGGAGATAGAAGCTCAATGGGTAAACTGCTTAGTGCTGATCCAAATAAATTTGCCGTAGCATATAGATATATTGGAAAATAAAATTAAAAATAAGGAATGTTAATTTATGAATAAAAACCTTAAAAAAATTATAATATTATTAATAATTTTTATAATAATAACAACAATAATGATATGTGTGTTGTTATTAAAGAAAAATGAAGAACGGAATAAACGAAATAGAAGATGGTAAAGAGACATATAACTTTGAACTTAATAAATTAGAAAAAGTGCAATCAAAAAATGAATATTATAATGCAAAAAAGTGTGTAGAATTATTTTATGATTATGTCTCAGATGGAAACAGAGAAAAAATATATGGTTTATTAGATGACGAATATGTACAAATGGCTAATATAACGAAAGAACAGTTAAAAATAAACAATATATCTAAAGTAAAAATTGACATAAACAAAATGTATACAATAAAAATAAGCAATGACGTAGATGTATATTTAATATATGGAAAATTAATTGACACAAATTCAAATAAAATGTTTAATTTAGCTGTGGGGGTTAAAATGAACCCTGCTAATAGTACATTTTCAATATTACCTTATGAATATATGACAGAAAAAAACATGCTAAAAATTGACGAAAATTCAGAAATAAATTTTAATAGAACAGAGAAAATAGAAAATAAAACTTATAATGTTTTTAAATCAATATATTTAAATGATGAGGAATATGTTAAGTATATATTTGAAACATTTACAGAAAGAATGTCATTTAATATTGAACAAGCATATCAGGACTTAGATCAAAATTATAAAGAAAAGCGTTTTGGAAGCTTACAAAATTTTACACAATATGTAAGCAAAAATAAAGAATTATATTTATCATATAATAATAAAAATGCAAAACAATATGGTGATTTTGATAGCATGGAAGAATATATGATATACATGGCAAAATATAAACCACTTGAGTTAAAATCATATAAAATTGATAAGAATAATGATTATACTCAATATGTTCTTATTGATAACTTAGAAAATTATTATATATTTAGAGAAACATCAGTTATGGACTATACTGTTATACTAGACACATATACAATAGATTTACCAGAGTTTCTTGAAAAATATGAAAATGCAAAAGAAGAGGATAAGGTAATATTAAACCTTCAAAAATGTTTTGAAGCATTAAATAATAATGACTACAAATATGTATACAATAAGCTAGATGCAACATTTAAATCAAATAACTTTAAAACAGAAGCTGACTTTGAAAAGTATGTGAAAACAAACTTCTTTGAATCTAATAATGCAAAATCAAGCAATGGTAAAAAACAAGGAGATTTGTATACTTATGAAGTTACTATAACTGATAAAACAGAAAAAAATACTAAAACAGTAAAAAAGACATTTGTAATGAGATTAAATGAAGGAACAGATTTTGTAATGTCATTCAGTATTTAAAAAATGAGGAGATTATTCTCCTCATTTTTTGCTTTTAGATAGTTTATTTTTATAATATATGATATAATAAAACAAAAAAGGAGTAATATATAAATGGAAATAGATAAGTCAAATGAAATAAAAGAAGCAATGGCAAATATTTATACACAAATAGCTGAAAGGGAAGACAAGAGTACTCAAATATCAAATATAACTTATTACAAAGAACTTGCTTTTGATTCAGCGAGATTTATAGAAAATGATGTTTTTGTTACAAAGCTTAATAGAGAAAATGGTAAAAAGGGAGCAGAAGAGGTATATGAAATATATAACAAAGATGGGGATTTAGTTGCAACAGTTGATAAAGCTGGAAAAATTCATTTTTCACCAGAATATATAGAAAAGTTAAGACAAGAATATCAAGAATATTTTGAAATGCTAAATTTAGATAATGCAGTACTTGAGTTGCCAGAAGAAATAAAAGAAAGAAATATTACTTTACAACCAGAAGAATTAGAAAAAGAAAAGAAGAAAGAAAAACAAGACGAAAAAGGCAAAGAAGATGAAGAGAAAACTGAAGAAGAAGAAGAACAAGAACAAGAGAAATTAGATCCACAAGAAGAAAATCAAGAACAAAAAGCAATTGCAAAAAAGAAGGGAATTCCTGAAAATAATGTTTTAATAGTTAGGGATAATAGTAATTTTTATAAAGATCATCCAGAAGTAGAAAGAGATTTAATATTTAGTCGTGATAAAGATGGACTTGTAAAAGCAGAATATATTGATGAAAATGGAGAATTGCAACCATCAAAGTATATTATGCCATCAACAACAGGTATTAGACAAGAAACAGTATCAATTGGAAGTGATGGTAATCCAGTAACTAAAGAGTCACCACAACAAGTAATGCAAACAAGAAACTTAACAGGAAGAGATCAAGATATAAGAGATGTAAGAATAAACATCAAGTTTGATACTTATGGATATCCATATGCAGAAGAAGCAAGACAAGGACAAAATGGAAAATGGGCAGCACTTGCCATTGAAGTAAAAGGAAGACCTACTAATAGCTCACAAGTAAATGAAATAACTTCAATTAGAACTGGTGTTGCAGACCCAGATAGAGAAACTGGAATGTACAGTTCCGTAGAGAAAACAGGCTTGATACAAGACGGAGTACAATATGATGAAATGCATTTTATGCAACATTCTGAAGAAATTATTGAGAAATTTATAAAAGATGGATATCAAAGAAAAGAAGCTGTTGAAATCTTTAATTATATGATAGGAGAAGAAGTTCTTACTGAAAATGAAGCAAAAGAGAGGGTAAATGAAAACATAAAAGAAAGAGAAAAAGAGCAAGAAAGAGATGATGATGACGAAGGAAGAACTCCATGGGGAGATGCTGAAGCAAGAGATTCAAGAAGATAATTAAATTATTCATAAAAATCACCTTTACAAATATAATGTAAAAGGTGATTTTTGTATATGAAGTTTAAAAATAAAAAAGTAATAAGTGCAATGATTTGTTTATTCGTAACACTTATTTTATCTATAAATAATATGTGTTATGCTAATATAAATGATAATGAAATTATTGATATTAACGAAACAAAGAAGCAAGCAATTGAAACCGTATCTAAAAATATAGAAAACTTAAAGTTGAATTCTAGAATTGGACTAATATTTGATAGAAATTCTAAAAGAATTCTGTATGAAAAAAATGGCTTAAAACAAGTTCCGATGGCAAGTACAACGAAAATAATGACAGCAATAGTTGTTTTGGAAAATTCAGAGTTAAATGATGTAGTTACAATAAGCAAAAAAGCTGCAGGAACAGGAGGGTCACGATTAGGATTAAGAACAAATGACAAAATTACGGTACATGACCTGCTTTATGGATTAATGCTTAAATCTGGAAATGATGCTGCAGTTGCTTTGGCAGAACATGTTGGAGGAGGAATAGAAGAATTTGCAGACATGATGAATAAAAAAGCAAAAGAACTTGGACTTATAAATAGTCATTTTATAACACCACATGGATTAGACAAAGAGAAACACTATACAACTGCGTATGAATTAGCTTGTATGGCTGATTATGCATTGAAAATTCCAAAGTTTAAAGAGATTGTGAGTTCTAAAAATTACAATATAACAATAAATGCAAGAAGTAATTTAATAGGAAATACTAATGAATTACTTGGAAATTTGAATGGCGTTTATGGAGTAAAAACCGGTTTTACAAATGAAGCTGGGAGATGTTTAGTTACAGCTTGTAAACGCGAAGATTTAGATATTATTACAGTAGTACTAGGAGCAGATACCAAAAAGTATAGAACATCAGATAGCATAAAATTAATTGAATATGCATATAAAAATTATGAAGTAATAGATATTGAAAAAAAAATAAAAGAACAATTTGAAAATTGGAAACAATTAAACTGTAATCGCATATATATAAATAAGGCAAAACAAGAGAAGATAGATTTAGATATTGAAAGTTTAGGCTATTCTAAAATTGCAATAAAAAAAACAGATATTGATAACATAAAAATGGAAATAAATTCATTATATTACTTAGAAGCACCTGTTGAAAAGGGAAAAATTATAGGAAATGCAAAGATTCAAATAAATGGAGAAACAATAGCAAATTTAAATATAAAAAATAAGCAAGTGATAGAAAAAAAGAATATATTTGATTATTTTATAGATTTTTTATCATTAGTACCTTGACTTTTATATAAAAATTTGTTATTATAAATATGCTTTGAAAAAAGCTTATGCGGGAATAGCTCAGTTGATAGAGCGCTGCCTTGCCAAGGCAGAGGTCGCGGGTTTGAGCCCCGTTTCCCGCTCCATTTTTTTTATTAAGCTTAATATTTATGGCGCCTTAGCCAAGCTGCTGAGGTCGTTCGAGCTTTAGCGAGTTACAACCTCAGTATGCAGGGAGCGATAGCGAGTCGCTGGTAAGTAAAGTAATTCGTGACTATAATTTAATATTTATGGCGCCTTAGCCAAGCGGTAAGGCACGAGTCTGCAAAACTCTGATCATCGGTTCGATTCCGATAGGCGCCTCCAGCGAACCAAAAGATAAGAATTATAATTCTTATCTTTTTTAAAATTCTATTAAGCAAGACGTAAAAAAACTAGGGAAATAAGAAAAAGAGGCAATATTAGCACCAAAAATATTGAAAATATTACAAAAATGTAATATAATTGTAATATAAGGGCAAAAAAATAGAAGTTAAATCCAAGAACCTATATCCGTAGGGGAAAAAAATGCAATAAAAAAAGGCATGAAATTATAGGAAAATACTGCTATTGACATGTTCTTAATAGGCTATTAAAATAATATTAATATAATAAAAAAGGAAGGTAAAGATAATGAAATTAAAAAAAGGAATAATGTTTATAATACTTTTACTTTTATCAATGTGTTGCTTAAGTGTATTTACACAAGTAAATGCAGCTTCTGGAACTGGAAGTCTATATCTTAACTTAACAATGGTTGGAAGAAGATCAGGATATGGATACCAAATAGCAAGTGGTAGTAAAAACGTATGGAAAATCTATGAAACAGGAAAAAATACTGATGATACTATTTATTGCTTAAGAGGTGGTCCTGGTTTTGGATCAGCAGATTATTCAGCAATTAGAGCACCTGTTGAAACTCATTATACAAAATATTTTGATTTAAAGGATCCAGATGATATTCCTGCAGTATACCAAGCACCATTACCAGATGTTAATGGTACAGAATATCAAGCATTATTATGGATTTTAGATAATTGTTATGTTGCACCTAAAATTGATGCATCTTCAACAGCAAAAGCTGAAGCTAAAATTAATAGAGATACTTTATTAACTGCAGCAACTAATTATGCGGTAGAACAAGGAAATCCAGAAATAACTGAATTTGCAGATATGGACTTATTAACAGATGATGATATAGATGCAGTACAACAATTGGCAGTATGGTATTATACAAACCCTACAGGTGATTATCATGTAGAAAACATAGAATTCTATGTTAATATAGTACAAGGTGTAGATGCAAACTATAAAGCATTAAGTGAAGATATACTAGAAAATGGATGGGAAAGAGCACTTGCATGTCAAGCATTATTTGATTACTTAGTAAAAACACCTCAAAAAGAAGGTTTTAGCTATAGTCCAAGTGATAGCAGTGTAAACACTGTACCAGTTAAACTTTCTGATACAAGTAATATAACAGTTCAAAAAGTAAATAACAGATATATAGTTGGACCATATAAACTAGAACAAGTAAGAGATACACAATATAGTTTAGATGTTTTCGTTAATGATGAAAATGACAATGAAGTAACAGATGTAATATATTTAGATAAGAATAAGAACGAAATTATAAATATGACTGATGACAAACAATTAGTAGGAGAAGAATTTTATATTTCTGTACCATCTACTAATAATATTAAAAGTGTAAAATTTAATATTTCAGGTTCTTATACAGAAACTAAACTTACATATTGGTCAGTAATTGATAAAGGAAATAACAACTTAGAGTTAGAACAACCTGTTGTTAAAGTTGAAAAAATAACAAGAAACTTTTCAGAAGAAGTTGTTACTGATATACCAGAAGAACCAACAGTAGAAGAATTCGACTTAGCTTTAAGAAAATTCATTATCTCAATAAATGGAGTAGCACCAGCAGTGGATAGAACTCCAGTAATAGATGCACAAGAATTAGAAAAACTTAAAAATGGAACTACAACAACAGCAAGAAAAGTACATCCTAAAGATGCACTTGCAGTAAAAAAAGGGGATAAAGTAGTATATAAGATAAGAATATATAATGAAGGTAATGTAAATGGATATGCATCAACAGTTATAGACTACTTGCCTACAGGACTAAAATTAGCAGACAATAGTACAATAAATACACAATATGGATGGAAAACAACAAAAGATGTTGGAACAGCTAAAACAACATATTTAGCAGATAAAATGATCAATAAATTTGATGGAACAACATTAGACTTTGTTGATTTAGAAATAGAATGTGAAGTAACAGCAGTAGTTGAAAGCAAAAATCAAAACTTAAAAAATATAGCAGAAATAACAATGCATAAAGATGAAGATGGAAATACAACAGTGACAGACCGTGACTCACAACCAAACAATGTTGATAAAAATAATTATGGAACAACAAGCCAAGAAGATGATGATGATTTTGAAGATTTAATAATGCTAGGTGAAGCAATGGACTTAGCTTTAAGAAAATTCATTACATCAATAAATGGAGTTGCACCAACAGTGGATAGAACTCCAGCAATAGATGCACAAGAATTAGAAAAATTAAAAAATGGAGCAATTACAACAACAAATAAAGTACATCCTAAAGATGCACTTGCAGTAAAACCAGGAGACAAGGTTATATACAAAATAAGAGTATATAATGAAGGCAACATTGATGGATATGCAGCAGTTGTTAGAGATTATTTACCAGAAGGATTAAAACTGGCAGACAATAGTGCAATAAATACACAATATGGATGGGAAACAACAAAAGATGGTAAAACTGTAAAGACAACATATTTAGCAGACAAAATGATTAATAAATTTGATGGAACAACATTAGATTATAAAGATTTGGAAATAGAATGTGAAGTAATTGCAACAATAGGAACTGAAAACAAAACTTTAAAAAATATAGCAGAAATAACAATGCATAAAGATAAAGACGGAAACACTGAAGCAGAAGATCGTGACTCTAAACCAAATAACGTTGATAAAAATAATTATGGAACAACAAGCCAAGAAGACGATGATGATTTTGAAGATTTAGTTGTATTAGGACAATACTTTGATTTATCTTTAAGAAAATTCATTACAGAAGTTACAACAGGAACAAAAACAAAAAATTATAATAGAGCACCACAAGTTGATGTAACAGACTTAAAAAATGAAACAGCAACAACAGCAACATATAATCATGACAAAACACCAGTAAGTGCTTCTAATGGAGACATAGTAACATATACAATTCGTATATACAATGAAGGACAATTAGATGGATATGTAACTGAAATAACAGATCATTTACCAGAGCAACTAGAATTTATAGTAAATGATGAACTAAATGCAAAATATGGATGGACAGTATCACAAGATGGAAGAACAGTAAAAACAGATATAACATCTTTAACAACAACAAGTTCAGCTAACAGAGACAATATATATGCAGGAAGAACAAATGTGGATGATAAAGTTTTATTAAAAGCATTTGATGGAACAACTCTTGATTATATTGATGTACAAATTAGATGTAAAGTTAAAGAAAATATTGACTTATATGACAAAATTACAAATATAGCAGAAATAACAGGATTTGCTGATCAAAACGGTGATAAAATTATTGATAGAGATTCTCAAAAAGATAATGTTGTATTACCAACAGATGATACATTACCAAATTATAAAGATGCTGAAATTGATCGTGGAGATACATATATTCCTGGACAACAAGATGATGATGACTTTGAAAAATTAGTAATAAAAAGATTTGACTTAGCTTTAAGAAAATTTATAACAGGAGTTAATGATAAAGAAATAACTAGTAGAGCTCCAGTATTTACAATAACAGAGAATAATGAATACAAATATGTACATTCAAAAGAACCAGTAGAAGTTGCTAATGGAAATACTGTTGTATATACATTAAGAGTATTTAATGAAGGTAATATGGCAGGATATGCAGAAGAAGTAAAAGATGATTTACCAGAAGGACTAGAATATTTACCAACTAATGCAATAAATACAGCTTTTAGATGGAAAATGTATAAACAAGATGGAACAGAAACAACTGAAGTTAAAGAAGCAAGTTATATAAAAACTGATTACTTAGCAAAAATAAATGATATTGACAATAAAAACTTACTAGAAGCCTTTGATCCAGAAACAATGACAATGCCAGACTATAGAGATCTAAAAATTGCATTTAAAGTAACAGAACCAAATACATCTGATAGAGTAATAATAAACACAGCAGAAATTACAGAAGATGCAGATGAAGATGGTAAAGAAGTTGAAGACGTTGACTCAACTCCAGACAACAATAATCCAGACGAAGATGATCAAGACATAGAGAAAATTAAAGTTAAATACTTTGACTTAGCACTTAAAAAATGGGTTACTGAATCAATAGTTACATACAATGGAAAAACAACAATTACAAAAACAGGACATACAGGAGATGAAAATCCTGAACCACCTGCAAAAGTTGAAATTCGTTCAGACAGAATAAACCAAACAACTGTAAAATTTAAATTTAGCATAAAAGTAACAAACGAGGGAGAGATAGAAGGATATGCTAAAGAAATTATAGATTATATCCCACAAGGTTTAAAATTTGTTCAGGAAGATAATCCAAAGTGGAGATTAACAGATGACGGAAAAGTTTTAACAAATCAATTAAAAGACGTGTTAATAAAACCAGGAGAAAGTCAAACAGTAGAAATAATACTAACATGGATAAATGGAAAAAATAACATGGGATTAAAAACAAACTGGGCAGAAATTTATGAAGATGATAATGATTATGATTCACCAGATATTGACTCAACACCAGGTAATGACAAAAAAGGTGAAGATGATGAAGATGATGCACCAGTTATAATCACAACAGCAACAGGTAGTGCACAAACATATATTACATTAGCTCTTGTATCAGTTAGTATAATTGCAGGAGGAGTAATATTAATCAAAAAATTTGTAATTGAATAAAATAAAAAATAATGCTAAAACTTATTTTAGCATTATTTTTTTATTTCTACATTTACATTAAAAAATGCTTATGATATAATAATGATGGTAGATTGTAGCAAAGGAGACTCGAAGTACATGAATCAAATTCTTGCTGTTGGAAACGATAGAAATGAAAATGAAAAAAATAATAACATACAAACAGAGCAGATAAAAAGAGAACCAATAAAACAAAACATAAAAACATCTGCTTCTAATATTAAAACAAAAATAAAAAGAACAAGGTCTGGAAGACCTATTGAAATAGAAGGAATAATAAAATTCTTCTCTGTTGTACTTATAGCTTTTGGAGTTATCTTTGTAGGAGAAGGAGCTTATGCTATGTACAAAGATGCAGATGATAGAAAACCTGCAAATATACCATCTGTTATTATAGGAAGAAAGAATGACAAAGCAGTAGTCCATGTTGAACACAATGTAGAAATATCTAAAATTGAATATTCATGGGATAATGGAGAAAGAAGTACTACTCCAATAGGAAGTACAACTGCAGATGAAGAAATTGTACTTTTAGGATATGATAGTACTTTAAATTTAGTTATAGAAGATGTAAATGGAAAAAGAATAAAATATCAAAAACCATATAAATTAACAGGAGTTGATATTACAAAACCTTCTATTGAAGTAGAAACTGAAGACGGAAATAATAATATGACAATAATTGCAAAAGATGAAACAGCTATATCATATATATCATATCAATGGGAAGGCGAGGAACCTATAGTAATTCAAGCAAATCAACAAGGACAAAAAGAAATTAGAAAAGATGTAGCTTTGACAGTGGGAACTAGAAAAGTTAAAATAATTGCTGAAGATATGAATGGAAATGTTGAGAGTTTTGAAAAAGAAGTAGTAACTTCAACTTCAAAACCTAAAATGGTAGTTAAACGTAATAATCAAGACATAACAATAGAAGTAGAAGACAAAGATGGAATAAAAGACATAATAGTTAACTTAAACGGAAAAGTATATGCTGCAAGAGATTTAAATAGAAAGAAAGTTACAGTAGGACCTGTAAAATTGAGGGAAGGAAACAATACTATTTCTGTTCAAGTTATCAACACAAGTGGATATGACATAACTAAGACAGCAGAACTACAATATAATCCATAATAAAAGGAGACAAAATATGTCACAAGAAATTTATTTGATTGATGAAGGAAATGAATTAAAAAGCAAACTAATAGATTTATTTAAAAAAGAAAAAGAATATAAATTTAAAAAAGCTAAAGAAGCGGAAATTGAAAGTGTGTTAAAAAACATTCCAGCACTTATTATTATAAATGAAGATGGAATAAAAGAAGATATTATTGAACTTTGCAATAAAATCAGAAAAAATGAAGATAATAGCATAACACCTATAATTGTAATATCTTCAGTAAAAGAAAAAGAACATAGAATTCAAGTATTAAAAGCCTGTGTTGAGCATTATATAAAAGCACCAATTGATGAACAATATTTATATTACACAGTAAAAAATGTAATAAGGCTTTTAGATACTAACCGTAGAGTAAGTCCATTAACTGGGTTACCAGGAAATGTTCAAATTCAAACTGAAATAAAAAAGAGATTATTAAATAATGATCAATTTTCAATATTGTATGTAGACCTAGATAATTTTAAAGCATATAATGATGTATATGGATTTTTAAATGGAGATGAAATAATTAAATTTACAGCAAGATGTGTAGCAAATCATTTACATGATACAGAAGATGAAAGCAACTTTGTTGGACATATTGGAGGAGATGATTTCGTTGCAATAACGGCTAACACAAATTGTGAAAAAATATGTCAAGATATAATTTTAGAATTTGATCAAGGAGTACTTAAATATTTTAACAAGTCAGATATTGAAAAAGGATATTTAGAAATACCAAATAGAAAATGTGTAATAGAACAATTTCCATTAACAAGTATTTCTATAGCAGTAGTAGTTGTTGATAAAGGAAGATTTAAAAATGTACTTGAAATAGGGGAATCTGCAGCACAAGTAAAGCACTTGGCAAAAATGACTCCAGGAAGTACTTATGTTATTGATAGAAGGAAAAATATATAAAAAATATTTACAATTTTCGACATAAATGCTATTATATATTTGAAAATAGGGAGAATGGGGGGAAAATTATGAATCAAAAAACAAGAGCAATATTAGCATATATATTTGGCTGGTTAGGAGGTTTAATTGTACTATTTGCTGTAAAAGATAATGAAAAAAATACAAAAATACATGCAGCACAAGCAGTCGTAATAGGACTAGGATATACCATTATTAGTGTAGCTTATGGATTTATTCCGGTTACTATTCCTTTCTTTAGTACAGCTCTATGGGCAGTATATATTTTAGCTATAATATTTGGTATAGTTAAGGCAAATAAAGAAGAAGATCCAGAATTGCCAGTAATAGGAAATATAGCTAAATCAATATTTAAAAAACAAATTGAAGAATAAAAAATAAGAAAAAAAGTCTCTCTTGTTAAGGAGAGACTTTTTTGACATTTTTAATTCAGTCATTTGACTGTAAAGATATTATACCACAAAACATAAAATATTGCATTAGCTATTATAAAAATAATCCATAATTCCATTATAAATTCCCCATGCTAACCTATTCTGATAATCATCACTTAAAAGTTGTGTTTCTTCTTCTGGGTTAGATAAAAAACCACATTCTACAATAGATATTGGAATTTCAACATGTTTGATAATATAAACATTATCAAGCTTCATAGAAACTCTTTTATTTTCTTTTTGAATAGAATCATTCAAATTTTCTTGTAAACTCTTAGCTAAAGCAGTGCTTTTTTCATCGTTTTGTTTATAAAAACATTGCCAACCATAATATTGTTGCTGAGAAATTTTGTTTAAATGAATAGAAACAAAAATGTCAGCAGAACTCTCATTACCAATTTTAACTCTATTATGAATATCAGAAATTTTCTTTTGCCTTAAAGTAGTTTTATCTAAATCATAAATAGCATTTTCGTCGCTACGAGTTAAAACAACAGTTGCACCAGATTGCTCTAACAAACTTTGAACTTTTAATGTAATTTTTAAATTTGTTTCAGCTTCAGTAGTGCCATTACTAGACTGAGCCCCCTCATCAGGCTTTCCATGACCAGCATCTAGAACGATTACTTTGTTAGAAACAGGAAGAGAAACAGTTTGAACAGTTTGTTTTGAACTAGCAACTTGAAAAACAAAAACAAATAAAGAAATTAATAAAATTGTAGTTATTATACCAAATCTTTTTTTACTTAAAATAATCATAAATACACCCCATACATATATATTTCATTTATTTAAAATTATGTCAGTCAGAGCCTGTTTCTTCAATTAAAAAATATCAGATGAATAAACTGTATTTGATTGATATTAAAATGAATAAAATTTCCACTTTTGAGAAAAATATGTGTAAAACATATAATACAAGGAGTGGAATTTTTTAATGCAATATAGAAATTTGATGATAAAGGGTGCAATTTTAGGAAAAAGTCAATTAGAGGATTATTTGGAAAAGGAGGCTTCAAGCCATAATTTACAAAATTATTCTGATAAAAATACTTATCCTATTCCAAGGTTGAAGGAAAATTTTGAAATAATTTCTGATGTATATAATTTGTTGAATGAACATGCAAAATTAAAAATACCAATACATCCAGCAGGAGAGTGGATTTTAGATAATTATTATGTAATAGATGAAACTGTAAAAAATATTAAATTAGAATTGTCTAAACGTAAGTATACTAAGTTTTTGGGAATATCTAATGGTAATTATGCTGGATTTGCTAGAGTGTATGTTTTGGCAAGTGAAATTATAAATTATACTGACAATAAAATTGATGGAAAAAGCTTGAAAGATTATTTGGCTGGCTATCAAAGAAAAAAGACTCTTAGTATGGAAGAAATATGGAGTATAAGTATTTTTATGAAAATTGCTTTAATAGAGAATATTAGGCAAATTTGTGAAAGAATATATATTTCTCAAATACAAAAATACAAAGTTGAAAATATAGTAGAAAGATTAGTTGAACAGAAAAATAAAGGAGAATTACAGTTTACTAAAATATCGGAATATAAAAACAAAATAGAAAAATATGCTGAAATGAAATATTCATTTATTGAGTATTTATCATATAAATTAAAAAAATATGGTAAAAAGGCATATCCATATTTAGAAATTTTAGAAGAGCAAGTTAATAGAGCTGGAATGGATTTGGATGAGGCTATAAAAAAAGAGCATTTTGATATTGCAATAAATAAAATTTCAATGGGAAATTGTATTACAAGTATTAAAAATTTAAATAGAATTAGTATGTTAGAAATATTTGAAGATATTAATGGAGTAGAAGATATATTAAAACAAGATCCAGCATATGTGTATGAAAAGATGGATTATCAAACTAAAATAATGTATAGAAATGCAATTAAAGAGATTTCTCAAAAAACTAAAATATCTGAAATATATATTGCAAAAAAAGTTTGGAGTTTAGCTCAAAATGCTGAAAAAGAAAGTAAGAAAAGTCATGTAGGGTATTATTTAATATCAGATGGAAGACAGAAGTTGATACAAGAACTTAATGGAAAAACAACGAAAAAGCTTTCAAATGATAAAAAGATTGCTATATGGCTTACTATACTATGTGTTTGTACAGCAATAATTTCAATATTACTTTCAAGTTATTTTTATATAAAAACAAAAGCATCTATATGGTTTGCTATTATTTTAGGAATTTTATTAATTATACCAATACAAACAATTATAGTACAAATTGCTCAATATATTTTAGGAAAATTTATAAAACCGAAATCAATACCTAAATTAGATTTTGAACAAGGAGTTCCAAAAGAATACGCAACTTTTGTTGTAATACCCACAATTGTGAATTCGAAGCAAAAAGTACAAAAGATGATGAAGAATTTAGAAAAATATTATATGGCAAATAAAAGTGACAACATATATTTTGCTTTATTGGGAGATTGTACAGCAGGCAAAAATGAGACGGAAAAATTTGATGAAGAGGTTATAAATGCAGGAATAGAAGAAGCTCAAAAATTAAATAATAAATACCCAGACGGAACATTTACTAAATTTAATTTTCTATATAGAAAAAGAGTATGGAATACATCTGAAGAATGTTATTTAGGTTGGGAAAGAAAAAGAGGCTTATTAAATCAATTTAATGAATATATTTTAGGAAAAAGCAAAAGTGAGTTTTTAATAAATACAATTGAAAATTCAAAAGAAAAGTTTGGACAAATACCAAATATTAAATATGTAATTACTTTAGATTCAGATACTGAACTATGCCTTAATACAGGATTAGAGATGATTGGCGCAATGGCACATATATTAAATAGACCTGTATTAAATCATAAACAAGATTTAGTAATAGATGGACATGGATTAATTCAACCTAGAGTAGGAATTTCCCTTGAAGATATACAAAAAAGTTATTTTACTAAGCTGTATGCAGGTTCTGGAGGAAAAGATGCATATACAAATGCAATATCAGATATATATCAAGATAATTTTGAAGAAGGAATATTTACTGGAAAAGGAATTTATGATTTGCCAGTTTTTTCAGCAGTTTTAGCAAATGAAATTCCTGAAAATACAGTTTTAAGCCATGATTTGTTAGAAGGAAGTTATTTAAGGTGTGGACTTGCATCAGATATAATGTTACTAGATGGCTACCCTTCTGGATATAATAGTTTTAAAGCAAGGCTTCACAGATGGATAAGAGGAGACTGGCAATTAGTTCAATGGCTAAATAGCACAATTATAAACAAAAGGGGAGAAAAAAAGCAAAACCCATTAAGTATATTGTCAAGATATAAAATATTAGATAACTTAATAAGAAGTTTATTAGAAACCACTATTGTAATTTCAATGATTTATGTATGTGTTTTTAAATTATTATTTAATATAAAAATATGGCCAATAATGATTTTATTAATAATATCAGCAATAATTCCAACAATTTTGGAATTGGTAAATCGTATTTTATTAAAAAAAGATCAAGAAAAACCTCAAAAAACTTTTACTAAAACAATATCAGGTGTAAAAGCTGCAATACAAAGAGGAATTTTAGCATTAGGTAATTTACCAGATAAAGCATATTTTAGTTTAAATGCTTGTGTAAAAACACTAAAAAGAGTATTTTCTACAAAAAAACATTTACTTGAATGGATGACTGCAGAAGATGCTGAGAAAAATGCTAAAAAAGATGTACTTTCATATTATAAAAATATGGCATCAAATATTGTTTTAGGAATATTGGCATTAATTTTGCTATTTATTTTACCATTTAAATTTAGCAATATATTTATACTATTATTTGCACTACTCTGGCTTATAGAACCATATATAATGTGTAAAATAAGCAAAGAATATAAGATTGCACCAAAAATTGAAGAACTAAACCAGGGAGAAAAAGAATATTTATTAAATTTAGGAAAAAGAACATGGCAATATTTTAAAGATCTTATAAATGAAAAAAGTAATTTTTTACCACCAGATAATTATCAAGAAGATAGAAGACCAAGAATTGTAAATAGAACTTCACCCACAAATATTGGACTAGGCCTATTAGCAGTAATATCAAGCTATGACTTAGGGTATGAGAATTTACAAGATACAATAAATTTATTAGAAAAAATGTTAAATACAATTAGTAGTTTACCAAAGTGGAATGGGCATTTATACAATTGGTATGATTTAAACACTTTAGAACCACTAACTCCAAGGTATGTATCATCTGTAGACAGTGGGAATTTAGTAGGTTACCTTTTTACAGTAAAACAATTTTTAATAGAGCATGAGAGTACAGGTACAACTGAACAACTAATTCAAATGGTAAATACGTTAATATACAATACAGATTTTTCGAAATTATATGATGAAGATACAAGGCTGTTTTCTATAGGTTTTAATATAGAGGAAAATGCTTTAACAGATTCGTATTATGACCTTTTAGCATCAGAAGCAAGACAAACCAGTTTAGTTGCAATAGCAAAAAAAGATGTACCTGCAAGGCACTGGAACAATTTAAGCAGAACACTTACAATATTAAACAAATATAAAGGTTTAATATCATGGTCTGGAACTGCTTTTGAATATTTTATGCCAAATATAAATATACCAAAATACCCAGGAAGTTTATTAGATGAATCTTGCAAATTTATGCTAATGAGCCAAAAAGAATATGCAAAACAACTAAACATTCCGTGGGGAATATCTGAATCAGCTTTTTATTTAAAAGACTTACAAAATAATTATCAATATAAGGCATTTGGAATACCATGGCTAGGATTAAAAAGAGGACTTTCTAATGAAATGGTAACAAGTTCTTATGCAAGTATTTTAACAATTAATGAAAATCCAAAAGATGTGGTAAATAACTTGAAAAAACTAGAGAAAAATGGCATGTATGAAAAATATGGATTTTATGAATCAATAGATTATACACCAACAAGATTAAAAAAGGGCGAAAAATATGCTTTAGTAAAAACATATATGGCACATCACCAGGGATTAATATTAGTATCAATAAACAATTTATTTAAGCAAAATATAATGCAAAAAAGATTTATGGAAAACCCAGAATTAAAGGCAGTAGACATTTTACTTCAAGAAAAAATGCCAGAAAATATTATAATAACGAAAGAAGAAAAAGAAAAAGTTGAAAAAATAAAGTATATATATGATAATGATTATTCTCAAAGAGAAATAACAAAGCCTAATATTAGAATACCTCAAATAAATGTAATTTCAAGTGGAAATTATACAATAGTTATGAATTCAAAAGGAGAAAGCTACAGCAAGTATGGAAATTTATTAATTAACAGATATAAAAAGACAAATGATTTAAACCAAGGAATTTTCTTTTATATAAAAGATGTAAAATCTAAAAGAATTTGGACAGCAAATCAAATGGATTATTTAGGAAAGCCTGATAAATATGCAATATATTTTTCAGAAGATCAAGATAAAATAGTAAGACAAGATGGAGCTATAGAAACAATATTAAAAACTACTATTTCTGAAAACGGACCAATAGAACTAAGAAGCTTAGAATTGACAAACCATGGTTTAGAAAATCAAACATTAGAAATTACAAGCTTTTTAGAGCCAGTACTATCAGAAGAATTGCAAGATAATAGTCACCCAAGCTTTAATAATTTGTTTTTAAGCTATGAATATTTAAATGATGAAGAATCAATGATTGTGACAAGGAGAAAAAGGCAAGAAGGCGAATCACAAGTTTTTTTAGGTATAAAATTATATACAGAAAATGAAACAATTGGTAAATTAGAATATGAAATTGATAAAGAAAAATTTTATGGAAGGAATGAACTTGGACTTCCAAATGCAATAAAAAATTCAATTCCATTAAGTAATAATGTACAATTAACAACAGAGCCTATTACTGCAATGAAAAGAACAATAAGTATAAAACCAGAAGAAAAAGTAATTTTTAATTTGATTTTAGCAGTTGCAGAAACTAGAGAAGAAGTTGTTAAAAATTTAAAAGAATTTACAAGTCAAGCTACTATTAAGCATAACTTTGAATTATCAAAGGCAAGTAAAGAAGCGGAAAATAAATATTTAGAAGTTACAGCAAAACAGACAGAATTATATCAAAAAATGCTTGGTTATTTGCTGTATAACAATCCATTAAAAACTTTAACATGTAACCAAATAAATGCTCCAGTAAGTAAGTTGTGGAAATATGGAATTTCTGGAGATTTACCTATCTTATTATTAAATATGAAAGACAAAGATGAAGTAGAAAATTTAACTGAAGTATTAAAAGCATATAATTACTTTAGAGTAAAAAATATAATGGTGGATTTGGTAATTGTAAATCAAGAAAAATATAGTTATGAAGATAATTTAAAAAATGAAATATATAATTGTATATCAAATGAAAATTTATCTTATTTGCAAAATATAAAAGGTGGAATATTTGTATTAGAAAATTTAACATCTGAAGATATAAAATTTTTACAGTATCGTGCAAATTTGAGTTTAGACTCAAGTAATGGAAATATATATAGATACTTAAAAGAACAAGAAGAAGAGTATTTAGAAAAAATTAAAAATTTGCCATTTGAAGAAACACCAAGAACTATTGAAAATATACAAGCAAAAAGAGAAAAACTAGAAGATTTAAAATATTTAAATGAATATGGTGGATTTTCACAAGATGGAAAAGAATACAAAATTAGAGTAAATAAAGATGAAAAATTACCAACTGTATGGAGTCATATTTTAACAAATAAACAGTTTGGCACAGTAGTTACAGAAGGAATGGGAGGTTATACTTGGTATAAAAATAGTAGGCTAAATAGATTAACATCATGGAGTAATTTACCAGTACAAGACATTCCATCGGAAATTATATATATGCAAGATAAAGATACAAAGAAAATATGGTCATTAGGTTTAAGCCCATGCCCAGATGAAAATGATTATTATATAACTTATGGTCTTGGTTATGCAAAATATCAACATCAAAGTAATGAAATTGCTCAAACTTTAAATATGTATATACCAATGGAAGATAATTTAAAAGTACAAGTACTAAAACTAGAAAACCATGGGTTAAAAAAGAAAAGGATTAAATTAATATATTATATTAAACCAGTATTAGAAGAAGATGAAATTAAATCAAATGGATATTGTAACTTAGAATTTGTTCCAAATTCTAATATAGTTTGTATAAAAAACACAGGAGTGGAAAATACCTTTTCTGATTATATGTTTGTATCATGCAGTGAAAAAATAAAATCATATACAGGAAGCAAACAAAGCTTTATAGGAAATGGAAGTATTATTAACCCAGATGGAATATATCAAATTGAATTAGATAAGCAAAATAGTTTATGGCAAAATGAAATAATTGCAATAGAATGTGAAGTGGAATTAGAGACATTAGAAAATAAAGAAATTATATTTACATTAGGTGTAGGACAAACAGTGCTTGAATGTCAAGATATAGCGTATAAATACAATAATTTAAGCAAAGCAAAAGAAGAATACAAAAATACTAAAAATTATTGGAAAAACATGACTGAAAACTTACAAGTAAATACACCATTAGAGTCAATTAATATTTTATTAAATAGTTGGTTAATTTACCAGACTATAACTTCAAGACTACTAGCAAAAACAGGGTATTATCAATCAGGTGGAGCTTATGGATTTAGAGATCAGCTTCAAGATACAATTGCACTTAAATATGTAAATCCAGATATAACAAAACAACAAATAATTAAGCATAGTAAACATCAATTTATAGAGGGAGATGTGGAACATTGGTGGCATGATGAAACTTCAAGAGGCATACGCACAAGGTTTTCGGATGATAGACTTTGGCTTGTGTATTTAGTAGAAGACTATATTGCATTTACAGGAGATAAAGAAATACTAGATATAAAAACTCCATACTTAAAAGGAAATTTACTTGAAAATGATGTAGATGAAAGATATGACATGTATGAGCAATCTGAAATAGAAGAAAGCATATATGAACATTGTAAAAAAGCTATCAACATTTCCCTAAATTTTGGGGAAAACGGCTTACCTAAAATAGGTTCTGGAGACTGGAATGATGGCTTTAGTACAGTTGGAAATAAAGGAAAAGGTGAAAGCATATGGTTAGGATTTTTTTTATATGATGTTTTGAAAAAGTTTATTCCAATATGTGTAGAAAAAGATGAAATAGAACTTGCAAAAAAATATGAAGAAATAATGGAAAAATTAAAAAGAACACTAAATTCAAGCGGTTGGGATGGAAGATGGTTTAGAAGAGCTTTTATGGATGATGGCAATGTTTTAGGAAGTATGCAAAATGAAGAATGTAGAATTGACTCAATTGCTCAGAGCTGGTCAGTTATATCTGAAGCAGGAGATAATGATAAAAAATATATATCAATGGAAAGTTTAGAAAATCATTTAATAGACAAGGAAAATGGTGTTATAAAATTATTAGATCCTCCTTTTGACAAAGGAATATTAAAACCTGGCTATATTAGTAGTTATGTACCAGGAACAAGAGAAAATGGTGGACAATACACACATGGTGCAATATGGTCTATTATTGCATTTAGTTTGCTGGGCTTTGGAGATAAAGCAGGGGAATATTATAGAATGATAAATCCAATCGAGCATAGTAGAACAAAAGAAGCGGCTAACAAATATAAAGTAGAACCTTATGTTGTAAGTGCTGACGTATATACTCAAAAAAATTTAGCAGGAAGAGGTGGTTGGACATGGTATACAGGCTCAAGTAGCTGGATGTATGAAGCAGGTATTAAGTATTTATTAGGCTTACACATAGAAAATGGATATTTAAGTATACAGCCATGTATACCAAGCGATTGGAAAGAATATAGCATAAAATATAAACATGGAAACTCTGTATATAACATTCATGTAAGTAATCCAAATGGCAAAAATAACACAGTAGAAAGTTTTAAACTAAATGGACAAGAAATACCAGACAAGAAAATTGAACTAAATTCTACAAGTGGAACGTATAATATAAAAATATTTATGTAAACTAAGCTTGATTTATGTAAGAAAAAATGGTATAATTAATATAATTAAAGCTCGAGTAGCTAATTAATTACGAAAAGAGGTTACAACATGAAAACATCTAGGAAGAAAATTCGTCGAAAGCTTATTGGAATTATAAGCTTATCTTTGGGCATTCACTTTATGGTAGCCCATTTTAACAAGGTTTTTCCATTTGGTTTTGGATTTGAAAACAATGCGTTAAATAATGCCTTGATGTTCATCTGGGCATATACGGGGAGTATTCAGGGTGTGCTACTTGTTACGTATGGAATCGAACGATTGTTTCATGAAACAGTCGACAAAATTCTTAACAAAATCGAACGGAGATAGCAGCAAGGGAGGCGGAATTACGAAAGTGATTCCGTCTTTTCTATTACAGAAACGTATCAAAATTATTTCAAAAATGTGACAAAAAGGTTAAATATAAAAGTAAATTCTACTTTTAGCTGAATTTACTAATCCAAGAGAAA